>Ga0226835_1000978_pt1 | contig 19934 bp, 14 predicted proteins | sample LAC_MetaG_1_FD_163627 | JGI IMG/M metagenome (GOLD analysis project Ga0226835, IMG submission 163627) | Anaerobic ammonium oxidizing microbial communities from anammox membrane bioreactor (MBR) in UC Berkley, California, United States -... | ecosystem: Engineered > Bioreactor > Anaerobic >...
GGCTCCGGCGAGCGTGGAAGCCAGGGGCTTCTCCACTACGACCGCCCGTCCCGCCTCCAGCGCCGTGACCGCGTGGTCGGCGTGCACCGACGGCGGACCGGCCACCAGGACCACATCGACGTCGGGCCGGCCTACCACCGCGCCGAGGTCGGCGAAGGTGGCGTGGTCGCAGCCGACGGTCCACGCCCGTCGCTCCGCCGCCGCCGCGGTCCGGGAGGCGACCACCGCCACCCGGGCGTCGGGCAGCGCGTCGAGGACGGGGACATGAAGCGCCGTGATCCACCCGGCTCCGAGCACGGCCACACCGGCCGCGTCGGGGCGGGTGGGGGCCGGCGAGGCCCCGGCCGCCACGATGCGGTGTACGAGGGCCACGTCGGCGGCGGCGTCGGCAGCCGGGGTCAGGGGCATCACCCCCTCGGTGGCCACCGCGTGGAGGTGGCGCCACTCGGCCCGGAACCCCGTCTCGTGGCGCGCGCCGAAGGTGTCGGAGCTGAGGAGGGCGCCGTCGTTGGTGTGGAGGGTGACGGTCGCGGCCTCCGACGATCCCCACGACTGCGGGAAGCGCACCTCCACCTCCCGGTCGGGCCAGAGCCATCGGGCCCGCCAGTCGACGCGCTTGACCGTCCGCTCGTAGGCGACGACGACCGCCTTGGTGTGGCCGTAGTCGAGGACCGTCTCGAAACCGAATCCGCGCAGGAGGGTGAGGTGCTCCACGGCCTGCGGCTCCCCGAGCGTGGCCCGCAGCAGGGCCAGGTCGTGGGTGGAGAGGGTGAGCCCCATCAGGGCGGCGATCAGGTGGTCGGACGGGGCGTCGAGGCCGGCGTGGTGGATCCCCGTGGCCAGCCACGAGAGCGGGGTCTCGGCGTCGGAGAGCGCGGGGTCGACCGGTCCTCTCACCAGCTCGACGGCGTCGGCGACGAAGGCCTCGTTCGGGCCGGCGATCGTCTCCACGACGACCAGGTCGGGGGGATCGAGGCCGGCCATGAGCTCCTCGGCCTTCCGGAACGCCGGGTCGTATCGGTGCATGGTGCCGACCTGCACCGGGACCCCGGTCGACTCCGCCTCGGCGACCACGGCCCGGGCCTCCCCCACGGTCAGGGCCAGGGGCTTCTCGACCAGGACCGCCCGCTTGCCGGCGCGGCAGGCGTCGATCACGTACCGGGCGTGGAAGGCGTCGGGCGTCGCGACCAGCACCACGTCGACGTCGGGGTCCGCGAGGAGCTCGGCCGGCCGGGCCGACCGGCGGGCGCCGAGGCGGTCCGCGATCGTGGCCGCGACGCTCGGGGCGGCGTCGACGACGTGGGCGACCCGGAACAGGTGCGGCAGGGAGGCCAGAGCCGGGAGGTGTAGGGCCTGTGCCGCCATCCCGCACCCGATGATCCCTACGCCCAGCACCGGCGGTGCCCCACCGGAGCCCGTCATCGCGCGCGCCCGGGGGCGCGGGGCGAGCGGCGCCCCTCGGCGATCAGGTCCATCAGGACGCCGTGGATGGCGGGCGAGCCCACCACGATGTCGCCCGAGTCGAGCCAGCGCCGGTCGTCGCCCTCCCAGTCGGTCACGAGGCCCCCCGCCTCCCGCACGAGGAGCGCACCCGCGGCGACGTCCCAGGGGCCGAGCCGCAACTCGAAGTAGCCGTCGAAAGTGCCGGCGGCGGTGAAGGCGAGGTCGAGGCTCGCCGAGCCGGCGCGGCGCACGTCCTCGAAGGTGAGGAACGCGGCCTCGAACGTGGCGAAGTACTCCGGGGCGAGGCCCTTGTGCCGGAACGGGAACCCCGTGGCGCAGATGCTCTGCTCCGGGGCGCGCTCCCCCACCGAGAGCCGCTCCCCGTCGCGGAACGCGCCGCCGCCGGCGTACGCCGTGAACGTGTACCCGAGGAACGGGGCGTGCACCACGCCGACCACGGGCACGCCGTCGCGCACGAGCGCCACCGAGACCGAGACCATGGGGAACCCGTGGAGGAAGTTGGCCGTGCCGTCGAGCGGATCGCACAGCCAGCCCACGGGGCCCCGCGAACCCCCTTCCTCTTCGCCGAAGAACGCGAGCTCGGGTGTACGCGCGGCCAGGACGTCACGCACGACGGCCTCGGAACGGGTGTCGACGTCGCTGACCCAGTCGCCGGGCGCCTTCTCCCTCACGTTCGGGGGTCGTCGAAACCCCTGGGCCACGATCTCGCCCCCGGCCCGCGCGGCTTCCTCCGCCGCCGCCAGCAGGGCGGGGAGGTCCCCGCCACCCGGGGCGGTGCCGGAGCTCACCGCACCACCGCCGGGCGCAGAGCCTCGAGCAGGGCGGGGGTGGCGGCGGCCAGGAGCTGGCGGCGGGCCAGCGGGTCGGTGACCGCGAGGGGCTCCTCGGCCACGTCGACGACGGTCGCGCCCGCCTCCCGGCAGGCGAGCCATCCCCCCAGGTAGTCCCACGGTGCGTGCCACCGGCCGGCATCGACGTAGGCGTCGATCGACCCGGCCGCCACGTCGCATAGCGCCAGCGCGCACGAGCCGAGGGACCGGAACTGCTTCCATGGAAGTATCCGGTCGGGCAGGCTCGACAGCGCCACCACGGCGTCGTCGACCTTCGTCACGTCCGACGCCCGGAGCTCGGTCCCGTCGCGCCGGGCCCCGTTCCCCCGCACCGCGGTGAACGTCACCCCGGTGGCCTGGTTGACGACCAGCGCGGCCAGCGGTCCGTCGGCGTCGAGCGCGCAGATCGACGTCGCCCAGTAGGGGATCTCGCGTGCCGCGTTGGTCGAGCCGTCGACGGGGTCGACGACGACGGTGACCTCCGAGCCTGCCGGGCCGGAGCGGCCCGACTCCTCGCTCACGATGCCCACCGGCAGCCCACGGAGCACCCGGAGCGCGGCGGCGTCGGCGGCCACGTCGATCTCGTACTGGCCCGCCCGGCGGGTCCGGGCCCGGCGGCGGGGGCCGGAGACGGCGCCGACGGCCCGGCCCACCTCGCCGGCGGCGGCCGCGAAGGCGTCGAGCAACTCCTCGGGGGCCATGCCGCGAGTCTGGCAGAGCCCACGCCCTGCACGAGCCCCGGCCCGACGGCTCCGGACCCGGCCACGGCTCAGGGGTGAGGACCCGCACCCGCGGACCGGCCCCGGCCGGACCCCGGGTCGGAGCCGGGGAGCGGGATCCCGTGGCGGGCGAAGTCGGCCGGGGTGTCGAGGTCGTCGAAGGCATCGGCGGCCGCCACGCCCGCCCACGCCTCGGGTTCGAGGACCTCGATCGTGACCTGTTCGACGAGCGCCCGCAGGGAGCTCCGCCCCGCGGCCAGGAGCCGCCGGGCGGTCTCGATCGCGCCGGGCGCGTACCGGGCGCACGTGTACTGGAGCCGCCCGTCGCGATCGCGCGGGACGACCGTGCGCTCCGACGGGTGGCCGGCCACGAGTCCGAGCAGGGCCGCGCCCACGAAGGGCAGGTCGCAGGCGAGGAGGACCACGCCCCGGGAGGAACCCGGACCGACCGCCCCGGCGCCGGCCACCAGCGCGGCGAGGGGCCCGGAGCCGGGCGGCTCCTCGCGCACCGACCGGAGGCCACTGACGCCCGGGCCGACCTCGATCGCCGGGTCGCAGACCGCGGCCAGCACCGCGGCCGCCCGCCGCGACAGGGTCGCACCGTCGATCGGCACCTCGGCCTTGGGCACCCCGAGCCGGCGGCTGGCGCCACCGGTGAGGAGCAGCCCCGGGCACGTCATCGCGCCCACCGGCCGCCGGGTTCCCTCACGGGGTGGTCGGAGCGACGGGCCGTAGCGCGTACCCGACGACCTCCCAGCGGGCACGACGCCGCCGGAGCCGGACCTCGTTGCGCACCTCCGAGCCGTCGCGGAGATGGAGCCGCGTCCCGACGACCGCCGCCTTGGCACCGGTCGCGACGTCGTCGATCGTCACCCGGTCGAGGAGGCCCCCCAGCTCGGCGCGGTCGGCGTACGCGCGTCGCTTGGCGGCCACGAACGCCCCCCGATCGCGCCCGTCGTGGAGCTCCGGGCCCGACAGCGTCCACACCGTGGCGAAGTCGAGGCGATCCCAGGCCACCTCGTACGCGACCGCGACGTCGTCGGGCGCCACGCCGCGCTCCCTGGCGACCACGACCACGAGGGCGAGGCACAACGCGACGATCGCCGCACCGACCAGGGGCAGGATCACGCCAGGGCCTCGATGCGCCGGGCCAGCTCGAAGTCCTTCCCGGTGAGCCCCCCGGCGGAGTGCGTGCTCAACGCCAGGACCACCTTGCGCCACCGGATGTCGATGTCGGGGTGGTGGTCCGCGTGCTCGGCGAGGAAGCCGACCCGGACCACGAACGCGACGGCGTCCGGGAACGACTCCCGTTCGAACTCCTTGCGTATCGCGTCGCCGTCGCGCTCCCAGCCGGGCAACCCGGCCAGGGCGACCGCGACCTCGGCATCGCCGGCCGTCTCCGCCATCCCCCCATTGTCGACCCTGCCGGTGCCGCCGGCCAACGCGGAGCACGCCCCGGGCGCGATCCGTCCATCCGGCCGCCGCCACGGCAAGCTTGGGAGGTGGACGTCGGCACTCACCCGGGAGAAGGCGGGGTCGACCCCGCCGAACCCCCCACCTCGATCGACGTCGATCGTGAGCGGGGCCTGGTCCTGACCTGGGCCGACGGGGTGGAGTCGAGCTTCGGCCTCGAGGAGCTCAGGGTGAACTGCCCTTGTGCGGGATGCCGCCGCGACCGCACGGAGGGCAGGACGGTGTGGCCGCGGCCCACGTCGCCCCGGCCGCTGCGGATGCTCGACGCCCGCCTGGTGGGCGGCTGGGGCATCGGGTTGTCCTGGAACGACGGGCACTCCACCGGCATCTACTCGTGGACGACGCTTCGCGTGTGGGCCGGTCCCGACGCACCCACGACGCGCTGAGCGCGGACCCGACCTCCCGGCGCGCCCCCCGGGTGAAGCGTTGGTGAACTCGGACCGCTAGGCGGGCAATTCCCGAGCCGCGGCGCGGTCCGGGGTCGTAGCCTGAACGGGTGGATCCGCCGCCCACCTGCCCGGCGTGCGGCACCGAGTCGCCGCCCGGTTCCCGGTTCTGCGCCGCGTGCGGTAGCCCGCTGGCCGGGCGCACCGACGAGCGCCGCGTGGTCACCGTCCTCTTCGCCGACCTGGTCGGCTTCACCGGCCTGGCCGAGGACTCCGACCCGGAGCGGCTGAAGGAGATGGTCGACGGGTGCCTGGCCCGCCTGGGCGACGACGTGCGGGCCTTCGGAGGCCGCGTCGACAAGGTCGTCGGCGACGCCCTGGTGGCCCTGTTCGGCGCGCCCGTCGCCCACGAGGACGACGCCGAGCGCGCGGTGCGGGCGGCCCTGCGGATGCACGCGACGGTCGCCGAGCACCACGGCGCCGACGGAGACGGGTTCCGGCTGCGCGTCGGCGTCAACACCGGTGAGGTGCTCGTCGGGTCGCTGCGGGCCGGCGACGACTACACCGCCATGGGCGACGTGGTGAACGTCGCCAGCCGCCTCCAGGTCGCGGCCGCGCCGGGCGAGGTCCTGGTGGGTCCGCTCACCTGGCAGGCCGCGTCGCCGGCGGTCCGCTTCGAGCCGGCGGGGTCGGTCGAGGTGCGGGGCCGCAACGCGGCCGTGGAGGCCGCCCGCGCCGTCGAGGTCCTCGCTCCACCGGGGCGTCGCCTGGCCCCCGAGCGGTCGCCGTTCGTCGGGCGCGACGCCGAGATGGCGCTCCTGTCCGCCACCGTGGCGTCGGCGGTGGCCCGGAGGCGCGCGCACCTGGTGCTCGTCACCGGCGAGCCCGGGATCGGCAAGACCCGCCTCATCGACGAGCTCTGCGGCCTGGCCCGCGATGAGCACGGGGCCCGGACCCTCGCGGGCCAGTGCACCCCGTACGGCGAGACCGACCCCTGGTTCCCGATCGCCGAGGCGCTCCGCGACGCCACCGGCATCGCCCCGCACCTGGACCCGGCCGAGGCCCGGACCCGGATGGGCGACGCCGCCGTACACCTGGCCGGTACCGATCCCGGGACCGTCGAGCACGCCCGCCTCGTGGAGGGCCTCCTCGACGTGCTGGGCCTCGACGGCACCGGTCGCGGGGCCGACCCGTCCCGGGCCCGGACCGAGGCCCAGAGCTCGCTGGCCCGGCTCCTCGGGGCCCTCGCGTCCACGCAGCCCCTGATCCTGCGCCTGGCCGACCTCCAGTGGGCTGATCCGCTGGTCCTCGAGACGGTGGAACGGCTCCTCGACGCCCTGCGGGACCTCCCGTTCATGATCATCGCCAGCGCCCGTCCCGAGCTCACCGACCGGTGGAACGAGCGGGGCCGGGACGCGCTCTCCATGCACCTCGCGGCCCTGCCGGAACCGGCGGCGCGGAGCCTCGCCCGGGCCCTCATGGGCGACGCCGCCGACGACGGCATCGTCGAGCTGGTCCTGGAACGGTCCGCGGGCAACCCGTTCTTCGTGGAGGAGTTGGCGGCCGCGCTCGGTCGAGCCGCCGAGCTCGGAAGACCGGACGGGCCGGCCGGCCCGGTCCACGCCGACGGCACCGCGCACCTCGGGCCCCGGATGGGGGAAGCCCTCGCCACCCTGCCCGTAACCCTCCACGGCCTGGTCGCCGGTCGCCTCGACCGGATGGACCCGGCCGGGCGGGCACTCGTCGCCCGGTGCGCGGTCATCGGTCCGTCGGGCCCCTTGGAGCTCGTGGCCGCCCTCGAGCCCGGCAGCTCGCGTACCGACGCCGACGGCGCGACCGGCGACCTCATGATCGGCGATCGCGCGCCCGGCGACGATCCCGGGGGTGCCCGGTACGAGCGGGTGTCGTCGGCGCTCCGGGAGCTCGCCGCCACCGACGTCATCGACTTCGACGGCACGGAGTTCCGGTTCCGGCACCAGGTCGTCCAGGAGGTCGCGTACGCGACGCTGACCAAGGCCGAGCGGGCCCGGCGCCACGCCACCCTGATCCGTCACCTGTCCCGGGGCCACGACCGGTCGGCCGGGTTCGACGACCGTTTCCAGTGGCTGGCCCACCACTACCACGCGGCCGGCGCGATCGTGCGGGAGCTGGGCCGTGTCGACGGCGTCCCGAGCGACCTCGCCGACCGGGCCGCCGAGTTCCTGGAGCACGCCGCCCATCAGGCCCACCGGCGCGAGCTCTGGCACGTCGCCCGGGGTCTCCTCGACATGGCCCTCGAGGTGTCGGCCCCCACCGATGCCGAGCGCCGGCGCCGGGTCCTGATCGACCGCGCCGACGCCTCGGTGGAGATGCACGACGCGTCCAACGCGGCGCGCGACCTGTCGGCCGCCGCCGCCCTCCTGCCCGCGGCGACCGACCCGCCGGCTCCCGGTCACGCCGGCGCCCCCGGCACCCGGGCCGCGGAGGTCGACGCGGCCCGGCTCCTGACCGTGCGGGGTGGACTGGAGCGCCTCCTCGAGGAGCACCACCGGGCCGCGGAGACGCTCACCGAGGCCGTCGCCCGCTGGCGCGGGCTCGGCGACGCGGCCGGCCTGGCCGACGCGTTGCGGGCCCAGGGGATGAGTCGCCTGTACGCGGGCGACCTCGACGGGGCCGAGGCCGCCTGCCAGGAGGCGCACGACCTCTTCGTGTCCGTCGGCGACACGCGTGGCGAGGGTTGGGCCCTGCAGAACCTCGCGTGGATCGCGTTCGACCGCGGCGACGCGTCGACGGCCGAGACCCGCCTGGAAGCGTCGTCCCGGGTCTTCACCAGGGCCGGCGACTGGGGCGGCCTGGGTTGGGCCCTCGGGCTGCTCGGGTGGGTTCGCCTCATGCAGGGTCGCCTCGACGAGGCCGAGGCCCTGGCCCGCCAGAACCTCGGGGGTTCCGGGGCCCACGACCACTGGGCCGCCGGGATGATGCACGTCCTGGTCGCCAACGTCAGGCTCTGGCGGGCCGACCCGGAGTCCGCGCTCGCCGAGTCGGAGAAGGCCCGCGACCGGTTCGGCCGGATCGGGGACCGGGCCGGCGGCGCCCAGGCCGCAGCGCCCGCGGTGCGGGCTCTGGCCTGCCTCGGACGTCCCGCCGAGGCGCGCGCCCTCCTCGGCGAGACGGTCGCGCTCGCCGCCGCGGCCGGCGACACCACGAGCGCGGGGTTCGTCGCCGGCCTGACCGGCCAGTTCCACGTCCACGTGGGCGCGGGCCACGAGGTGGCACCCGCCGCCCGGGCGGCGGAGTCGCGCTACGACCCACGCGGCTCGGCCCGAGCTGCCACGGTGGCCTGGGCCCTCCTCCAGGGCGGCCGGCCCGACGAGAGCCTCGCCGTCCTCGACGCCCTCGAGGAGGCCACGGGCGAGCTCGGCCCCGCGGCCGCCGCGGCGCGGGCGCTGGCCCTGTGCGCCGCCGGCCGGCACGAGGCCGTCGTCGACGACGCGGCGCGGCTACGGGACGGGGCCGTCACCTACCTCGACCTGGTCCAGGCCGAGACCGCTATCGGTCTGGCCGCCGCCGCCCGGGGCGACGCCCGGTCCGCAGCCGACGCGTTCGCGGCCGCCCGCCGGGGCGCGGGGGCGTCGGTGCTCGACCGGGCCCTCGTGGACCTCGCCGCGGCGCACGCCGGCGCGGCCGTGGGACCCCCGGGCGGCGGCGCGGTCGCGGAGGCCATGGGCCGCCTGCGGGACATGGGGTTCGAGGCCGACGGGTGGGACCGCGCCTTCCGCCTCGCGGCGACGGCCGCCCCGGCGTCGGCGTGAACCGGCTCGGCGCGACCACCGGACCCGGGGACGTTCTTCCCCAGGTCGGGTCGGTGGGGCCGGCAGGGATCGAACCTGCGACCGAGGGATTATGAGTCCCCTGCTCTGACCACTGAGCTACGGCCCCGGTGAGGGACGGGCCCGGACCCGGACTCGGGCCGAGCGCCCCCGGGGAATCGCGGGCACAGCTCCGGGGGAGAGACTCGAACTCTCAACCTAGCGGTTAACAGCCGCTTGCTCTGCCGGTTGAGCTACCCCGGAACGGGGGCTGACGTTAGCAGGGCCCCGGAGCCCTCCCGACGCCCGAGCCGTCCGGATGGCATGCGCCGGCGTCGACGGTCGGGTAAGAAGGAGGTCCATGAAGGTGAAGTACCCGCTGGTCGTCGGGCTCGGCATCGGCTACTACCTCGGCGCCCGGGCGGGCCGGGAGCGCTACGAGCAGATCGTCGCCGCGGCGAGATCGGCCCGCGACAGCCGCCTGATCGAGAAGGCGCGGGCGGCCGGGGCGCTGGGCGTCGAGCGCGTCCGGCACCGCCGCCGCGGGCCGGTCCAGCTCCGCCTCCTCGACGAAGTCCCCCGCAGCGCCTGACGGCAGCCCCCGCCGCATGACGGGGCGGCCGCGCCGGGTCAGGACTCGTCGAGGTAGTCGCGCAGACCCTGCGAGCGGGTGGGATGGCGCAGCTTGGCCAGCGACTTGGTCTCGATCTGGCGGATCCGCTCCCGGGTCACGCCGAACTCCCGGCCGACCTCCTCGAGCGTGCGGATCTGCCCGTCGTCGAGGCCGAACCGCAACCGCACCACCTGCTGCTCCCGAGGGCTCAGATCAGCGAGCGCCTGGTCGATCGACTCGGCCAGCAGCCGGCGGTCGGCCTCGCTCTGGGGCGACAGCGCCGCCGCGTCCTCTACGAAGTCGCCGAGGTAGCTGCCGTCGTCCTCGCCCATCGGGGAGTCGAGCGAGACCGGCTCCACGCCGAGGCGCTGAACCTCCCGGACCCGATCCCCCGTCATCGGCGGCCCGATCTTCTCCGCCACCTCGTCGGCGGTGGGCTCGCGGCCGAGCTCCTGCACCAGCTCCCGGTGGGTGCGTACCACCCGGTTCATGGTCTCGACCATGTGCACCGGGATGCGGATGGTGCGGGCCTGGTCGGCGATGGCCCGGGTGATCGCCTGGCGGATCCACCAGGTGGCGTACGTCGAGAACTTGAAGCCCTTCGTGTAGTCGAACTTCTCGACGGCCCGGATGAGCCCGAGGTTGCCCTCCTGTATCAGGTCGAGCAGCGCCATCCCCCGCCCCGTGTACCGCTTGGCGATCGAGACCACCAGCCGCAGGTTGGCCTCGATCAACTCCCGCTTGGCCAGCTCACCGTCGGCGTCGACGGCCGAGAGCCCAGCCTGTTCGGGGTGGCTCAGCGACTCGGAGTCGGCGGCCTTCTCGGCGGCCGCGACGCCCGCCTCGATCCGCATCGCCAACGTGACCTCCTGCTGGCCCGTCAGCAGGGGGACCTTCCCGATCTCCTTGAGGTACATGCGTACGGGGTCGAAGCTGCCGGATTCCCGGTGCGGCCCGGACCGGGGCACGAACGCCGATCCGGGCGCCACCCGCCCCGGCGCCGGTGCCTCTCCGCCCGAGGCGCCGGCGCGCCCGGCGGGGGGCGCCGCCGGGGGCTTCGCGCGCCGCGAGGTGGCCGACCGGTGCCCGGCGTCGGCCGGCGCACGCGTCGCCGTGCGGGCTCGCCGCTCGTCCTCGCGCTCCAGCTCCTCGGCGATCTCGTCGACGACCCGGATGCCGCGCTCCTCGAAGCGGGCGTAGATGGCCTGGAGCTCGTCGACCTCCGGTGACAGGTCGGGGTGGGTGGCGAAGATCTCGCCCGTGGTCACGAAACCACGCTCGACCGCGAGGGTCATGAGGTCGTCGTCGACGCTGCGCCCCGCGGGTCCCGGATCGCCCATCCGCCTGTTCCCCTACACCTGCGAGCCCGCCGCGAGCCATGCTAGCAACCGCTCCGCCGGCTCCCGCGCGGCCGGCCAGCCCGAGCCGCGCGCGTTGGCCAGGGCGTCGAGCAGCCGCCCGCCCTCGGCCGCCTCCTCGGCACGGTCGGAGGCGGCGAGGCGCGCGGCGCGCCGGCGCCCGGCCGGCTCCGCGAGGTTGGCCATGAGCCGTGCCTCCACGGTCTCGGGCTCGTCGTCCACGAGAGGCTCCTCGACGGCCAGCCGCTGCAGCAGGGATCGGGCCGGACCGCCGGCCGACTCGAGGGCCTCGGCGGCCGAACCCGTGCGGGCCAGGATCTCGAAGACCTCCCGGGCGACCGGATCGCCGAACAGGTCGGCGGCCAGCCAGTCGACCACGTAGCCGGCGTCGTGGAGCGCGAAGCGGAGGGCGTCGGCCTCCCGGGGGTCGACCGCGGCCGGATCGAAGCCCCCGGCGGCGTCGAGGCCCCCGGTCCGCTCGCCCCGCCCCTCGCCCGAACGGACCGCGCCGGGCGCGCGTGGCGCGGCCTCGTGCCGGCGGTCGGGACCGGTGCGGCCGGCCGGCCGGGCCGAACCTCCCGGCGGCTGCCGGCGGCGGCGGTCGACGGCGGCCCGGATGCGCTCGGGCTCGATCCCGACCTGCCCCGAGATCTGCATGACGTACTGGTCGCGCACGAGGTCGCTCGGGTGCTGGGCGATCACGTCGACGGCGCGGTTGGCGGCCCGGGCTCGTCCTTCCACCGTGGACAGATCGGCGCCCGCGAGGACCCGGTTGAGCCGGAAGGCCAGGAAGGGCACCGCGTCGTCGATCGCCCGGCGCAGGGCGTCGGGCGACTCGGCCCACACCTCAGCCGGGTCGCGCCCGGCCGGCAGGGCCGCGACCCGGACCTCGACCTCGTGCTCCTGCTCCCACGCGTACCACCGTTCGGCCGCCGCCTGCCCGGCGCTGTCGGCGTCGTAGGCGAGCGTGACCCGCCGGGCCAGCTTGGTGAGGACCCTCACGTGGTCGTCGGTGACCGCGGTGCCGCAGGTGGCGACCGCCTGCGGGACGCCCGAGAGGACCAGCGCCATCACGTCGGTGTACCCCTCGCAGACCACCACCCCACCCGACGCCACGATGTCGGCCTTGGCCTCGTGCAGCCAGTAGAGCATCCGGCTCTTGTGGTAGAGCGGGGTCTCGGGGGAGTTCTTGTACTTCGGCCCCGCGCCCGCCACGAGCGCCCGGCCGCCGAATCCGGCCGGCTCTCCCCGGCTGTCGTGGATCGGGAACATCAAGCGATCGCGGAACTGGTCCTGGAGGCGCTGGGCCCGGTTGGTGAAGCTCAACCCGGCCGCGATCATCTCGTCACGGCTGAACCCCTTCCGGTGCAGGTGGCGGGTCAGCGCGTCGAAGGACCCGGGTGCGAACCCGAGCCGGAACCGCCGGGCCGCGTCGCCGTCGAACCCCCGGCTGCGCAGGTAGCGCCGGGCCTCCCCACCGGCGGGATCGTCGACCAGGATCCGGTGGTAGAAGTCGATGGCGGCACCCACCGCCTCGGCGAGACGGGCCGCCCGGCGGCGGTCACGGCCCTGGCTGCTGTCGTCGTAGCGGAGCGTCATCCCGGCGCGCGAAGCCAGGCGCTCCACGGCCCCCACGAAGTCGAGGTGCTCCACCTCGCGCACGAAGGTGATGGCGTCGCCCGAGGCCTGGCAGCCGAAGCAGTAGTAGACGCCCAGCTCGGGGTTCACCGAGAACGAGGGCGTCTTCTCCGCGTGGAACGGGCACAGCCCCACGAAGCGCCGGCCGGCCCGCTTGAGGGCCATGTGCTCGCCCACGAGCTCGGCGAGGTCGGTGAGCTCCCGGACCCGGGCTACGTCGTCGTCGACGATCCCCATCGCCGCTAGAGGCTAGGCGCCGCCGGCGCCGGCCTCCGCCGCCCGGCCCGAACGACAGGGGCCGGTCAGCGGGCACCCAGGTCGACGCCGGCCGGAACGGCGTCGCGCCACCCGAGGTGGGCGACCGCCTGCCGGTAGGCGAAGCGGTCGGTCATGCCGGCCACGTACGCGACGGCCCGCCGCCGCGCCGCCTCGCCCCCGGCTGACCCGTCGGGGTCGGTCCCGGGGCCGCCGGGGAGCGTGTGCGGGCGGTCCGAGTAGTGCTCGACCAGAGCCCCGAGGAGGCGTCCGACCACCTCGCCCTGAGCCACCGACGCCGGCCTCATGTACACGTGGCGGTAGTTGAAGTCGCGGAAGGCGGCCAGGGCTTCCGCCATGGGTTCGGCCATCCCCAACTCACCCGTGGAGACGGCGGCGTCGACGACCGCGCCGATGAAGGCACCCAGCTGGCCGGAGTGGTCGGCCCCGCACCGGGCCTCGACGACGGCGGGCAGCATGTCGGGGGTGACGATGCCGGCGCGCACGGCGTCCTCGAAGTCGTGGCAGACGTACGCGATGCGGTCGGCCCACGAGACGACCTCTCCCTCGGCGGTCGACGGCGCAGGCCGCGACCACGAGTGGTTGCGGATGCCGTCGAGCGTCTCCTCGCACAGGTTCAGGGGCGCCAGCGCCACGTCGGCGCCCCACACGGCGTGGTCGAACCCGTCGCGCAGGAACGGCGACAGGGCGTCCTCGCTGGCGTGGCCGAAAGGGCCGTGGCCGCAGTCGTGCCCGAGGGCGATGGCCTCCACGAGCGCCACGTTGAGCCTCAGGGCCCGGGCGATGGCGGTGGCTACCTGGGCCACCTCGATCGCGTGGGTGAGGCGGGTCCGCTGGTGGTCGTCGGGGAACACGAAGACCTGGGTCTTGCCCGCCAGGCGCCGGAACGCGGCGCCGTGCACGATCCGGTCGCGGTCGCGCTCGAAGCAGGTGCGGAACGGGTCGGGAGCTTCGGGCCGGGCCCGGCGCCCCGGCCCCCGGGCTCGGGTCGCCCCGGGAGCGAGCCAGGTGTCCTCGGCTTCCTCTCGGCACTCCCGCCCCACGACCTCCACGGGACCGACGGGCGGTCCGGGCTCGGCGTGGGCCCGGCGCATCCGGGCCTCACCGGCATGGCCCTCCATGGTGGAGGCCCACCGCCGGGCTCGCTCGCTCGGGCCCTCGGACACCGGGGGCGGCGCGGCGGGGACCGACTCGCCAACCATCCCCCGCACGCTAACCCGCGGGTGTGACATCCGAGGTCGACCGGCGCGACCGGTCGCCGCCGGGTCGAAGCCGGCGCTACCCCCGGGTCGGGAGCAGGACGGGCTTGACGACCACGCCGTCGTTCGACGCCTTCTCGGCCTCGTTGATCGCGTCCAGCGGGAAGGTGCCGATGAGCCGGTCGAACGGGAAGCGCCCCCCTCGCCAGTACTCGATCATCTGCGGGATGAACACCTGGGGCACGGCGTCGCCCTCGTAGATGCCCTTCACGGTCTTTCCCATCATCCCGACCGAGTTCAGGCCGAGGTCGTCGAAGCCGACGCCGACCAGCCCGCAGACACCGGTGGGGCGCAGCCCGGCGACGGCCGCGGCCACGACCGCCGGAACGCCCGTGGTGTCGAGCGCGAAGTCGGACCCCCCGGCGGTTCGGGTCGTCACCTCACCACCCAGGTCGTCGACCGCGGCGGCGTCGATCACGTCGGTCGCCCCGAGGGAGAGGGCCAGATCGAGCCGCGCCTGGTGCCGGTCGACGGCGATCACCTTCGACGCGCCGGCGATCCCGGCCGCCATGACGGCCGCGAGGCCGACGGCGCCGGCGCCGTACACGACCAGGCTCGAGCCCGGCCGGACGTCGAGCGCGTTGAGGACCGACCCGGCGCCGGTCTGGATCCCGCAGCCGAGCGGTCCGAGCAGCGTGAGGTCCACGGCACGGTCGACGACCACCGTGTTCCGGATCGAGGCGACCGCGTGGGTCGCGAACGACGACTGGCCGAACCACCGCCAGCCCACCGGCGCGCCGCTCGCGTCGGTCGCGCCCGCGGACCCGTCGAGCTTGTGCCCCATGAAGTTCCGGGCCGTGAACTCGTCGCAGTAGGGCGGGAGCCCGAGGCGGCAGTTCCGGCACGACCCGCACGAGTCGAAGCTCATGACCACGTGATCGCCCACCGCGATCCCGGTCACCCCGGCGCCGACCTCCTGCACCACCCCCGCCCCCTCGTGGCCCCCGATGAAGGGGAGCATCTCGTTGGGGAACTGCCGGAGCAACGTGTCGGTGTGGCAGTAGCCGGCGCCGGCCACCTCCACGAGAACCTCACCCGGCCCGAGCGCCGGCAGCTCGACCTCCTCGATCGAGAAGGGGCCCTGGTTGTCGCGCAGCAGCGCCGCGGTGACGAGCATCGTGTGTCCTGGGGGTCGGGCGACCGGCGCCACCGGCCGCGAACCGGATCCGGGGGGGCGGTCCCTAGGCGCTGGACGCCGGGCCGGACTCCCCCAGCGCCGCGTGCGCCGCGGCGAGCCGGGCCAGCGGGACCCGGAACGGGGAGCAGCTCACGTAGTCGAGACCGACCCGGTGGCAGAACTCCACCGAGGCAGGGTCGCCGCCGTGCTCCCCGCAGATGCCGAGCTTCAGGTCGGGGCGGGTGACGCGGCCGTGCTCCACGCCCATGCGGACCAGTCGGCCCACCCCCTCGGTGTCGAGGGTCTCGAACGGGTTCGCCGCCAGCAGGCCGAGCTCGAGGTAGCGGGGCATGAACCGGCCCTCGACGTCGTCGCGGGAGAAGCCGTACGTCATCTGGGTGAGGTCGTTGGTGCCGAACGAGAAGAACTGTGCCACCTCGGCGATCTCGCCGGCCACCAGCGCGGCGCGGGGCGTCTCGACCATGGTGCCGACCAGGTACTCGAAGCGGTCGCCGGCCTCGGCGAAGGTCTCCTCCGCGACCCGGTGGACCTCGTCGACGAGGTAGCCGAGCTCGGCCCGGGTGACGGCGAGCGGGATCATGATCTCCACCCGCGGGTCACCCCCGGCCCGGCGCCGGTCGATCGCCGCCTCGATGATCGCCTTCACCTGCATCTGGTACAGGCCCGGGCGCACGATCGCGAGACGGCAGCCACGGGTCCCGAACATCGGGTTCGCCTCCCGCCACACCTGCGCCGCGGCGAGGAGCTTCTCGCCCTGCGCGTCGAGCCGGCCGAGGGCCTTGGCCACCAGCAGCTCCTCCACGTCGGGGAGGAACTCGTGAAGCGGCGGGTCGAGGAGGCGGATGGTGACCGGTAGCCCGTCCATCGCCTCGAAGATCTCGACGAAGTCCTGGCGCTGGCGGTCGTGGAGCTCGGCCAGGGCCGCCTGCTCCTCTTCGGGGGTCTCGGCGAGGATCATCCGCTGCACGATCGGCAGGCGGTCGCCGAGGAACATGTGCTCCGTGCGGCACAGGCCGATCCCCTCGGCGCCGAAGTCGCGCGCCTTGCGGGCGTCGGCCGGCAGGTCGGCGTTGGTGCGCACGCCGAGGCGCCGGACCTCGTCGGCCCACTCCAGGAGCGTCCCGAACGGACCGGTCGGCTCGGGGACCACCACCGGCACCGCACCCAGGACCACCTCGCCGGTGGTCCCGTTGATCGAGATCACGTCGCCCTCGGCCACGACGGTGTCGCCGACCCGGAACGAGCGCGACTCCATGTCGATGCGCACCGCCTCGGCGCCGCAGATCGCCGGGGTCCCCATGCCCCGCGCCACCACCGCCGCGTGACTGACGAGGCCGCCCCGGGACGTGAGGATCCCCTCGGCCGCGATCATCCCGTGGAGGTCGTCGGGGGAGGTCTCGGGCCGAACGAGGATCACCTTCTCGCCCGCCTCGTGGTGGGCCTCGGCGTCGTCGGCGGTGAAGTACACCTGCCCCACGGCCGCACCCGGCGACGCGTTCAGGCCCTTGGCGAGCGCCTCGTAGGAAGCGGACGGGTCGAACTGGGGGTGCAGGAGCTGGTCGAGCTGCGCCGGCTGGACCCTCAGGACGGCCTCCCGCCGGTCGATGAGGCCCTCGGCGACCATCTCGGTCGCCATGCGCAGCGCGGCCGCCGCGGTGCGCTTGCCGACCCGGGTCTGGAGGATGAACAGCTTGCCCTGCTCGATGGTGAACTCGATGTCGCACATGTCGCGGTAGTGCCGCTCGAGGAGGTCCATGACCTCGAGGAGCTGGCGGTGGGACTCGGGGAAGTGCTCCCCCATCGCCGAGAGGTGCTCGGTGACCCGGATCCCGGCCACGACGTCTTCCCCCTGGGCGTTGGCGAGGAAGTCGCCGTAGCGGACGTTCTCGCCGGTCGCCGGGTCGCGGGTGAACGCCACGCCGGTCCCGGAGTCGTCTCCCTTGTTGCCGAACACCATGCTCTGGACGTTCACCGCCGTACCCAGGTCGTGCGGGATGCCCTCGTGGTCGCGGTACAGGCGGGCCCGGTCGCCGTTCCACGACTTGAACACCGCCTCGATCGCGTGGCGGAGCTGCTCGTCGGGGTCCTGGGGGAACTCGATGCCGGCCTCGGCCTTCACGATCGCCTTGAACGCCTCGACGAGCTCGCGCAGGTCGTCGGCACCCAGCTCGGGGTCGGTGGCCACGCCCCGCTCCTCGCGCTTGGCGTGCAGAGCCTCCTCGAAGAGGTCGCCGTCGACGTCGAGGACGACCTTGCCGAACATCTGGACGAAGCGCCGGTAGGAGTCGTAGGCGAAGCGCTCGTTGCCCGTCTGGCGGGCCAGGCCCCCGACCGACACGTCGTTGAGGCCCAGGTTGAGGACGGTGTCCATCATCCCCGGCATGGAGAACGCGGCGCCGGAGCGCACCGAGACCAGGAGCGGGTCGTCGGCGTCGCCGAGGCGCTTGCCCATCTTCGACTCGAGCTCGGCCCGGCGCCCGGCCACCTCGTCCATGAGCCCGTCGGGCAGCCGGTCACCCGCCGCCATGTACGCCTTGCAGGCGTCGGTGGTGATCGTGAACCCCGGCGGCACCGGCAGCCCCAGGTTCGTCATCTCGGCGAGGTTGGCGCCCTTGCCGCCCAGGAGGTACTTCTGCTCCTTGGAACCCTCTTCGAACGCATGGACGTAGGTGGTCATCGTGCCAGGGCCCTTTCGGGACGGGGGCTGCGAGCACCGGCACGGCGGTGGCGGGCGAGCCCGGGACGGTGGGACGTGAGCGTGGGGCCGGACAGGGAGGTCACGCCTCGTGAGCGCCCGAGGGCGGCCCGGACGTGGCGTGCGCCGCCCTCCCGGTCGAGTCTAAGCACCGGCGCGCGGCACGCCGCCGGGTGGTACCTCGACCACGAGCGTGCGGGCCAGCTTGTCGTGGACGCCCTGGCGCCGGGGATCGCCCAGCCACCAGAGCACCAGACCGATGCCGATCAGGTATCCGATCGGCATGAGGAGCAGCCCCACGACGATGGGAACCCCGTAGTGGACCAGGCTCGCCGTCCAGCCGGCCGGCGACCCGTCGACTCGGACCAGGACCAGGCCGGCGCGCTTCTTGCCCAGGGTCTGCCCCGTGTACGCCGAGAGCGGGACCAGGTACACGAGCGGGAGGATCACCGACGCGAGGGTGAGGGCCACGGCCGCGCCGCCCACGGCCAGCTTCTCGTCCTTGATCTCGACCTTGGGCGCCTTGGGCGGCTTCTCGCCCTTGCGCTCGGCCTCGCGACGCCGGTCGGCGGTGCGGCGCTCCTCGGCGGCCTGGAGGTCCTTCTCGAGGGCGACGGGATCGCGGTCCTTGACCTCCACGGTCTTGGCGGGCTTGCCGTCGCGGTAGACGACGAGCACCTTCTCGGAGACCGCGTGGTTGACGAACTGGAGGCCGAGGGCGATCAGAATGAGGATCGCCAGGTCGATGGAGAGGGCATTGATCCGGCTGCGCGTGGGAGCGGGCACCAGGCCCGCCGGGTACTCGGCCGGTGCCGGCCGCTCCCGACCCGATCCGGGCCCGCCGCCTCCCGGCCCCTTGGCGCCGCCGGCGCCACCAGCGGCGCCCCCGGCCCGACGGCCGGCGAAGAGGCCCTGGAGGACCCCCGCCGGGCGCGTCGCCGGGGTCGCCGGCGTCTCGTCGTCGGCGCCGGCACCGGTGTCGGGGCCGGCGTCGGTCCCGGAGCCGAGCTGGTCGTCGTAGCGGCGGCGCTGGAACGGGTCGGAGAGCACGTTCCAGGCCTTGTTCACCCGCATCGACTCGTCGACGCGCTCCTCGGTGGAGCCGCGGTAGGAGTCGGGGCTCAGCTCGGCGATCCGGGAGCGGTAGGCCTCACGGATGGCATCGCGCTCCGCGCCGGGCTCGACCCCCAGGACCTCGTAGTGCGTGCGGCCGCTCACCGGTCGAGGCGCTCCTCCAGATGGTCGACGAGGTCGTCGATCGGCACCCGCTCCTGCTCCATCGAGTCGCGGTCGCGGATCGTGACCGACCGGTCGTCGAGGCTCTCGAAGTCGACGGTCACGCAGTACGGGGTGCCGATCTCGTCGTGGCGGCGGTAGCGGCGCCCGATCGACCCGGACGCGTCGACGTCGATCATCAGCCGCGGCCGCAGCATCCCGGCCACCTCGCCCGCCAGCGGCACCAGCTTCTCGTTCTTGGAGAGCGGCAGCACCGCGACCTTGATCGGGGCGAGGCGGGGGTGCAGGCGCAGGACCGTCCGCTTCTCCACTCCGCCCGAGGCGGTGGGCGCCTCCTCCTCCCGGTACGCGGCGAGGAGGAACGCGAGCGTGGCCCGGTCGGCCCCCGCCGCGGGCTCGATCACGTGGGGCACGTAGCGGGTGTCCGACTCCTGGTCGAAGTAGCTCAGGTCCTGGCCCGAGTGCTCCGCGTGCTGGCGGAGGTCGTAGTCGGTCCGGTTCGCCACCCCCTCGAGCTCACCCCACCCCCAGGGGTAGGCGAACTCCACGTCGGCGGTGCCGACCGAGTAGTGCGACAGCTCGTCGGGTTCGTGGGGACGCAGGCGGAGCATCTCCGACGGGATGCCCAGCTCCTCGTACCAGCGGAACCGCTCGGCGCACCAGTACTCGAACCACTTCTCCCCCTCGTCGGGGGGGACGAAGAACTCCATCTCCATCTGCTCGAACTCGCGGGTCCGGAAGATGAAGTTGCCCGGCGTGATCTCGTTGCGGAACGACTTGCCGATCTGCGCGATCCCGAACGGAGGCTTCAGGCGGCTGGTCGTGAGGACGTTGGCGAAGTTCACGAAGATGCCCTGGGCCGTCTCGGGGCGGAGGTAGGCCACGCTGGCGTCGTCCTCCACCGGACCGACGTGGGTCTTGAACATCAGGTTGAAGTGGCGGGCCTCGGTGAAGCTCCCCTTGGCGCCGCAGTTGGGGCAGGCCCCCGACTCGGGTAGCTGGTCGGCCCGGAAGCGCTCCTTGCAGGAGCGGCAGTCGACCAGCGGATCGGTGAAGGTGGC
>Ga0226835_1000980_pt1 | contig 19906 bp, 18 predicted proteins | sample LAC_MetaG_1_FD_163627 | JGI IMG/M metagenome (GOLD analysis project Ga0226835, IMG submission 163627) | Anaerobic ammonium oxidizing microbial communities from anammox membrane bioreactor (MBR) in UC Berkley, California, United States -... | ecosystem: Engineered > Bioreactor > Anaerobic >...
CAGGAAGCCGCTCCCCGATGATGCGCCTGGCAGAGCTGATCGCCCTCACGCATCACGAGTGGTGGAACGGCGAGGGCTACCCCAACGGGTTGGCGGGGGAGAACATCCCTCCCGAATCGCGGATCCTGGCCGTGGCCGACGCCTACGACGCCCTCACGCACGACCACGCCCACCGCAAGGCCGTCAGCCCGCAGGCGGCCGCGGAGGAGATCCGCCGCGGTTCCGGCACCCAGTTCGACCCCGAGGTCGTGCAGGCGTTCGACCGGGCGTTCACCGGCGGCGCCCTCGCGGCGGGCGAGGCGGACTCGGCCGCCTGACGCGCGCCCGCGTCGCGACCGCCCCTCACGGGGGCGGGGCGGCTAGAGTGGGGCCCTATGGCCGACTTCCAACGGCGCGCCGCCGCCCTCCTCGGTGGCGACGACCCCATCGAGGTGCTCAGGGCCACGCCCGTGCGCCTCGCCGAGCTCGTCGCCGCCATGCCCAGAGGCGTCCTCGATGCCCCGTACGCCCCAGGCAAGTGGCGGCGCCGCGACGTCGTCGCGCACCTCGCCGACGTCGAGGTGGCGTTCGCCTGGCGCCTGCGGCAGACGGTGGCGGCGCCCGGGACGGAGCTCGCCCCGTTCGACCAGGACGTGTGGGCCGAGCGGTACCTGCGCCTCGACCCCACGCTGGCCCTCGAGGCGTTCCGCGCCCTGCGGTCGTGGAACCTGGCGTGGCTCACGAGTCTCACGCTGCAGGACTGGCTGGCCGAGGGCGTCCACCTGGGTCGCGGCCCGGAGAGCGTCGACCAGATGGTGCGTTACCTGGCGGGTCACGACCTCGACCACCTGGGCCAGCTCGGCGCCGACTAGGGGCCGCGCCGGGCCGGCAGCGACGGCGGGGAGCGCCGGCGGCTGCGTGATATCCTCAGCCGTCATGGCTACCGAACGCACATTCGCAATGGTCAAGCCCGACGGCGTGAAGCGCCGCCTGGTGGGCAACGTCGTCTCGCGCATCGAGGCGAAGGGCTACCGCATCGTGGCCCTCAAGCAGATGGTCATCACCCGCGAGATGGCCGAACGTCACTACGGCGAGCACGCCGGCAAGCCGTTCTTCGAGGGGCTGGTGAGCTTCATCACCTCGGGTCCCGTGGTCGCCATGGTCCTGGAGGGCGAGAACGCCATCGCCGGCTGGCGCGGCATGATGGGCGCCACCAACCCGAAGGATGCCCAGCAGGGCACCATCCGCGGCGACTTCGCCACCACCATCGACGAGAACGTGGCGCACGGCTCCGACGCGCCCGCCACGGCCGCGCGCGAGATCGGCATCTTCTTCCCGGAACTCGAGGGCTGAGCATGCCCGGGCTGTCCCAGCGCGTCGCCACCCTCAAGGCGTCGTCCACGGTCGCCTTCGCCGCTCGCGCCAAGGAGCTGGCGCGGCAGGGCGTCGACGTCATCTCGATGACGGCAGGGGAGCCCGACTTCCTGCCGCCCGAGCACGTGCTGGAGGCGGCGCGCGAGGCCATCCGCCTCGGCCTCACCAAGTACACGGCCACGGAGGGCACGGCCGAACTGCGCGAGGCGGTCGCCGCCAAGTTCAAGCGCGAGAACGGCCTGGAGTACGCGCCCGACCAGGTGCTCGTCAGCAACGGCGGGAAGCAGACGCTTTACAACGCCTTCATGTCGGTGCTGGAGCCGGGCGACGAGGTCGTCATGGTGGCGCCTTACTGGGTCAGCTACCCGGCCCAGGTCGCCCTGGCCGGCGGGGTGCCTGTCGCGGTGATGGCGCGGCCGGAGGACGGTTTCGTCCCCGACCTGGACGCCGTCCGGGCCGCCATCACGCCGCGCACCAAGGTGCTGCTCGTCAACTCGCCGTCCAACCCGACGGGCGCCGTCTACCCCCCCGAGCTCGTGCGCGCCATGGCCGAGCTTGCGGACGAGCACGACCTGTGGCTCTTCACCGACGACCTCTACGAACACCTCGTCTACGACGGTCAGTTCACCACCGCGGCAAGCTACGTTCCGCACCGCACCCTGGTGGTGCACGGCGCCTCCAAGGGTTACGCCATGACCGGGTGGCGCATCGGTTTCGGGGCCGGGCCCAAGCCGCTCATCGCCGCCATGGTGCGCCTGCAGGGGCAATCGACCTCCGGGGCCAACTCGTTGGCGCAGCACGCCACCGTCGCCGCCTTGAACGAGGTCGAGAAGACCGCGGCGTTCCAAGCCATGACGCGCGCCGCCTACCGGGAACGGCGCGACGTGCTCGTTGCCGGCCTGAACCGGCTGGGGCTCAAGACCCCCAAGCCGGCGGGCGCGTTCTACGTCATGGTCGACACGGCCGCGCTGGACCCGAACGAGGAGCGCGCCGCCATCAGGCTGCTGGACGAGGCGCGCGTGGCCGTCGTGCCAGGCACCGACTTCTCGGCGCCCGGGCAGGTGCGGATGAGCTACGCAACCGACATGGCCTCCATCGAGGAGGCGCTGCGGCGCATAGCCGCGCTGCTCGGCTGAGAACCTCCCTCGTACAACTCCGCGTAGCGCCGCGCCCCGCCCGGGCGCGGCGTTACCATGTGAGCACCTGTCGAAGGCGCCGAGAGGTCGCGTGCCAAGTGGCGGCGACCCGCCCCCTGCGGGGTCGGTGGAGGAGGCCGCATGCCGCTAGACCGCGTCGACCCGCAGTTCCACACCATCATCGAGCCGTTCCGCATCAAGTCGGTCGAGCCGATCCACTTCACGACCCGCGCCGAGCGCGAGCTGGCGCTCGCCGAGGCGGGCTACAACCTCTTCAACCTGCACGCGGATCACGTCCTCATCGACCTGCTGACCGACTCCGGCACGGGCGCCATGTCGAGCGAGCAGTGGGCCGCCATGATGCGCGGCGACGAGAGCTACGCCGGGAGTCGCTCCTTCGACCGCTTCGAGGCGGCCGTCAAGGGGATCACCGGCTTCAAGCACGTCTTCCCGACGCACCAGGGGCGCGCTGCTGAGCGAATCCTCTGTGGGGCGGCGCTCAAGCACCGCGACGTGGTGCCCAGCAACACCCACTTCGACACCACCCGCGCCAACATCGAGGCGGTCGGCGCCATCGCCGTCGACCTCCCCATGAGCGAGGCGCACCACCCCGACGTCATCCACCCCTTCAAGGGGAACATGGACGTGGCGGCGCTCAGGTTGCTGCTGGAGGAGGACGGCGCGCGCGTGCCGTTCGTCATGCTGACGGTCACCAACAACTCGGGCGGTGGTCAGCCCGTGTCGCTCGCCAACGTGCGCGAGGTGAGCGCCATGTGCAAGAGCTTCGGGGTGCCGCTCATCCTGGACGCCTGCCGCTACGCCGAGAACGCCTACTTCATCAAGCTGCGCGAGCCGGGGAACGCCCACCGCACGCCGCGCGAGATCGCCCGGGAGATGTTCAGCTACGCCGACGGCGCGACCATGAGCGCCAAGAAGGACGGCATGGCGAACATCGGCGGCTTCCTCGCCCTGAACGACGACTCGCTCGCCGTCGCCGCTCGCAACCTGCTGATACTCGGTGAGGGGTTCCCCACCTACGGCGGCCTGGCCGGCTACGACCTGGACGCGCTGGCGGTCGGCTTCGGCGAGGCGCTGGAGGAACCGTACCTGCGCTACCGCCTCAGGTCCATCGAGTACCTGGGCGAGAGGCTCGTGAACGCCGGCATCCCCATCATCCAGCCCACCGGCGGCCACGCCGTCTACCTGGACGCAGGCAGGCTGCTGCCCCACATCCCGAGCCACCAGTACCCCGCCTGGGCGCTGTCGCTCGTCCTCTACCTGGTGGGCGGCGTGCGCGGGGTGGAGATAGGCTCCGTCATGTTCGGGCGTCAACCCGATGGCAGCGAGAAGCCCGCGCCGCTCGAGCTGGTGCGCCTCGCCTTCCCGCGCCGCACCTACACCCAGAGCCACGTGGATTACCTGGCCGAGGTGCTCCTCCACGTGGGCGAGGTGAGGGAGCGCGTGCGCGGCGTGCGCATGGTGGAGGCGCCGCCCGTGCTCAGGCACTTCAGCGCCCGCTTCGAGCCGCTGGAGGGCGACCTCCTCGTCTGAGCTGGCGCCGAGCGGTCGATCTGGCGCGATATGCTCCCCGGGTGCGCGTCGCCATCGAGGTAGTGCCCCGCAGCAACGACAGCTTCCTGGCCCAACTGAGCGAGGTGGCGTCCCTGAACGCGGTCGACGCCGTCAACGTCCCCGACCTGGCGCACTTCAAGCTCGCCGGTTGGCAGGCGGCCCTGCAGGTCCGCGCGAGTCACCCCGGCTACCGGGCGGTCCCCCACGTGCGGGCCATGGAGGTCGACCCCGGCGCCGACTGGTGGCCCGGTGCGCGGCTCAGCGCGGCGGGCGTGAACGAGGTGCTGGTCGTGACCGGCGACCCGCCCGCCACCATGGCCAGGCCCCTCACGGGGGCCCACTCCGTGGAGGTGATCCGGGCGTTCAAGCGCCAGTTCCCGGACTGGCGGGTGTACGCGGGGCTTGACCCGTACCGCGCCGGCTTCAGCCACGAGCTCGAGTACGCTCACCGCAAGCTCGAGGCGGGCGCCGACGGCTTCTTCACGCAGCCGTTCTTCGACCTGCGCCTCATGGCGGTGTGGCGCGAGATGTTGCCGGGCGTGCCCGTCTTCTGGGGCGTCACGAGCGTGACCACGCGCAACGCCATGGACTACTGGTTGAAGCGCAACCGCGCCGTGTTCCCGGCCGGGTTCGAGCCCAGCCTGGAGTGGCACCGGCGCTTCGCCGGCGCCGCGCTCGACTTCGCGGCCGAGCACGACACCAACGTCTACTTCATGCCCATCCGTGTCGGCATCACGGCCTGGTTGGCGGGCGTCCTCGGCTGAGGCGCTACGTGGTGTAGTCGAGTCGCGGGGCGAGCCAGCGCTCGAGTTCCCGCAGGTCCGTCCCCGTGCGTGCGGCCAGGTCCTCGACCTGGTCCCGGCCGATCCTGCCGACGTCGAAGTAGCGCGCCTCGGGGTGCGAGAAGTAGAGCCCCGACACCGTGGAGCCCGGCGCCATCGACAGCCCCTCCGTGAGACTCGCCCCCACGGCCCGCGTGGCGCCCAACAGCGAGAAGATCTGCAGCTTCGGGCGGTGGTCCGGGCAGGCGGGGTAGCCGGGGGCCGGCCTGATGCCGCGGTACTCCTCGGCGATGAGCTGCTCGGTGGTGAGCGCCTCGTCCGGCGCGTAGCCCCAGTAGCGCGTGCGCACGAGGCGGTGCAGGTGCTCGGCCGTGGCCTCCACCAGGCGGTCGGCGAGCGCCTGGACGATGATGGCCGAGTAGTCGTCGTTGGCCCGCTTGAAGGCGGCGGCGCGCTCCTCGCCGCCGTGGACGGTGACCACGAACGCGCCCAGCCAGTCGGGGGCCGTGGCCACCGGCGCCACGAAGTCGGCCAGCGCGAGGTTGGGCCTGCCGTCGCGGGTGGCGAACTGCTGGCGCAGCGTCGGCACGCGCGCGGCCACGCGCCGCCGCTCCGCGTCCTCGTAGACGAGGAGGTCGTCGCCGTCCGCGTTGGCGGGGAAGAGGCCGAACACGGCGCGCGCCTCGAACCACTCCTCGGCCACGGCGGCGTCCAGCAGCCGCTGAGCGTCGTCGAAGAGCTCACGGGCCGCGGGCCCCAGGTCGGGGTCGTGCAGCACGGCCGGGTACTTGCCGGAGAGCTCCCAGGCGTGGAAGAACGGCCCCCAGTCGACGATCGGCCGGAGGTCGTCGAGCGGCACCGGCACGAGCGTGTGGACGCCCGGCTCGGCCGGCGCGGGAGGCGGCCCGGCCTCGAAGCGGGGCGCGTTGGCGCGCGCCTCGGCGATGCTCACCAGCTCGCGCTGCTTGCGGTTGGCGTGCAGGCGCCTGAGCTCCTCGTACTGCTCGGCCGTCTCGGCCGCCAACGCCCCGCGCTGCTCCTCCGACACGATCCGCCCCATGACCCCCACGGCGCGCGAGGCGTCGGCCACGTGCACCGTGAGCCCGGAGGGGTAGGCGGGCGCGATCTTGACGGCGGTGTGGACCCGCGAGGTGGTCGCCCCGCCGATGAGGAGCGGCAGCGTCATGCGGCGCCGCTCCAGCTCCTGCGCCACGTGCACCATCTCGTCGAGCGACGGCGTGATGAGTCCCGAGACGCCCACGGCGACGGCCCCCACCTCGGCCGCCGTGTCGAGCAGCCGGTCGGCCGGCACCATGACGCCCAGGTCCGTCACGTCGTAACCGTTGCAGCCCAGCACCACCCCGACGATGTTCTTGCCGATGTCGTGCACGTCGCCCTTGACGGTCGCCATGACGATCCGTCCCGCGCTGGTGCTCACGCCCGCGCCCTTCTCGGCCTCCAGGTGGGGCGTGAGCACGGCCACCGCCTTCTTCATCACCCGCGCGCTCTTCACGACCTGGGGCAGGAACATCTTGCCGGCGCCGAACAGGTCGCCCACCTCGTTCATGCCGTCCATGAGCGGACCCTCGATGACGGCCAGCGGCCCTCCGAGCACGCCCATCGCCTCGAGCGCGTCGGCCTCGATCTGCTCGTCCACGCCCAGCACGAGGGCGTGGCGCAGGCGCCGCTCCACCGGCCAGGCCCGCCAGGCGTCGTCCTTCGCCTTCGGCCCCGACGCGCCCGGCGCCCGGGTGGCCGCGTGGGCCACGAGGCGCTCGGTGGCGTCCTCGCGGCGGTCGAACAGCACGTCCTCCACGAGCTCGAGCAGCTGAGCTGGCACGTTCTCGTAGACCTCGAGCGTCTCCGGGTTGACGATGGCCATGTCGAGCCCGGCGGCGACGGCGTGGTAGAGGAAGCTGGCGTGCATGGCCTCGCGCACGGGCGGGCTCGAGCGGAACGAGAACGACACGTTCGAGAGGCCGCCCGACGTGAGCGCCCCCGGCAGGTTGCCCTTGATCCAGCGCACGGCCTCGATGAAGTCTACGGCGTAGCGCGCGTGCTCGCGCATCCCGGTGCCCACGGTGAGGATGTTCGGGTCGAAGATGATCTCCTGCGGCGCCAGCCCGGCCTCCTCCGTGAGCAACCGGTAGGCGCGCTCGCAGACCCGGCAGCGCCGCTCCAAGGTGTCGGCCTGGCCCGTCTCGTCGAACGCCATGACCACGACGGCGGCGCCGTAGCGCTTGGCCACCCGCGCCTGCCTCAGGAACTGCTCCGTGCCCTCCTTGAGGGAGATGGAGTTCACGATCCCGCGGCCCTGCAGGTGCTTGAGGCCCGTCTCGAGCACCGCCCAGTTGGACGAGTCGAGCATGACCGGCACCCGCGCCACGTCGGGCTCGGCGGCCAGCAGGTCGAGGAAGCGCGCCATGGCGGCGGGGCCGTCGATGAGGCCGTCGTCGAAGTTCACGTCGATGACCTGCGCGCCGCCTGCGACCTGTTCCCGCGCCACCTCCACGGCGGCCGCGAAGTCGCCCTGCACCACGAGGCGCTTGAAGCGCTTGGAGCCCGTCAGGTTGGTGCGCTCGCCCACGTTCACCAGGTTCATGCCGGGGCGCATGACGAGCGGCTCCAGCCCGGCGAAGCGCGGGCGCGTGTCGGGCTCCGCGCGCTTGCGGGGCCGCGCCGTGGCGGCAGCCGCCGCGAAGGCGCGGATGTGTTCCGGGGTGGTGCCGCAGCAGCCGCCGATCACGTTCGTCCAGCCGCGCTGCAGGAACTCGCTCATCACCTCCGTCATGGCGGCGGGCGTCTCGTCGTAACCGCCGAAGGCGTTGGGCAGGCCGGCGTTGGGGTAGACGAACGTGTAGACGTCGGCCAGCCGGCTGAGCTCCTCCACGTGCGGTCTGAGTTCCCTGGGTCCCAGGGCGCAGTTGAGGCCCACGGCGAGCGGCGCCGCGTGCCGGACGGAGGTCCAGAACGCCTCGAGCGTCTGACCGGAGAGCGTGCGCCCCGAGTTGTCCGTGATAGTGCCGGACACGACGAGCGGGATGCGGCGGCCGGCCGCGTCCGAGGCGTCCTGGCAGGCGAGGATGGCCGCCTTGGCTACCAGCGTGTCGAACACCGTCTCCACCAGGAAGATGTCGACCCCGCCACGGGCGAGCGCGTCGGCCTGCTCGCGGTAACCGGCGTAGACCTGGTCGAACGTCACCTCGCGGTAGGCGGGGTCCTCCACGCGGGGGCTGAGGCTGAGCGTCTTGTTGGTCGGGCCGATCGAGCCGGCCACCCAGCGCGGCCTCTCCGGCGTTGCCGCCTCGTCCGCCGCCGCGCGCGCCAGGCGGGCCGCTACCTCGTTGATCTCGGCCACCACGTCGCCCAGCCCGTACTCCGCCAGGCCGATGCGCGTGGCGTTGAAGGTGTTCGTCTCGATGATGTCGGCGCCGGCGCGCAGGTAGTCGCGGTGGATGCTGTCGATCAGGTCGGGGCGCGTCAGGCATAGCAGGTCGTTGGCGCCCCGCAGGTCGCGCGCGTGACCGGCGAAGCGCGCTCCCCGGAACGCCGCCTCGTCCAGACCCGCCTGCTGGATCATCGTGCCCATGGCGCCGTCGAGGACGAGGACGCGCTCCGTCAGGCTGCGTTCGAGTAGCGTGGTGCGGTCGCTCGCGGGGACCATGACCGCCAACTGTACCGCCTCGGCGCGCGACGCCGCGTGGCCCCGCGTCGTCGCGCGGCCGGCGCTATGATGCCGCATGGAGCGAGACGAACGGCCCCAGACCCCGCCCAAGGCCGCCGCGCCCGCCGTGGCCGGCCCCGGCGCGGCGGGCGCGGCGGCCGACGAGCATTCCGGCATCGACGAGGACGGCCGCCCCCTCAACCGCAACCTCATCTACAACAACCCCGAGAAGTGGCGCATCGGCCGCGAGATCCTCGAGCGCTACACGGGAGCGGCGCCCGAGGCCTTCCAGAAGCAGGTGCTGCTCACCAACTTCCAGTACTACCTCGACCGCTTCGAGGGCATGGCCGACGACGTGGTGACCACGCGCGGCTCCGCCATGATGGCGCGCCACAGCGCCAAGCTGGGCGTGTCGATCGTCAACTTCTCCGTCGGCTCGCCCGTGGCCGCCCTCATCATCGAGGTGCTGGCCACGGCCGACCCGAAGGCCGTGCTGTTCCTCGGGATGTGCGGCGGGCTGCACCGTTCGCTGCAGATCGGCGACTTCGTCCTGCCCACGGCTGCCATCCGCGACGAGGGCGCGTCGACTCACTTCATGCCTCCGCAGGTGCCGGCGCTCCCCACCTTCAAGGTGCAGAAGTTCGTTTCGCAGATCATCGTCGAGCGCGGCTTCGACTACCGCACCGGCGTCGTGCACACCACGGACTACCGCTTCTGGGAGTTCGACGAGCCGTTCAAGCGGCACCTTTACGAGGAGCGGGCGCTCGCCATCGACATGGAGACGGCCACCCTCTTCTCCGTCGGCTTCGCGAGCAAGGTGCCCATCGGGGCGCTGCTCCTCGTCTCCGACCTCCCGCTGCGCCGCGGCGGCATCAAGACGCGCGACTCGGCCAAGGCGGTCTTCAGCGAGTTCACCGATCGCCACATCGAGCTGGGCATCCAGGCCATGAGCGAGATCGCCGAGCGGGGGGAGCACATCCGGCATTACCGCTGGTAGAAATCTACCGGTGGGAAAGTGTTCCTGCATGGGGTCCGGAACTGTACGCGTCAAGCCTCGTCTTCTCGAAGCGCCTTGACCGGGCGGTTCAGTGACATCGCAGCGTCGTGGGCCGTGGGCGCGTAGCTCGTCAGGCCGAGCGCGGCTGCAAACCTCTGGTACTCCACCTCCCAGGCGTCTGTCGGCAAGTTGGTCATGTCCGGTAGAGCATGTGTAGCGCGGCGCGCGAATGTCGCCTCGGCCGCTGCTCGGGGCGCGTTCATGGGCCGGAGGCCGCGGCGTTGGAGGAGCATCACGTCGACGAGGTCCATGACGCGGGTGTTGAGGCGCCCTTCGGGTCGCGGAAGCGAGAGGGCGTGGAGCTTCTCCGCGAGGTGCACCTCCAGCGGGAGCGCTGGGGTCTCAAGGGCGGGCAGGCCTGCGAATGATAGGTCGATACCGCCTCTAAGAAGGTCGGTTCGGTCGGGGACCGCGGCGCCCAGCCCGACGTCGAGGGGAAGGGCTGGAAGCGTTTCCCGCCCAGGAGGGGGAACGCGGTTAGGCGTTCGCCGCCCATGGGTGCGCCCTGGGGCATCCTGGCGGCGGTCGTCTCGACCCTGAACGACAGGTGGTCGCCCAGGTCGATCTCGGCAGCGTCGCGCAGACCCTCCACCACCTCGTTGGCTGGCAGGTCCTGGATCGACAGGTCGAGGTCTTGGGTGGTGCGGGCCTGCTGCGGGCGTAGCTCGAGTGCGTAGCCGCCCTTGAGGATCGCCTGGTCTGGCAGAGCGGTCGCCGTCCTGGCTAGGAAGCGCTCCATCATGGTGCGTTTCAGGAGGCGGCTCAGGTCCTTATCCGGATGCTGGGTGCGGAGGTTGGCCGCCAGGGCGGCCCTGAAGGCGGCCGCGTCCTCGTACCGCATCTCGGCGGCCTTCCGTGGTCCACGCCAGCTGTCGTTTCAGCTCCGGGTGGCGGGTGCGGGGGATGAGGTCCAGGTAGGCGGCCAGCCGTGCGGAGTCGGGTGCCAGCGCCGCGACACGGTTCAGCTTCGCTGCTCGCCCGTTGGCGGGCCGGTCGCACGGCCCTTCAGGAGGTTCTGCGCGAAGCGTGAGATGTCGGCTGTCAGTCGCGGGTAGGCTCGTGGGTGCGGTTTCTCCTGGGGAGCGGTCTCCAGCACTGTCTCGAGCACCGCGTCGATGGTTGGGCCAGGGTCGGCGAGGCCCCAGGTGAGGGCTTCCTCGATGAGGTGGGCCCGTGTGATGTGCGCGTGGCGGTACTCGCCGGCGACCGCGAGCGCCATCTCCCCGTCGTTCCGTTGGTGCGCTTGCGGTACGAAGTCGTAGGCCGGGGCGAGCTCCACGGTTCCCTCTACGAGGTGAAGGAGGGAGAGGTTCTTCGCGTGCATATCCAGGTTGCCGACGGCGGCGGCTAGCGTCACCATTCGGAGGAGGACCTCCAGGCTCGTGGGCTTCGGGCACTGTTCTAGCAGACGCGCGATGCGCGTCAGGCTGACTTTCCCGCCGTAGCGTTGATACTTCTCGTGGCCACTCGCGCCGAGGGCCTGGTTGAAGTCCTCCTGATGGATCCGGGCCTGTGGTGCATCGGGGGCGCGGTCGTAGCGTTCGATGACCAGCGCGGGCACGCCGGCGAAGCCCTGGACCCACGTGCGGTACGGGATCAGCCCCACGGCACGAGCGAGGCGGGCGCCGTACTCCTCGTCGTAGATGACGGTGGGGAGGCCCTCGGGCACGGGCTTGAGGATGTGGGTGGAGGGATGGCCGTCGAGGGCTCTGTGCCAGCCTTCCGAGGTGTGCGTCAGGACGATCTTGTCTTGCACCCCGGCCAGCGACGACTTGCCGCCCCGGGGTTTGTTGCCTAGCGGGAAGGTCTGCACGTTCTCGAGCAGTCCTGCCACCCCGGCTTCGTCGAGCGGTTCGAGCCTCGGTTGGTGGGGTTCGCCGGGTTCGTCCGGGTCCCAGATCTGAAGGGCCCCGGCGACGTCGCGGCCGTAGCGGCGGAGCAGGCCGATGGTGTCGCTCTCGGGGACGTTCGCTTCCTGGGCCAGGCGCTTCAGCATGCGGCCTTCGGGAAGCAGCTCCTGGAAGAAGTTGCGGCGTCTCTGCTTGTGCGCTCGCGTGGGCACCAGCGCCAGCGGGACGGCGACCGACAGTATGGGGCTGTCGATGCCGAACGTCATCACGGCGCTCGGTTCGAACTCGAGGTCGAACGTGCGCCAGTCGCCCTTCAGCGTGCCGATGCGGGTGCCGTACAGTTCTACGGCCAGGTCAGCCATGCTTCTCGGGCGATCTGATGGTGGCGGAGAGCTCGACGTCGACTTCGCGCATCATGGCGAACAGCCGCGCCATGAAGATGGAGGGTTTGCCGGCCTCGATCTCCCAGATGTAGCGTTGCGTGGTGCCAAGGCGCTCGGCGAGCTCGCGTTGGCTCAGGCCCCTTAGCAGGCGGGCCTGTTGCAGTATCCTTCCCAGCGACTCGGCGCTGGTGACCTTGCCTGTGAACTCCATCCACGCCTCCTGACTACCAGATCGTAGTCATCATAGGCGACTACTAAAAGGTAGTCAAGCTCGCTGACTACGAAATAGTAGTCAGGGTTGCCGCCGATCGAAGCATGCTGGGTTCCGTTGGGGCTGGTTCCTCCGGCAGGCGAGGGTCAGGGCCGCTTCGCGCGGGCCACGGCCGGCATCCGACATGCCTCGGCATCTCTCACCGGCGGATCGTCTTCGGTCGGTGCCCTAGAGGTAGGTAGATCCGGTTCGCGCGTTACTACCGCTGGTGACGACCCGGCCCACTCCTGCCCTCGGTTGCGCCTTCACTCGCCCATGCCGGCCGCTCGCGCCTTGCGCGCCGCGTCGTTGCGGCTCGTCACCTCGAGCTTGCCGAGGATGTTCGACACGTGGTTGCGGACCGTCTTGGGCGTGACCCGAAGGAGCCGCGCGATCTCCAGGTTGTGGAGGTCGCGGGCGACGAGCGTGAGCACCTCCCGTTCGCGAGGCGTCAGTTCCGGGAAGGGGACGGCGAACCCCGCGCCCGGGAAGGCCGCGAAGAAGTGCCGGAACCGTTCCACGACGGCGTGGCCGAAGAACGCCTCGCCGTTGGCCGCCGCCTCGATGGCGCGACCCAGCTCGGCCTTGCTGGCGCCCTTGAGGACGTAGCCCCTGGCGCCGGCGCGCAGCGCACGGAAGACGGAGTCGTCGTCCGCGAACATGCTGACGATGACCACCGCGGTGCCTGGCCTATCGGCGACGATGCGTGCGGTCGCCTCGGCGCCGCTGAGTCCGGGCAGGCGGGCGTCCATGAGGACGACCTGCGGGCGCAACTCGCGCGCCATCGCCACCGCCTGGGCACCGTCGTGCGCCACGCCGACGACCCGGCAGCTCGGTACGGTGCCGACCAGCAGCGCCAGGCCTTCCAGGAACAGTTCGTGGTCGTCCACGACGAGCACCGTCGTCTGTCCCTGGCCGGAGGGTCCCTTGCCCCGCGGCTCGTGGGACGGGCCGGGATCGAACCTCGGCATCTGTCACACCTTTCATCGCTGGCGGGGGGTGCGGACGGGCGGCAGCGCCCGGCGCGGCAGCGGCAGCCTGATGGACAGGGCGGAGCCCCCCGACGGCAGCCGGTGCAGGCGCATCTCGCCACCCAGCGAGCGCGTAGACCCCCGCAGGTTCCTCAAGCCGAGCCCGCGCCGGGTGGGTGGGCCCGGCGGGTGGTCGTGCGCTATCCCCTTGCCGTCGTCCTCGACCTCGAGGCTCACGTCGGTCGCGCAGAAGCGCAACCGAACCTCGCACCTCGACGCCTCCGCGTGGCGGGCCACGTTGGCCGTGCCCTCGAGGACGGCGCGGTAGAGGAGATCCGAGAGGGGCAGGGGCGGTTCGACGGGGGCGCCGGAGACGGTGAAGTCGATCTGCAGGCCGGGCCGTTCGGTGCGGGCGCACGCCATGCTCGCGGCGGCCACGAGCCCGTCGGTGGCGAGGGGTTCGGGCGGCTCGCCGTGGACGATGCGGCCGAGCTCGGCGACCAGGGCGGCCGCCTCCAGGCGTAGCTCCGCGAACTGCGCGCGGAGCGCGGCGTCGGCGACGGCGGCCTCCACCACCTCGAGGCGCATCGCCAGGTTGGCCAGCGCCGGACCGAGCCTGTCGTGAAGCGCGGCACGCAACGCCGCCTCCCCGTTGACGGGGCTGGCGGGCACGACCACCGGGTGGCGAGGGCGGCGAGACTGACGACGCGGTGGACGGATGTTGGAGCTGTCCCCCATGCTCGCACCTGTCCTTCGTGTTCCGGCATCATAGCGCATCGAGGCGAGGAGCGAGGTGCAATCCGACCCCCGCTCCTCGCAGGTGGCGCGCGCTGCGCTACCGAGCAGCCGGGAACCCTCAGCCGTACCGCAACAGGTGGTTGAGGCCGCCTGCGGGTCGCACCGACGCCGACTGGTGGTCGGTGACGGTCCGGCCGACCCACTTGCCGGCCGCCAGGTCCAGGGTCACGTAGATCGTGCTGCCGGGCGCGACCGGACCCGCCACCGACGTCTTGTCGTACGGCTTGCTCAGCCCCGGCTGGCTGCCGTCGAGGTAGGCCTGCAACTCCGCGGCCGTCCTGTTAGGGAGGAGCCTATAGAGCTTCACGAGGTGCACGCGGCTGCCCCTGTTCGTTATCGCCCAGAGGTTCTTGCCGGCGGCCACCGAGGTGGAGCTCCCGACCGAGGCGTCCGACACCGTCAGGTTGTGAGACGGGAACGGCGCCCCGGCGGACTCGCCGCCAGGCGTGGCGTGGAAGGTCGCGAAGCTCGCCCCGCCCGGATCGCCGGCGGGCGTGGCGGCCACGGCGTAGTCACCCAACGCGAAGTCGACGAACAGCGCCGCGGACTGGTGCGGCGAGACGCTGCTGGTGCCGACGGGCACGGCCAACGCCGCCATGCGCTGGAGCGCCGGCGCCGTCGGGGCGCCGCCCTGGATCGCCTCGTGAAGCGCGATGCTGGCGGCCGAGAAGTCTGCCAGGCTGGTGCCAGGCAGCAGGCGGTAGATGTCGAAGGTCACCTTCGTGGCGCCGTGGTTCTTGAGCTCCACGGACCTGAAGCCGAGGCCGGCGACCGTCTGCGGCGCCTGCACCCGGCTGCCCGTGTAGGCGGCGCTGACGCTGCCTTGCGCCTGCGCCACGGTGAGCGCGGCCAGTAGTAGACAGGCCACCGCCACGACCCTGCCCAGCCGCTTGTTGGCGTGCTCGACTCGTTCACCCGATACGTACGACCGACCGTTCATCTTGCACCTCCGGCCGCATGGTGTACGGCCCGGCGTCCCGGCGTCATGGGGCGTTGCGCCCGGACGGGTTCGGGACCGCGGGCGGGACGGGCGCGCCGGCGAGGCGCGCGAAGGCCGTCGTGGACGCTTCTGCGACCGCCGGCGTTCGGCCCGACCCCGACGGGACCTGGGCGCGACCTGCGCCCGGCCCGGGCGCGCGCGGAGGCGGGGGGCGCCCTCCGGGCGGGCGGCCGGCGCTCAGCGCGAGCGGAAGGCCACCCTGAACTCCTCCATGACGCGCCGCTGCCGCTCGATGTAACGCCACACCCAGAGGACGAGGAGCAGCGAGGCGGCGAGGAAGGCGAGCGGCACGACCAGGCCGAGAGGCGCGAGCAGCAGCGCGAAGACGAGCAGCAGGCCGGTGAAGAGGTGCGCGATCGCGGTGTGACCGTTGCTGGGGGCGAGGTCGAAGGCGCCCGCGTCGTGGTAGCGCTGGGCGTACCTGATGGCCTGCACGGCGAACGGCAGGGACAAGAAGGCGAAGTAGATGGCGTACGGTGCGTGGCCGAGGAGGGGCAGCGCCGCGATGATGCCGTAAGCGAGGGCGAAGCCGCCGATGAGCGCGTCCTTGGCGCGCCGCGTCCCGAGGCGCACCACCAGGGTCCGCTTGCCCGTCTTGGCGTCCGACTCGGCGTCGGCGAACGAGTTGACGAGGAGCACGTTCGTGATGAACAGCGCGACCGGCAGCGACACGAGGAGCGCCTGGAGCGAGTAGGCGCCCGTCTGGACGTAGTAGGTTCCGAGGGCCATGCCGACGCCGTACGTGGTGGCGATCAGCAACTCGCCCATGCCGGGCGCGGCGTTGATGAGCGAGAAGCCACCCTGCTGGTTGGTGTAGAAGAGTCCGGCGACGACGCCGTACAGGACGAGCGGCAGGAGGCCCCAGCCGCTGACGATCACGAGCGCCAGCCCGATCAGGCCGGCGGCGAGGCTCAGCGCGAGGCCCCAGAAACCCATCTCGGCGCGCGAGACGAGCCCAAGCTGGATGACGCGGGAGCCGCCGCTGAAGGGCCGCAGCGCGGAGCGGTTGTCCAGGTCGCGCTCGGCGTCCTTCCAGTCGTTGATCATGTTGGTGCCGGCCTGAACCATGAGCCCGGCCAGGAGGGTGAGGACGAAGAGGCCGGGCCGCAGGGTGCCCGTGGCGGCCACCGCCAACGCGCCGCCCACCAGGATGGAGACGAGCGACGCCGTGAGAGAGAGGGGCCTGAGCGCCGTGAGGTAGGCCCGCGCCTTCGACATCAGGTCGTCCCACGCGCTCGTGCGCGCGCGGTTCGCGGGGAAGTCGAAGAGGGTGGGCGCCTGGCCCTGCAGGATCTCGGGCACGAAGCGGTACTTGACGGTGAACGGCCGCACGCGGATGAACTCGAGCCGGTCGAGGGCGCCCTGCTGCTCCATCTGCGCCACGATCGGTGAGCGGTCGCGCAGCAGGGCGACGGCCTTGGGGCGGTCGCGGTCGGGCACGATCTCGGCGCGCCCGATGATCTCGCACTCCTCCATCTCCATGAACTTGTCGCCCTGGTGGACCAGGAGCGCCGTCTCGGGGATGTTGCGCCACTGGACGATCTTCGGGTCGCCCTTCATGCTCGTCAGGTAGACGTCGAAGTCGTCGTCGGCCGCGAAGTGCATCATGCGTTGGCGTGGCGACCCCATGTTGGAGGTCCCCACGGCCGCCACCTCGGCCCGGCCGAGGTACTCCAGCACCTGCTCTTTCGTCCGCTGTGCCATCGTCCTACGCGCCTCCGCTCCTCGTCTCGCGCCCGCTCCGCGCGGCCGCACCGCCTAAGACCCTACCGCGCTAGGGGAGGAGTAGCAGGCCGTTGGTCGACGCTCCACAGAGCCCGGCGGCGCTGGCCTGGCTCAGGAGCCGCGCGAGCGCAAACGTGACCGGCCGCGCCGACTCGTTCACCAGGGCTACGGCGTGGCAACCCTCGCCGGCGAACACCTGAGGGACCTCCAGGCGCCCGTCGACGACCGTGGCCGTGAGGTCGGCCGCCGCGAACGCTGCTCCGGGCAGGAGCGCACAGGTCGCCGCAACGGTTGTCACAAGGTCGCGCCTGAGCGCCACGCCGGCGCCGGCCTCAGCTGGGCGGCAGGGCGCCCCCCTCCGTCGGTCCCGCCGGGCGCCCCCAGACCAGCGATGCCACCACGCTCACGATGAGGATGGCGACCACCACCGCCAGCGACACGAGGCTGGGGATGTGCAGCACGTCGAGGAGCAGCATCTTGGCGCCGATGTAGACGAGGATGAACGCCAGCCCCGTCTTCAGGTAGACGAAGCGGTGCACGACGTGCGCCAGGAGGAAGTACATCGAGCGCAGGCCGAGGACCGCCATGATGCTGGCGGTGAAGACGATGAAGCCGTCGGTGGTGACGGCGAAGATGGCGGGGATGGAGTCCACGGCGAACAGCAGGTCGGTGAACTCGATGACGACGAGCACCAACAGGAGTGGCGTCGCCATGCGCACGCCGTCCTTGACGGTGAAGAACTTCTGACCGTCGTACTCGTGGGTGACGTGTATGACCCTGCGCACCAGGCGCAACGCCGGGTTCTTCTCGAGGTCCTGTTCGCCGTCGTCCTTCTGGAACAGCATGCGCCCGCCCGTGAACAGCAGGAAGGCCCCGAACAGGTACAAGACCCAGCTGAACGCCTGGATCAGCGCCACCCCCACGACGATCATGATGCCGCGCAGGACCAGCGCCCCGAGGATGCCCCATAGCAGCACCCGCTGCTGGTACTTGAAGGGCGTCTTGAAGTAGGTGAACACCAGGACGAAGACGAAGATGTTGTCGACCGACAGGGACCACTCGAGGACGTAACCGGTGATGTACTGGATGGCCTTCTCGGGACCCAGCCAGAAGTGGAAGCCGAGGCCCAGCAGGAGCGACAGGCTGACCCAGGTGGCGGTCCAGAACGCCGCCTCCTGCGGTTTCACCACGTGCGCCTTGCGTTGGAAGAGCCCCAGGTCGATGGCTAGCATCACGAGGACGAAGCCGATGAAGGCGCCCCACGCCCATAGCGGTTCGGTCACGACGACCTCCCGTTAGGGTCTCGCCTTCGCGCGCGCCACCGGGCCGCCGTTGACGACCGTGTTGACGATGACGCGCTCCCGGGGACGGGCGGCTACTCCCCCTCAACGACTGACAACTCTACCCTAGCGGCCGCGTGCGTGTAACCTGACCTCGGCCGCTCGGGTCCGGTCGGCGCGCCGAGGTGGCGCCGTCGCCACGCTCCGGGCCTCCGCCGGGCGGCCGGGAGGCGGAACATGACCGCAGCGCCGACTGCTCGCCGACTCACCATCCACGAACTGCGCCGGGACGTCATCGGCGAGGGTTCCCTCGCCACCACCCCGTTCGGGGCCCGGCGCCTCACCTACGCCGACTACATCGCGTCGGGCCGGCCGTTGCGGTCCGTCGAGACGGCCTTGGCGCGCAGCGTGCTCCCCCTCTACGCGAACTCGCACACCGAGGACAGCGCGACGGGAGCGCACGTCACCGAGCTCACGGAGCGGGCGCGCGAGTACATCAAGCGGTGCCTGGGCGGGTCGGGCACCCACAAGCTGATCTTCGCCGGCACCGGCGCCACGGGCGCACTCAAGCGGTTGCAGGAGATCCTGGGCGTCAGCGTGCCGCCGCGGTTGCGGGAGCAGGTCCTCGCCGTCCTGCCGCCCGCCGAGCGCTTCGTGGTCTTCGTGGGGCCATACGAGCACCATTCGAACGAGGTGTCGTGGCGGGAATCCCTGGCCGAGGTCGTCCGGATCCCGCTCGCGGCCGACGGCACCCTCGACCTGGCGGCCCTCGAGAGGGCCCTGACCGACCCGCGCTACCTGGGCAGGCCGCGGCTGGGCTCGTTCTCTGCCGCCAGCAACGTCACCGGCCTCAAGACCGACGTGCGCGCCGTCGCAAGGCTGCTGCACTCCCACGACGCCAAGGCGGCGTTCGACTACGCCGCGGCCGGACCCTACGTCGGCGTCGACGTCCGCGAGACGGCGCCCGGCGCGAGCGACGGCCTCGACGCCGTCGTGCTGAGTCCGCACAAGTTCCTGGGCGGTCCGGGGTCGCCCGGGCTGCTGCTCATGGAGGCGGGCCTCTACCACCTTTCAGCGCCGACGACGGCCGGCGGCGGAACCGTCACCTACGTCAGCCGCGCCACCCACCGCTTCGTCAGCGACGTCGAGTCCAGGGAGGACGCCGGCACCCCCGGGATACTCCAGAAGCTGCGGGCGGCCATGGCGTTCAGGGTGAAGGAGCGCGTCGGGGTCGACGTCATCGAGGAGAGGGAAGCGCGCTTCATCGGTCGGGCGCTGGAGCGGCTCTGCGCCAACCCCAAGGTCGAGGTGCTCGGCAACGTGACGGCGCCGCGGTTGGCCGTCGTGTCGTTCCTGCTGCGGCCGAACGGTCGCTACCTGCACCCGCGCTTCGTCGTCCGCCTGCTCTCGGACCTGTTCGGCGTCCAGGGGCGCGCGGGTTGCTCGTGCGCCGGCCCGTACGGACACGACCTGCTGGGCATAGGCGACGAGGAGTCGCTCGGCTACCTCGCCCAGGTCGAGGCCGGTTACGAGGGCCTCAAGCCCGGCTGGAGCCGCCTGAGCTTCCACTACCTGCTCGACGACGCGGAGTTCGAGTTCCTGCTGGCGGCGGTGGAGTTCCTCGCCGAGGAGGGGGATGCCTTCCTGCCGCTCTACGATTTCGACTGGGAGTCGGGAGCGTGGCGGCACGGCGGCGAGAGGGAGGCGCCGGCGGCCGGCTTCGCGCCGGAGGAGTGGGAGGCGGTGCCCGAGACGCGGGGTGGGCGCGAGGAGGAGTACGCCGCCTACCTGGCCGAGGCGAAGCGCCTCGCCGCCGAGCTGCGCGCCGCCCCACCGCCCGCACGGGACCGCAGCACCCGGGCGGACACGCGGCTAGCCTTCTTCCAGTACTGAGGGCGGGGCGGCCTGTGGTGCCGCCTCCTCCCGGTGCTCCCCCCGCACCTGCCACGCCAACCAGCCGACCTGAACGAGGGTGGCGACGACGAACGCCACCATTGCGGCTGGGAGCGCCGTGAACCGTTGGCTAGCGACTCCCGCCGCCAGCAGCGCCGTGCTGACCACCAAGAAGACGACCATCGAGGCGCC
>Ga0226835_1000981_pt1 | contig 19904 bp, 16 predicted proteins | sample LAC_MetaG_1_FD_163627 | JGI IMG/M metagenome (GOLD analysis project Ga0226835, IMG submission 163627) | Anaerobic ammonium oxidizing microbial communities from anammox membrane bioreactor (MBR) in UC Berkley, California, United States -... | ecosystem: Engineered > Bioreactor > Anaerobic >...
GACGATGAACATCGTCCCGCCGCCCACCAGCTTCTTGGCCTTGGTGAGCGCCAGGTCGGGCTCGATGCCCGTGGTGTCGCAGTCCATCATCAACCCGATGGTGTTGTGGCTGACGAAGCCGTTGGCGACGTAGGTGACGTTCGACGGCACCGACAGGTCGTAGGTCAGCTCCTCGTCGCCGAGGACCGCGCCGGCCACGGTGTCGTAGAAGAACCCGAGCAGGCGACGGACCTCGGCGTCGCCGGTGAGCTCGGCGAGCTCGGTCGCGATCCGCCGGGAGACCCGCCCGCGTGCCACCTCCATCAGGAGCACCCGGCGCAGCCGACCGTTGTCCGGCACGAGCCGGTCGACCATCTCGCGGGTCACCGGAACGTGGTCCTTGCGGGCGGCCTGGCGGCCCTCGCTGCGGAGCACCTTGGCCGTCTTGCGGGCCGAGAGGAAGCCGATCTCCTCCAGGAAGCGTGTGTGGTACGCGGTGTTGAGCAGCCGCAACACCGCCAAGCGCGAACCGCGGCCGCTCACGTCGTGCTTGCGCGTCGTGGGGAAGCCGATCGCCAGGAGCAGCGACTGGACCTCGTCGGCGAAGCCCGTCGACGCCGTGGTCCAGGTCGGGATCCCGGCCGTCACCGTGCCGTCGGCCTCGAAGAGGCCCCGCAGGAACGCCCGGTACGACTCGCGGTCGTTGCTGTACAGGACGGCGTCGGGGATGTGCGGGGTGTAGCCCTTGCCGTGGTGCCCCTCGATGGGCGCCCTCTTCGCGAAACCGCACGCCTCCCACCACTGGGCGAGTCGCACCGAGTGGAACGCCACCTCGGTGTAGCCGGTCCGTTCGGCGCGGTGGGCCTCGAGGCCGAAGAGATCCTTGCCGAGGCGGGCCAGGTGCTCGGCCACCTCGAAGTCGCCGGCGGCGACGCAGAGCCGCAGCCCCCTGGAGTGCAGCGATCCGTCACCCATGAAGTAGCCCACGAGCTCGGCGAGCTCGGCGGTCATGGTCCGCGGCGTGCGCACGGCGTGCTCGGCGGTCCAGTACCCCTCCGGCAGCGGTGGGAGGCAGACCTCCTGCGGGGAGCCGACGAGCTGGTCGAGCGCCAGCGGGACCCGGTCACCGGGCCGCAGGTCGGAGAGACGGCGCCAGACCCACGCGCCCGAACCGTCGACCACCTTGACCCTGTGCTTGGCGGTGCCCCGCAGCCGGTAACCCCGCTCGGTGACCACGTCGACCACGGGCTCGACGCCGTTCACGTAGAACTGCGTCGCGTCCCGGGGGCCCTCGTCGGTCTGCACCGAGACGCCGAGCGGCTGCCACTGCTCCCCCGCCGGGTCGCCGAGCGAACCGAGACGCACCAGGCCCCGCTCCGTCGGCACGAGGGTTCCGCCGACCAGGCAACCGGTCGGAGCGAGGACGCTGGCCTGGGCGTTGCGAACCCCATATGCCTCGCCGAGCTCGACGGCGTCGTCCCAGGCCTGCTGTGCGGACGAGAGGAGGTCGGGGGGCACCAGCTCCTCGTCGATCTGGGACGCCTCCGCGCGGTGCATGTGCAGGACGTCGAGCATCGGCTCGGCGTTCTCGGCGTAGCCGGCGAACGGGCCCATCCGGGCCGCGATGCGGGCGCTGGTGGCGTACGCGTGGCCCGTCATCAGGGCCGTGATCGCCGCGGCCCAGGCCCGGCCCTCCGGGGAGTCGTAGGGCAGGCCCTCGGCCATCAGCAGGGCCCCGAGGTTGGCGTAGCCGAGGCCGAGCTGGCGGAACCGGCGGGTGTTCTCGGCGATCTTCTCGGTCGGGTAGTCGGCGTTGCCGACCAGGATCTCCTGGGCGGTGAAGACCACCTCGACGGTGTGGCGGAAGGCGTCGACATCGAAGGTGCCGTCGTCGGTGAGGTACTCGAGCAGGTTGATGCTGGCCAGGTTGCACGCCGAGTTGTCGACGTGCATGTACTCGCTGTTGTGCACCACGACGAAGGGTCGCTCGTGGGAACCCTCCGAGCCAACGGCGAAGTTGTGCACGCCGTCGACCTCGATGTCGTAGACCGCGACCGGCTCGTCGAGAACGATCCGTTCCACTGACATCACCCGGTCGGCCGGCCCCGTCGTCTGCAGATCGGCGCCACGCGCGAGCCGCGCCGCCTCCACGTAGGAGCCGTCCCTGATGAGGAAGCGGTGCTCGGGCGTGCAACGCAGCACCGAGCCGCTGTCCGTGGTGACGTCGACGAGTTCCCTGGTCTCGCCGGCGACCCAGGCGTTGAGGATCCGACGCTCGACGATACGGTTCGCCTCGCGGTCGAACGCCCGGACTCGGGGCAGATCGTGCCCTGCCGACGCCGTCTTCTCGATGAGCTCGATGCGAATGGGCCCGTTGTCGGTCTCGACGACCGTGTCGCCGACGAAGCAGCAGGGGTTGCTGGCGTTGATGCGGCTGGTGTTCTTGGCGGTGTGCCAGCGGTTGATCGTGGTGTCGAACTGCATGCCCGGGTCGGCGCACTCCCAGGCGGCCTCGGAGATCTGTCGCATGAGGTCGCGGGCCTTGACGGTGCGGACCGTCTCGCCGGTGGTGACGGCGGTGAGGTCCCAGTCGCCGTCGTCGAGGACGGCCTGCATGAACTCGTCGGTGACGCGCACCGAGTTGTTGGCGTTCTGGTACTGGATGGAGTGGCTGTCGGCGCCGTCGAGGTCCATGTCGAAGCCGGCGTCGCGCAGCGCCCGGGCCTTGCGCTCCTCCCGGGCCTTGCACCAGATGAACTCCTCGACGTCGGGGTGGTCGGCGTCGAGGATGACCATCTTGGCGGCCCGGCGGGTCTTGCCCCCGCTCTTGATCGTGCCCGCCGAGGCGTCGGCGCCGCGCATGAAGCTCACCGGGCCGCTGGCGGTCCCGCCGCCCTTGAGGGGCTCGTAGGAAGACCGGATCCCCGAGAGGTTGATGCCGGCGCCCGAACCGCCCTTGAAGATGACGCCCTCCTCCCGGTACCAGTTGAGGATCCCGTCCATCGTGTCGTCGACGGCGAGGATGAAGCACGCGCTGGCCTGGCGGGGCACGCCGGGCACGCCGATGTTGAACCACACCGGGGAGTTGAACGCGGCCCGCTGGTGCAGGAGCAGGTACTTGAGCTCGGCCCGGAACGCCTCGGCCTCGGCGGCGTCGACGAAGTAGCCGTCGGCGGTGCCCCAGTCGGAGATGGTGTCGGCGACCCGGTCGATCACCTGGCGCAGCGACGACTCCCGTTGCGGGGTGCCGAGAGGGCCCCGGAAGTACTTCTGGGCCACGATGTTGGTGGCGTTCTGCGACCAGGTCGTGGGGAACTCCACCCCGGGCTGGAAGAAGGCGTCGGAGCCGTCCTTGTAGTTGGGGATGCGGGAGTCGCGCTTCTCCCACTCGACGGTGTCGTACGGGTCGACACCCGGCTCCGTGAAGAAGCGGCGGATCCCGATCCCGATCTGCTCCGGCGCCATGGCCATGCCGGTGACTCCCTTCCCCCGCCTCCCGGGCGGTGTTCGAACGACCTGCCGGCACTGCTCCGGGCCCGGTCGTGGTGCACCCGGACGCAGCTCCGTCGACTTGTCTCGGTCCTCTACAAACACAATATCTTGTGGATGGGCTCCTGCCGGCCCACGAGATGCTGGTGAATTACAGCACTGCGATTCGGGCCGTGTCAACGGCAGCGGGGTCGCGTCGCGCCAGGTCAGACGCCGTTCGCGAAAGTTCCCGATCGTGAACACGAGCACGAGCCCGGGCGCCTCCGGAGGCGCGCCGCGAACCCGTTCTGCGGGATCCGCAGGCCGGGTGCGCCGCGTCCGGCGCGACGCGGGTCAGGAGCGGGAACGGCCGCGACGCTTGGGCGCGGTGGTCTTCTCGAGGCCCTTCTGGAGCAGGGCGACCTCGCGCTCGAAGTCGCGGGGATCGCTGAACTCCTTGTAGACGGAGGCGAAGCGCAGGTACGCCACCGGGTCGAGGTCGCGCAGGCGCTCGAGCACCGCGACGCCGACCGCCTCGCTGCTCACCTCGGGACCGGCCGCCCGCATCTGGGCGTGGACCTCCTCGACCACCTCGGCCACCCGGGCCGCATCGAGGGGGCGGTTCTTGGCGGCGCGGCGGATCCCGGCGGCGACCTTGTCGGGCTCGAACGGCTCGCGCTCGCCGCCGCGCTTCAGGACGACGAGCGGGAGCACCTCCACCCGCTCGTAGGTGGTGTAGCGGCGCCCGCACTCCAGGCACTCGCGGCGGCGCCGGATCGCGCTGCCGGAGTCGGCGCCACGTGAGTCGACGACCTTGTCGTCGGAACCGTGGCAGTAGGGGCACCGCATCGGGCCAAGGTACCGAGGCCGCTGCGGCCGGGGCCACCGCTCCCCGCCCGCCGGCACGCCACCGCGTGCCGATCCGCTCGCTCAGGAGGTGGGCCACCTGAGCACCTCGCCGGGACGCAGAGGCGCACCGCGCCGGGCGCGGCTCCACGCGTCGACCAGCGGGCGCGGGTCGCGACCGGGAGCCATGGTCACGGCCGCCTCCCACAGGGTGTCGCCCGCCTCGACGACGAAGGTGGGAGACGGGCCGGGCCCGGGAGCCGCGAGGGAGGGGCTCCGCAGGACCCGGCCCGCCTGCCCGATCGCCACCACCATCACCAGGCTCGCGACGGCCGCGCCGGCGCCGGCGGCGACCCGGCGACGGCGGTAGGTGGCGGCCGGCAACCGCCGGGCGACCCGCACGGGCGGCGCCGAGGGAGACGGCTCGGCGCCGCCCGCGACCAGCCGCAGGCGGGTGCGGGCCGGGCCCCGCCCGGCGGGGCGGGGCCGGTGGTGGATGGCGACTGCTGCGGTCATGTGGGACCTCCGGTGGTCGGGGTCGTGGGGTCGGGCCGGGCGGTGGTCGTGGTGCCGCCCGGGTTTGCGGTGTTCGGGGCTGCGGCGCCATCCAAGCACCGGGGTGTGACATCTACGCCGGGGCCCCGGGCGACGGCCTGACCGATCACCGCAAGGGCGCCGGGACCGGTGCGGTTCGGCGACCCGTCTCACGTCTTGACGGACGACCCGCACGGCAAGGCGCCGGTAACGACGTCCATGCCAGAACGCCTGTTCGTCACCAGTCAAGCACGAACGCCTGTTCGGGTCAAGGGCTCGGAGCGTGATTCGGGCCGCACCGCCGCCTCTGTGCCGCAGCCCGCGACGCGCGGCGAACGGGTGTTTGCACCGAACGCGTGATCGTGTTACCTTCCGCACATGACCGACGCCACGGGCCTCACATCCCGCCAGCAGCAGGTGCTCGAGTACATCGACGCCGCGGTGCGCACCCACGGGTACCCGCCGAGCGTCCGCGAGATCGGCAAGGCCGTCGGGTTGTCGTCGAGCTCGACGGTGCACGCCCACCTGGCCGTCCTCGAGGAGAAGGGCTACCTGCGGCGCGACCCCACCAAGCCGAGAGCGATCGAGCTCTGCTCCGATCCCGAGTCGGGCGCCATGGTCGAGCGCCGGCCGGCCCGCCACGTAGCCGTCGTGGGCGACATCGCCGCCGGCACGGGCGTCCTCGCGGCCGAGAACATCGACGAGATGCTCCCCCTGCCGGAGGACTTCACGGGCCGGGGTCCCGTCTTCATGCTCCGGGTGCGCGGCGACTCGATGGTCGACGCCGGCATCCTCGACGGTGACTACGTGGCCGTCCGCCAGCAGGAGACCGCGGAGCCGGGCGACATCGTCGCGGCCGGCATCCCGGGCGACGAGGCCACCGTGAAGACGTTCCTGCGCCGCAAGGGCAAGGTCGTCCTGCGACCCGAGAACCCGACCCTCGAGGAGATGGTCTTCGACCCGGCCGACGTGCGGATCTACGGTCGGGTGGTGACCGTCCTGCGCCGCCTCTGACCCCGACCCGGAAGGCCACGGGATGACCCTTCCCGCCCGCGTCAACCTGGTCACCCTCGGCGTCGCCGACGTCGCCCGCGCCACCGCGTTCTACGAGGCCCTGGGATGGCGGAGGTCCCAGGCGTCCGAGCCGGCGGTCACCTTCTTCCACACGGGCGGGCCGGTCGTGGCCCTCTTCGGTGCCGCCGACCTCGCCGCCGACGCCGGGATGCCCGCCACTCCCCTACCGGCGTTCCGGGGCGTCGCCCTGGCCGTCAACGTGGCCGATCCCGCCGCGGTCGACCGGGCCCTCGACGACGCGGTGGCGGCCGGCGCGACGTTGGTGAAGGCCGCGACGCGGGCCGACTGGGGCGGCTACTCGGGATACTTCGCCGACCCCGACGGCCACCTCTGGGAGGTGGCTCACAACCCGGGCTTCCCCCTCGACGACGACGGGGCGATCGTCCTGCCCTGACCGGGCACGCGACCCGGGCCGTGCCGGCGCTCAGAGCACGCCGAGGTGGCGGGCGAGGACGGCGAAGACGCCCTCCAAGGCCTCGCGGGTGACGCACTCGCCGGCGGTGTGGGCGACCGACGGGTCACCGGGCCCGAAGTTCACCGCCGGGATCCCGTGCGCGGCGAAGCGGGCGACGTCGGTCCAGCCCAGCTTGGGGCGCACCGCGAGGTCGAACACCCCGACGAGCTCGGCCACCAGCGGATGGTCGAGGCGCGGGAGCGCGGCCGGCGACAGGTTGACCGTCTCGAGCTCGTCGGCGCCCCCCAGCAGGCCCTCCACGTCGCTCAAGACCGCGGCCGGGTCGCGCGAAGGAGCGAACCGGCGGTTGACCACCACCGTGCACTCGTCGGGCACGACGTTGTTGGCGACGCCGGCCTCGACCCGCACGATCTGGAGCGACTCGCGGAACTCGAGCCCCTCCACGGTCACCGGGCCGGTCGCCTCGGCGGCGGCCGCGACCCGCGCCAGGGCGGGCACCGCCCGGTGCACGGCGTTCACACCCGTCCACGGGCGGGCGGTGTGGGCCCGGCGGCCGCGGAACGTCGCCCGGACGTGGAGCGTCCCCTGGCAGCCGGCCTCCACCCACCCGCCGGTCGGCTCGAGGACGACGGCCAGGTCACCGGTGAGCAGCTCCGGCCGCTCGGCGAAGACCCGCCGGAGACCGTTGTGCTCCTCGGCCACCTCCTCGCCGGCGTAGAACGCGAACGTCACGTCGAAGCGGGGCTCACCGGGCCCACCGGACCGGCCGGACCCGGCCACGAGGCCGGCGAGGGCGACCATGACGGCCAGGCCGCCCTTCATGTCGGCCGCACCCAGCCCGGTGAGGGTGTCGCCATGCCGGCGCGGCTCGGCGTTGCCCGCCGCGGGGACGGTGTCGAGGTGGCCGGCCAGCACCAGGCGCTGCTCGGCGCCGCCGGTGGTGCGGGCGATCACGTTGTCGCCGAGGCGGTCGACGGCGAGGGCACCGGGCGCCCGGAGCCGGGCCTCGACCAGGTCGGCCAGGGCGGCCTCGTGGTGGCTCACCGACGGCACCGCGCAGAGCTCGGCCGTCAGGGCGAGGAGGTCGGGCACGCCGGGGGGCAGCGTCGACGCCACGGTCGGCCGCCTCTCAGGTGGCGGCGCCGTGGTGGCGCAGCACGTCGTTGAGCTTGGCCTTGTCGTGGCGTTCGCCCTCGGCGAGGCGCTTGACCACCAGCACGCAGGGCAGACCGAAGTCGCCGCCGGGGAACGACCGGGGCCGGGTCGCCGCCACGGCCACGCACCAGTCGGGGACCACACCCCGGCTGATCTCCTCGCCGGTCTCGGCGTCGATGACGGGGATCGACCCGGTGAGGATGCACCCCGCGCCCAGCACCACGCCGTCGCCGACCCGGGCGCCGTCGGCGACGATGCAGCGGGAGCCGATCATCGTGTCGTCGCCGACCATCACCGGGGCGGCCTGCGGCGGCTCGAGGACCCCGCCGATCCCCACCCCGCCCGAGAGGTGCACCCGCTCGCCGATCTGCGCGCACGACCCGACCGTGGCCCACGTGTCGACCATCGTCCCGGCCCCCACCCGCGCCCCGATGTTCGTGTAGCTCGGCATGAGGATCACCCCGGGTGCGAGGTGCGCGCCCCAGCGGGCCGAGGCCCCGGGCACCACCCGCACCCCGGCCGTGGCGTAGCCCGTCTTCAGGGGGATCTTGTCGCGGTACTCGAACGGCCCCAGCTCCGAGACCGCCATCTCGGAGAGCTGGAACAGCAGCAGGATCGCCTGCTTCAACCACTGGTGGACGACGACCCGACCGCCGGCCAGCTCGGCCACCCGCACCTCCCCCCGGTCGAGGAGGTCGACGGCCGCGTGGACGGCCCCGATCGGGTCGGCGATGCCGGCGGCGGAGAGGTCGTCGCGGCTCTCCCACAGCGCGGCGATGGTGGCGGCGAGGTCGGCGTGCGGGTCCTGGTCGGGCACGGGCTCGGGTTCTCCCTGGTGTCTAGAGGACGGGCGTGCCGGCGAGGCGGTCGAGCGCCAGCTCCAACCGGTCGACGGGCTGGGTGAGCGAGACGCGCACGTGGTCGACGCCGTCGGGGCCGTAGAGGTCGCCCGGCGCGACGAGTAGGCCGGTGGCGGCGAGGCGCTCGGCCAGCGGCCACCCGCCGTCGACCAGCGCCCGCAACCAGAGGTAGAAGGTGGCCGGGCCGCCGTCGTGCTCCAGGCCCATGGCGGCGAAGGCGGGGAGGGCGAGCGCCCGGCGTTCGGCGTAGCGGCGGCGCTGCTCCTCGACGTGGGCGTCGTCGCGCAGCGCGGCGGCGGCCGCCGCCTGCACCGGCGCCGGCACCATCATCCCGGCGTGCTTGCGCACCTCGCCGAGGTACCCGACGAGGTCGGGGTCGCCGGCCACGAACCCGGCGCGCAGGCCGGCCATGTTCGACCGCTTCGACAGGGAGTGGACGGCCAGCACGCCGTCGAGGCCGGACCCGAGCACGGTGGCCGGGGCGGCGGGCGCCCCCGAGGCGTCGTAGGTGAGCTCGGCGTAGCACTCGTCGCCGGCCACCACGACGCCGCGCCGCCGGGCCCAGGCGACGGCCGCCTCGAGGCGCTCCGGGCCCGCGACCGCGCCGGTGGGGTTGGCGGGCTCGTTAAGCCACAGCACCAGGGCCCGCCCGGCGTCGTCGGCCCCGATCCGCCCGAGGTCGAGCTGCCACCCGTCGTCGACGGGCACCGGGACGGCCCGCAGGCCGGCGAGGTGGGCACCCATCGCGTAGGTGGGATAGCTGACGGCCGGGTACAGGACGGTGTCGCGGGACGGATCGCGGCGGTGGAGCCAGAACGGGAGCGACGCCACCAGCTCCTTGGTGCCCACGCAGGCGATCACGTCGCCGGGCGTGACCGCCACCCCGAAGCGGCGCCCGACCCAGGCCGCGGCGGCCTCCCGCAGGGCGGGGGTCCCGATCGACGGCGGGTAGCCGGTGGCCGACGCCGCCGCGGCGACCAGCGCCTCGACCGCGACCTCGGGCATCGGGTCCACCGGGGTGCCGACCGAGCAGTCGACCAGCCCTCCCGGCGCCGCCTCGGCGACGGCGCGCAGCGCGGCGAGCCGGTCGTGCGGATAGGGAGGCGGCACGAAGCCGTCGGAACGCGGCATCCCGCCGAGCCTACCGGGGGCCCTCGGGCCGCGGCCCGACCCCGCGCGGCCACGGGATGGCGGGGTCAACGGGCGGTACCGTCGGAGGATGAGGCTTCCCCGGGTGGTGATCGTAGGGGCCGGGTTCGGCGGCCTCGCCGCCGCTTCGGCGCTCGGAGGCTCCCCGGTCGAGGTGACCCTCGTCGACCGGGAGAACTTCCACACCTTCACCCCGCTCCTCTACCAGGTGGCGACCTCGGGCCTGGCGCCCGACGACATCGCGCCGAACGTGAGGGGGATCGTGCAGCGACACGCCAACGTCGAGGCGCGCATGGCCACCGTCGAGGGCGTCGATCTCGAGGCCCGCCACGTTCTCCTCGACCGGGGCCCGTCGATCCCCTACGACCACCTCGTCCTCGCGGCCGGCACGGTCTCGAGCGACTTCGGGATCCCGGGTGTCGCCCGCCACGCGTGGCCACTGAAGACCCTCGACGACGCCGTGCGCCTCCGCTCGACCGTCCTCCGCCGCTTCGAGGAGGCCCACGCCGACCCGTCGCGCGTCGACGACGGCACGCTGAGCTTCGTCGTGGCGGGCGGCGGGCCGACGGGTGTGGAGCTGTGCGGAGCCCTCGCCGAGCTCTTCGACAACGTGCTCGCCAAGGACTTCAAGCGGCTCGACGTGAGCCGGGCCCGGGTGGTGCTGGTCGAGATGTCGGACCACCTGCTCGGCCCGTTCTCGTCCGCCTCGCGGCATGAGGCCCGAGTCCAGCTCGAGCTCCGGGGGGTCGAGGTGCGTACCGGCGCGCGCATCACGTCGGTGTCGGCCGACGGCGTCACCCTCGACAATGGGTCGACCATCGCAGCCCGGACCGTCGTGTGGGCCACCGGCGTGAAGGCCAACCCGCTCGGCGCGTCGCTCGGCCTGCCCACCACGCACCGGGGCGAGCTCGAGGTGGGCAGCGACCTGACCGTCGGCGGACGGCCGGAGATCTCGGTGATCGGCGACCTCGCCGCCGCCGGACCACGTGCCGGCGAGGCGTACCCGCAGCTCGCGCCGGTGGCCATCCAGGGTGGGCGCTACACGGCGCGCCGGATCCTCGACGTGGAGAGCGGCCGGGCGAGCCGGCCGTTCCGTTACGTGGACAAGGGGATCATGGCGACGATCGGGCGCCGCTCGGCCGTCGCCGAGCTGCCGTTCGGGATTCGGATCGGCGGCACGCTGGGCTGGTTGAGCTGGCTCGGCCTGCACCTCGTGTCCCTCATCGGGTTCCGCAACCGGGCCGTGGTGCTGGTGGACTGGTCGTGGAACTACATGACCTGGGATCGCGGCAACCGGGTCATCCTCGAGCCGGCCGGCGACCGTTGACCCCGCGGGTCAACCCACCACGAACTCGCGGTAGCGCTCGCGGGTGGCGTCGCTGAGGCGGGCCTGGATCCGGGTCGCGGCGGCCTCGTGGACCTCCACCAGCACCTCGCCCTCGCGATGTAGCCCGGCCACGACGTCGCCGCGGCCGTAGGGCACGGCGAGCTCGACCACCCGGTCGAGGGCGCGCAGGCCGGACCCGACCGCGGCCAGGAGCTCGTCGACGCCCTCCCCGGTCGCGGCCGAGACCGCGACCGAACCGCGGTGCGCGGCGAGCAGCCCCTTCACGGCGTCGGGGTCGGCCTCGTCGACCTTGTTCACCACCAGGAGCTCGGGGATCCGATCGGCGCCGATCTCGCGCAGCACCGACCTCACGGCGGCGATCTCACCCTCGGGCTCCGACGACGACCCGTCGACGACGTGGATCAGCAGGTCGGCCTCGGTCACCTCCTCGAGCGTGGAACGGAAGGCCTCCACGAGCTGGTGCGGGAGGCGGCGCACGAAGCCGACGGTGTCGGAGGCGAGGATCGCCTCGCCTCCGGGCAGCGCCAGGCGGCGCGTGGTGGGGTCGAGCGTGGAGAAGAGGCGGTCCTCGACGAGCACGTCGGAATCGGTCAGGCGGTTGAGCAGCGTCGACTTGCCGGCGTTCGTGTAGCCGACCAGGGCGACCAGCGGCAGCGAGCGGCGCCGCCGCGCCTTGCGTTGGGTGGCGCGGGTGCGGGCCAGGCGGGCCAGGTCGCGCTCGAGGCGCGTGATGCGCTGCTGGATGCGCCGGCGGTCGACCTCGAGCTGCGTCTCGCCGGGACCGCGGGTGTTGATCCCGGCGCCCTGCTGCGACATCTGCACGCCCCGGCCGCGCAGCCGGGGCAGCCGGTAGCGCAGCTGCGCCAGCTCCACCTGCACCATGCCCTCCTGGCTGGCGGCGTGCTGGGCGAAGATGTCGAGGATCACGGCGACTCGATCGACGACGTCGACGGCGAAGAGCTTCTCCAGGTTGCGCTGCTGGGCCGGGGACAGCTCGTCGTCGAAGACGACCACGTCGACGTCGAGGGCGTCGACGAGCGCCGCGATCTCCTCCACCTTGCCTTTGCCGACGTAGGTGGCGGGATCGGGCGCGTCGCGGCGCTGGAGCTCCTCGGCGACGGGCTCCGCGCCGGCCGTGTCGACGAGGCGGGCCAGCTCGGCGAGGCTGGTCTCGGCGTCGGCGGTGGTGGTCGTCCCCAGGGCGCACCCGATCAGCAGGGCGCGCTGGCGCACGACGCCGAGGTCGACCTCGGTGGCCGTCAGCCGGCGGCGCTGGCGCCCCTCGTGGCGGCGGGTCACGGGCCCTCCCCGGCGCCGAAGCGCTCCAGGTTCACCGTGGTCTCGAAGACGTGGACCACCGGACCTCCGAGGCGCACCTCGGAGGGGTCCGACAGGTCGACGGTCAGCTCCCCGCCCCAGACCCGCACCGCCACCTGGGCGCCGACGAGGCCGCGGCGGTGCGCCACGGCGGCGGCGGCGCAGGCGCCGGTCCCGCAGCTCAGGGTCTCCCCCACGCCTCGCTCCCACACCCGCATGCCGAGCACCCCCGCCGCGGCCGGGACCGGGGCCACGAACTCCACGTTCGTGCGCCGCGGGAACCGCTCGTCGATCTCCAGGGCCGGGCCGTGCTCACCGACCGGCACCGCGGCGGGGTCGTCGACCAGAAGCACGAGGTGCGGGTTGCCCATCCCGGCTGCGTCGCCGCGGTAGGTCGTGCCCGACACGGTCGCCTCGAGGTCGAAGGGGCTCTTGGCCTCCACGGGGATGGCCTCGGGATCGAAGGTGACCGCCCCCATCCCGACCCGCGCCGCGACCACCTCCTCTCGGGCGGCGTCGACCTGGAGGTCGACGACCCGGCGGCCGGCGGCCGTCTCGACCACGACCCGCGTCCCGTCGCCGTAGCCGCGCCGGTGCGCCACCCACGCCAGCGCCCGGACGCCGTTGCCGCTCATCTCGGCGGTGCCGCCGTCGGCGTTGCGCAGCGTCATCGTCACGTCGCCGCCCGGCTCCCGCGGCGGGCCCACGACGATCAGCCCGTCGGCGCCGATCCCGAACCGCCGGTCGCAGAGCGCGGCGGCGACCGGCGCGCTGAACGCCGCCGGCGACGCGCCGGTCTCGGACGGGTCGCACACGAGGAAGTCGTTGCCGGTGGCCTGCAGCTTGTGGAGCCGGTGGACGGGCGGAGCGCCGCCGGATGCTCGGGTCATCGCCCCCACCATGCCACGAGCGCGCCGAGCAGATCGCGGGGATTCCCGTCCGCCTCGAACCACACCACCCGCGGGTCGCGCCGGAACCAGCGGTGCTGGCGCCGGGCGAAGCGGCGGGTCCGGCGGGCGGTGGCCTGCAACGCCTCGTCGAGCGTCGGCGCCGCCGGGCCGCCGGCCAGGTGTTCGGCCACCTCCCGGTAGCCGATCGCCTGGCGAGCCGCGCGGGACCAGCCCGCCGGCCGCGTCGCGAGCCGGCGCACCTCGTCGACGAGGCCGGCCGCCGCCATGCGCTCCACCCGGGCCTGGATGCGCTCGTCGAGGGCCGGGGCGGGGAGGCGGAGGCCGGCCATCCGGACCGGTACCACCGGCTCCCCGTAGCGTTCGAGGCCGGGACCCGACGCCGAGAACGGCCGCCCGCTCACCTTCACCGCCTCCAAGGCTCGGACGACGCGACGCACGTTGGTGGGTTCGATCCGCGCCGCGGCCAGGGGATCGAGCGCGGCGAGCTCGGCGTGCAGGACCGCCGGACCGTCGGGCGCCTCGCCGCGGCGCTCGAGCTCGGCCCGGACCGCGGCGTCCTCGCCGGGGAACCGGAGGTCGTCGACCACCGCCCGCACGTAGAGGCCGGTGCCCCCGACGAGGAGCGCCCGCCGGCCCCGGGCCTCCACGCCGGCGATGGCGCGCCGGGCGTGCTCCTGGAAGCGCGCCACCGACCAGGCGTCGTCGGGCTCGGCGACGTCGATCATGTGGTGCGCCACCACGGCCCGCTCGGCCGCGGTCGGCTTGGCCGTCCCGACGTCCATGCCGCGGTAGACCTGCATGGAGTCCATGGAGACGATCTCGACGTCGCCGAGCGCGGCGGCGGCCTCCAACGCGAGCTCCGACTTCCCCGACGCGGTGGCGCCGACGAGCGCCAGGTGCTCCACCGGGGCCCGAGACGGCCCACGCCGGTCCGTCATCCCGGACGGGGAACCCTCAACGGGCCGCCACCGGCAGCCGGGTCCGGCGCCCGCCCGCCGGCCGCGACACGGACACGACCTCGCCGGCCAGCCAGTGGGGCGCGGCCCGGACGACGCGCACCTCCGCGTAGGCCCCCGGCTCGGGCCGGGGGCTCGTTCCGGCCGGGTCGAAGTGCACGAGCTTGTTCTGGCGGGTCCGGCCCGAGAGCATCGACGGGTCGGTCTTCGACGGGCCCTCCACGAGCACCTCCTCGACCCGCCCGACCCGGGCCTCGTGGCGGGCGAGGGCGTGCCGCTCGACCGCCGCGGTGAGACGCTCCATCCGGTGGCGCGCCTCCTCGGCCGGGACCAGGTCGTCGGTCATCTCGGCGGCCGGGGTGCCGGGCCGGGGCGAGAACACGAACGTGTAGGCGGAGTCGTAGCCGGCCGCCTCCACGACCTCGAGGGTGCGCTCGAAGTCGGCGTCGGTCTCGCCGGGGAAGCCGACGATGATGTCGGTGGTGACGGCCAGGTCGGGCACCGCGGCCCGCGCCGCGGCCAGCCGCTCCAGGTACCGCTCGGCGGTGTAGCCGCGGTGCATCCGGGCCAGCACGGAGTCGCTGCCCGACTGGAGCGGCAGGTGCAGATGCTCGCAGACGCTCGGGCACTCGGCCATCGCCTCGATGGTCTCGGTGCGCAGGTCCTTCGGATGCGGCGAGGTGTAGCGGACCCGGCGGATCCCACCCACCGCGTCGACGGCGCGCAGCAGGTCGGCGAAGCGGGGCCGGTACTGCCCGGCGCCCAGGTCGCGACCGTAGGAGTTGACGTTCTGGCCGAGCAGGGTGACCTCGCTCACGCCGTCGCGGGCCAGCTCCTCGACCTCGCGGACGATGTCGCCCATCCGCCGGCTGACCTCCCGGCCCCGCACCAGCGGCACGATGCAGAAGGTGCAGGAGTTGTCGCAGCCGATCTGGATGGTGACCCACGCGGCGTGGTCGACCTCGCGCCGCGCCGGCAGCGCGGAGGGGTAGGCCTCGTGCTCCTCGAGGATCTCGACCACCGGCTCGCCCCGGCGGCGGGCCTCGGCCAGCAGCGCGGGGGCATGAGCCAGGTTGTGGGTGCCGAACACCACGTCGACGTGGCCCGCCCTCTCGACGATCAGGTCGCGGTCCTTCTGGGCCAGGCAACCCCCGACCGCGATCTGGAGGTCGGGCCGCCGGGCCTTGAGCGCCCGGAGGCGGCCGAGCTGCCCGTAGAGCTTGTTGTCGGCGTTCTCGCGCACGCAGCACGTGTTGAGCACGACGACGTCGGCGTCGTCGGGCGTGTCGCAGGCCTCCATCCCCTCGGCCGCGAGCAGTCCGGCGAGGCGCTCGGAGTCGTGCTCGTTCATCTGGCACCCGAAGGTGCGGACGTGGAAGCGCCGGGGCGCTCCGGGGTCGGCCATCCGGGCGATTCTACGTGGGGACCCTCACCTTCCCGACCCCGCGAGGAGGCCGCCCGCCGAGAGATGACCCGCTCCGAGGACGTGGAGTCAGCACCGTCTGGGAGACTCCAGCGCCGTGGGACTCTCCGCCGTCGACCTCGCCGTGTGCCTCGCCGCGGTCGCGGCCGGCGCCGCGGTGCAGGGCGCCGCCGGCTTCGGGGTGAACCTGGTCGCGGTGCCGATCGTGGCCATCGTCGCCCCACCCGCCGTTCCCGGGACTCTCATCCTCACCAGCCTGCCCCTCAGCGTGGGACTCGTCGCGCGTGAGCACCACGCCCTAGACCGGCGCGGCGCGACCTGGATGGTCCTCGGCATCCTGCCCGGGACCGCGGCGGGCACCGCGGTGGTCGCCACGCTCTCGACCGACGGCCTCGGCGCCGTGATCGGCGCTGTGATCGTCGCCGGCGCCGTGCTCAGCGCCACGCGGGGGGCCTTCCGGGTGACGGACCGCAGCGCGTTCACGGCCGGCGTCGTCTCGGGCCTGACCGGGACGGCGGCCGCGGTGGGAGGGCCGCCGCTCGCCCTCCTCTACCAGCACCACCCGGGCCCGACGGTTCGCGCCACGCTCAACGCGGTGTTCGTGGTGAGCACCGTGCTCTCGATCGTGGCCCTCGCCGCGGTGGGTGAGATGACCGTGGACCAGACGGTGCTCGCGATCGAACTGATGCCGGCTCTGGTGGTGGGGATGGTGGGAAGCCGGAGCCTCGCCCGCCGGGTGGATGCGGGCCGGGTCCGGCCGGTGGTCATCGCCGTCTCGGGTCTCGCCGGCCTGGCCGCGCTGGTGCACGCCCTGGTCAGGTGACGGCCGGGTGGGGTCCCGCGGGCCGCGGAACCCCGGGCCGTCGGACTTCCGGGCCGTCAGACCTCCGGGCCGTCGGCGGTGAGATCGACGGCCGCCGCGCCGGGCCCCGCGTCGGGGTCGGGAGCCGCCTCGTCGACGCCGACGGCCTGGCGGACCTTCTCGCTGATCTCCACCATGAGGTCGACGTTGTCGGCGAGGAACTGCTTGACGTTCTCGCGGCCCTGACCGAGCTGCTCGCCCTCGTAGGTGAACCACGCCCCGGACTTCTTGACGATCCCGAGGTCGACGGCCACGTCGAGCAGCGAGCCCTCACGGCTGATGCCCCGGCCGTACATGATGTCGAACTCGCTCTGGCGGAACGGCGGCGCGCACTTGTTCTTCACGACCTTGACGCGCACCCGGTTGCCGACCACCTCCGTCCCGTCCTTGATGGACTCGACCCGGCGTATGTCGAGGCGGACCGACGAGTAGAACTTGAGCGCCCGGCCGCCGGGCGTGGTCTCGGGCGAGCCGAACATCACGCCGATCTTCTCGCGCAGCTGGTTGATGAAGATGGCGATAGTGCGCGAGCGGTTCAGGTTGCCCGTCAGCTTGCGCAGCGCCTGGCTCATGAGGCGGGCCTGGAGGCCGACGTGGGCGTCGCCCATCTCGCCCTCGATCTCGGCCCTCGGCACCAGGGCCGCGACGGAGTCGATCACGAGGACGTCGAGGGCGCCGGACCGGATCAGCATGTCGGCGATCTCGAGGGCCTGCTCGCCGGTGTCGGGCTGGGAGATCAGGAGGTCGTCGACGTCGACGCCGATCGCCTTCGCGTAGACCGGGTCCATGGCGTGCTCGGCGTCGATGTAGGCGCAGGTGCCCCCGTTGCGCTGCGCCTCGGCGACGACGTGCATGGCCAGGGTGGACTTGCCGGACGACTCCGGCCCGTAGATCTCGACCACCCGGCCGCGGGGCAGGCCGCCGATGCCGAGCGCGAGGTCGAGGGAGAGGGCCCCGGTCGACACCGCCTCCACCCCGACGTGGGTCTGCTCGCCGAGGCGCATGATCGACCCCTTGCCGAACTGCTTCTCGATCTGGCCGAGAGCCATCTCGAGCGCCTTGTCTCGTTCCATCTTGCTGGCCTCCTGGGAGGTGGGCCCCGGCCGGTGGGCCGGGTGAGGGCGGATCGGGTGGCGGGGCGGGCGCCCTGCGAGCGGGGGAAGCGCTACCCGGGTCACGCTACGCCGGGGGTGTGACACCTACGGCGTGGGCCCGGCCCGGCGCCGGCCCGGAGGTCCGGTCGGGGCATGGGGTCCACCCGGGGAGACGGGGCCCGGCGAGTGCCACGGGTGTAATTCCATCCGTGTCGAGGCTAGGCCGAACACTCGTTCGAGTCAAGCACCCCTCCCGGACGTCCCGCCCACGGAGCCCGCCGGCCGCCGGGTGCCGGAGGATCCGAGGAGCCGAAGGAGGCCGGGCGGGCGCGTCTGGGAGGATGGGGCCTCATGCCGTCGCGCCGAGCCAGTGTCGCGCTCACGGTCCTCGGAGCCGTGCTGCTCGCCGGGGCCGCGGTGGGCCTCGTAAGCACCTCCTCCTCCGACACCAGCCCCGACGGCCGGCCCGCCCGGGCGGGCGTCGACGGGCCGCGGGCGCCGCGGGCCTCCGTGCTCGAGCCCGCCGGGGCGCCGCCGACCGCCACCACGCTCCCCCACCCGCCCCGGACCGTCACCGGCGATCGCGCCGGCTTCGCCACGACCTGGACCTTCGAGCGGGCCCGCCACCTGCCCGAGTCGCTGGCCGACATCGACGCCATGGCGGCCACCGGTGCCCGCTGGATCCGCCTCGGCGCCCGGTGGGGCCTCATCGAGAGGCGGCCGGGAGAGTACGACTGGTCGACCCTCGATCGCCTGGTCGAGGCCGCGGTCGACCACGGGATGTCGGTGCTGGGCTTCGCGTCCGGGCCACCCGAGTGGCAGGCGGCGCCGGGCTGCCGGACCACCAACTGCGCGCCCCGAGACCTGGACGCCTACGCCCGGTTCCTCGCCACCGCCGCGGCGCGCTACGCCCCGCTCGGCGTCCGGCACTGGGAGGTGTGGAACGAGCCCAACCTGGCCGAGTTCTGGAGCCCGCGCCCGGATCCCGCCGCGTACGCCGAGCTGCAGCGGCTGGCGTACACCCGGATCGCCGCCGCCGTACCGACCGCGGTCGTGATCACCGGTGGTCTCGCTCCCGCCGGAGATGCCGGCGGCGACGTCGAACCGCTCCGGTTCATGGAGGAGGTCTACCGCCACGGGGCCCAGGGCTACTTCGACGCGGTCGGCGTGCACCCCTACGCGTTCCCGTACCGGCCGTCGACCGCCGCCGCCTACAACACCTTCCTCAAGGTGCCCGCGCTCCACGAGCTCATGGCCGCGCACGGCGACGGGTCGAAGTTGATCTGGGGCACCGAGGTGGGTGCCCCCACCCGCGGTCCCCGCGGCGTCGGCGAGGACGGTCAGGCCCGATGGCTCGCCGAGTACTACGGCACGTGGAACGGGTGGTCCTTCACCGGGCCGCTGCTGTGGTACGAGATCCGCGACGCCGGGGGGAGCGGCCACGACATCGACAGCTTCGGCCTCCTACGCCCGGATCGCAGCCCCAAGCCCGGATGGCGGGCCTTCCGGTCGATGGTCGCCTCCGGCGGCCGGCTGCCGCCGGGGGCGCCCTGAGCCCCTCCGGCGGGCGTCATCGTGCGATCGGCCCGGAGCCGAGGGGGAACCGGGCCACCGGCGTGTGGCGGGCCCCTCCGGCGGCGGTCGTGCTCTCGAAGAGGACCGCCTCGGCGGGCGACCAGGCCGGCCCGATCACCCCGGCGTCGAGCGCCGCCAGCCCGGCGCGCAGGTCGACCGGGCGCCGGAACCGGACCAGGGTGACGTGCGGGTGGTACGGCCGCGCCGGGCGGTGCCCGGCGAGCTCCCCGACCCGGCCGGTCACCGCCCGGTTCAGCGCGGCGAGGAGGCCCCCGTCGTCGACCCCGGCCCAGCCGACCGTGGCCCGGCGGGCGGAGGGGAACGCCCCCACACCGCGCAGCCTCACCCGCCGCGCGCTAGCCGGACCGGCGCTCGCGCACGCGTCCCCCACCGCCTCGCCCAGGGCCCGGATCAGCACCCCGGCGTCGGCGACCGGCCCGAGGAAGGCGACCGTCACGTGCATCTGCCCGCGGGGCGCCGGGCGCCCCGCGGGCCAGGCCGGGTCGTCGCGGATACGGATGAGGGCCTCGACGACAGGCTCCGGCGGCCGGATCGCCACGAAGGCCCGGCCGAGGGATCCCGGTCCGCTCAGGGGAGCTCGCCCTCGAGGCGCAGCCGGAGGAGGTTGAGGCCGGTGATCGCGGCGAACTGGCGCACCCTCTCCCGATCACCGGGCAGCCGGGTCGACACGGTCGCCACGGCGCCGCCGGGCAGCGCGGTGCCGAACCAGACCGTCCCCACGGGCTGGCCGTCCTGCTCGTCGGGGCCCGCCACCCCGGTCACGGCGAGCCCCACGTCGGCGCCGAGCACCCGTCGGGCGCCCTCGGCCAGCTCGGCGACGCACTCCTCGCTCACCGCCATCGGGGCCGTCACCCCGAGCACCGAGCGCTTGACCTCGGTGGCGTAGGAGACGACCGACCCGCGAAAGGCGCGGCTCG
>Ga0226835_1000982_pt1 | contig 19890 bp, 16 predicted proteins | sample LAC_MetaG_1_FD_163627 | JGI IMG/M metagenome (GOLD analysis project Ga0226835, IMG submission 163627) | Anaerobic ammonium oxidizing microbial communities from anammox membrane bioreactor (MBR) in UC Berkley, California, United States -... | ecosystem: Engineered > Bioreactor > Anaerobic >...
CCTTCCTCAAAAATGAAAGCCGATCGAAACAGACAATGCAATTGGGGCGAGCAGGCGCAAGAATGTTTGAAACGCAGTGCCCCGATCTACAGATGGTCATTTAACCAGCAGGAGCGTCATACGTGATACTCTCAATGATCTCGTAGGCGATGCCTTCGAAGCCAGCCAATTCTCCTTCGTGGGTGAGTACTGAGATCCATATCGCTGAGATATTGTCGAGTTTGTAGGCGAGAGTGAAGCCATCATTACCGTCACTGATCTGGCCATTGGAACGTGCGGTCTGGATTGCACCGATCGTCACTGTTTCTACCTCGCCGTAGCCAAACCCTGGAGGATAGAACGCCTCCATCCAGGCCTTGATGTCCATGTCTTCCAGCGCAGAGCTAGATACGCCCAAAGCGGCAGCAAGATCGACCCAACTTACGGTGTATATAGTAAGAAGGAAACCCCCTGCTGGCATCTGCACTGGTGCATCGGATTCGAGGTCATCGAGTACGGCCTGCGAGTTGGCTACGACCGCATATACCAGGGGACCCTCTACGAGATCACGCGCGACCCAGCCTTGCGGGTAACGGAGCGTCACACCGTTAGCCGACACGAATATCTGCGGTAGCGATGTGTCAGCACTACCACCGGCTTCATCTTGGCTAATCTCGTTTTTGCTGTCGCTGCCACCGCACGCGGCCAACGCCAGCGATGCAACGATCAGCAGGATGAGCAGTAGTAAACCAGATTTACGATACATAACCATTCTGTTCTCCTTCACGGTTGGCAAATCTCCTTCGCGGTTGATGATCGGATAGTGATAGTTGTGAACTGGCATGGTATAGAAGTGGCTTAACTGCTTGGCACAACCCAAACGAGCACCGTGCCATCATCGCGCAGCGTGCCATCATCGCCCGCCGAGGCCAGTCGCGCCCCGTCCGGGCTGAACGCCACGCTCCTGACCGGCCCCTCATGCCCCTGCAGGACGAGCAGCTCGGCCCCGCTGCCCGCGTCCCACACTCGCACCGTGCGATCCCAGCCCGCCGAGGCCAGCCGTGCCCCGTCCGGGCTGAAAGCCACGCTATAGACCCAACCCCGATGCCCCTGCAGGACGCGCAGCTCGGCCCCGCTGCCCGCGTCCCACACCCGCACCGTGCCATCTGCGCCCGCCGAGGCCAGCCGCGCCCCGTCCGGCGACCAGGCCACACTCATCACCCAACCTGCGTGCCCCGTTAGAACGGTTACCGACTCGAATGTCTGCGGTAGCGATGTGTCAGCACTACTATTGGCTTCATCTTGGCTAACCTCGTTTTTTGTGTCGCGGCCACCGCACGCGACCAACACCAACGATGCAATGATCAACAGGATAAGCAGTAGTAAACCGGATTTGCGATACATAACCACTCTGTTCTCCTTCATGGTTGGTAAGTCTCCTTCGCAGTTGATGGTCGGATAGTGGTGGTTGTGATCTGGCCTGGTATAGCAGTGGCCTATCTACCTGACGCATCCCACAACCGCACCGTGCCATCAGCACTCCCCGAAGCCAGGCGCGTCCCGTCCGGCGACCAGGCCACGCTATTCACCCCACCTGTGTGCCCCATCAGCACGGCCATCTGCGCGCCCGTGGCCGCGTCCCACAACCGCACCGTGCCATCAGCACCCCCCGAAGCCAGGCGCGTCCCGTCCGGCGACCAGACCACGCTCGACACCAGATCTGTGTGCCCGTCCAGGACGGCTCGCACCGCCCCCGTTGCCGTGTCCCACACACGCACTGTACCATCAGCGCTCCCCGAGGCCAGTCGCCCTCCGTCCGGCGACCAGGCCACGCTCACACAATTCGTGTGCCCCTCCAGAACGGCCAGTTGCGCACCTGTGCCCGCGTCCCACAGCCGCACCGTGTCATCCCAGCCTGCCGAGGCCAAGCGCGTCCCATCCGGCGACCAGGCCACGTCTGACACCGCATCTGTGTGCCCCTCCAGAACGGCCAGTTGCGCACCTGTGCCCGCATCCCACAGCCGCACCGTACCATACTCCCCCGAAGCCAAGCGCGTCCCGTCCGGCGACCAGGCCACGTCTGACACCGCACTCACCGCATCTGTGAGCCCCTCCAGGACGGCCAGTTGCGCACCTGTGCCCGCGTCCCACAGCCGCACCGTATCCAAGCCTATTGAGGCCAGGCGCGTCCCATCCGGCGACCAAGCCGCGGTTAGCACCAGTAACGTGTGCACGGCCAGCGGCGCACCCGTGGCCGCGTCCCACAACCGCACCGTGCCATCCCAGCCCGCCGAGGCCAGGCGCGTCCCATCCGGGCTGTATGCCACGCTCTGGACGATCCCTGAGTGCCCCGCCAGCACAGCGACCTGGCGCGATGTATACTCGTCTGGCCAGGCAATAACCAGCAACTGTTCCATTTCACCCACTGCTGACTCGGCCAGCGGCGCACTCGTGGCCGCGTCCCACAGCCGCACCGTGCCATCCCAGCCTGCAGAGGCCAGGCGCGTCCCATCCGGCGACCAGACCGCGTTCACCCAATTCGTGTGCCCCTCCAGAACGGCCAGTTGCGCACCTGTGCCTGCGTCCCACAGTCGCACTGTGCCATCACCGCCCCCCGAGGCCAGGCGCGTCCCGTTCGGCGACCAGGCCACGCTCTTCACCGCATCTGTGTGCCCCTCCAGAACGGCAAAAGACGTCCCCGTTGCCGCGTCCCATACCCGCACCGTGCCATCTTTGCCCGCCGAGGCCAGCCGTGTTCCATCCGGCGACCAAGCCGCATCATTCACCCAATCCGTGTGTCCCTCCAGAACGGTTCGCGCTGCCCCCGTCGCCACATCCCACACCCGCACCGTACCATCAAGGCTTGCCGATGCCAGCTGCGCCCCATCCGGCGACCAGGCCACACTCCACACCTCAGACGTGTGCCCCTCCAGGATGGCCAAAGGCATCCCCGTTGCTGCATCCCATACGCGCACCGTATGATCACTGCTCGCCGAGGCCAGCCGATCTCCATCAGGCGACCAGACCACGTTCTTCACCCAATCCGTGTGCCCCTCCAGGACGGCTAGCGCCGCCCCTGTTGCTGCATCCCATACGCGCACCGTGTTATCAGCACTCCCCGAAGCCAGCCGCGCCCCATCCGGCGACCAAACCACATCCCAAACCATCGCCATGTGCCCCTCCAGAGCGGCTCGCGCCGCTCCTGTTGCCGCGTCCCATACTCGCACCGTGCCATCAGTGCTCGCCGAAGCCATCTGTGTCCCATCCGGCGACCAGACCACACTCCAAACCGCCGCCGTGTGCCCCTCCAGGACTGCCAGCGGCGCACCCGTTGCCGCATCCCATACTCGCACCGTGTTATCAGCACTCCCCGAAGCCAGGCGCGTCCCGTCCGGCGACCAGACCACGCTCGACACCAGATCTGTGTGTCCCATTAGAACGGTTGCCGACTCGACTGTCTCGGCAGCAGCTGCCACACCGTTAGCCGACTCGAATGTCTGCGGTAGCGATGTGTCAGCACTACCACCAGCTTCATCTTGGCTGACCTCGTTTTTGCTGTCGCTGCCACCGCACGCGGCCAACGCCAGCGATGCACCAATCAGCAGGATCAGCAGCAGCAAACTGGACTTGCGATGCACAAACATTCTGTTCTCCTTCACGGTTAGCAAATCTCCTTCGCGGTTGATGATCGGATAGTGATAGTTGTGAACTGGCATGGTATAGAAGTGGCTTAACTGCCTGGCACGTTCCACAATCGCACGGTGCCATGAAAGCCTGTTGTGGCAAGCCATTTCCCATCTGGTGACCAAGCCACTGCTAGCGTTCCCTCTGTCTGCCCATCGATAACTGCCAACGTTGCTCCCGTCGCAGCATCCCACACCCGCACTGTACGGTCACTACTCGCCGAAGCCAGCCGCCCTCCGTCAGGCGACCAAGCCACGTTCATCACCCAATCCATGTGTCCCTCCAGGACGACTAGCGCCGTTCCCATCGCCACATCCCACACCCGCACCGTGCGATCCCGACTCGCCGAGGCCAGCTGCCCCCCATCCGGCGACCAAACCACGCTTTCCACCGACGACGTGTGTCCTTCCAGGACAGCCAACACCACCCCCGTCGTTGCGTCCCACACCCGCACGGTGCTATCTGCGCCTCCTGATGACGCCAATCGTGTGCCATCTGACGACCAGGCCACACTCCCTACCCAACCTGTGTGTCCTTCCAGGACAGCCAGTGCCGCTCCCGTCGCCATATTCCACACCCGTACCGTGCCATCGTTACTCGCCGATGCCAACCGCGCCCCTTCTGGCGACCAAGCCACACTTTGCACCGCCGACGTGTGCCCATCCAGGACAGCCAGTGCCGCTCCCGTCGCTACATCCCATACCCGTACCGTGCCATCGCTACTCGCCGAAGCCAGCCGCATCCCGTCTGGCGACCAAGCCACGCTTTCCACCGCCGACGTGTGCCCATCCAGGACAGCCAGTACCGCTCCCGTCGTCATATCCCACACCCGTACCGTGTAGTCATAGCCACCCGAAGCCAGCCGTGTCCCATCCGGTGACCAAGCCGCGCTCAGCACCCAGCCCGCGTGCCCCTCTAGAACGGTCGCCGACACGAATGTCTGCGGGGGTGTGATGTCGCCCGACACATTCCACAGTTGCACTGTGCCATCTGTACTTCCTGACGCCAGCCGAGTTCCGTCTGGTGACCACGCCACACTGTTCACCTGGTCTGTGTGTCCCTGCAAAACATCTAGCAACTCCCCTGTCTGTGCGTTCCACAGCCGCACGGTGCCATCTGCGCCTCCGGACGCCAATCGTGTCCCATCCGGTGACCATGCCACGCTGTTCACAAGACCGACGTGCTCTTGCAGGACAGCTAATGTTGTCCCCGTATCCGCGTCCCACAGCCGTACTGTTCCGTCTTCTCCCCCCGACACTAATTTCCTGCTATCTGGCGACCACGCCACACTCAGCACTCCCCCAAACCCTTCATACACGTGCCCTTGAAAAACAACCGGCGTCTCTCCCGGCTGTGCGGTCCACACGCGTATCATCGCGTCAGCGTGTCCGGATGCCAGCCGCGTCCCGTCCGGTGACCACGCCACGCTGTTTGCCCAAACGCCACCTGGCCCTGACAGCAGCCCCGTCAATTCCGCCGGATTCTGCGGATCGGACACCCATATGTTGTCATACCCTGCGAATGCCAGCCGTGCCCCACCAGTTCGCACTGTCCCGTCGGGTGACCATGCCACACTGCTTCCCCAATGCACTCCAATGTGCCAAATCCCGCCTTCCTCTTCGCTATTTGCGTTCCACACTCGTACTGTCATATCTTTGCCCGTCGAGGCAAGTATAAACCCGTAAATTGGCTCCCATGCAACACTCAGCACAGGTTCCGCACTTGCAAGCAGGCGTGGTCCCGCGTCGAGATTGTCGATCTGGTACAGTCCTATGCCCCGGTCAGTGGCAAGGGCTAGAGTTTGTCCACCTTCGGACCATGCCACCTCGTGGATTGCCCCCAGCCCAGGAGCCAGGGCTGCGGAAGTTGGATGTGCTCGCGGGAGCGCATCCAACGGCAACACATTCAAATAGGCTTCAAGGCCGTGTTGCCGTACTTGCCAGTGTTCGTGAGGGATAGGAAGTTCCGAAACGAAGAAACACTCAAGTTCAGGTATATTGAAGGGTTCAGGGGCCGGACCATCATTCACGACATACCGTGTTTGCCGATAGTCTCTGTAGGCTTGTCCGGAGCGCTGTTCCTGGCAAGTTTTCTCTGCGGCAACTGGGACGGGGTCGGAAGAGAAAACCACATGCAAATATTGCGGCCCTTCGGGAAAGGAGGCAGCAAAACCGCCCAGGGTGATGACGTTGACTCTGCTGAGACGGTCCAAACGGTCGGGATATCTTATCGTGAACTCCCTCAACGCGGCTGAAGTGATCGCGGCTCCCTGGCTGTGGGCAACGATCGTCACCTCATGATCGTACAACAGCAAATAGGTCAGCAGGGTGTCAACAGCTGGGTTTGTTACGCGCGATTGTTCAAGCCCTAAGCCTTGTCTCAAGTCGTCAAAACCTTGAGCGATATCAGGGAGCAACCCTTCAGTCGCATTGTAAATACCGATCACATCAAGGCCGGGAAAGGCCGCCGATACCAGCTTCAGCCCATCCTCATGTCCCCGAGCGTTCGTCTGTATTCCATTCACGAAGATTACTTCTGCGTCTGCTGCATTGATCGGTTTTAACGAGGTCAGAACGCCATCATAGTAATTCTCTGGGCCTTGCACGATGCGCAATTCCGGTTGGGCGAATATCACCCCTGGGGAGAATAAGCTGACGAACAGAACAACAGCGATCAGACGGAGAGCGTTCTTGGTCATCACACTTTCCTTCATACTCAAAAGCCAGCGTGAGAGTCAGCTCCAAGCGGAATCAGCGCTACTCAAGGACAGGAAGGCCGCTGACGTCGTCCGAACTGGACACCAGGAAACTTGCAATCCAGCCCTCAGTGCCATCAACTGTGATGGCTAGCCAGCTACTATCAGCATTTCGACCTCGGATCTGAATCTCTGTTCCAGGTGCGGCGGTAGTTACGATGCTGGCATTTGTGCCGGGGGCGCTACGGATATTTACGTTCGAATTGCCCACAATGCTGCCGGTCAGGCTTTCGTTGCTGTTGACGCGCAAGATGAAGTCTCCCGTCGATCCCTCATTGAACGCGTAGACGACAGCCTTCAATTCTTGGTTGCCGGGAAGCTGGTCGATGCGGGCGCTGAGAGAGGAAGAGCTGATGTCATCATTGAAGGCGATCAAATTACCCGCGCTGTCATAAATGATGAGAACGGGGTCTAACGTACTGCCATCTGTCGGATCAACGCGCACACTGATGTGTTCCTGGTCCCCAGGCTGTACGGTGAAGGCTGCTGCTGGCGTGACCTGGTCGATGGCCGCGATCAGTTCTTCATCGAGGGGGAGCGATGCGGATGGTTCAGGGTTCGGCAGATTTGCAAGTGAGCCAATCGTCTGACACGCCGGACAGGTGCCATCCGCGCGGATAATGGCCCAACTCCCACTAATAGCATCCCCAAAGGAATCGATGCTGTATACGATGATCAATTCAAACCGGCCATCATCTCTGGCGACCAGAATGGCATCCCGCAGCCATTTGGCTTGCTGTATGATGCTGTTTCTGCCGATACCGTAGTTTGCTGCATCCGGATAACCATCAGCCGAACCGTAACCGATCCCGGTCAGGCATAATGGGATATTTGTATCTGCAAAGGGCGCGGCGGCGCGTTCGATGGCCGACGAGAAATAAAGGATCGGGGCATCACCCCATGGGTCTCCAGTCGTCTGAAAAGGGCTAACACCTCCGTCGACGTAGCGAATCCCAACGCAATCCGCAACATCTGCGGCACCAGCCGCCGCCATGCCCTGATAATACCGGTCGTCGTTCCATATCTCTTCTGGGCCCAACATTGTCTCCATCACATTGGGGACCAGCGCGCCAGTGATAACCATGATTTGCGGGTCCACCGCCTTGATGGCGTCATATGCCATCCCCAACAGGGCTACATAGGCAGCGGGATCGATCTGGCCCTGCGGCCAGTTTCTCGCAAGGTTCATCTCCCGCCACACCTGGATAGCGTCTGGGCCGAGTGCTGCGATCTCTTCCAGCGACGCGGCAAAAATCGGATAGTAGGCTTCGCCTAAAGCTGCCAGTTGCTCAACATCGCCGATTACATTCAGCAACACTTTGAATCCGGCCTGGTGACTCTGGTCGATCAAGTCACTAATGGCGGTCAGGTCGATGTCCGCATTCAGTCCGATCCAATGGCTGACCCACGTCATATGCGCGGTCTGCATCGCCTGGATAACCTCTGGCTGTAGATTGTAGACAGCCCCACCCACCGGCAGCGGCAGCTCGCCCTGGACTGGTCCAGTGCCGCCTTGTGCAAGAACAGGTGATACGCTCACCACCACTAGCACGAGAATAAGCGCCAATTTGTGTGTCATCTCTAATCTCTCCAGATACGAAACTTGCCCTCTTCTGAAAATCAAGCGACATTTTTGAAAACATCGCGCTCTTGCCGCATCACTTCCAACTCCCGTTTCGGGTGTCGGATTTAGGCGGCAGCCTCGCGTTCTTCACTTGGGGCCAGCTCGCCTTGCACTTCATCCACGCGGCAACGCTGTCGCCACCTGTAAATCAAACCCGGTGTGATCCCCAAGTCCCGCTCCAGTTCGGGAATGCTTTTCTCCGCCTGCGCGGCCATTTCTAGCACTTCCAGTTCGAATTCTTTGGTGTAACGGCGATCGCTCATTTTCATCGTCTCCCTGATTGGATTTTATTGGACATTTCTCTTGTCCACCAAATCAGGGTAAGTCCAAGACCAATCCTAAAATAAGAACTAGACCTGCATTGAGGGGCCAATCAATAGTCACCCCTGATTAGGAATTAACACTTTGTACTTCGATTCTCCCACCACGTTCCAGATAGGCTCAGTAAGCACTTCGTCCGCTGTGATCAGATCGCTCGTCGTAAACCAAAACACCTGCCCGCCACCAGCCTGCTCCGCCTCTTCGCGTAGGTTCTCAAGCCGCTTCGGGCCAGACGTAACCGTCAGGACACGAAGACTGCGCGTGCCATACCGGCGCTCGTACTGTCCACTGGCGATGTAAGCTTGGTAGGCCAGAACCTTGTCCCGGAATCGACTGCGCGTCATCGTTCCCCGGTCCAATTCCAGGAAGAAACACGCCCGCCCTTGCGGCACCAGCAAAACACCATATCCGTCGGGAATGAGCGAGACGCTACGTTTGCGTCCCTGCGGCGTTTGGATAATCACCCGGTCGTAATCGCCCTTGAGTTGGTAATCATCGAGCCACTTTTCCAAAGTGTAGCCCAGATTGCGCGCCGCCACCGTCACCGCCACACGAAAGTCGTTAATTTGCAGCAAGTGCTCCAGAAACAGCGGGCTTAGCTCTTGGCTGCTGGGCGGCTTGCGGATATCTTTCGGGCCACAATCCAGCACCCGCCGCAGCACATCCACTCCCCTCTTGCCCAATGTGTACAGTGCCGGACTGCTGGCCAGCCCGCCCAGTGTTGGCAAGAAATGCCGATCCAAAAAGCCGTGCTGATACAGCCGGGACAGACGGTAAGAGGCCGTGCTCTGTGAGCCGAAAAACAGCGCTTGCAGTTGGTCTCCGCGCATAATGCGAAACTCATGCACGGCCTTCAAGATTTCAACATCGCGTTCCATCAGGCGCATGGGTGGCGGTTCATCCACGCGCCGGTTACGGGGCAGTTTTGCCATCGGCATTCTCAGTCAAAGTCCGAAACTGTGCCGCGTGGACGCTGGCGTAAACGCTGTTCGTAACGTTCCTCCATCCACGTCTCGACCTCCTGTCGGGTCCAGGGCGTGTAGTTCTCGATAGATTTCTGGCGAATACGCGCTTCACGCTCGTCCGCATCAGGCGGCTCCTCCAGCGGCGGCAACGTCTGGATGCTGAAGGTCGGCACCGTCTTGCCATTGACCTGCATCTTGACGGCGGCCTGGAAACGGTCAAAGTTCATCAGGTTGTCCGGCGTGAGGTTAGGTTTCAGGTAGCCGGAAAGCGCCCGCGCATCATCCGGCCCACAGGCAAACATAATCGCCGCGCCCGCATTGCCCAGAATCGCCTCCAGCGCACTACCCTTGAGCTGGCCCAGATACTGGTTGGCGGCTGTCAGGCTCAACCCAAACTTGCGCGCCTCGGAGAACACCACCGGCAAGGCAGTCGTCACAAACTGCTGGACTTCCTCGACAAACAGGTAAAAGGGGCGAATCTCCTCGCTCTCATTGGCTCGCCGGGTCATGGCTGCCATCTGGAAGTCGGTCATGAGCATCGCGCCCAGATTGGCCTGCTCGCTGCGCGTTTCGTCGCTGTTGAGATTAGCCAGGAAAATCTTGCCGTCGTTGAGGATGCTCTTGAAGTCCAGGCGGTATGGATGACACACCATGTTTCGCACCGCACTGTTGCGGTAGAAGATGCGAATGCGGTTGAGCACCGGCTCACGCACCTGGGCTTGCATTGCCTCGCTGAGCCGGTCGAATTCGTCAAACCAGAATTCCAGGGCCACAGGGTCTTTGACGTGTTGAAGTAACTCGGTCCGGTACTCGGCATCCATCATGATGCGCGAGATGTCGCGCGGAGTGGCGTTCTGCTCGTACATTAGCGCTACCAGCGCGCTGTAGAGCACGTTCTCCATCCGGGTGCGACTCCAATCATCAGCGTAAATCTTCTTGAGGACGCCCATCACGTGGCTCACGGCTGCATCACGCGGCACACCTTCCGGTACGGCAAACGGATTGAGCGGAGCCGGATACTCGGTCTGGGCGAAGTCAACAAGCACCACATCATCTTCACGCTCCTCAGGGATGCTGCTGCGCAGAATGGCCCGCACCAGACTGCCGTGCGGGTCAATGACCCCCACGCCATGCCCGGCCAGAATGTCCTGAGTGATGATGTGATGCAGCGTAGTGGATTTGCCCACGCCGGTCTTGCCAACCATGTACACGTGCTGGGCGCGGTCCCGATCTGACAAGACAATCGGGGTGTGCTGGCCGGAGTGAATATTCTCGCCAATCACTACGCCGGACAATTCATGCACAGCGGCAGTGGGCGCGGCGACGTTCCCCTCTGCTGCCCAGACGATTTCCTTAGCCTGGAAACCCTTATGCGGCAGGTGCCACAAGCTGGCGATTTCCTCCGGAGTCAGGATCATCCGGGTGCGCTTCCACCGGTCTCCCACCCAAGTTGCCCACTGGTAAATCAGGGCCAGCGTATCATAGCGCTGCGCCTGACTCTCATTGGCAATCAAGCGAATCGACTCAGGCCACGGCTCTTGATCCCATACCAGAGCATTGTAAGGCTCGCGTACAAACTGCCATACTTGACTATCCAGTGTCGCAAGTGTCTGCACCCGCTCGCGAACTGGACTGTCGATCATCACCGACAAAAAGCACTGGTACAGCGGGCGGCTGAGCTTGTGGCGCGCTATTGCCTGGTCGGCAGGCTGGTATCGCTCTGCGCGTTCCGGGCGCACGCCGATCGAATCGACCAGCTTATGCAGACTGGTTGGTGTCACGAACTCTAGCGGGTTAACCGGGCTGGTGGTGATCAGTTTTTCACCAACCTGATAGGCATACTCGGCGTGGAGTGAGAGCGCAACCGTATAGGTGATGCGCTCACCCGGCTGAAGGCCGGACATCGCCTGGGTTACGGCGGCCAACGGGTCGAAGTTTTTGAGGTCGTCTACGTACTTGATCGGCCAGACAAATTCCGCCGCTTGCTTGAAAAACAGCACGTAGCGGTAAAACGGGTACTCGCGCTGCTCGCCTTCATCGACTCCCCACTCCACCTCGGCCTTGGGGTAGTACGTGTTGACCGCCCGTAAAATGTGATCGGGGTGTAGGTCACTGCGCCAGTCCGTAATCTCCCACCAGATGTGGTTTTGCTCGGCTACGATTTGCAATGCCAGGTGAACGGTCGTGCGCAACAAGTATTCGGTGAAACGTCGCGCGGTTTCCGGCTCGAAGCTGTCGCCTTTGGGAAGAATTATCCGGTAGCGCCGTGGAGCGGCCAGCGGCCTATGCATGGTTTCTGTCTGGGGTGTGACAACATCCTCAGGTCTCCCTTTAACCTTGATTGCTCCGATCAGGAGCCCCACTCCCCCAAACAGAAACAGGGCCGCTAAAGAACCAGAGCTATAGAGGCCCAGGAGGATAGCCCCCGCTCCCCCAACCACCAATACTAGCCGGAGGATGCCAGGGTCCATGTTTGTCATAGATGCCGATGCGGATTTTGAGGAGAATCCCTCAAGTGACTCAGGCAGCTTAGGGGTGGTGTATTTCTGCCAGGCGAAAATGCCCAGGGCGGCCAATACCCCGGCAAACAAACCGATGATGCTCCAGACCATACTGTTTAGTGCTTCAACAACGGGATCGTCCTCACTTTGGTAAGGCATACCAGTCCTCACTAATGTATTGGGGAAGTATTGTTCAAAGAAGCTTAGTGAAGTTATACGGCAATTTTTGTATTTGGGAAAGTCGCCCGACACAATCCGGAATCAGAAGAACCGCGCGAAGCCAGTCCCCGCTGGAGGGCAAAGCGGCCCGGCTTTGCCGTAATCCTCCAACGTCTACGCTTAGGCCGCGCGTCGAAGCTCCGATCTCTTGCCTTTAGAACGAAGCCAGGACTTGACTCCGCGCCGGTAATGGCAGTGGCACCAGCAAATGGTGTTTGCCGATTTGAGCATAGCATTGTTCGGCCCACTCAGAGCCCGAAAATACGGTTAGAGTTTGGCAAGAGAGCCGTGGGACACTCATCGCTCCCACGCAGCCAAATTGGGTCATTTAGGACGCTCTGACACGTCACTTTGTCGGCGGTGGTGAAAAGAAACACCTGTGCATCCTTCCCTACCGCGATTTCCGTTTGTTGTTTGAGGTTGCGCATCCGTCGCTCACTGGTGGTGACGACCAGCCAGCGCCCGGACTGGAAACCAAAACGTTGCTTGTATTCACGGCTGCGCAGGTAGGCCACACCAGGCCGCACTTTCTCACGGGCAAAGCGGGGGTTGTCCTCGGTCGCACAGTCAATTTCTAGCAGCAATCTTGAGTAATGCTTGCCGTGTTTGATGACAAAGAAACCATCCGGGCGTATCAGGCGCTTGGCTTTCTGGCCGTTGGCCTGCTTGTATGTGACTCGGTCCGGATGCGCCCAGAATTCCCCTTCTGGAATCCACTGCTCCAGCGTGAAATCTGGGTTTTCCTGGCACGCTTCCATCACGTCCAGACGGAAATCATTCACTGCCAGATCATGCGCGATCTGTGCCCAGCGCGGTTCACGCCGGTACCGGAACTCTTTGAGCGTCTGGCCGCGCAGTCCGGCCACGTGTGCCGCGCCGCGCTTGCCCAGCCAGTAGACCATACACGGTAGACCCGCCCGCTGAGCACGGCTGGGCTTGACCAAATAACCGTGCTGAAATAGTAGGCTCAAACGACCGCGCGCCTGGCGCTCGCCGGTAAAGAACATGCGGCGAATCTGGTAATCCCCCAGCACGCCGTCAAAGGCGTAAACGGCCTCCATGATGCGCGTGTCACGTTCGGTCAGCCGCATGGGAGCGGGCTTTTTCGGTCGCCTGGCTTGAGTGGGTGCCTTCTTGAGCGGAAAAATCTCCATTTGTTGCAGTGTACCGGACGCAGGAAGGCTTTTCTATCCTACCAGGCCACACGTTATCGTCCTTGGCGGCAGACGCGGCCAAGTCCCGGAGTTACCCCCCGTCGGCCTGTAAGGCCGACCGCCCTGGGCGAGCGTGGTAGCTGGCAGCGTCATCGTCAGCTACCCGCGTCCGCCGCCCGCCGCTCCTGCACACATGCAAGATCTATTCACATGCTTGGGACACATGCAAAATCACATATCTTTCATGAAAGGCGGCGGCGACCGGGGCGGTCGGGCTTCAAGCGAGGCGTAGACGAAGTGCAGAAGGCCGACGGGGGGTCGCCTGACGATGGTGGGGTTGAGTGCAACTGGTGAATTGGCTGACCTCTGGTCAATCAATGTAACCGGTGAAGCGAATACCCTGCTTGAGGAAGGCGACGAAGTGCTGGCGCGCTGATTTGCCACCGCTTTCCCTCGCCCGCCGCGCTGTTGGCGGGGGTTTTGGAGGGAGGGCGGGTGGAGACCGGCTCCAGGGCTCCAGGAGCAGCGCCAGCATATTCGCCGAAAGAGAAAAACGAAGGAAGCCCGCTGCATCTTAGTTTTCTGCATCTTTTTCTCTGTATAGTATTAGGCGGAAATTTTTTCCGGTCTTGTTCGGAAAAAACTTCCGCTCTAGACCGGAAAAATTCTCCGGTCAGAAAGGCATCTTGTACATCCGCCCTTTTGGAGCTTTTTACCTGGGAGCACATATCCGGTATTCCGCCCTTAAGCCGCGGGAGCAATGCAGCACGTGAGTAACCACGTGATAGTTCGATAAATCCATCACGTGCGAAATGACGTGATGGATCACTTGGTACCCCGCGCAAGGTCTCCCGTGAATGCGTAGCATGTTGCGTAACTTCTCGCGTGGGAACTCGCGCACCAGCCTCGTGTTTCGTTCGAGTAACCAGGCACAGATCGGGGGAAATGGTCATTGCTTCCGCTCTAGACCGGAAAATTTTTCCGGTCAGGAAAGCGTCGGTTTTATGAGTGTTTTTGCCAGAAGGACGCCTTGAGGTGCACCACATAGAGATTGGTCCTACCTTGTCCGCGGCGCTTAATCTCGACAAGCTTTACCTTCTCGAGTTCTTTGAGCCAGGAGCGCACACTGCGGTCGGTCACGCCCATATCCTTACCCAGGCGATCCTGGCCGGGAAAACACTCGTGCATTTCACGGGCATACTTGAGCAGCATGGCATAGGTGAGTTTAGCCCCCACAGAAATCTCACTGCTTTCGAGAATGAAGTTTGGAACACCAGTCCACCCCCTGGTCGTGGCGGCATCTGCCCCCTTGACGATGAGGTTGCGATCTTGAAACGCTTGGGTGCTGCCGAGGAGTTCCATCACTCCTTCCCGGTGGAGTCAGGCTGCCCCACCTTGCCGAGAAAATCGCCTATGATATACCGGTAAAGTTCTAATTTCTTGACATTGATCTGGCGGGCTAGGTCGTCGAGTTCCTGCTGCCACTGGTGTGGCACTTCGGCCTGAACCTTTACCTTTAGTTCATCACGCAGGCGGAAGCTGAATTCCTGGATGGCGTCGCGGGTGGGTAAGCTGCGCGTATTCTCACGTGACTTCTCGCGTGGGTTATCCCGCGTGACTTCCGGCGTTGAAATTTGCGGAACGCTAGCTTCCTGTTTTTCGCGTTGTAATGCCTGAGCATAAACAGAAATGGCTTTATTCGACATGGTTCTCCTCTTGTAGGTGATGTTCATCCACAGCGTAGGCAGCGCTCTCCACTGTGGCTTTGTCTAATCGGTTGGCAAAGGCGTGTGTGAGGGCTGAGTTGCTCACCTTTACGATATCGCGCGGCAGGCCCTTGGTGTGCTCGTAGATCACTTCAAAGGCCGCATCCTCAAATGGCAGGGGAAGCATGCCGCCCGCTGTTTTCCAGCGGTGTTCCATCATGGCGCGCGCGTCTTCCTTGGTCAGTGGTGAGAGCACGCCAAACTGAGCCACCCGGCTCATGAGTTCGCGACGCTGCTTGAGCAGGGGAATGAGTTCCAGTTGACCAAATAGAATGATCTGAATCAGGCGCTCGTTTTCGAGCATCATGTTGCTGAGCATCTTGATCATGCCCAGCATATCGCGGTCCGGGCGCACGCTGTTGCTGAGTTCCTGGGCTTCGTCTACCAGCAGCAACGGGGTGCGTCCCTCGATGACCTCCTTAGCCAGAAACTCCTGGAGTTGGTCAAAGGTGCCCTGCTTGGTGCGGTGTGCCTTGAGGCCAAACTCCCCGGCAATCGCCTTGAGTAGAGCGGTGTCGCTGGTCTGATTGGTGTAGTTGAGCACGGCGATAGTGTAGGCCTCCTGGTCAAAACGCTTGCGCAGCATGTTGAGGATGGTGGTCTTGCCCATGCCTACATCGCCATAGACCACGGCCAGGCCGCTTTTGTTGCGGATGGCATACTCGCACTTGGCGACGCTCTCGGCATGGCTGGGGGCAAGGTAGAAGTAGGTCGGATCGGGCGAGGTGGTGAAGGGGTTGTGTTGGAGGTTGAAGTACTGGCGATACATATTGGTGCGGTCTGTCGTGTCAGCGTTGTTGACACGAGCGCACAATCATCAAAACATACAGGACTTCGGCTGTCAACGCCCCAAAATCGGTGGCTATACCGCAATGACACAAGGAGCAGGAGAGTGGGTGAAATGCGCTAATTACGGCGTTCTCAGCGTGGCAGAAGCATATCCGCGAGCGACTTGATGGTCGCGGTGAAACTGGCATCCAATCCCTGGCGCTCTCGCCATCTCATCCAGAAGTCGATGATGCTGCCACCGCCACAACCTGCCCAGCAGTGCCAGAAATTCTGCTCCCGGTTCACGCCAAAGCTCTTGTGCTCGTCGTCGTGAAAAGGGCAGTAGCCGGTGGCGTTCTGGTCGAGCTCGACGTAGCGCCGCACGAAATCGTAGACGCTGATCGCGTTCTTCAGCCGCTCGGACAGAGTACCTCCAGCTGGCTCTGGACGGGGTTCCGGGAACAGCGGTTTGACCTGGGACAAATCAATTGGGGCCTGTTCGTGAGACACGTGCCGGATGTAGGCAGGTGGCACTTTCTGCGGAGCGGATAGGATGCGCACCTGCTCGCGCACGCTTGGCGCAATGGGGTCACCTTCAGGCGTGACGAAATAATATCGCCTCCCGGTCAGGCGATGTTTGCCCAGTGGTAGGCGCACCAGCGAACCCGGGCCGGTCTTGAGCACATCCTGCTTAGGGAATAGCTCGATGCCTTGCAGGTCATATCTTCCCAGAAGGCGCTGGCCAAACTGGCGGGCGGTTATTCCCGGAAGGGGAGAGAAGAACAGCCAGAGGTGTCCCCCGCGCCGGGACGGTTCCAGATAGGCGGTGACGCCATCCTGGGCAAGGTCTCTGGTCATCTTGAGCAGTTCGGCCCACTGCTCAGGGGTGTCAGCATCCAGGCACAGCCAGCGGGCTTGATCGCGCTCATCCAGTGCATACGCGCCGAGGGTCATGATGCCCTTGAGATGGGCCTGCACATAGTCGAGTTGGAAACGGCGTTTGATCGTCAAGTAGCGCCCGTCTTCGGTTTGGATGGGGTAGCAGTCCTGGCGGGGAATGAACACCCTGGCGTACCGGCGCAAAATCGCGCGGTCTAGCTCTGGCGATGGTGGTTTTTCCCTGCCCCTCACATGAACATTATACAGAACGGGAGAAATGGATTGGGGCAACGGCAAGTTCTGGCGTTACTGGGTAGTTGTTTACTCTACACTGCGCTTGAGCGCTTCGTAGTCAGCGATGGGAAGCATGACCAGAACGGGGAGTCCATCGCGCTCGACGATGAGATGCTGCTTGTCTTTGAACACCCGGCGTAGCGTGTCGCCGATGTTGCGCTGAAGTTGGGTCGAGGAGATGGTTTCAGGCGTGGGGTCTGGTTGGTTGGCTGGTTGGCTCATCCGTATAGTTTAGCATCAGTACGTAGGCGTCCGTATTCTGGATGCCTCAGTATTGATCAATCCAGAAATCCCAGGTTTGACTTTCAAAATCATATATGCCCTGGAGCGCCATATCCTCCGGCAGAATGCGGCCCTTTTCCCAGTCGCCATTACGAGCGATACCCATAAAGGCGGTGATAGTGATCTCGCCATCTTCCTGGCGCAGTTCAACCCAGCCACCAGCAATTAGGTCCATGTCAAACACCTGGCCGACTTTGAACGTGAACTCTTCGGAGTATTCAACGAAACCGTCACCATCTGGCTCAAGTTCACCCACCGTGACGCTGGTAGTCTCTAGTTCGTAGGGGATAGCCGCGACAGCTTGCTCGAAAAGGTCTTCTAGTGATTCATGTTGTGTCATACACCCCCTGTTATCTATTATATGTATTATTGCTTAATATTATATAACAATATGTATAACAAACAAGAGGCAGATCGGGAATTAGCCCGCTGATGTCCGTGTTTTTGGGTTGCACGGTCAGGGCTGTTGAGACGGGAATGGGTGCGGGTCCGGCCTATGTGAATGGCTGACATCAATAGGCTGGGAGGTGGCCGTGGGGGTGGGCGCAGATCTCCAGACCAAAGCCTGGCAGATGTGAAGTTGAGTTGTCAAGGAGCACACTTGAGGCATCCGCTGGAGCAGATTCAGAAATGCGAAAAACGTTGACTCAAAAAATCCGCCCTCTCTCCTCATATACGTAGTAGTGGGGGTGGTCCGGAGGGGGAGTTCGGCGCGTTTTCCGGTGGGTTTCAGCCTGTTTTCGGGAGAAAACTACGGTTACCAGTAACCTTAGGGGAGACCGTAGATAGTTCTCAGTAGTTTGTATTCTCGCGCAGGTTTTTGGACGCATCGGTTTCTGCTGTAGATACTTTTTAGCAGCCCTGAATGAGATCACGAATTCTGCCTGGAGTAACATGCAGAGAGACAAATTCACAGATGTTTCATGAATGGAACATACTGTGTCGTCGTAGTTTTGTTGCGCATTCTGTCGTTCTGCCTATCATAGTAAGAACGGCGTAATGTAGCGCCATTTCCGTGGTATTGGGCAGACTTAGCTGCCTTTGTGGATGCCCGTGATTTCTGTTTTTCAGAGATTATCTTTTCCAAGGGTGGGTCATGTCGATCAGTTCCCTCGGCTTTCAACATCTTTCGCTTCGTTCCGCCGCTGACATTCACGAACTATTCCGGCTTCTTGGGTATCCAGTGTATGAGCCAGAGCCGTTCGAAGGCCCTGATCTGGATGAGCTGGAACTAGACGAGGTTGATGCCGCCTCAGTCAAACGCGCCTACGTCGTGTCCAATCTCGACAACCACACGGTCTATCTGTACGAGGTCGATGATCTTCGCCAAACACGACTGCGCGGATTGGCCTGGAATGCTCTCCAGCGCGGAACCGCGCTGCTTGTGGTAACGCGCGACTATCGCGAGATCGTTTTTGCTCACCCTCGGTTTGTCGGCAACCCGACCAAAAGCAATGTGCGCGTGGACAAGCTGAAGATGATCGTGAGCGATCCAACGCGCCACGACCTCGACACCCTGAACAGCATTCACGCCCACCGGCGCACCGGCCAGCAGGTCTATGAAGCGCAGGCCGAAGCCTTCAACGTCACCAAGATCACCAGGCGCTTCTACGACGAGTACAAGGTTCACTACGACCTCGCGCGGGAAGCCATCCGCCAATACAACCGGGGGATTCCAGAATTCCAGAACGCCGATCAGGAAGCCAAGCTGCACGCCTTCACGCAGCGCCTGTTGGGCCGGTTGATGTTTCTCTATTTTCTCCAGCGCAAGGGCTGGCTCGGAGGACAGAAACGTTTCCTGACCGATCAGTTCATCGAAACGGTCAAACGTCATGCAGGCGAGTTCCGGGGCGATCAGGAGACATTTTTCTACTACACCGAAGTCCTTGAGCCGCTGTTCTTTGAAACGATGAATACGCGGCGGCTCGATGATGCCACACGCTGGCCGGGCGTGCGCATTCCCTACCTGAATGGCGGGCTGTTCGACAAATCGCGCGATCCGGAGGGCGTGATCATCCTGCCGGATTCGCTGTTTGACCCGAACAGCAGCGACGGGCTGTTGGCTTTCTTCAACCGCTACAACTTCACCATTGCCGAGGATACCCCACTCGAACAAGACGTAGCCGTTGATCCCGAAATGCTCGGCAAGGTCTTCGAGAACATGCTGGAGGAGCGTGACCGGGGCCAGACCGGCAGCTTCTACACCCCGCGCACCATCGTTGCGTTCATGTGCCAGGAGGCGCTGGCCGGGTATCTGGAGGAAAGCGCAAACATCCCGCGCCAGACCACCCGCGCCCAGTTCGATCCTGACACTGATGTGGCGCTCACACCGGATGAAGCCCGGCGGATAAACGCCGCGCTGGACACCCTGACCGTGCTCGATCCGGCGGTGGGCAGCGGGTCGTTCCTGGTCGGGATGTTGCAGGAGATCATCTTGCTGCGCCGGGCATGCGCCAAAGCGCTTGAAATGGATGTTACCCCCGAGATGCTCGCGGATTGGAAAGAAGCGATCATCCGCGACACGCTTTACGGCGTGGATATCAAGCCAGAAGCGATTGAGATCGCCCAACTGCGGCTGTGGTTGGCGCTAGTTGTGGACCAGACCATCGAGCAGGCGCGCCCCCTGCCCAACCTGGACTACAAGCTGATGGCGGGTGACAGCCTGATCGAGACCATCGACGGCGAGCCGGTGCTCACTG
>Ga0226835_1000984_pt1 | contig 19822 bp, 18 predicted proteins | sample LAC_MetaG_1_FD_163627 | JGI IMG/M metagenome (GOLD analysis project Ga0226835, IMG submission 163627) | Anaerobic ammonium oxidizing microbial communities from anammox membrane bioreactor (MBR) in UC Berkley, California, United States -... | ecosystem: Engineered > Bioreactor > Anaerobic >...
TGATTATCGCAACTTCTTAATCCGTAACGCGCCAGATACCGCCGCGCCCGGTGCCATTCAAACACGCGCCGGCGAGGTGATTGGAGAGCATCGCGGTCTTGCGTTTTATACGATTGGGCAGAGAAAGGGGTTAGGGATTGCCGCTCCACATCCTTATTATGTCCTATCCAAAGACCTACAGCGCAATATCCTGATTGTTGGGAGCAGCGACGAATTAGGCCAACGCGAGCTGACTGCGGCAGGGGTCAATTGGATAGCTGGCGAACCGCCAGTAGCGCCCTTTCGGGCGCAGATAAAAATCCGTTACAAATCGCATTTAGAATGGGGGTCGGTGACGCCGCTCCCTGAGGCGCGCCTCCATATCTACTTCGACAATTCGCTTCGGGATATTACAGCAGGGCAAGCTGCTGTTGTATATCAGGACGATCTTTGCCTGGGAGGAGGAATCATTCAGCCATGACGCTTCCGTCTCTCTTGTTGGGTCTTCTGCTTTCCACCCTGTATGCAGCCGGTTTCCACTTCTTTCGCGGCGGCGGAGCAGGACGTCTGCTTTTGGATCTATTTTTGGCTTATAGCGGTTTTTGGGCCGGCCACTATTTGGGAGAAACACTCGGTCTGACGCTGGCGCGCATGGGATCTTTGCAGGTTGGGCTAGCCAGCTTGGTCGCGTTTATTTTCTTGTTTGTCGGAAACTGGCTCAGCCAGGAACCCGCAAAGAATAAAAAATGATGGGCAAGTGCTTTCTCGCCCATCATTCTGAATTTTAGCAAACGCCGGGTAAATTAAAGCAGCACTACCCGAGCAGCCTGAAGACCCTTCGGCCCCTGCTCAATGCTAAATTCCACTTTCTGGCCCTCTTGCAGGGAGCGATAGCCATCAGCCTGGATAGCGGTATAATGCACGAAAACGTCAGATCCGCCCTGGCGTTCAATGAAGCCATAGCCCTTGCTCGCATTGAACCACTTTACTGTACCAATTACTCGGTCGTTCATGTTTGTACTTCTCCTTACGGTGAACTAAGAAAGATTGCGGCCTGGTGTCATCTTCCTTTCTTTGTGACCGCGCTATAGAAACGAATAGCCGATCTGATCCTACGAACAGCGCTTCGCTCAGACCGGCGATCACAAATTCAGGGAAAACACGCTTGCCATTGTTAAGAAAAGTTTATCAGTCTTATTCAATTTCGTCAAGGTTTTCTATTTTTATGACCTTCATGGTAAGATAAAAACCCTGGTCACAAACTTCAAAGATCTTATTCTAATCCCTGTAAAGAGCTTCTATCTATGGATATAGACATCCAACGCAGTCTATCCGCTCAGGCGGGAGACCTGGCTCAACTGGTCAGCCCAACGAACAAACAATTTATCGTGCGCCTGAACCCCGGAGAAGAGTTGCACACCCATCGCGGCATCTTGAAACACGACGACATCATTGGCAAACCCTGGGGCAGCGAGGTATTCACGCATTCCGGCAGATCTTATCTGCTATTGCAGCCATCTCTGAGTGATCTATTGCAGGAACTAAAGCGCAATACCCAAATTATGTACCCGAAAGATATTGGCTTCGTCCTGATCAATATGGGAATTGGCCCAGGGACGCAAGTGATCGAAGCCGGCACTGGCTCTGGAGCGCTGACGATCGCCTTGGCTTGGGCGGTTGGAACGCAGGGACGCGTAATTTCTTATGAAATTCGCCCCGAAATGCAAAATCTGGCGCGTAAAAATCTTGAGAAACTGGGATTAGCAGACCGCGTTACTTTGAAACAGCGCGATATTGCTGAAGGGTTTGACGAAACCGGCGTGGACGCTCTGTTTTTAGATGTTCCAAACGCGTATGATTATTTAGCACAGGCGCGCCAGGCGTTGAAACCCGGCGGCCATTTTGGAGCAATTTTACCTACAACCAATCAAGTTATCCGTTTATTGGATGCCTTTTACCCGAACAACTTCGCCTTTGTGGATGTGTGTGAAATAATGCTGCGTTATTACAAACCTGTTGCAGACCGCTTTCGCCCTACAGATCGCATGGTGGCGCACACAGGTTTTCTAATATTCGCTCGCCCGATGCTTGCTCAGCATCAGAAGTTCATAGAGAAAGAAAGCCTGATAATGGACGATAAAACAGATATGTCCGAAGACCGATCGGATAACGGTCATTCGGTATGAAAGATAGAACACAGAGGTTGTTCCGTATAATTGTGGAAGTTCCGTCACCCTTGATCAAGAAACCTGAATGTTCAATAACTGAAGAGGAGATATCTCGCCGTCTGACGTTGGCATTAACCTCAGCAGAACAAAGCGCGGAGCTAGAATTTCCTGCTCTGCTCCAATTCGCAACAGGCGCGCCAAAACCCGCAGCGGTATTGATCCCCTTGCTGCGCTCGGATGGGGAATGGCAATTGCTTTTCACGCGTCGCAATGCTGCCCTGCCCGAGCATAGCGGACAGGTATCTTTCCCAGGCGGCCGAGCCGATCCAGGCGACGAGTCCCCTGTTCAAACGGCTTTGCGAGAGACACACGAAGAGATCGGTCTGCATCCAAACGATGTCCGTGTTTTAGGACAAATGCGCCCATATCGTACGGTGACCAATTATCTTGTTACGCCAGTGGTTGGCGCAATCCCCTGGCCCTACCCGTTGCGCCCAGCACAGGACGAGGTAAGCAGAATTTTCACCATTCCACTCAGTTGGCTAGCAGAGGAGGCGAACTACGAAGAGCAGTTCAGAGAACTACCGCAACCGCATGATCCGGCCAGGGTGATCTATTACAAGCCTTACGATGGGGAAATATTGTGGGGCGCCAGCGCAAGGATGACCATCAACCTCATCCGACTTTTGAAATCTTAATAGATTCCCCCAAAGAACAATTTTCGCAATCGCACGATAGAAGTCGGCGCGCTCTGGAGAGATCCACAGGCGCGCCGACGATTCAGATTAAGATATGAGGTGGAAGGTTATGTTCTCTAATCGAAGTCTTCCTCTTCCTTCTTGCCCTTCTCAATGACTTCCGGTTCGACTCCAGCTACCGTCTCGGCAGCTTCCAACTCTGCTTCAGTGATGGGAGCGGTGATGACAACAATCACCTCATCAGGATCTTCCAAAACCGTCACTCGCGGCGGCAAGGAAATATCGCGCACATGTATTGCATCGCCAATTTCTGCCAGCTCGCCGAGATCTACCACGATTCGATTAGGCAGATCGTCCGGTAAACACTCAATCTCCAATTCCTCTTTTGAAGGAACGACAATGCCGTTGAAGTTCTTTACCGCTGGCGCTTCGCCCACAAACTCGATGGAAACCATTACGCGTAGCTTTTCCGTCATTGAAACAACGTGGAAATCCACATGGATCAGCGCGTCCGTCACCGGATGGCGTTGCTTCTCCCGCACCAACGCATTATGACGCTCTCCATTCACTTCCACAACCACGAGTTGCGACGAAGAGAGCCTGGGTAAGACCAAACCGGCTTCGTGGGCGTCTAATACGATATTGATGGGCTGGATGTGATGACCGTAAATCACCGCTGGAAGCAAGCCCTGACGACGCAGCGCCCGAACCTGTTTGCCAACCACTTCACGACGGTTTGCTTGTAATACAACTTTCTCCATTACGACCTTCCTTGGAGCGCCTCTCACCCAGGAAGCAGTTATTTTATATCGGCCTGGATTACCTTCGCTCCTGTGATCTAAACTCCGGCTTCCGCCGGTGGGATTTGACGAGGCGAGCTTTGCTCACGAGAGCTGATCTCGCCTCGAGCTTCACAATCAAAACCTCCGTCTGGTGAGGAGGCGACCTAAAAACAACACCAATCCAACTCCTACACCGGCAGCCAAACCGGCTAACAACGCCCTCGGCGTATCCACCTGGGTCTCTACAGAACCTTGAACCTGACCAGCCAGCAGAATAGCCGTTTGGATATTGCCTCCCTGCACCTGGCGGGCTACCATCAGAGCAACACGGCTGTTATCTATCTCTGCGCCTTCGGCATAGAGCGCGCCCAACCGGCTATGATCCAGGCTCAATTTCTCCGCTCTGGCTACCCCCAGGAAATCGTAGGAGCTTTCGATGGTTTTCGCCTGAGACAGGGCAACGGCGCTGTTTTGCATCGAAATCTCGCCAGCTTGAGCCTGATAAACAGCGCTTTGACGCATCTCGATTTCCTCAGCGCTCACCTGGCCGGCCGCGCTGCCGCTCATTCGCACCAGGTCCGCCGACACTTTGTCCAATGACGCCTGAGAAAGGTTGATGGTATCAGCCATAACTTGCTCAAGTTCTTCGCTGCCCGAGGCATCTTGCGCCTCCGTAGATGGTATTGCATCATTCATCACACACCTCACGGCGTTCTGAAACGGCAAAAAAATACCCCCGCCGACTTGGGGGAAGGCGGTGAGATTCTAGTCGGTTTAGCGTAAAACGTCAATAGCTGCTGCAAAATAATTCTCGCAGCTTCGAGAAGCAAGGCATCAAAACGCCCGCGTCAAAATCTCCTCCATCTCCTCCACGGTTAGCTGGATTGGGTTGCCTCGCATGCTGCTGGCGCGGCTGGATTTCTCGCAGATAGCTGGGATTTCAGCAGGCTCAACGCCGTATTTTGAGAGAGGTGGGATTTCCAACGCGCTGCATAACTCATGCAACCAGGATACACCATCTTCAATTTTCGCCTGAGGGCGCTCGGTTAAGATGCGAGCCACTTCCAGGTAACGAGATAAAGCTGGATGAGAAGGCTCACGCTGTTTCATAGCGCGAACGTTGATTTCCACCACAAGGGGTAATAAACGGGCGCAGATGGCGCCATGCGGTGCAGCGTACATCCCACCCAGAACAGCGGCAAATCCATGCACTGCGCCAAGCCTGGCGTTTGCCAGCGCTAAACCGCCAAAAAGGCTGGCGAGCGACATCTGCTGACGGGCTTCTATGTGGCTTCCATTTATATATGCCCGCCGTAAAGATCTGGCTGCGTAGCGCATCCCTTCTCGCGTGATTGCATCCGTAAGCGGATTGGGTTGATTGCAAACAAACGGTTCAATGAGTTGCGTCAAAGCATCCATGCCCGTGCTGGCAGTGATTGCAGGCGGCAAGCTATAACACAGCTCTGGGTCAATGAGCGCTAGCCTGGGCAGCATCAAAGGGCTGCGCATGCTGACCTTCACCCGGCGTTCTGGCACGCCAATCACCGCGTTACGCGTCACTTCCGATCCTGTACCGGCGGTGGTGGGAATAGCGATATAGGGCAAAGGCGGCTGCTGCAACGGCAACCCTTTGCCGATTACCTCCAAATAATCCAACAGATCGCCTGTGTTGGAGACCAGCGCAGCAATCGCTTTGCCCGCGTCTATCGCGCTGCCGCCGCCAAAGCCGATCACCAGATCGCAGCTATTTCGGCGCGCCAGTTCAACCCCTTCCCGAACAGTTTGCACATCTGGCTCTTGAGCGACCATATAGAGGGTGGAAACGATTTTTGCGGCAGCCAGTTGATTGAGTAAGGGTTGAACGCGCTCCAAGCTCAAACCAGCGACCACCAGCGCTCGCCACCCCATTTCCGCCGCCAATGCGCCTGCTTTCTGGATTGCGCCCGCTTCAAAGACAATGCGAGACGCGGTTGCAAATTCGAACTGAATCACCAGAGGCTTCCTTTCCTGGCGTAGCAAGCAGCAACAATCACCACCCGCTGTCAGGCGGATAGATATTGGTAAATTTCTCGCTGGCGCGCGGCGCCGCCATCATATTCACCACAGCATCCCGCCAGCGAGCGTAATGCGCTGTCTCTTTATGTTTCGCTGGCGCCTCGGCGTCGCGATACACTTCTACCAGGATAAAATGAGCCGGGTCCTGCATATCCTGGATTACATCGAAGCGAGCAATGCCCGACTCTTGCACACTGGCGCGCGCGTTTTCCAGGGTCGCTTGCTTGAACGCCTCGATAGCCTCTGGCTTCACGTGAACATGCACATGGACGATCAGCATGATAGCTTTCTCCTTTCATCTGATTTCTTTAGCCTATCAAAGAAATAAATCTCGCGCTTGCTCTGACATCGAAGCGCTCGCTCTTCAGGATCAACCTGATTATACCTTTCAATGGCTGATCTAAGCCTGCAGCAACGTCATATCCTTCGTCACCAGAAGCGCTCGTAGCCCTAACTCTCTGACCAGTGCTAAGCCCTTTGCCGGTTCCATCACCATGAGCGCTGTAGCCATGGCGTCAGCTATAGCCAGATTTGGAGCGATGACTGTGGCGCTGGCCAGAGCGGGGGAAGACCGACCGGTTTTCGGGTTCAGGATGTGATGCTGGGCAAAGTCTGCGGTGAAAGGTTGCATGTAGTCGCCTGAAGTAGCCACCGCTTCGTCGAAAGCATCGAAACGCGCCACCAACCGTTCGCTCCTCCGGCGCGGAGACTGGATGCCAATCTTCCACCCGCCATCAAATCCTTGACGCCCACCTGCCACCAGGTCGCCCCCAGCTTCAACCAGGACATTGCTAAAGCCATACTCGACCAGCCGGTTAACTCCCTCATCAACAATATACCCTTTGGCAATCCCGTCTAGCGTGATCCCCATCCCTGTCTCCGTAAAAGCCAGATCACTCTCGTTTACGATTATTTTGCGGTAATCAATTTTCTGGCAGGCAGCCTCGATCTCAGTCTCAACAGGCAGACCGCCCCCGGCGGCGTGATATTTTTGGTACAGTGCCAACAGCGGCAGGATGGTGATATCGAACAAGCCGAATGAAAGCTCGCTGATCTGATGCGACTGACGAACCAGTTCTAGCAGTGCAGGGTGGGGATTCTTCAGGGTTCCATTGCGATTGAGAATGGATACCTGGCTATCTTCTTTAAACCGGCTGAGAACAGCTTCTAGTTCCGCCATCCGCTCCAGGCAGGCGTGCGCGGCTACCTCGCCAGCCGCCGCGCTTTCTCGGTCGCTTACGATCAACGTCAGGTTGACGACCGTCCCCATGAGCACCCGACTTTGCCGGACGACGCGCGCCGCTTCCAGATTTTCTAACGCGGCATGGCCCACCCACGCAGCAATGCCAGCGCAGGCAACGATGCGCAGAAAATTACGGCGGGATAGCCTTCTCACTGACTGAATGTCTCCGGTTGGAGGTAAACTCTGGTCAGTCATCTTGCATTCCCAAATAAAAAATCCGAAGCGGGCATAGGCGTTGTCACCCTAACCCCAATAGAAAAGGTTGACCGCGCCGCTGACAGCGTCGGGGTAGATGTGACAATCTGCGGGGTGCGCCACCAAAGGGTGTAAGTTGGAGTTGGTCCTTCGGTAGAGCGATCCACAACCAGGCTTACGGATGACCACAATTGGAACAGGATCAGCGTGGTGGACACCAGCACGATCACCAGGATAATATAGGGGAAGATCACTCCGTTTCGTGAATGATTTTCTTCCATAACGAGAGAATCCACCTCCGCGCCATCTGGATAAATTCGGTCACCGGGCGCAGCGGGCAGAGGTAATTGCACCAGGGACGTTTGACAAATAAGGATGTCATCAGCACAATACCAAGCAGCGCAAATTGCACTGTAGATCCGACTTGGTCGAACAACGCGTTGAACACCTCATAGCTAGAGATGCTGGGATTGCGGAAAAGCAACGCCAGCACAATTGCCAGCCATGCCAATCCGCGTTGTATCCATCTCAGATAGCCCTTGAATTTTCCTGCTGAGCGCGCTTTTGCCCGACCCAGAACCCCCAGGCATTCTTGAGCAGCTCCAAATGGGCAGAACCACTCGCAGTACGGGTTCTTATTATCGGCGGTAAAAACCAGCAAGATTCCACCAATCAGCAAGTACCAGTACAGGTTATTCTGCCAATCCGGCCAAAAACCCAGCAGCAACTGGTTGATATTACCAATCGTCAATGGACGATTTAACCAAAAACCCAAGATGACCAGCCCAGCAATCATCGTCATCCAACGTACTTGCCGGGTATATTTGAAATTTCGCCGGTGACCGATATAGCCTGCTGCATAGAGTAGAATCAGCGCGATTTCCGGCGCGCCGAACTTAATTGTCGCAAAATCACTTGAAGCGCTCAATCCTAGCTCGCCGGAGGCAATCTGACGGCAGCCCTTGCCCACCGCCTTGGCGATGGCTTCTGAGGTGTAGGTTGCTCCGGTAATGACGTCTACGTCAACCCCAACCCGGAATGAGTCCTGACACGATTTTCCTCTCAGTGAATCGAAAAAGCCCTCCCTCTCCACCCGGATGAGATACTCAGGCGTCTCGCGTTCTTCGATGACGGCAAAATTAACCACCCTGCCCTGAGGATCAACGGCCACGGCCAGCTCAAGCTTACCGCCATAGCCGAATGCATCGCCGGTTGTGATATAGCCAATGATGTGTGTACCTCGGTAGCCGGCGAAGACATTGTCAGAGATAGCTTCGAAGCGTTGGGCACCAGGCAACAACTCCTGAAGCTCAGGCATCATATCTTCTTTGACCTGGGAAAGACCTAAAAAATACGCCATCACAATCGTCGCCAGCGCGACAATCGCCAATAAGCGGTCAATGAATTCTCTACGACGTTTGCGATGGAGAGCAAATATGGAAATCAACGCCATCCTCGGTAAATGTCGTTTATTACCTTACCGATAGGTTTAGATGCCGCGAAAAACCGTTTGAATTGCATTAGTATAGTAATTCACAAACCGGTCGTCAAGTGTCAGATGTCATGCATCTATACCCATCGGGGAACTTTTATAACGCTTTTCCCGTCCATTTTCCATGCGCTTCTTCCGAAGCGCATGGAAGGAGCATAATCAAAATGAGATGGAAAGTTTCGACCATCCTGCTGCTGATAGCATTGACCGTCACCGCATGCAGCCCGCAAGATAGCCGACTCTTCAGCACTCTGGTGGCGCCCCAGACGCCGCACCCGCCCAGCGGAAACGGCGAGCCAGGCGCAGTTCCGGGTCAACCCCCGCAAGGCCAGCCGACAGTCGGTGAAATACCCAACCCAACCACGCCTCCAGTGGAAATCATCCCGGAGCTGGAAACACCTGCAGCGCGAGAGCCACGCAGCTACGACGAACTGGTGACCGCCCTCAACGACAGCGGAGAAAACGCCGAGCCCGGCGAGATCTTCGCTGATCCGGCCATGCAGAAAGCCGCCCCACGGATCAAAGTCAACAGCCGCATCATCCGTCTGCCGGACGGAAAATTGCGCGTGTTCGAATTTCCCGATGAGGCCACGCGCCGCTCAGTGACCGACCCCTTTATTCAAAGCGGCGGGGATGTCAATCTGTTGCCGCAGTGGGCGCGTACATCCACCATTTGGGCACGCGGGCGGCTGATCGTGTTGTATTCTGGTTTGCGCCCTTCCATTCTGCGCCAGCTCACCCGCCTGTTGGGACCACCCATCGCCGGGCCGGGCGCAACACCCATCCAGCCGCCGCAAGCTGTGCAGCTTGCTCGTCAATGGCTGGCGCTGCAGCTCGGCGTTCCCCTGGAAGCAGTCAGACTTATCAGCTATGCGCAAGTTACCTGGCCGGACGGCTGCCTGGGTCTGGCAGAGCCTGATGAAATCTGCACTGAAGCCCTCATTCCGGGCTGGCAGTCATTCTTCCAGGTGAATGGGCAAGGCTATGAAGTGCGCAGCGACCAGAGCGCCAGCCAGTTGCGTATGAGGGTGCTGCAAGCCAGCCAGCCGCCGCCTACTGCTTATCCGCCGCCAGCAGAAACGCCAGGCGGGCAATCGTTGGTTAACACGAAATGGCTATTGGTTTCCATGGGGCCGGCTGGCGCCGCCGAGCCAATAATTCCCGGCTCAACCCTAACGCTGGAATTTCGCCAGGATGGAAGTCTGGGCGGATCGGGCGGTTGCAACTCTTTTTCCGGTTCTTACCAGGTGCAGGGTAACTCGCTCAGCATTGGCGCGTTGGTCTCCACCCTAATGGCTTGCACGGACGAGAATTTAATGCAGCAAGAAGCACGCTATCTGGCGGCGCTGCAAAGCGCAATTAGCTATGAACTGCAAAATAACCAGCTTGTCATCGGGTACGAGGCCGGTCAGGCGCAGCTTTTCTTTATTTTCGCGCCTTGAGAGCTGACGAACCCACCGATTGAATAGCGCCGTAACCTGCCAAGTGCATCCGCTTGGCAGGTCCACGCCTGCTCCTTTGCCTCACAATGAACACATAGGTTTTATCTACAACTATTGCACATCTCTTAACACGAGCGGCAGGTATAACTTTGCGTCCACTGTCAGCGTAAAGACCTGCGTCGCAGCCGGCTGAATACCATTGCTCGCCGTGAAAGTCAGTGGATAAACGCCGCCTGACCCCACCGCAGGCGCACCCGCCAGAGTGGCTGTGCCATCTCCGTTATCCGTAAACGTAACACCGCCTGGCAAGACGCCGCTCAGGGAAATCATCGAGGTCGGACATCCTGAGGCAATCACAGTAAACGACGCGGATGAACCGATAGAAAAAGTTGCGTGGTTTGAGGAAGTAAATTCCAGAGATTGGGACAGGTAGATATTTCGCACCGACTCCATAATAGATTCTGAGGCATTGGATATCCCTGTTCTGTAATCACCGCGGACGCGCAGAGACAAATTCTGGCAATGTGGCAGATTCAATCCGTTCAATTGCCAGCCATCCGCGTCCCCTCACCGAGCGGCGTATAGGATACCCCGTCGGTAGATTGTTCGAAGATCACGCGCCAAACTTGTGAACCTGCGCCGTTGCGCCTCCATGTAATCGAGGCGCCGTCGCTGAAAACAGCGAGATTCTGCGAAGCGGCTGCCTCGTTTGATAGCCGTCCAATATAAGAACGCGGCTGTCCATTCAATAAGGTGAAATAGCCGCCAGCCACAATTTTACCGTCCGGTTGCAGCGCCAGAGCAGTGACCGAATTGTTTGCCGCAGCGCTGAAAGTCGTATCCAGGCTGCCATTGGGGTTCAACCGCGCAATATAGTCGCGTGGTTGTTCATTGAGTTGGGTGTACCACCCTCCGACCACAATCTTTCCATCCAGTTGCAAAGCCAGAGTATAGATCAAGCCATTCGCATCAGGGTCAAAATCCATATCCAGCGCGCCGTCGGGGGTCAATCGGGCGATGCTATTTCGCGTCTCTCCACCCAAGTTGGTAAACGCGCCTCCGACAACGATTTTCCCATCGGGCTGGACAGCCAAAGCGTAAACCGTGCTGTCCGCTTTGGGGTCAAAAGTTGCATCCAGACTACCATCGGGATTCAGCCGGGCAATGCGCTCCCTCGACTGCCCATTGATTTGGGTGAACCCACCTCCCACCAGAATCTTGCCATCTGGTTGCAGCGCCAGGGTAACCACCACATTATCCGCCGCTGAATTGAAATCGGCATCCAGACTGCCATCGGGGTTCAAGCGGGCAATGTAAGGAATGGTTTGCCCACCAACCTGGGTGAACGCGCCCCCGACTAAGATCTTCTCATCCGGTTGCGGCGAAAGGGTGAGAACAGGGGCATCCACCCCAGGGTCGAAGGACATATCCAGGCTGCCATCGGGATTCAATCGGGCAAGGTATTTACGAGTTTGCCCGTTCAATCGAGTGAACAAGCCTCCAACCAGGATTTTGCCATCTGGCTGTAACGCCAAAGCGTAAACAAGGTTATCCGCCCCTGGATTAAAGGCGGCATCCAGGCTGCCATCAGGGTTGAGGCGAGCGACATAATTGCGTATTTGCTCACCTATCTGCGTGAAATAGCCCCCGATCAGGATCTTGCCATCCGGTTGCAACGCCAACGCGTAGACTGACCCGTTTGCCTCAGGCTTGAAAGTCGTCTCCAGACTGCCATCGAGGTTCAAGCGGGCAATGCGTTCCCGCCTCTGCCCATTCAATTGTGTGAAAGCACCACCCACCACGACCTTGCCGTCCGATTGCGGAGTCAAGGCATAGATCACTCCATCTGCGTCGGGTTGGAAGGTCCCCTCCAGCGCCCCGTCCAGAGTCAGCCGCCCAATTCGATTGCGCGGCTGACCGCTTAACTGAGTAAAGTCGCCCCCAACTAAAATCTTGCCATCGGGCTGCCGCGCCAAAGCATAGATCGTGTCATTCGCCCCAGGGTCAAAGGTTACATCCAGATCGCCTCTGGAATTCAGCCGCCCAATTCGGCTGCGCGGCTGACCATCTAATTGAGTAAAACCACCCCCGATCAAAATCTTACCATCGGGTTGCTGCGCTAGAGTGTAGATGGGGCCGTTCGCGCCGGGGTTAAAGGTTGCATCCAAGCTGCCATCTGGATTTAGTCGTCCAATTCGACTACACGCCTGGTCACCCAACTGGGTAAAATCACCACCCACTACGACCCTGCCATCCGCTTGCAGCGCCAGAGCATAGATCGTATCATTCACCCCGAGGTCAAAGGCTATGTCCAGACTGCCATCGGGGTTCAGTCGTCCAATTCGGCTACGCGCTTGCCCACTCAACTGAGTGAAATCACCCCCCACCAGGATTTTGTCGTCCGGTTGTAGCGCCAGGGCATAGATCGCGCCATTCGCTTCGGAGAGAAAGGTTGTATCCAGGCTGCCGTCGGGGTTCAGCCGACCGATTCGATTGCGCGCCTGTCCACCCAACTGGGTAAAATCACCACCCACCACGATCTTGCCATCCGCTTGCAGCGCCAGGGCATAGATCGCGCCATTCGCTTCGGGGAGAAAGGTCATGTCCAGGCTACCGTCGGGGTTCAGCCGACCGATTCGATTGCGCGGCTGTCCATCCAATTGAGTAAAATCACCACCCACCACGATCTTACCGTCCGGTTGCAACACCAGAGCATGGATCATGTCATTTGCGCCGGGGTCAAAACCGTCATCAGAGGACTGCACACCCGCAACAGTTGAGGGCTGGGCTACGAGGAGTGCACACGCAATCAAGCAGATGCGCAACGCGCCTGTCGAAAATCGGTCAATACGCCGCATGAACATTGTTTTTTTTCCTTCCTTTGCAAATATTCATTTTTTCCGTGAAATTAGAGCGTGCAATCCGACGAGTTCCATCTCAGGCGAATGATTCTGGGGCAATTTTAAAACCCGATAGCCGATCAACCCATATTTGTCACAAAATTGGTGGAGGATTTTGCACTTAAGGGCATGGCGATGTTCACACCCCGAATACGCGGGGCGGGTCATTTTCGGATACAATATGCCTCTATGAACCCGGGCGATGTAATTCTTTACGACGCAGCGCAATCGCTCTGGTTGCGTTTCGAACATCCAATCGCCGTTATCCAGGTGCATCAGCTAGATGAAGTATTGCCCACCCTGCGACAGGTGGAAAAACGCCTCAGCCAGGAACAGCTATACGCAGTTGGCTTCATCAGCTATGAAGCCGCGCCAGCCTTCGACCCCGCTTATCGCGTCCGCCCTGCCGATCCAGATTTCCCCCTGCTTTGGTTTGGCTTATACCCACATGCCACACCTTTCGATTTAGACGCTTCTCCCTGGCCGAGTTATCATATCGGCGAATGGACGCCTTCTGTCAGCCGCCAGCAGTACAACCAGGCAATTGCCAGCATCAAAGAAGCCATCGCCCGCGGAGAGACCTATCAGGTCAATTACACCCTGCGTTTGCATGCCCCCTTCTCCGGCGACGCCTGGGGGCTGTTCCGCCAAATCGCCCATACGCAACGCGCCCGTTACGCCGCCTACCTCGATCTGGGACGCTTCATTGTTTGCTCAGCTTCGCCGGAATTATTCTTCACCAGGAAAGATGACCGTTTATCCTGCCGCCCAATGAAAGGCACTGCCGGGCGCGGCCTGCTGCTGGAAGACGACCAAGCGCAGGCTGAATGGCTCTACCACTCCGAAAAGAATCGCGCCGAAAATGTGATGATCGTGGACATGATCCGCAACGACCTGGGTCGCATTGCCGAAATTGGCAGCGTGCAAACCACCCGCCTGTTCGAAGTCGAACGCTATCCCACCGTCTGGCAGATGACCTCGACGGTAGAGGCGCGCAGCCGCGCCAACTTGAGCGAAATAATGCGCGCCCTCTTTCCTTGTGCTTCCATCACTGGCGCGCCCAAAGTACGCACCACTCACTTCATCGCCGAGCTAGAGACCACTCCGCGGCGAATCTATACCGGTTGCATTGGTTTCGTCTCCCCCCAGCGCCGCGCCCAGTTCAACGTCGCCATCCGCAGCGTACTGCTCGACCGCCAGAGTGGCGTAGCCGAATACGGCGTAGGCGGCGGCATCGTCTGGGACTCGACCAGTGCGGAGGAATATGAAGAATGCCAGATCAAAGCTCGATTGCTCACCCAGCCGCAGCCGGAGTTTTGCCTGTTAGAAACCCTGCTCTGGACTCCCCAGATGGGCTATTTCCTGCTGGAAGAGCATTTACATCGTTTGAGCGCCTCGGCGGAATATTTCGTCTTTCCTCTGCAACGAAAGATCATCGAACAGCGCCTGGACGAGACCGCCGCGGCTCTCCCGCCGTTGGCGCATAAAGTACGCCTTCTGCTCAACCAACATGGAGAAGTAACCTGCCAGGCTGCGCCGCTCGATCGCAGCGCTCATGAGCCGGCGCGCCTCAAACTGGCGGCTCAGCCAGTCTCCTCGCGCAACATTTTTCTCTACCACAAGACCACTCATCGTCAAGTGTATGAACAAGCCCGCGCCGCCTGCGGCGATTGCAGCGATGTGTTGCTATGGAATGAACACGGCGAATTGACCGAAAGCGACACCGCCAACCTGGTAGTGCGCCTGGATGGTCGGCTGGTCACGCCACCGGTATCTTGTGGGCTGTTGCCGGGTGTTTTTCGTCAATGGCTGCTTGATCGAGGAGAAATCGAAGAGCAGATCGTGCGCCTGGAAGACTTATCGCGCTGCGAAGAAATATATCTGATCAATTCAGTGCGAAAATGGCGTCGCGCCCTCCTGGTCTAAGATTGTTCTTACGATTGATATTCATCGAAATTGGTTTATCTCGTCGGCGCAAAACGTCCCGCAGGTTCCTCTAATAACGAGCCTGTGTGATCAGAAACCTGCGGGACGTTCATGTCCAGGACCGTTCTTACCCAATCCCTATTGACTTTGCCCATATTCGGTTGTATTGTATGAGTAGGAAGACTGATTGCGCCGGATTCATCGTCCGAGTTTGCTTGGGTGCGAACGCCTCCAGGCTGCAACACTGCCTCCCATCGCCCGCCTGAGGTGATCTGACTCAGCCGGTAGTTCAGCGGTTGTGCGTCGGCCGCGCCGCTCTGGCCGACCGACAGAAAGGAGGTGCGCGATGAAAGCCCAATCTGATGATTCCCCGTTCGATGTAGAGACGAGAAAAACGCGCACTGCAGAAGTCGGCCTGTTGCAGCGCGCTGCCGAAGGCGATCTGCGAGCTGCGGCGCAAATCCTGGGCTATTTGACTTCCAATCTGGCAGACCTGCGCGCCATCATGCAAAAAACCATCCACCAGGCGCGCAATGGTCAGATATGGCGCTGCCTGCTGGCCTATCTGGCAACGGGTATGTGGGGCGATTGGGATCCGCTGGGCAAAGCCAGCCTCGATCAATTGCGCCCCCTGAAGTGGAAAGAGCCAAAGCCAGGCGCGGCGGCGCAGGCTATCGCCGAACTGTTCGTCGTGGATATGGATGAAGCGGAAGGGAAACGCAAAGAGCTGGTCTTGATCCGCGCTTTGAGAGCACCGCAGCCCATCCATTTTGCCGCCGCCTGGTTGCTGGGTTTGCGCGGCAATGCTGAAGCCATCCCCGTTTTAGAGGAAATGATCACTGGCGGAGAGGACCCTGCCCGCGCCGCCGATGAAAGCTGGCAATTGCGCGCTATTGAAGCCCTGGCCACCCTGGGCGATGCACGCGGCGCACCGGCGTTGCTGGTTGCACTGACCAACAACCGCGGCGCCGTCCATCGCCTGGCCAGCCGCGCCCTGCGTGAGTTGGGACCTGCCGCCGAAGATGTCTTACAAATAGCTTTACAGCATCCCGACAGCCACATCCGCTGGCACGCCGCTCGCGGTTTGGGGCAAATTGGTAATCTGCGCGGCATCCAGACTCTGGTGGAAGGTCTGCGCGACGATCACCCTGCGGTGCGTTGGGCTACCGCCAGCACCCTGGCCGACCTGGATGCCCAGGCAATCCCCTTCATCCTGCGCTTTTTGATAGACCAACCACTCAGCGAGCCGGTGCGCCAGGCGGTTTATCACGCCCTGCACGCCATGCCGTCTGCTTCCACTCGTCAGTATCTACAACCATTGTTGGAAGCCCTGCGCGGGCAAAGCGCTGCAGTCCACGCCCCGGTCATCGCTCAACGCATGTTGGCGGAGTGGAAACCACCGCAGAACGATGCCCAATAAGGATGGGTGATCAAGACTATAAAAGTTTGAAGGACTTTCGTAGCTCACATTAAATTACCTGCCGCCCGATAACGATCTAGCGGGCGGCAGGTCTCAGGGGATATGCCAGAATTGGTCTATTTATTTAACTCCACAGTTACTGGTTCAGAGAACATCCATTGATCATCCCAGCGAAAAATGCTGTCATTGGTACCCCCGCCATGGAAATTCCAGGTAATCACCTGGGTATAGTAGGCGGTCTCGTTGCCCGTACCATTCATGGTCACATCAGCCTTTGGCAGTAAAATCGTCCCGCGAAAATAAGAGACGCTGTTCCCGTTTAACTTCCAGTTCTTTTTTGCTGTTGAATAGATCAACAAGCCTGGCACCGCCGGATAAGGATCCGGGCTTGCTGCAGGCGCCGAAATGCGGAAATCACAGTTTCCATTGCAGGTCATACCACCGTTCAAGAACACGAGAGTCACCCCCTCGCCGTACAATTTGTTGATATGACACTCCAAATTACTCTCATCTTCTGACTCAAGAGGTGCAGCTACCTTATTATGATTATTCAAATCAGCACCATGGATACTGATGTCTCCAGTAATGCACCACAAACCAGGCGTCAATACCTCAGGGATATTTTGTATTGTTACGTGATGCGCGCCCGGCCTCGCACACAATTGTTCTGGAGTGAAATCCAGCGTATAGGCGTCGGTGGGGATAGCTGAGGCAGATTGCGGAGTTGGATGAAATTTACTCGAACCAATCACTTCTCTAGCATAAAATAACCCCGCTGAAGCGATGTTTGTGCATCCCGTGTCTTTAACATAGACGTCAATATTGCCATTGCCACGCAGACAGCCATTGGAAAAAATGCCGCCGCCACAAACATTCACGTCTGGATTCCCATAGAAAGTCGCCCCGTTCGACTGCCCGCTGCAGCCAGCGGGATTCAATGCCACAATAGTGTATCCAAATGCTAACGTTTTACGTGGGCGAACACGCGCCACTGCCATCACCTGGTTGCGAACCGGCTGATTGGTAATCACTTGAGCGAATGCAGTTTCAGTTTGCTGGGTAACTCTCACAATTACATCCAGGTACTTATCGCCACCTGAGCTATTACAGTCAACCGATACCCCATGGCCATCCGAAATATCATCATCCAGCGCGACATCATTTGCGCTACCGCGTTGGATTGCGGCAAAACGGGCCGCATTCATCGCCGATTGCAAGGCCGAACCACTGCAATTCCAACTTGCGCTGGTTACCGCCTGGTTGGCAATGACCTGTGCTGCCGCAGATGCTCCGGCCAACGCCGAGGCGTCCGCGGCGGTTTGCACAAAACGGCGATCGGAATACACCATGCTGCCATCCACCGCCAGGGCGGTAAACCCCAGCAAGGCGACAATCGCCAGGGTGAGCAGGATCACCGCCTGCCCACTTTCACTTCTTCGATGAGTCTTCATGATGACCTCCTGCATAAAAAGCGTCCCATAGTGATGAGAATATCAATGATTTCACTGGTACTTCAGTACTAATTTCAGTGTAACGAATATCACTCCAAAATACAATATTTTCTAACGTTTTTGTTATCACCAAAAATGTGACAATTTATGCTGAATCCGTCACAAAACCCGCCCAACTACGTCCAGCGCAGGAACGAAGGTGACCCATTTTCAAATTTCGTGCAATTGTCACAAACGATTGCTGATATACTCAGAACCGCATTGCAGCACGTAATGGTCCTGCAAAATCTGGCGCGAGCATCATTTTCGATAAAACGCCAGCTCCTGCAAAACGATTTAAGCAGGCTTTCATAATGTCATCTCCAGGAGGTTTCATTTGAGGAGCGCTTTCTTCTGCCTGATTCTTGTAGTGTTTATTTTGACAGCTTGCAATTTGCCATCCCGGTTTTTGTCGCCGCAATCGCTCACGATCACCCCTATTTCCACCCTTGAAACGGAAGCTGTGCTGCTTGAAACGCAACCCGCTCATCATGATGCTGCCGACCCTGGTAGCGCTGATCTGCTGCTTTCCACCCCGTTTCTGGAAACCGCTTCCCCTGAACCCCCTTCCACGTTGCCCGCCGCGTTGCTCTTCTTATCCCGCCAGAGCGGGCTTAATCAGATCTGGCGGCTAGAGGCGGACGGTCATTCATTGCGGCAGATAACTCACGAGGCTACTCCGGTGACAGACTTCGACATCTCGCCGTTGGATGGGCGATTGGCGTATGTGTCGGACAATGACTTAATCCTCGCCAAGGCGGATGGAAGTGAGCGCACATTGCTGGTGGATGGACCGACGCTGCCCGCCGAAAACAATCCTGACTTTTCGAATCAATTACTGGGAAAACCGCGCTGGTCGCCAGACGGCGAAAGCATCGCCTACAGCCTGGGCGGGGTGAATATTATTGAGGCTTCGGGAGGAGTTCCGTTTCAACTCATCCTCAACGAAAATCCGCCTCAGCCTAAGGACAATCCAGCCCAGACAGCGTACTTCTTTTACTGGCCCGAATCTTGGTCGCCCGACGGGAAGCGGCTGCTGTTGGGTTTCGCCGCTGCTCCCTCATTGGGAGGCCTGGCAGTGATCAACGCCGCTGGCGGCGAACCGGTCTTTATCCAAAATCCACCCCCCAGCGGAATATCAAGCGAGATGCCCGCCAACACTGCACCAGTCGAAGCAGTGTGTTGCAATCCATTTTGGTCGCTGGATGGCGCGGCGATCTATTACGCCAACCCCTTCTTGGGTATGTTCTCGGCTGGTTTATGGCGCGCCGACGCTGCCAGCGGTCAAAGCCAGACGCTCATACCAAGCCAAACGAAAGACGGGCTGTACCATATGCCAGGATTTGTCTTCCAGGCGAAAAACGGCAAGCTATATTATTTTTACGGCCAGACGGACGCTTTCCCTGAAGGCGATGTCATGCTCACGCCGGTGCAGGCGGAAGCCGATGCCCTGACCGGACGCGCCCCATTGCGCAGCGACGCCTGGTTGGTTGGCGAGGCGCTTTGGTCACCCGACGCTCGCGGTGTAGTTGTCCTTGACCTGGCTTCCGCCGCGCCGACTGAATTTCCGCCCTTGGGAAAACTATTCTATCTGCCTTTTAATGGCAACGCAGCGATCCCCTTGCCCGCTACAGGTTACGCGCTGCATTGGGCGCGTTGAGCTGACCATCTATTTGCCACCAACGAGGTTATGATGAGCTTTAGGATCCGCAAAGCTTCGCTCTCCGACGCCCCCGCCCTGGCAGACTTGCTACGCCAGATCGGTTGGTGGCCGGCGTTCGAAGAAGAAACTTCCGCCGCGAACACAGCGCACATCACCCGGATGCTGGCGCTTGATCTGGCGAGCAACTGCCATTCAGTTTACATCTTATGGCAAATTTTATATTCTGGATGCCCGATGAACAATCCTAACGGCTGAGGAAGTCAGCGTTTTTGGCACACTCTTTGCACCCTTAATGCAGCAAATAGTTCGAATGTGTGCAATTTTTTATGCTTGTCAACTTCGCACAATTGCGCTATGATCGAAGCCATG
>Ga0226835_1000985_pt1 | contig 19807 bp, 16 predicted proteins | sample LAC_MetaG_1_FD_163627 | JGI IMG/M metagenome (GOLD analysis project Ga0226835, IMG submission 163627) | Anaerobic ammonium oxidizing microbial communities from anammox membrane bioreactor (MBR) in UC Berkley, California, United States -... | ecosystem: Engineered > Bioreactor > Anaerobic >...
CCCGCTTCGGCGCCGCGGGCCTCGCGGCCCATCGCCGGGCCGGCGGCGGCGAGGCGTACCCGCCGGTGCCCGGCACCGCGCCGGCCGACTGGACCGAGGCCCTGGAGCTCGACCCCCCCGTGGAGCGGGTCGACACCGCGGTGTTCGTGTCCAAGGCGCTCGCCGAGCGGTTCCTCGACCGCCTCTCGTCGCAGGGTCGCGCGTGCTGCCGGGTGGTGGTGGAGGTGGAGACCGAGCACGGCGAACGGCGGTCCCGCACCTGGCACCACGAGGGGGCCCTCACTCCAGCCGCCCTAGCCGAGCGGGTGCGCTGGCAGCTCGAGGGCTGGCTCTCCGACGAGGGCGGGCTGACGGGCGGGTTGACGCTCCTGCGCCTGGTGCCCGATCAGGTGATCCCGGCCTCGGGACGCCAGCTCGGCTTCTGGGGCGGCGACCCCGCGGTCGACGACCGGGCGGCCCGGGCGCTGGCCCGGGTGCAGGGCATGCTCGGGCCCGGGGCCGTGGTCACCGCCGTGGTCCAGGGGGGTCGCACCCCGGCCGAGCGGGTGCGGTGGGTCCCCTGGGGGGAGCCGCGCGAGCCGCACCCGTTGCGCCCGTACGGACCGGTACCGGGGCCGGCGGGCCGCGAGGCGCCGCCGTGGCCCGGAGCCCTCCCCGGCCCGGCCCCGGCCCGGATCCTCGACCCGCCGCCGGCGGTGGAGCTGCTCGACGCCGCGGGCCGGCCGGTCGTGGTGACGGCCCGGGGGGAGGTGTCCGGGGCTCCGACCGTGCTGCGCGGGGAGCCGTGGCCCGGTGGCGGCGGGCGCCGGGTGGAGTGCTCCGCCGGCCCCTTCGCCCACGACGTCCGCTGGTGGGACCGGCGGGTCCGTAGCCGGCGCGCCTACTGGCAGTGCGCGCTGGAGGGCGGTGTGGTGGTCCTGGTGGGGGTGGCCCGCGGCCGGGCCACCCTGGAGGCGGTCTACGACTGATCCCGGGTCCCGTCCGGGTCGGGCCCGGGCCCCATCCCGCGGTCCGTCCCACGGTCCGTACCGCGCTCGACCGGCCCGGTCCGGAGGCCGCTTCCGCCGGCCGATGCGGCCGAACAGCCAGGGCTAACCAGGTGGTAGCAATCCATAACCAAGTGGAGTAACGTCCGCCGGACGTGAGTCTCCGAGTCCAGACCGTGATGGCGGCCCCGACCGCCGACCAGTACGCCGGCGACACCCGGTCGGGAGCCGACGTGGGCTCCCTGGTAGCCGCGGCCCGCCGGGCCGAGGAGCTCGGCTTCGACGGGCTCACGGCGCCCGAGGCCGGCCACGACCCGTTCATCCCGCTCGTCCTCGCCGCCGAGCACACCTCGCGCATCGCCCTGGGTACCAACGTGGCGATCGCCTTCCCTCGCAGCCCGATGGTCACCGCCCAGCTCGCCTGGGACCTCCAGGCGCTCTCGGGAGGCCGGTTCCAGCTGGGTCTCGGCACCCAGGTCAAGGGGCACGTGGAGCGCCGGTACGCGTCCACCTGGACGGGCCCGCCCGGCCCGCGCCTGCGCGAGTACGTCCAGTGCCTCCAGGCCATGTTCGAGACCTTCCAGACCGGGGCGCGACCGGCGTTCGAGGGCGACCACTACCGCTTCACCCTGATGAACCCGTTCTTCTCGCCCGGCCCGATCGAGCACCCGCACGTCCCGATCCACCTGGCCGCCGTCAACCCCTACATGGCACGCCTGGCGGGCGAGCTGGCCGACGGGCTGCGCGTCCACCCGATCGCGACCTTCCGCTACGTCGACGAGGTCGTGCGTCCCGCCGTCGCCGCCGGTGCCGCGGCCGCGGGGCGGGACCCGGCCGCGATCGAGCTGATCGGGGCGCCGTTCCTGGCCGTCGCCGCCGACGAGGCCGGGGTCGAGGCCGCCCGGAACGACATCAAGCAGCAGATCGCCTTCTACTCGTCGACGCGCACCTACCACGCGGTGCTCGAGTTCCACGGCTGGCAGGACGTCGGAGGCGAGCTCCACCGGATGTCCAAGGACGGCCGGTGGAAGGAGATGCCCGACCTGATCACCGACGAGATGCTCGACGAGTGGGCCGTCGTCGCCACCGCCGCCGACCTGGGGGCCACGATGGCCGCACGCTGCACCGGCCGGTTCGACACGGTCAGCCTGACCCTTCCGTCCGCGTTGGGGAGCGACGACGAGTTCGTCTCCGACGCCGTCGCCACGCTGCACGCGGCCTGACCCGCCGAGGAGGACCCATCCATGGCCGACGAAGCGCAGCTCCTCCTCGAGATCGACGAGGGCGTCGGGATCGTGACGCTCAACCGGCCCGAGCGCCTCAACGCCATCAACTGGGATCTCGCCGTCGAGCTCCTGGCCATGCTGCGCGACCTGCGCGAGCGCGACGAGGTCCGCACCATCGTGCTCACCGGCGCCGGCCGGGCCTTCTGCTCCGGCGGCGACGCCGAGTGGCTGAGCGGCTCCTCCGACCGGGGCCTGCCCGGCCTCTCCGACGTGCCGCTCGAGCGCTACCAGCGCAAGACGCCCGCCGGTCCGGTCGCCGACGTCACGAAGTGGATCGTCGAGGTCGACAAGCCCGTCATCGCTGCGCTCCACGGCCCGGTCATGGGCGCCGGCCTCGCCTTCGCCCTGGCGTGCGACCGCCGCTTCGCCGACCCGACCACCCGGATGAGCGCGGCGATGGTCCGCCTGGGCTTCGCCCCCGACTGCGGGATCACGTGGCTGCTGCCCCGGGTGACCCGGTTGCCGACCGCGCTGATGATGGTCGAGACGGGCCGGATCCTGGAGTCCGACGAGTGCCACCGCGAGGGCCTCATCGACGAGATGGTCGGCGAGGGCGAGGACCTCGCCGCCGCGCTCGCCTACGCCAAGGAGCTGGCCGGCGGGCCCAGCGTCGCCGTCGACCTGGCCCGCCGCTTCGTGCACAAGGCGCTCACCTCCACCCTCGACGAGATGCTCGACTACGAGGCCGTGGCCGCCACGCTCTCGTCGCACACCGCCGACGCACGTGAGGGCACCAGCGCCTTCGTGGAGAAGCGCCGCCCCAAGTTCCAGGGCCGCTAGGGCGGGGCCGCGGCGCTGAGCCCCCGTCGTCCCCGACCCGACAACAGCGACAACCGACAACAGCGACAACCGACAACAGCGACAACCGACAACAGCGACAACCGAGAGCGCCCCGGCGCACCCCAGACGGAAGGACGGAGATGCGAACCAGACGTGTGATCCTGGCCCTGATGGTGGTGGCCGCCCTGCTGCTCGCCGCCTGTGGCAGCGACTCCGACGACAAGGCGGCGCCCAAGGACACCGAGAACAAGGACGAGCCGATCAAGATCGTCCTCTTCTGGGAGGTCCAAGGGGAGAGCCAGGTCGCGGTCGACGACTACAACAACGGCGCCATGCTGGCCGTCGACGAGATCAACAAGGCCGGCGGCATCGACGGGCACCAGATCGAGGTCAAGCGGATCCCGGCTCCGGTGTTCGACACCCAGAAGCTCAACGCGGCCTACCTCAAGGCCCTCGACGAGAAGCCGTCCGCGATCATCGGGTTCCCGGCTCCGCCCCAGGTTCCCGCGGTCATCGCCAACATCACGCGGGGCCGGGTGCCCGCCCTCGTCATGACGGCCGGCGGTGACAACGTGCGCTTCGGCGCCGAGGCCGGTAGCGAGTTCTCGTGGTGGATGGACTACGGAGGCTCCACGGCCGACGTCGCCGTCGACTACATGACCGACGAGCTCAAGGTCGACAAGATCGCGCTGATGGGCGACAGCGGCGACTACGGCACCGAGTTCGTCAACTTCGCCAAGAAGTCGCTCGAGCGCAAGGACCTGAAGCCGACGACGGTGCAGAGCTTCGCGCCCGACGCCGCCGACCTCACCCAGCAGGTCCTGGCCGTGAAGAGCTCCGGGGCCCAGGGCGTGTTCAACGCGGCCTACCCGAACCCGCTCGCCGTCCAGCTCAAGCAGTTCCAGCAGAACGGCCTCGACGTCCCGACCTTCTCGTTCGGGTCGTCTCCGTTCGTCGTGAACTACAAGATGGCCACCGGCGACGCCCTGAAGAACTTCTTCGGCGTCGAGGCGTGCAACTTCCTCGCCACCGACCAGGCGAGTTCGAAGGCGTTCTCGGCCGAGTACCAGAAGCGATACCCGAAGGCCGGACCGCCGAGCTACATGGCCGGCTACTCCCACGACGCGCTGTACCTGGTCAAGGCGGCCGTCGAGAAGGCGGGAAGCACCGACCCCGAGAAGATCAACGAGGCCCTCGACGGGCTCGAGGTCACCGACGGCGTGGTCTGCGGGGCCCGGTACCAGGCCGACGGGTCGCACTTCCTGCGCCGCGACGGCGTGGTGGTCTCCTACGGGCCGACCTCGCCCCCCGGCAAGATCGTGAAGACGTTCGAGATCCCGCTCCTCGACAAGGCCTGACGCTCGATCCCGGCCGGAGGGGGCCCCGTACCGCGGGGCCCCCTCCCGGTCCCATTGGAGGTTCCCGTGAGCACCACCGACGACGACGTCGAGAGGCAGGGCTACAAGGAGTTCGAGACCCCCGAGTACGAGGAGATCTACCGCCGGTCGCGCGCGCAGACGGCGAGCATGGAGTCGGCGACCAGCCACGACGACTGGGTGTTCTTCGAGATGGAGCACCTGGTCCTGTGCACGGTCGGACGCCGGTCGGGTAAGGAGCACAAGGTCGCGCTCCCGAACTGGCGTGACCCCGAGGGTGCCCCCGTGGTGGCCGCGTCGAACGCCGGCGCCGCTCGTCACCCGGCCTGGTACCACAATCTCGCCGACCGTGACGCCAACCCCGACGTCCTGGTGAAGACCTTCGACGGCGAGTACCGCTGCGTCCCGGAGATCCTCACCGGCGACGACTACGACCGGATCTGGGCGCTCCTGACCCGCGACCGCCCGTTCTACGCCGAGTACCAGGCGAGCACGGAACGGGTGATCCCGCTCGTGCGGCTGCCCCGCTGAGGTCGGGCCCGGGTCCGACGGATCGCACGGCCTGAGGACGCATGGAGAAGTTCGTCGCCCTCACGGCGAGCGGGATCGCCTACGGAGCCGTCCTGGCGTTGGTCGCGCTGGGGTTCATCGTCCTCTACAAGGCGACCGGCATCATCAACTTCGCCCACGGCGACCTCGTCGGGCTGGGTGCGTACCTCGCGGTCTGGGCCGTCGACGACCTCAACCTGCCGTCGGTGGCCGGATACCTGGTCGCACTGGTGCTGATGGCCGCGGTCGGTGTCGTGATGGAGCGGATCGTGCGGGCGCCGCTGCGCGACAAGCCCGTCCTCGTCGTCGTGATCGCCACCCTCGCGATGGCGATCGTGATCCGCGGCCTGATCGCGCTCTGGCAGGGATCGAACCCCAAGACCCTCGTGAGCCCGGTCGGCAACCGGGCCCTCCACGTGGCCGGGGCCGCGGTCGCCCAGCAGCGGGTGGTGATCGTGGTGGTGGCCACGCTGTCGATCGCCGGCCTCGTCCTGCTGTTCCAGCGGACGTCGTTCGGACGGCAGGTGCGCGCGCTGGCCGCCGACCCCGACACCGCGGTCCTGATGGGGGTGCGGGGCACGTACGTGGCCATGGCCGCGTTCGCCCTGTCGGCGGTCTTCGCGGGCCTCGCCGGGATCCTCGTGGCGCCGCTCAGCGCCGTCGACCTGAACTTCGGATTCAGCCTCATGGTCACGGCGTTCGCGGTGGCCGTCGTCGGCGGCTTCGGCAGCCTCGGCGGGGTGATCGTGGGCGCGCTGGTGATCGGCCTCGTGCAGCAGCTCGTCGGTGGGTACCTGTGGCCCGAGTACGCCGGGCTGCTGCCCTACATCCTCATGTTCGTGGTGATCTCCCTCCGGCCCGAGGGGCTCATCGTGGTGGAGCGGAGCCGGTTGTGACCGACGCGACCACTCCGGGGGCGAAGCCGGCGCCGCCGACCGGAGACACCCCGGCCGCCGGGCCGACCGGAGGCGGGACCGCCGCGCCCTACGCGAAGCGGCTGCGGCCCGGGATCTACCGGCGCCATCACTACCTCGCCGTCGTCGTGTTCGTGGCGGCCACCGCGGTGCTCGCCCCGATGTTCGCCGAGAGCCGGTCGACGCAGTTCCTCGTCAACCTCTGGCTCGTCTACAGCATCACCGGGATCGGCTTCTACTGGGTGTTCGGCCTGGCGGGCCGGTTCGCGTTCTGCCAGACGTTCATGATGGCCCTGGGCGGCTACATGGGCGCGTGGGTGGCCCAGTCGTCGCTGGAGGGCGGCTTCCTCGTTCAGGTGGCCCTCGCGGTGGTCGCGAGCGCGGTCGTGGCGACGGTTGTCGGCCTGCTGGTGCGCCGGGCCCAGGCCTTCTACTTCGCCATCGCCACCATCGCGGTGGCCGAGATGGGCCGTGTGTTCTTCTCCAAGGCGGAGTGGTTCACCGGGATGAACGGCACCCGGACCGGCATCCCCCCGATCCGCCTCTTCGGCCGCGACTACATCGCCGAGGACGAGGTCTTCTGGATCTTCCTCGGCGGGCTGGCGCTGGTGCTCCTGCTGGCCGCGGTGATCGAGCGCTCGCCTCTCCGCCGCGATGGTGTCGCCGCGCGTGACAACGCCCTCGTGGCGGCGGTCGTCGGCGTGCCCACGGGGCGGGCCCAGCTCACGCTCTTCGTCCTGGGATCCGCCATGGGCGGTCTGTCCGGGGCGCTCATGGGCCCGTGGACGGGGACGACCGGCGATACCAGCTTCGGGATCGAGTTGGCCATCGGGATCTTCCTGATGCTGCTCCTGGGCGGGATCGGCTCCATGTGGGGACCGGTTGTGGGCGCGGCCTTCTACGTGGCCGTCCCCGACCTGCTGTCCGGCTTCGACAAGTACGCGACGATCGTCTACGGGGCGCTCCTCCTGGTCACGATCATCCTGATGCCCGAGGGGATCGTCGGCGGCCTGGGGCGCCTCCGACTCCGGCTGGAAGGGCGGTGGCGGCGGATCCGCCCGAAGGGAGCCGTCGATGCTGTCGGCTGACGGAATCGAGGTGCGCTTCGGCGCGGTCCGGGCCGTCGACGGCGTGTCGCTGGAGGTGGGCGACGGCGAGATCGTGGGGCTCGTCGGACCCAACGGGAGCGGCAAGACGACCTTTCTCAACGCCGTGTGCGGTGTCGTGCCGGCCCGAGGTCGCCTGGAGGTCGCCGGCCACCCCGTCCGGCTCGGCGCGCCCCGCGTCGTGGCCCGGGCCGGGATCGGGAGGGTGTTCCAGGCCCCGCAGACCTTCGAGGCCCTCTCCTGCATAGAGAACGTCCTCCTCGCCTCGGCCGACGCGCGCGCCCGGGGCCTGCTCGGGGCGACCGTCCTCCGTCCCGTGATGTGGCGCCGGGAGCGTCGGCGCTGGTTGGAGGCCCACGAGGCCCTGGCCCTGGTCGGGCTCGAGGGGGCCACCGCCACCCCGGCCCACATGCTCACGTACGGGGAACGGCGCCTGCTCGACGTGGCCCGGGCCATCGTCTCCGCGCCGCGGGTCCTGCTCCTCGACGAGCCCAGCGCCGGGCTCAACGACTCCGAGACGGCCGCGCTGGGCGACCTCCTGCTGCGGGTCCACGAGGAGCGGGGCGTACCGATCCTCGTCATCGAGCACAAGATCGACTTCCTCGACCGGCTCTGCGACCGGGTCGTCGTCCTCGACGTCGGCCGGGTCATCGCGACCGGGCCCCCCGACGAGATCTGGCGCGACGAGAGGGTCATGAGCGCGTACCTGGGAGCGACCCGTGCTGAGGGTTGACGACCTCCACGTCCGGTACGGCACCACGCACGCGGTGCGCGGGATCTCCCTGGAGCTGGGTGCGGGTGAGGCCGTCGCGCTGCTCGGTGCCAACGGGGCCGGCAAGACCTCGACCCTACGGGCGCTGAGCCGCCTGGTGTCCGGGACGGGACGGATCGAGCTCGAAGGCGAGGACCTGACCCGCCTCGTTCCGGAGGCCGTGGCCCGGCGGGGCCTGATCCACGTGCCCGAGGGCCGTCACGTGTTCGCGACCCTGACCGTCCACGAGAACCTGCAGATGGGTCTGACCGCCCGCGGCGACCGGGGAGACGGCTTCTCTGTCGACGACGTCTACGACCTGTTCGTCCCCCTGCGGGATCTCCGGGGCCGCATGGGATACGCCCTGTCGGGCGGGGAGCAGCAGATGGTGGCGCTGGGCCGGGCCCTGGTCGCCGCGCCGCGGGTCCTGATGGTCGACGAGCCCTCGCTCGGTCTCGCCCCGGTGGTCGTGGAAACGGTCGAAGAGGCGCTCCGCGCGATCAGCCGCCACACCGCGCTGCTCATGGTCGAGCAGAACATCGACCTCGCGCTGCGGGTCTGCTCGCGCGCGTCGATCATGAAGCACGGCGAGATCGTCCTGCAGGTCGACGCCGGCGACGCCCACGAGCGGGAGGCCCTGATGGCCTCGTACCTGGGGCGGACCCAGCCGGGGGACCGCGAGTAGGCGCCCGCGGCCGACCGGTCGACGCGGCCCGCGCTAGGCGTTGCCGCGGCGCTCGTCGGCGCCGGCCGTCCCGTGCGAGGCGCCCGTCCGGCGGCGACGTTGCAGGGCCAGGTTCTGCTCGACGAGGTGGTTGCGACGCGTGATCAGCGCGTCGACGGTGTAGGGGTCGGATCCCGTCAGCCGTTCGAGCAGGGCGCCGTGGCAGAAGTACGACATGATCTGCACGTAGACGTCGTGGACGAACAGCGCCGGGTCGAAGTCGGCGATGGTGCTCTCGCCCTGGGCCTGGACCTCCTCGATGCGCCGGATCGCGGGCAGGTACACGGGCTTGACGAAGCGCTCCAGGTAGGCGTCGCCGTACTCCCCGCCCTCGAGAAGCTCCCTCATCATCAGGCGCGGTATCGACGGGTGGTCGGCGAGGTAGCGCTGGAGCTGGTCGAGGTGCCAGCTCAGGCGCTCGCGATTGAACTCCCCGGCGAGGAAGTCGTGGGTGAGGGTGACCACCGGCTCGAGGGCGTGGTCGAGGACGGCCTCGTGCAGGGCCTCCTTGGTGCCGAACTGGTAGAGCACCGTCGTCTTGTGGACGCCGGCGAGGTCGGCGATCTCCTGGATGGCCACCCCCCCGAAGCCGCGCCGGGCGAAGAGCTCGGTCGCGGCGTCGAGGATCGCCCCCCGGTTGCCCTGCAGATCAACCTGTCGGGCCATCACCTGATTCTACCAACCGGTATGAATAAGACGACCGGATGGTGAGACCCACCGACCGTGGGGTCCGATCACCCGACCGGCTGGACCTGCGACCGCCATACTGGCGGCGGATGGGAGCGACCGGGCCCCTCGCCGTCGTCCTCGCCGCCGGCGCCGGGCGGCGCTACGGCGGTGGCGTCCACAAGCTGCTCGACGACGCCGGGGGCCGGCCGCTGGTCGTGCGGGCCGTGCTCGCACCGCTCGCGGCCGGCCTGGACGTGGTCGTCGTGACGGGCGCCGTCGAGCTGGGCCCGGTCCTCGCCCGCCACGGCGCCGGAGCGGCCCGGGTCGTGGTCAACCCGGCGTGGGAGGAGGGGTTGGCGGCTTCGCTGGCCGCGGGGGTCGCCGTGGCCCGCGCCGAGGGCCGTCCGGCGGTCGTGGTGGGGCTCGCCGACATGCCGGCGGTCGACGCCGGCGACTGGGCGGCGGTCGCGGCCGGGACCGCGACCCCGATCGCGGTGGTGCGCTGGGCCGGTGGGCACCGGTCGCCGCCGGCCCGGCTCGAACGCTCGGTGTGGGCCGACCTCCCGGCGGCCGGTGACACCGGCGCCCGGGTGCTCTGGGAGACCCGCCCGGAGCTCGTGACCGAGGTGCACCGTCCCGGGTCCGGGGTCGACGTCGACACCCCCGAGGATCTCGCCCGGTGGGTCGCGGGCCCGGACCCGGAGGGGCCGATCCGCCGTGAGCGGTGACCTCGTGCTCGACGACGTGGAGGTCGACGGCCGGCCGAACCGGGCCGTGCTCGTCTCGGGCGGCCTGATCCGCGCCGTGGGGGAGGCCGGGCGTCTGGCGCCTTCGCCCCCCGATCCGCCCGAGCCCGGGGCCCGGGTCGCCCCGTCGCCCCGCCGGCGGGTGGTCGACGGCGGGGGGGCGGCGCTGCTGCCGGGGCTGCACGACCACCACGTCCACCTCTTCGCCCTGGCCATGCGGACCGCCTCGGTGTGGTGCGGCGCGCCCGCCGTCGACGGCCCGGAGGCCCTGGCCGAGCGCCTGCGCGTCGCGGCGGCCGCGGGCCCGTGGGCCGATCCCGGAGGGTGGGTGCGCGGCGTCGGCTGGGACGACGAGGTGGCCGGGTGGCCGGGGCGGGCCGACCTCGACGCCGCGGTGCCCGACCGTCCCGTACGGCTCCAGCACCGAAGCGGCGACCTCTGGGTCCTCAACGGGGCCGCCCTGGACCGGGCCGGTCTCGACCGACCCGCGCCCGGGGCGGGGCGGGACAGGTGGCCGGCCGGCGTCGAGCTGGGCCCCGACGACCGCCCCACCGGGCGGATCTGGGGCCTCGACGGATGGTTGCGGGACCGCATCGGGGGCGGCCCGCCCTCGCTGGCGGCGGTGAGCACGGCGCTGGCGGCCGTGGGCGTGACCGGTGTGACCGACGCCGGGGCGCACAACGGGCCGGCCGAGGTCGCGGCCCTCGACGCGTCCCGGCGGGCCGGTGACCTGGTCCAGTCGGCGACCGTGATGACATCCGGTCCCGGCGAGGTGCTCGTGACCGATCCCCGAGGCGACACGCCGGATGCGCCACCCCTCGCGCACGGGCCCGGACCGGGGCCCGTGGGGGTGGCTCTCGGGCCGGTCAAGCTCGTGATCGCCGAGCGGGTGCTCCCGTCCCCGGGTGAGCTCGCCGGTCGGATAGCCGCCGCCCACCACGCCGGACGGGTGGTGGCGGTGCACGCGGCCAGCCGGGTCGCGGTCGTGCTCGCGCTCGCGGCGTTCGCCGACGCCGGCGCCGTCCCGGGCGACCGGCTCGAGCACGCCGCGGTGGTGGACCCCGACGCGCTGGGCGAGATCGCGCGCCTCGGGCTCACCGTGGTCACCCAGCCGCACTTCGTCCGCGAGAACGGCGACCGCTACCTGGCCGGCGTCGACCCGGCCGACCGGCCGTGGCTCTACCGCGGCCGCGGGTTCCTAGACGCCGGCGTGCCCTTGGCCGCCGGGTCCGACGCGCCGGTGGGCGGGCTCGACCCGTGGGCCGCGATGGCCGCGGCCGTCGACCGGCGGGCGGCGTCGGGCGCGGTGATAGGCACCGGCGAGGAGCTGAGCCCGGAGCAGGCGTTCGCCCTGTTCACCGGCCGCCCCCACGATCCTGGCGGCCCGTCCCGGCGGATCGCGCCCGGCGAGGTCGCCGACCTGTGCCTGATCGACCGGCCCTGGTCCGCCGCCCGCCGCGCGCTCGGCGACGTACGGGTCCGCGCCACGATCGCCGCCGGCCGGGTGATCTTCGACGCCGGCGGCTGACGTCCGGCGCGCCTAGCCGACCTCGTCGACGAGGCCCCAGGCCCGCGCCGTGGCGGCGCCGATGCGTTCGCCGGTGAGGCACAGGTACGCCGTACGGTGGCGCCCGATCCGGCGGGGGATGCTCACCGTCCCGCCCGCCCCCGGCACCAGGCCCATGCCCACCTCCGGCAGCGCCACCGCCAGGTCGGGCGCCGCGGCCACGTGGGCGCCGAACGCGGCCAGCTCGATGCCGGACCCGACGCAGTGCCCGTGCACGCGCACCGACAGCCGGTCGGCGACACGGTGGAGCCAGTACCCGGCGCTGCGGGTGGTGCGCACCAGGTGGGCGCTCGCCGGGTCGGCGAGCGTGCCGAACTCCCGCAGGTCGCCGCCGCTGCAGAACGACGGGCCGTTGCCGGCGAGGACCACCGACCGGATGGAGGTGTCGTTCACCGCCAGTTGCAGGGCCTCGACCAGGGCGTCGCGAGTCTCGAACCCGAACGCGTTGTGCACCTCGGGGCGGTCGAAGGTGATGCGCAGCTCGTCGCCGGCGCGCTCCACCAGCAGCGGGCCGCCGCCGGCACCGGGGAGACCGGTCGCCGGTGGCCGGACCGGACCCCTCGCCGCGGCCCCGGTCAGCCAGGCGCCGAACTCCGGGCCGGCCTGGAGGGTGGAGTAGGTGAACGACTCGGCGACCAGCCCGTCGACGACGTCGAGGGCGGCCGACATGCGGAGGAGCTGCACGGCCGCCACCGCGGCGGTCGGGTTGGCCGCCGCACCCGCGGCGATCGAGTCGAGGGCCGCCTCGGCGGTGACGGTGGCCCCGGCCCGGTCATCCCCCGCGGCGAGGAGCACGTCGAACGCCTCGGCGGCTCTGCTCCCCCCGGCAGCGCCGACCGCGGGCGTGACGGCCGGGTGGCCGCCGCCGGACGAGGTGCGGTCGGTCCCCCCGGAGCCGCCTCGGGCACCGGTGCCGGCGTCGGGTTCGGGGGCGACGACGGCCACCGTGACCAGGGGGAGGCGGCGGAGCGTCTCCGCCTCGTCGGGTGACGGCCCGGCCCCGGTGAGCTCGACGGCGAGGAGCGGCGCCTCGCCCGGTGCCACGAGCTCGTCGGCGGCGTACGGTGAGCGCAGGGCGCCGGCGATCTCGGCGTACGAGCGGAGGGAGGCCGGCATCGCGGCCCAGGGTATTGGCTCCACCCCCGGTCCGAGCCCAGGTTCCGGCGCGGGCCGGCGTGGGCGGGATCAGGCGGCCACGAGCTCGACGCGGCCCCTTGGCGGCCGGCGCCTCGCCTTCGGTCCCGACCGCCCGGCGGTCCGCCACGCCGCCCGTCTCCTGGCGCACCTGGGTGCCGAGCCCGCCCGGGATCCGGGGCTCGACGGCCTGGCCTGGGACGGAGGTCCCGAGGTCGCTCCCGGCTCCTCGGCACCCGACGCGGCCGGCGACTGGGCGTCGAGCGGCGTGGTCGAGCTCACCGGCGAACCCGGAGCCGCGCCCCCGGCGATGCCCGGTGAGGCCGCCTCGGCGGCGCGAGGCGCGGCTCGGGCCCTGGCCGCGGTGGCGTCGTTGCTCCCGTGGGCGGCGGCACCCGAGGTCGACGGCGCCCGCCTGCTCGCGGACCGGGCCGAGCTGATGGGCCTTCGGGGGAGGGGGCGGATCTCGCCCAACGGGTCGTGCCGGATGGTGCAGGCCGCCGACGGCTGGCTGGCCGTGAACCTCGCGCGGCCCGACGACCTCCGCATGCTGGAGGCGTGGCTCGAGGCCCCCGTCACCGGGATCGCCGAGGTGGCCGAGGCCGCGGACCTCGCCGTGACGGCCCCGGCGGCCGACACGGCCGGGGCGACCGGTGCCGTCGCGCCAGGCGGGCCGTGGACGCCCGTGCTCGCCGGCGCGGTCGACGCCGCCTGCGCCGGGCGCGGCGCGGAGGAGCTGGCGGGGCGCGCCGGTCTGATGGGCCTGCCGGTGGCGGTCGTGCCGCCCGACCCGGCGCGTGCGTCCGACGAGCAGAGCCGGGGGCGATGGGCGGCGTTCCCGCCCGCGCCCTGGCGCATCGCCCAGAGTCCCGACCGGGCGTCCGGGCGGGATCCCGGGGTCCCCCTGGTCGTCGACCTCTCGGCGCTGTGGGCGGGCCCGCTCTGCGCCCACCTGCTCCACCGGGTGGGCTGCGAGGTGGTGACGGTGGAGTCGGAGGCCCGGCCCGACCCGTCCCGGACGGCCGCACCCGAGTTCCACCGGCGCCTCCACGACGGCCACCGGTCCGAGGCGTTCGACCTCACCTCCGACGGCGACCGGGAGCGCCTCGGGGTGCTGCTGGCCTCCGCCGACGTGGTCGTGGAGGGATCGCGCCCGAGGGCCCTCGACCAGCTCGGCCTCGGCCCGGCCGTGGTCCTCGAGCGCTCACCCTCGACGGTCTGGGTCTCCATCACGGGCTACGGGCGGACCGGGCCGTGGGCCAACCGGGTGGCGTTCGGCGACGACGCCGCCGCGGCCGCCGGCCTGGTCGCCCGGAACCCGACCGGGGCCCCGCTCTTCTGCGGCGACGCGATCGCGGACCCGCTCACCGGCCTGCACGCCGCCGTCGCGGCGCTGGCGATGCTCGCGGCCGGCCGTGGTGGCCTCGTCGACGCGGCGCTGCGTGACGTGGCGGCATCGACGCTCAGCGTGGCGACGTGAGGCGCTCTCTAGCGGCCCCGTCCGGCCGCCGGTACGGTCGGGGGGCGGCCGGGCCGGTTCGCGTGACTCCCACTAGCCATCTGGTTATAGTTCACTACCAATTGGTTAGGGTCCGGTTGGTTAGGGTCCACCGTCAGCACCCCGTGGTCCGGCGGCTGTCGAGCCCGCGGGGGAGGCCCCAGGGAAAGCGGTCGCGTGGCAATCGAGATCGGCGAGCGGTTCAGCGTCGAGGCGCCCATCGACGCGGTGTGGAGGTTCGTCAGCGACCCCACCCAGCTCGTCACGTGCATGCCCGGCGCGTCCCTCGACGAAGTCGTCGACGAGCGCACGTTCAAGGGCAGCGTCAGGGTGAAGCTGGGCGCCGTCAGCTCCAGCTACCAGGGGACGGCCGAGCTCGCCGAGGTCGACGACTCCGCCTACGTGGTCCGAGTGGTGGCCAAGGGCCGCGAGAAGGGCGGGGGCACCGCCCGCGGCACGCTCCTGAGCCGCCTGGAGCAGAACCCCGGCGGCTCGACCGAGGTGATCGTCGAGGGTGAGCTCGACCTCACGGGCCGCGTCATGCAGATGGGCCGGGGGATGATCGCCGGGGTCTCGCACGAGCTGTTCAAGGAGTTCGCCGCCTCCGCCAAGCGCCGCCTCGAGGCGGCAGCTCCCGAGGCGCCCGCCTCCGCCAACGGCGCCGGGGCCGGCGCGGCGCCCGAGGTCCCCGCCGGATCCGCGGCCCCGTCGCCGGGCCCGGCGGCGCCATCTGCCATCCCGGAGACCCCGGCGCCGGCTCCCGCCGGAGAGCCGGCGATCCGGGTGCTCCCCGTCCTCATGCGGACGATCTGGTCCGCCCTGAAGCGTCTCTTCCACCGTCTCCGCAAATTTTTTTTCCCGGAAAGGTGAAGCGCCCCATGGGTAACTACTTCGTCGCTTGCGACGCCGGCGGCACCATGACCGACGTGATCATCGTCGACGAGGAGGGCCAGAGCGTCATCGGCAAGGCGCCCACCTCCCCGCACGACGAGTCGATCGGCTACATGGAGTCGCTCGAGGAGGCCCTCGAGGCGATGGGCATAGACCCGAAGCTGGAGGGCCGGGAGTTCGGGCGCCGGATGGAGACGGCCATCTACACCGGCACCTCGATGCTCAACACCGTGATCAACATGAACGGCTACAAGACCGGGTTGCTCACGACCAAGGGCTTCGAGGACATCATCGCCCAGGGTCGCGGCTCGCAGACCTTCATCGGTGCGCAGTGGAGCGAGATCACCCACATGCAGTACCGCAAGCACCGCATCCCGCTCGTCCCGCGGGCCCAGTCCCGAGGCGCCACCGAGCGCATCGACATGTTCGGCACCCCGGTGATCCCGCTCTACGAGCACGAGGTGGAGCAGGGCATCCGCGAGCTCCTCGTCGACGAGGGCTGCGAGGCGCTGGCGATCGTCTTCCTGCACTCCTTCACCAACCCGGCCCACGAGATCCGGGCCCGGGAGATCGCCCAGCGGGTGATGCAGGAGGTGGGCAAGGAGGTCCCGCTCGAGATCTCGAGCGAGGTCGCGCCCACCACCCGTGAGGTGTCGCGGGCCAACGCCACCGTGATCCAGGCCTACGCGTCGAGCGCGGCCCGCAAGCAGCTCTTCCGCATCGAGGAGGAGCTCAACAAGATCCAGTACCCCCACAGCCTCAAGACGGTGCTCGGCTACGGCGGGGTCACCAACATCCGCTACCCGAGGCTCTTCGAGGCGGCGATGTCGGGGCCGGTCGGCGGTCTCCAGGGCGCCAAGTACCTGTCCACCGTGATCGGCGAGGACAACATCGTCTGCTCCGACGTGGGCGGCACGTCCTTCGACGCCGGCGCCATCACCGCGGGCGTGCTCCCGATCGACCGTGAGCCGGGCTTCCAGGACATGTACGTGAACGTCCCGATGCTCGGCATCCACTCCATCGGCGCCGGCACCGGCACCTACCTGCGCCTCGACCCGCTCACCAACCGGCTCAAGCTCGGCCCCGACTCGGCCGGCGGCACCCCCGGCCCCACGTTCATGGAGGCCGGCAACACCACCCCGACGATCAACGACGCCAACCTGCTGCTCGGGGTCCTCAACGAGGACAACTACCTCGGCGGCAAGGTGCACGTGAACAAGCAGGTCTCCTACGACCTGTTCAAGGAGAAGATCGCCGACCCGCTCGGGCTCGACGTCTACGAGGCGGCCGAGACCTGCATGAACCTCATGAACGTGCTGATGCGCGAGCACCTGGTGCGCAGCCTCATGGTCGGCCACGACCTGCGCGACTACGTGCTGCTCGGCTACGGCGGTGGCGGCCCGCTCCACCTGCTCGGGTACGCGGCCGACGACCCGTGGAAGGCCGTCATCAGCGTCCCGCACGCCGGGGCCTTCTCGGCCTGGGGCGGGGCCTGCATGGACTACGCCTACCGCCGCCACAAGAGCGTGGCCACGATGATCACCCCCGACCTCGATCCCGCCATGCGGGTGGCCTACCTCCAGCCGCTCAACGCGGCCTGGGACGCCCTGGAGGAGGAGGTCATCGCCGAGCTGAAGGGCGAGGGCTTCACCCCCGACCAGATCTCGATCGAGCGGATCTTCTACATGAAGTACCTGGGACTCCTCGACGACGTCGAGGTCGACTCCCCGGTGAAGCGGATCGAGAGCGTCGACGACGTCGAGGCCGTCATCCGGGCCTACGAGGACCGCTACGCCCAGATGTTCACGCTGGTGGCCAAGCCCGACGGCGCGTCGTACCAGGTGACCGAGGTGGCGATCATCGCCAAGGTCGACACCACCAAGCCGAGGCTGCGCCGCCACGACCTCGCCGGCAAGACGCCCGATCCGTCGGCGTTCAAGTTCAAGCGACCCGTCTACTACGGCGGGAAGTGGGCCGACGCCGACATCTGGGAGATGGAGAAGCTGGTTCCCGGCAACGAGCTCTCCGGCCTGGCGGTGGTCGAGGCGTCGAACACCACGCTGTTCGTACCGCCCCAGTGGCACATGCGCATCGACGAGCACGACATCTACTGGCTCGAGAGGAAGGGGTCCTGACATGGCCGGCCTCAGTCTGAAGGAACAGCTCCGCGCCAACGACGAGGCGTTCGAGCGGACCGGGCACCTCTTCGGCCTCGAGACGCTCAAGCGCAAGGAGAGCGACCCCGGTAGCTACGAGGCGCTCTGGCACGTCCTCTCCAACCTCTGCAACGTGGCGTGGGAGGTCGGCTGCCGGGTGTCGTCGTCGCCGATCGCGTCGGAGGGCGGCGACGCCCTGTGGGCGCTCCACCTGCCTACCGGGGAGGCCATCTGCGTCTCTCGGGGGATCACCGCTCACCCGGGCCTCCTCGCCGACATGGTCCGCAACTTCATCGAGCTCGGCTACGAGGAGTACCCCGGGTTCCACCAGGGCGACATCTTCGAGAACAACGACGCCCACTACGGGGGGATCCACGGTCCCGACTTCGACATGTGCATGCCGATCTTCCACGGCGACCAGCTGATCGCCTGGGCCAGCGCGGTCACGCACGTGAGCGACTCGGGCTCGGTCACCCCCGGGTCGATCGGGTTCCTCAACCCCGACTGCTTCTCCGACGGCGTGCCGGTCTCCATGGAGAAGGTGGGCGAGAACGACCGCTTCTACCCGTGGTACGAGAAGCGGATCCACTCCCGCACCCGCACCCCCGACTTCGTGATGGGGGACGCCCGGGGGCGGGTGGCCGGCTGCGTCACCATCCGTGAGCGCCTCACCGAGGTCATCGACAAGTACGGGCTCGACTTCTTCCTCGAAGCGACCCAGGAGTTCGTCGAGGACAGCCGCCGGTACGCCACGGGCCGGGTCAAGAGCCAGGCCGTGCCGGGCCGGATGCGCAAGTCGCAGTTCAAGGACATCGCCATGAAGGGCAAGGCGGTCCTGATGGGCAAGCAGGACGTCGACGTCCTCATGGCCCTCCCCATGGAGCTGGAGGTCAACATCGACGGCACCGTGCGGGTGTCGCTGCGCGGCGCCAGCGGCACGGTGCCCTTCGGCGAGAACATCAGTCCCACCGCGCTCAAGTCGGGGCTGCTCAACGGCTACTCGCACGTGGTCGGTTTCGACATGTTCAACTCCGGCCCGACCGCGGCCTGGACGGTCGATCCGCCCCCGTCCGGTTCGTGGGCCAACCCGTTCGAGGTCGACTGGACGGTCTCCTCGGGTGTGGCGTGGGCCCCGGCCGTGATGTGGATGAGCAACCTCTACGAGATCTTCGGGCGGCTCTTCCACTCCCGCGGCTTCGTGGAGGAGGTGGCGGCCGGCGCGGCGAGCACCATGACGGCCGAGTTCGCGGGCATCACCCAGCTCGGCTACTACCTGGCCGGACTCACCCTGGAGCAGGCGAGCAACGGCTCCCCGGCCCGTGGGTTCACCGACGGCGAGACCAGCGCCTGGTCGATCTACACGCCCAACGCCGACTTCGGGAACGCCGAGGTCACCGAGCTCTACTACCCGATCATGTTCCTGGGGCGGAACATCGAACCCGACTCGGGCGGCTACGGGAAGTTCCGGGGTGGCCTCGGCCACACCGCGGTGTGGATGGTCTACAACACGCCGGGCATGGAGTACTCGTGCGGCGACGCCGGCATGCGGGGCAAGGTCGTGCCCAACCACGGCATGTACGGCGCCTACCCCACCTACCCCGACACCGCGAGCTACGCCCACAAGACCAACGTCGAACAGCTCATCGCCGAGCAGAAGCCGTTGGTGCACGAGCGGGGGCCGGCGGAGGCGCCGAACCTCGACGCCGCGATCACGGCCGAGCTCGTCGAGAGCCCGGCGGCGCCGCCGTTCCTCACCCCCGAGCCGCTCGTGCCGTACGACCTGATCGTGCACCCGATCTCGGGGTCCCAGGCCCTCGGCGACCCGATCGAGCGTGACCCGGCCGCCATCGAGGACGACCTCAACCAGGAGTTCACGCGCCCCCGGATCGCCACCGAGATCAACGGTGCCGTCATCAGCAGCAACGGGACCTTCACCGTCGACCGGGCCGCCACCGAGAAGCGCCGGGCCGAGATCCGCGAGGAGCGCAAGCGCCGGGCCGTGCCCTTCAAGGAGTGGTGGGCCGAGGAGCGCAAGAAGGTGGCCGAGCGCGAGAACATGGCGCCGGCGGTGCTCCAGATGTGGCGCGAGTCGATGGAGCTCAGCCCCGACTACGGAGCCGAGATCCGCGCTTTCTGGGACCTGCCCGCCGACTTCGAGTTCTAGGGGTCTGCCGTGTCGAGCTATCACATCGCCGATATCGAGAAGCTCATGGACGGGGTCCTGCCGTGGCCCGCGGTCCAGGAGATGATGAAGAGCCCGAAGGATCCGGATCGCTTCGACAAGTACGTGGAGATCCTCCAGGGCCGGGTGCCGTGGAAGGAGCGGATCCTGCTCCCGTTGACGCCGGCGTTGTTCATCGTGGCGTCGGATCGGGGTCGGGTGGTGAAGTGCCGGTGTGGTCACGAGTTCGGTGATTACCGGGTGAACTGGAAGTTGTCGGCGTTGATCCACGTGCGTGACGACGAGGCGAGCCTGTCGGAGGTGTACAAGGGTCGGGAGATGCCGGATCCGTCGTGGGTGCAGGTGCGGGAGTACGTGTGCCCGGGGTGCGGGTCGCAGTTGGAGGTGGAGGCGGTGCCGCGTGGGTGCCCGCCCGACTTCGAGTTCCTTCCCGATCTCGACACGTTCTACCGGGAGTGGCTGGGCCGCCCCCTCCCCGACACCGCCGAGTAC
>Ga0226835_1000986_pt1 | contig 19797 bp, 17 predicted proteins | sample LAC_MetaG_1_FD_163627 | JGI IMG/M metagenome (GOLD analysis project Ga0226835, IMG submission 163627) | Anaerobic ammonium oxidizing microbial communities from anammox membrane bioreactor (MBR) in UC Berkley, California, United States -... | ecosystem: Engineered > Bioreactor > Anaerobic >...
CACCACGCCGGCGAGGATCAGAAGTCCGCCCAGAAGTTGGACGGCGGAGGGCAGCTCGCCCAGGAGCAGCCACGCCCAGACGACCGCGAACAGCACCTCGGCGAGCCCCACGAACGACGCCAGCTTCGAGCCGAGCCGGCGGCTGGCCGTGATGCCGGCCAGGTAGGCGAAGGCGGCGGCCACGAGGCCCAGCCCGGCGACGTCCAGCCACCAGGGCACCTCCGCGCCGGCCAGCAGCACGGGCGCCGTGTTCCAGACGACCGGCACGATTCCGACCGCCCCGGCGGCGAGGAGCGCCGCCGCGCCCACGCCCAGGCCCCCTGCGGCAACGACCACGGGCGGCAGCCCGTGACGGGCGTCGGCCGACACCACGAAGAAGGTGGCCAGGCCGACGGCGGCCGCCAACCCCCAGAGCACCCCGACGAGGTCGACCTCGATGGCGCCGAACACGTCGAGCACGAAGACCAGACCGGCGACGGCGAGGGCGGCCCCGGCGAGGGTGAGGGGCCGCGGCCGCTCGCCGCGCCGCAGCCACAGCCACCCCACCACCAGCACGACGCCGAGGTACTCGATGAGGAGCGCCACGGCCACGGAGAGGCGCTCCACGGCGAGGAAGTAGGCGAGCTGACAGCCGGCGACGGCGATGAGCCCGAACAGCGCGATGCTGGGCCAGCCGCGGCGCAGCAGGTGCCAGCGGCCCCGCATGGCCAGCGCGCCGGGGACCGCCATGATGACGGCGCCAACGGCGACGCGCCACGTGACCGCGGCCGCGGGCGTCCAGCCGCTGAGGAGGAGGCCCTTGGCGAACGAGCCGGACGTGCCGAAGGCGGCGGCCGAGAGGAGGGCGAACAACAGCCCGAGCGAACGGTAGCGGTTCATGGGGTCCTTGTCGGGCAGCGCCGGAGGGCGCGCTGCCGGTGCGTGAGCGCGGCCCGGACGCGGCGCCGCGCCGCCCTCGTCGGTCGCCACCCAAGGCGGCGCCGGCAGGCGTCGATTCTACAGGGGCGCGGGGCCGCGCGGCCCCGCGCCCGTTCCGGGGGTGCCCCTCAGTCGTCGAGCGGGACCAAGGCGACCGCCAGCCGGTAGGGCCGGACCCGCGCACCCGCGGCCCGCCCGGTCGGGCCGCTCGACCCCGCGCTGCGCGGGTAGGCGGCGAGGAGCTCTACCAGCGTCCTCTGCAGCTCCCGCGCCTGCGCCTCGGTGAGGTCGACGTCGGTCCAGTAGTCGGTACCGGGCCGTAAGGCCGGGTCGAGCCAGGCGACCTCGCTCGTCTCGCTGGCGGCGCCCACCACCCACGTGTCGCCCTTCTCGTCCCTGAACAGGCGCTGGCCGTCGCGCCCGTTCGCGCGCATGCGCCGCGCCACGATGGCGACGCGCTCCCGCAGTTCCGGCAGGGCCTGAGCGAGCAGGCGCTCCTCGAGGCTCGCGAACGGCGTCGACCGGTACGGCACGAAGTAGGCGTCGTGCGTCGAGCGGTAGACCTTCACCCCGCGGCCCCTGCGCGGCTCGACGCGGCACACCGTGAGGAGGCCGGCCGCCAGGAGCGTCCGCACCCGGTAGAGCGTCGCGTTCATGTCGACGCCCGTCTGAGCCACGGCGTCCGAGACGGTCGACTCGCGCGCGAGGAACGGCCTGAAGGTGGTCAAGAACCGCGGGTCGGTGAGGAGCCGCGCCTGAGTCGGGTCCTCGACGCGGTGGACGTCCGCGCCGGCCGGCAGGCGGGGCGGCGCGTGCTCCTCGCTACCTGAACGAGGCGGTGTCATCCACGGTAGGTTAGCAGGCACCCTACCGACATGCGCGTGCGGCCCGCTTACTACCTCGTGAGCTCGCTGAACTGGTTCGCCAACGTCCTCCCCATGGCCGTGTCGGTGCTGCTGGCGCAGTCGCGCGGCCTCACGTTGACGGACGTGGGCCTCTTCATGGGCGCCTACGCCCTGACCGTCGTGGTGTTGGAACTGCCGTCGGGCGCCCTGGCGGACGCCGTGGGGCGCAAGCGCGTGTTCCTCGCCGCCAGCGCCCTGCAGGTCGTCGCCAAGGCGGTGTTCCTGACCGCGTTCGGGCTGCCGGCCTTCGTCCTCTACGGCCTCTTGGCCGGTGCCGCCCGCGCCCTTGCCTCCGGGGCGCTCGAGGCGTGGTTCATCGACGCCCTGCAGGCCGAGGAGCCCGGGGTCGACCTGCAGCCCGCGTTGGCGGCGGGCGGCGCCTACAACCTGGCCGCGTTGGCGGCGGGAACGGCGGCGGGTGCCTACCTGCCGACGCTCGCGGCGCGCCTACCGCTCGCGGACGACGGCATGCTCACGCCCCTGTCGAGCACCGTCGCGGCGTCGCTGGCGTTGCAGGTGGCGGTGCTGGCGCTCACCGCCGCCGTGATACACGACCCCCGCAGCCGAGGCAGGTTGCGGGCCGGCGCCGTGAGGCGCGAGCTGGCGAGCGTGGTGCGAGACGCCCAGGCCGTGGCGCGCGGCAGCCGCGTGGTGCAGGCGCTCCTCGGCGTCGACCTGGTGGTCGGCGCGGCTGTGATGAGCTCCGAGACGTTCTGGCAGCCCTTCTTCGCCGCCAGGCTGGACGCGGCGGCGAGCGGACCCGGCACGTTCGCCCTTGGGGCGATCCTGGCGGGCAGCTTCCTCCTAGGGGTCGTCGGCAACCTCGTCGCCACTCCCGTTAGCCGCCTCCTGCGCGGGCGCCACGCCCTCACCGCCGCGCTCTTCCAACTCCTCCAGGCCGCCGCCCTGCTGACGCTCGCCAGACAGGCCGACCCGCTCGCGGCGGCCGGCCTCTTCTGGCTCACCTACCTGGCGCGGGCGGCATGGTCCTCCCCGCACCAGGCGCTCTACAACGCCGCCGTGCCCGGCGAGCGCCGCTCCGTCATGCTGTCGCTCTCGTCCCTCAGCTCGTTCGCGGGCGGCTTCCTAGGAAGCGTCATGTTGGGGCCACTGGCGCAGGCCGCGTCGATCGGGGCGGCGTGGACGGCGGCGGCGGTGCCGGTGGCGCTCACGGCCGGGCTCTACCTCACGCTGTCACGCCGCCCTGCCCCGGACGGCCCGCGGGCGCCGGGCGCGGCGTGACCAGCGCTTCGTGGCGCGCCGACCCGGCCGCACGGCGCTCGCGGCAGGTGTAACATCTCGGCCATGGCCGTCACCGCCGGACTTCTCGCCCGTGACCCCGGGACGCCACGGCCGCGGATCCAGGGTCGCGTGCACCGATGAGGGCCATCCGCGCCCTCACCGGTCGGCGGAAGCTCGTTCCCGCCGGCGCCCGCGTGAGGTGGGCGTTCGCCGTCCTCGCCATCGCGGCGGCTGCCTTGGCGGGACGCTCGCCAGCGCAGGGCGGGCACACGCCTGCCACCACGCCGCAGGCCGCCACAGCCCGGAGCACCGCACCGGCAACGACCGGCATCGTGCTCGCGGACCAGCAGACGGTCGACCTCGGCGACGGCTCCTGGGAGGTGGAGCTTTACCGCAACGAGGCGTTCCAGTGCGGTCGGAAGGGCACGTTCACTTTCGCCGTGTTCGAACCGCGCGGTGATGACGGCGGTGCAGCGCCGCTATGGGTGTTCCTGCACGGCGGCGGGGCGGGCTACTACACCGATGCGGCCCCGCCCCGTTACGTTGGCAACGAGGCGAACAACGACGAGGAGTCGCTAGCGAAGCTGGTGCGTCGCGCCGTCTCGGGCGGTCAGGACACCATCATCAACCGGCGCCTCCGCGAGGGCTGGCGGGTGTTGGTGCCGTCGATGTGCGATCACGACCTGCACGCCGGCGAGGGCACCGTCTACCCGAACAACCCGAATCACGGCCGCGAGGGCGACACCGTCGACGGGCTGCTCGCCAACGAGGCCGCGCTCATGTGGGTGGCCGACAACAGGCCCACGACGTGGGTGGTGGTGCACGGAACCAGCGCGGGCTCGGTCGGGGCGTTCGCCTTGACTTACGCCCTGCACGAGCGTGGCATCGACGTGAACGCCGCGATCCTCGATGCCTACATCGTGACCCCTCGCCTGGTGCCCTACTTCGCGGCCGGCCTCACCCCCCCGGTCCGCAAGTACCCAGGTTTCGATTTCGCCGGCGTGACCGCCAAGGTAGGCCGCTTCGCCGACCTCGGACCGACCGGGGTGACTCCCGAACGAGTCGTGGCCGAGGACGATTTCCGGGCGGTCCCGATCCTCGACGTGATCGGAGACTCGGACCCGCACTGCGCCGGTCAGTTCCCGCCGCTCCCGGTCGCCGACGGCGCGAACAACTGCGAGTACGTCCACGGTGGCTTCGCCGCGGCCGTCGCTGCCCAGGCGAACAGCCCGCACGGGCAGCTGGTGATCGCCGGCGGGGGACACTCGACCACCAAGCAGCCGGGCAGGGTCCACGATCAGGTCGACGCCTGGTTGCTGCCCCTCCTAGGCGACGACGCACACTTGCCGTTCGATTAGGCCTGAAGCGGCAGGAACGAACGGTACGGTGGCACCTGGCCCCTCGCACGGGCCCTTCGCAGCAGGCGTCACCTCGGGACGTGGTGGGAACTAAAAGAACCCCGTCATCGACGGGGTTCCATTGGTGGAGCCGAGGGGATTCGAACCCCTGACCTTCTGAATGCCATTCAGACGCGCTCCCAACTGCGCCACGGCCCCACGAACTGCTACGACGCGGGCGCTGTCGCCCGGTGAGCGAACGCAAGTGTACTAACGGCGTCGTCGGGGTGTCAACTGAGGTGGCGCCGGTCGCGGCCGCGTGGCGGGGCCTCGAAGCCGAGTGGTCGGACCTGTCGCGGTAGCGTCGCGGCCCGCCCGGCACGCGCTTCCTCGCCCGGTGTAAGTTCCTTGTAAGGAGGCAACGGACACAATCGGGGCATGACTTTGGGTCGCGACACCGCATCCGGACTGAGGCCAGGCGCGCCGGTGCGGGTGCCGCAGGCCCGCCCCCCCATCCCCTCGCTCGTCAGGCCCGAGCCGGACGCGGCGCCGCGCCTCGCGGAGCTCGTCATCCCGCTCACGCCGGCGCTCGACGTCGCCGAGGGCGTGCCCGCCACCCACGCCATGCGCACGGCGGTGGTGGCAGTGCGGCTGGGTCGCGCCCTCGAGCTCGATCAGGCCACGTTGACGGACCTGTACTACGCGGCGCTCCTCAAGGACCTGGGCGCCACTGCCGCACGCTCCAAGGCGCTTCACACGTTCGGACCCGCCAGCAGCGCCATCTACCACGCGCTGCCGGGCGCCGACCTCTCGTCGCTGGCGGGCTCCTTGCGGCTCGCCCTGCCGCTCCTGCGCGCCGGCGGCGAGTGGCGCAGGCGCCTGGCGGGCTTCGTCGACATCACGCTCGGTCGCGCCAACGGGCCCGTCCAGATCGAGCGGTTGCGCGGTCGCACCGGCGCGTCGATCGCGCTCGACATGGGCTTCGGGCGCGGCACCGCCGACGCCATCATCTCGCGCCACGAACGGTGGGACGGCCGCGGCAGGCCCGAGGCGCACTCCGGCGAGGACGTCTCGCTCCTCGGCCGCATCCTGAACGTGGCTCACGTACTCGTGAGCGCCTGGTTCGAGGGTGGCCCCGCGCAGGCCAGCGCGCGCCTGGCGCGGCTGGCCGGCAACCAGCTCGATCCCGGCGTGGCGCAGCACGCGATCGGCCTTCTGGCCTCCCCGGGCTTCCTGGCCGAGCTGAGCGCCAACGAGCCGGAGCAGGTGGCGCTGGCGGCCGAACCCACGGGCCGCGGTTACGTGTCGGCGTCTCGCGCCGACCGCGTGATCGCCGGCTTCGCGCGCTTCATCGACGCCAAGTCGCCATGGACCTACCGTCACTCCGAGCGCGTGCGCGAGCTCGCCACGGGCACGGCCGCGCACCTCGACGCCGCCCTGCAGCTCGGGCCGACCGCGCTGCGACGCTTGAAGCGGGCGGCGCTCCTGCACGACATCGCGCGGCTGGCCACGCCCACCGAGGTGCTCGACAGCCACCGCACCCTGTCGGACGCGGAGATCGAGGTGGTGCGTTCGCAGCGCCCGCTCCTGCGCGCCAGCCTGCCAAGCGTGCTCGACCTCGCCGACCTGGCGCCCGTCACCGAGACGTACGTCAGGGACGAGCAGCCCGCCCTCGCCGACGGGGTCACGCCCCTCGAGGGGGCGCAGCGCGACGAGCTCATCGACACGCTCCTGACGCTCGCGGAGCGGTTCGAGGCCATGACGGCGCCGCGGCCGCACAGGGAGCGGCGGACGTTCGACGAGGCGCTCGGGATGCTCCGCCAGCAGGCGGCGCGGACGGGCGGCCTCGACCAGCTGGTCCTCGCCGGGCTCGAGCGGTTCCTCGCCACGCCCACCGCGGCCGCCGTGCTGGCGCCTCGGACGTTCGACCCGAACGCGATCATGGTCGTGGACTGACGCGCGCCCGGCCCGTCCGCGGCCGCCGCCGGCCCGTCGACCCACACGAGGACGCCCCTCACCTGACGGCGAGGGGCGTCTGCTTGCAGGGCACGGCCGCGCGGCCGAGCGTTAGCGGGTCACTCCTTGTTGTCGGCCTTGGCGGCGCGAGCCGCGGCGCGGTCGCGCTCCTGCCGGCCCACGTCGGTCTTGAGGCGCGACGCCTTGCCGCGCAGCTCGCGCAGGTAGTAGAGCTTGGCGCGGCGCGTGCGGCCGCGGCGCACGACGGCGATCTTGTCGATGAGGGGGGAGTTCACGGGGAACACGCGCTCGACGCCCTCGCCGAACGACACCTTGCGGACCGTGATCGTGCTGCGGGCTCCCTTGCCGTTCTTGCGCGCGATGACCACGCCCTCGAACGCCTGCACGCGCGTCCGGTTGCCCTCGACGACCTTGTAGTCGACGCGGACGGTATCGCCCGTATCGAACTCTGGGAGGTCGGTGCGCACGAAGGGTTGCTCGATAGAGCGCATGATGGCGCCTTTGTTGTACTTCATCGTCGTCTCCAGGTCGGCGACCGGCGAGGTCGCGCTCGTGACCACGGCGCTTGGCGGCCGTGGGGACGCTCGGAGGTGGCGCGAACGGCCGCGCCGCCGGTCGTGCCGGCCTCCGTGCGTCAAGCCTAGCCATCTTAGCCGAACGCGGCCTGCGACTTCAATAGCCGTCGTCGCCCGTAGGGGCGTCCGCCGAGCCGCCCGTCAGCTCCTCCAGCAGGTACTCCAGCCGCGTCCGGGCGTTGTCCTGGGAGCCGAACAGGGAGCGCCGCAACCGGCCGGCGCCGTCGAACACGAACCAGTGGGGCGTGCCCTCGACGCCCCAGGCCCGCGCCAGCTCGCCGGTCAGGTCGAGGGCGACTGGCATGCCCACCCGCGCGTAGTCGGTGACGAACCGCAGCAGCGTGGGCACGACCTGCTCCCGATCGAGGGTCCGGTGCCCGTACGCGGTGTGCACCAACATGGTGCGCACGCGCCCTTCCGACTCGGCCGCCACGCGCTTGATGAAGGGGATCCCGCGCGAGACGCAGCCCGGGCACTCGAGGTTGAAGTACATGACGAGCGTAGCCGCGCCGTGGGCGCCACCCTGCGCCGCCCACGGGGCCGCGGGCGAGCCGCCCGCCACGAACTCCGTCGGCCACGCTAGCTCCATGAGTGAGACGGTACAGGCGAGGGCGCGCACGCAGGGTGCCGCCTGATACTCTCGCCTCCATATGCCGCTAGCCACCTCGGGCCTACACCACGTCACGGCCATCGCCGGCCGCCCTCAAGCCAACATCGAGTTCTACGTGAGGTTGCTTGGCCTCAGGCTGGTCAAGCGCACCGTCAACTACGACGACCCGCAGACCTATCACTTCTACTTCGGCGGTCCGCTGGGACAACCCGGCACCGTGACGTCGTTCTTCCCGTGGCCGGGCGCGGGCCCCGCCGTGCGAGGCGCGGGTGAGCCCCTCGCCTTGGCGTACCGGGTGCCCACCGGCATGCTGGCCGCCTGGCGCGCCCGGCTCGACGATCACGGCCTGACGCACTCCGGCCACGAACGCTTCGGCGAGGAGGTGCTCGCCTTCTCCGACCCCGACGGCACGCCCCTCGAGCTGATCGAGGCGGCCCGGGAGGCGCCGCTACTCAACTGGCCGGGCGCCCCCGTGCCCGGCGGGATGGCGCTGCAGGGCCTGCACGCCGTGACGGTCGCCGCCCCTCGCCTCGACGCCACGGTCGCCGCCCTCGAGGGGGCGCTCGGCATGCGCGTGGTGGCTTCGGAGCGCGACGCGACCGGCGCGCGCCGCGTGCGGGTCGGCCCCGGCGCCAACGGCGAGCGGCTCCCCTACCCGGCGGGCGGCTACCTCGACCTATACGAGGTCCCAGCGCCGGCCCAGGCGCGGCTGGGCAGCGGCAGCGTCCACCACGTGGCCCTGCGCGTGGCGGACGGGGCGCTCGACGAGGCGAGGGAGGCGTTGGCGCTGGCCGGGCTCTCCCCCACCGGGGTGAAGGACAGGAACTACTTCAGGTCGGTCTACTTCAGGGAGCCGGGCGGCGCCGTCTTCGAGGTCGCCACCGACGGACCGGGGTTCACCGTCGACGAGCCCGCCGACGAGCTGGGCCTCGCCTTCAAGCTGCCAGCCTGGCTGGAGAGCGAGCGGGAGTTCCTGCGCGGCCGGCTGCCGGTGACGGCCAGCCCGGAGTACGCGGACCGTTGGGTCAGGTAGCGACCGACGAAGTTCGCTGTGACCGGCGGAACCGTCGGGCATAATGAGCCGCGAGCGTCGAGAGTGACGCTCGCCTCTCGGAGTCGGGAGCCCACCGTATGCCGGACGATGCCGAGTCCCTCGTAGAACGCCTGCGCGCCCTCGCCGCCGCCGCGACGGCCGCGAGCTTCGAGTTCCGCTACGACGAGGCCGTCGGGCGGGGCAACGAGGCGCTGGCGCTCGTCCACCTGGACCCGAGCTCGGCGCCCACGACGTGGGACGAGCACCTGGCGGAGCTCGACCCGGCCGTGCTCGAGCACGTGGCGGCCGCCGCCACCGCCGTGGCCATCTGCACCTTCCGCCAGGCGGACTACATGGGCTCGCTGCTCGTGGCGCGCCTGGAGCTCCAGGCGCGGCAGTGGCTGGGTGACGAGGTCGGGGCGGCCAAGGCCCTGCTGGGTCTCGGCTGGTGCTACCACGCCGTCGGCCTCTACCAGCAGGCGCTCGCCAACCAGTTCCAGGCGCTCGACGCGCTGGAGAAGTTGCGCCCCGACGCGGTGGCGGGACCGCTCAACGGCATCGCCCGCGCCTACTTGGACCTCGGCCAGGTCGACCTGGCGCTCGAGTACGGCGAGCGGGCCCTCCACCACGCCTCCGCCTCCCCCGCGGGCCAGCGCGACCTCGCCATCGCCCTCAGGACGATCGGGCAGGCGCGCCGCGAGCGGGGCGACACGGCGGGCGCCCGGGCCGCGTTCCAGGAGAGCTTCGACAGGTCCGACGCCTACGGCCAACGGCTCGCCAAGCTCAGCCTGGGTCAGCTCGCCATCGACGGGGCGGCCTGGGACGAGGCGCAGCGTCACTTCAGCGAGTGCCTGGAGCGCCTGTCGCCGGAGAGGCGCGAGCTGGTGCAGTGCGAGGCGCTGCTCGGCCTGGGTCGCGTGCACCTCGCCAAGGGCGAGCCGCAGGCGGCGCTCGCCCCGCTTGGCGAGGCCATCGCGCGGAGCTCCGCGGGCGGTTCGCCGGTCGAGGCGGCGGCGGCCCACCGCGCCATGTCGGAGGCCATGGCCACGCTCGGACGGTGGGAGCAAGCGCTGCACCACTTCCAGAACTTCCACCGCCTCAACGAGCGCACCCTGAGGCAGCTGTCCGACCGCCGCACGCAGATCCTGCAGCTCCAGCTCGACGTCGACCGCATGCGCAAGGACCGCGAGATCGACCGGCTGCGCAACGTGGAGCTGGCGCGGGCCTACGCCGACCTGAGCCACCTCCACGAGCAGCTGGAGGCGCAAGCGGCCCGGCTGCGACAGCTGGCCCGCACCGACGAGCTAACGGGCGTGGCCAACCGCCGCGCCTTCGAGGAGCGCCTGGGCGACGAGTTGCTCCGCGCCAAGCGTCTGCAGCGGCCGCTCAGCCTGCTCATGGTGGACCTGGACGACTTCAAGCTCGTTAACGACACGTACACGCACGTCGTCGGCGACGCGGTGCTGCGAGCGACGGCCGAGGCGCTGCTCGAGTGCACGCGCGAGATCGACATGGTTGCACGGGTGGGCGGCGAGGAGTTCATCGTGCTGCTGCCCGAGACCGACGCGGCCGGCGCCCACAGCGTCGCCGCCAAGGTGCTCGAGAGCGTGACGCGCCGCTCGCACGAGGCGCAGGGCCTGGCGGTCACCGCCAGCGTCGGGCTGGCCACGCTGGACGCGCTCGACGACGAGATGTCGCTGCTGAAACGCGCCGACTCGAACCTCTACGAGGCCAAGCGCCGCGGCAAGAACCGGGCCGAGGCGTAGGGGAAGGGTGACGCGGGCCGTCATCATCGCCGTCGGCCTCGGGCTCGCCGGCCTGGCGGTGTCGTTCTGGTTGCTCGGCGAGGACCTCGGCACGGCGCTCGCGGTCCCGGCGTGGGCGTACGCGGCAGGCCTGGGCCTGGCGGCCGTCAACTACGCCGCCGGGGCCCTGCGCCTCGTGATGCTTGCCGCCCGGGCCGGCCGCCGGTTGGGTTACCCGGCCGCGCTGCGCGCCTACGCCCTCGGCCTGTTCACCGCGGCGCTCACGCCGGGCAGCGCCGGCCAGGCGCCCGCCGTGGCCCTGTCGCTCGTGCAGGGCGGCATGAGCCCGGCCGACGCCTGGACCATCAACGTGCGCGTGTGGATCCTCGATCTCGTCTTCCTGGCTTGGTCCGTGCCGCTCAGCGTCCTCGTGCTCGGCCGCTCGACGCGCGTGTTCGCGGGCGCCAGGCCCGAGCTCGTGGCGGCGGTCGCGTTCGTGCTCGCTGGCCTGATGGTCGCCGTCCTCCTGTTCCGGTTGCGGTGGCTCACCCGCCTCGCCGCCTGGCTCGTCGGCGTCCCCGGGCTGAGGCGGTGGCGCGCCGGCCTCCGCGTGTTCCTCGAACGCTTCGAGTCAGCCCACGCCAACCTCCGGCCCGCGCCACTGCACCGGCACGCGGCACTGCACCTCACGACCTTCGTGATCTACTTCACGACCTACTTCACGTTCTTCGTGGTCGTGGCCGCCATGCGGCCTGGCGCCTCGCCCCTCGTCGCCATGGCCAGCGCCCAGGTCCCCTCCGTGGCGTCATCGTTCTTCCCCACGCCGGGCGGCACCGGCCTGCTGGAGGTCGGGACCGCCAGCCTGATGCGGCTGAGCTCCCCCAGCGCCCGCCGCGTCGACGTCCCCGTGGCGCCCGAGGACGCCGGCGCGCGCGGCGACGGTTTCGGCGGCGCGAAGGGCGCGGCCGGCCTACTCGTCGTGACGGACGACGCCAAGAAGGCGCAGGCCGGCGTGGCCGCGGCCATCCTCGCCTGGCGCGTGCTCACCTACTACCTGCGCATGGTGGTAGGCCTCGCCTGGGGCGGGAGCCTGCTACGGAAGCGGCGGGAGAGCTAGCGCCGCCACGGCATGGCCCAACGCTCGACGAGCTGCAGCACCGCCGTGAGCCCGACTCCGAGCACCATCACGACCACGAGGGCGGCGTACATCTTGGGCGTGCCGAGCACCTGCCAGTAGTAGTAGACGAGGTAACCGACGCCCGTCTTGGCCCGCACGAACTCGACCGCCACGATGACGATGAGGGCCGTCCCGAGGGCGAGGCGCAGGCCGTTGAAGACGATGGGCAACGCGCCGGGCAGGATCACGTGCCTGAGCATCTGCCAGCGGTTCGCGCCGAAGTTGGCGCCCGCCTGCAGCAGCACCTTGTCGATCCCCTGCACGCCCGCCATGGTCGAGAGCGCGACCAGGAAGAACGCCGAGATGGCCACCACGGTCACCTTGGGCCCCTCCCCGAACGGGTCGGGGAACACGAGCATGAGGATCGGGAAGATAGCGATCTTGGGGAGCACGTAGATGGCCGACATGGTGGCGTCGAGCATGGTGCGCACCGTGCGGTTGAGGCCCATGACGATGCCGACCAGCAGCGCCGGGACGGCGCCGAGCACGAACCCGACCAGCACGCGCGACAGGGTGGCCCACACGTGGCTCTCCCTGAAGAGGTCGGCCACGCCGGCCCAGCCGCTCTCGACGAGCCGCGCGGGAGCGAGCCACGGCCGCCCGAGGAGCGAGGTACCCGAGAAACGGTCGTAGTTGACGGTCAGGTCCCACAGGGCGCCGACGATGCGGCTGGGCGGCGGGAACCAGCGGGGGTTCAGGACGCCGCCGGTACTAAGCCACTCCCAGGCGACGAGCACCAGGAGCGGGAAGAGCCAGGCGAGCGCCTTCTCGTAAGGAGCCTGCAGCCGGAACGGCAGCCGCCGCGCCGCGGCTTCCGCCGTCAGCACGAGCAGCACGAACGCCGCCCCGAGTAGCGCCCACCACCAGCGGGTCCACAGGCCGAGCGCCCCGCCCGCCGCGACGAGCGCCACGAGCAGGCCGAGCGGGACGAGCCACTCGCCGTGAGCGCGCCCCGGCCCGTCGCGGCGCGGCGCGCCCCTCACGCCTGGGCCTCCATGGCAAGCCGCACCTCGTCGCGCAGCTCGTCCCAGATGGCCCCGGTGAGGGCGCCGAAGCGCGCCGTGGAGGTCGTGGCGAGGTCGCGCGGCCGCGGCAGGTCGACCGCGAACTCGGACTTCTTGGTGCCCGGGTGCGCCGTCATCAGCACCACCCTGTCGCCGAGCAGCACCGCCTCCTCGATCGAGTGGGTCACGTACAGCACCGTCTTGCGGGTCTCCTCCCAGATGCGCAGCAGCTCCTCCTGCAAGACGGCGCGGGTCTGGGCGTCGAGCGCTCCGAGCGGCTCGTCCATCAGGAGGACCTGCGGGTCGTTGGCGAGCGCCCGCGCGATCGACACGCGCTGCTTCATGCCGCCGGAGATCTGCGAGGGGTAGTAGTGCGCGAAGCGCTTCAGACCCACCTTCGCGAGCCACCTCTCCGCCACCTCGTAGCGCTCAGCCCGACCGACGCCGCGCATCTGCAGGCCGAACGCCACGTTGTCGATGACGGTCTTCCACGGGAAGACGGCGTACTCCTGGAACACCACGTTGTTGAGCGGCTTGCGGGGATCGTCGCCCGGCACGATGCGGGCCTCGCCGGAGGTGAGGTCGTCGAGCCCCGCGAGGATGCGCAGGAACGTCGACTTGCCGCAGCCCGAGGGCCCCACGAGGCAGACGAACTCGCCCTCGCCGACGGTGAGGTCGAACCCCTCCAGGGCCGTGACGGTACCGGCCTTGGAGGGGTAGGTCTTGCCCGCGTTGCGCGCGACGATCTTGGTCGTCATCGCTACCGGATCGACGCGCCCCTCACTGCTGGTACTTGCCGGCGGCTTCCAGGGCCCACTCGGCGAACTCCGTCGTCACGACCTTGGAGAGGTCGATGGGGGCGTCGTAGTCGGTGCGACCGTTCTCGCGGTGCACGCGCTCGACGTCGGCCAGGCCGCTCACTGGGATGGCGAGGTCGGGGTCGTACAGCACGGGCGTGCCGTTGACGATGGCATCCTCCGTCGAGTTGACGTAGTGGAGGTAGGCGGCCACGTTCTCGGGCGCGAGGTAGCCCTCGCCCTGCATCAGCCGGGCGGCGTCGAGCAGCGCGAGCGCGAAGCGCTCGGCGGCCTCGGGGCGTTCGCCGAGGAACTTGCCGGAACCCACGAAGGCGACCGTCATGAGGCCCGGCACGAGGTCGGTGGCGATGGGAACGGCGGTGCCCGCCTCCTCCACCTGATCGGCGTAGGGCGAGCCGAGGAGCGCGGCGTCGATGGAGCCGTTCTCGAACGCCGCCGGGATGTCGGCGTTGCCGAGCGACACGATCTCGACGTCGCGGATGGTGAGCCCGGCGGGCTCCAGCGCCTTGGCGGTGAGGTACTCGCCGCCGCTGCCGGGGCCGCCCGCGAAGGCGACGGTCTTACCCGCCAGGTCGGCCGCCGAGGTGACGGCGCCGGAGGAGTAGAGGTCGGCGCGCACCAACACCTTGGTGGGGCTGTTCACGAACGGCTCGAGGCCGCCGGGGGCGAACACGCGCACGTCGATCCCCTGGTTCCAACCGTTCCACAACGACGTCACGATGGCGATGCCGCCCACGTCGATCTGGCCCTGCTCGAGGAAGGCGATGGCCTCGGTGCCCGAGGCGACGCTCTCGAGGTCGACGTCGAGACCGTACCGTTCGAACAGGCCGCGGTCCTTGGCGACGTACAGGGTCGCGAACTTGAGGATGGGGACGAACGCCACGCGCACCGATTGAGCTGGAGCGAGCGGCGCCACGCCGTGCGTGTCCTGGGCGGACGCGAACAGCAGGGTGGCCGCGACTGTCACGGCGAGGAGCGACTTGGTGAACCGACCGGTCATCGATGCCTCCAGGCGGGACCGGGGCAGGCTGCGCGCGGTCCGGGGGAAGTCAGGCGGCCATGTTACCCCCACGCGCGACCCTCCGGGCACGCGCGGTGCGTCGCGTCCAGCCGGACCCGGACCGCCGGCCCCGTGGGGCGGCGGGCCGCGCCGTCCAGGTAGCAATGTCCTGCCCGCCGGCGGCCGGGCTCACGTATCATCAGCGAGTCACCCATGACCCGGCCCCTCTCCCACGTCCCCGCGCCCCCCGCGTCGGCGCCCGCGCCCCGGCCCTCGTCGCGCGGCGGTCGCCCGTAGCGCCGTGGTGACCCCGAGCCTGGGCGTGGCGTTCATCGGCGGCCTGCTGTCGTTCCTGTCGCCCTGCGTCCTGCCGCTCGTCCCCACCTACCTGGCGTACGTGGGCGGCAGCGCGGAGGCGAAACGCGCCGTGCTCGTCCGCAACGCCCTCTCGTTCATCGCCGGCTTCGCGCTCGTCTTCATCGCCTTGGGCGCCGGCGCCAGCGCGCTCGGGGCCGTCCTGCGGGCCAACCAGCGAGCGCTCATGCTCGGTGGGGGCCTGCTCGTCGTCCTGTTCGGGCTGGTGATGCTCGGGATCGTCAAGCTGCCGTGGCTCTACCGCGACACGCGCATGCAGTACTCCGGCGAGACGCGCACCCCGCTCGGGGCCCTCCTCCTCGGCATGGCGTTCGCGGCGGGCTGGACGCCCTGCATCGGGCCCATCCTCGGCGCCATCCTCACCCTGGCGGGCGCTTCCGGCACGCTGGCGAGCGGGGTTCTCCTCCTAGCCGTCTACGCGCTCGGGCTAGGCGTGCCGTTCCTGCTGGCCGCCCTCCTGCTCGACCCATTCATGCGCTTCACGAAGGGGTTCAGGCGTTACCTGCCGTGGGTGGAGCGCGTCGCCGGCGTCATCCTCGTGGTGGCGGGCGTGCTGATGCTGACCGGCAAGTACACGGCGCTCAACGCCAAGCTCATCCAGATGACGCCAAGCTGGCTGCTCGACCGCCTGTGAACGCCGCCGCACCTCTGGCGATAGAGCTCAGGGACGTGACGCGGCGCCTGGGCCGCGACCTCGTGCTGCGCGGCGTGAACCTCGAGGTGGCCGCGGGGCGGCTCGTGGTGCTGCGCGGCGCCAACGGGACCGGCAAGACGACCCTATTGAGGCTGCTCGCCACGCGGCTCAGGCCAAGCAGCGGCGAGGCGTTCCTGTTCGGGCACGCCCTACCCGCGCGGAGCCAGCTCGCTAGGGCGCGGTTGGGCCTTCTCAGCGTGGTGGGCGGGAGCTTCCCCATGCTCGACGCCCGCGAGAACCTGCTCCTCGCGCTGGACCTGGCGGGGCGGCGCGGCGCCGCGGCGCCGGTCGACGTCGGGGCGGCGCTGGACACGGTCGGACTGGCCTCCACGGGTGGCAAGCTGGTGCGCACCTTCTCCAGCGGCATGAAGAAGCGCCTGGCGCTGGCGCGGCTCCTCCTCCTCGACCCCGACCTGTGGCTCCTCGACGAGCCGTACGCCGCGCTCGACGACGCCGGCAAGCTCCTGATGGACGACTGCGTGGCCGCCGCCAGGGCCCGCGGCCGCACGGTGTTCATGGCGTCGCACGAGTCGGACCGTGACCACCTCGGGCCCGACGCGGTGCTCGAGCTGGCCGGCGGCGTCCTCCGCCGCCTCGCAGCTGCACCCGCCGCGCCGGCGGACCCCGCGTGAACGACATCCGCGCGGCCCTCGCCGTGGCGCGCAAGGACTTCCTGCAGGAGTTGCGCTCGCGCGCCACCACGGTGGCGACGCTGTTCTTCTCGGGGATCACCCTGGTCATGATGGCGTTCGGCCTCGGCCGCGACCCTGGCCTCATGGCGAGCGCCGCGCCCGGCGTCCTATGGGTCGCCGTGGCGTTCGCCGGGGTGATCGCGGCGGCGCAGAGCTTCCAGGCCGACCTCGAGGAGGGAGCCCTCGAGCAGTTGCTGACGTTCCCGGTGGCGCGGGCCGCGCTGTACCTCGGCAAGCTCGCGGCCAACTGGGTCTACCTGGCGGTGCTCGGCGCCATCATGCTGCCGGTCGCCTTCGGCCTCTACGGCGCCGCCGCCCCCCCGGGCGGTTGGTGGGTGCTCGGCCTCGCCATCCTGCTGGGAAGCCTGGGCTTCGCCACCATCGCCACCTTCTACGCCGGTCTGACCGCCAACCTGCAGGCGCGCGAGGCGCTCCTGCCGGTCCTCATGTTCCCGGTGATCGTGCCGGTGATGCTCGGCGCCGTGCGCGCCACCGAGGCGGCCGTCGCCGGCGGCAGCGACGTGCAGCTCGCCGCGTCGTGGCTACAGCTCCTCGCGGGCTTCGACCTCGTCTACCTGGTGGTGTGCAGCAGCATCTTCCACTTCGTGGTCGACGACTGATGGCGCCGAGCCGCGAGGTGGACCCGTGAAACGCCCCGGGCCGCGGCCCGGCCTTACACTACGCGCGAACGGGGCGCCCGGTCCCCGAGCGACGGTCCGCGGTAGCGACGCGGGACCGACCGGGCCCGCAGGCGAGTCAGGCGCATAGGAGCGAAGAAGATGACGACCAACCCGACGAGAGGAACGAGGCGCCCCACGTGGCTGACGGCGCTTGGCGTCCTGAGCATGCTGCTCTTCGCCTTCGGCATGTACGCCGCGTTCCGCATCAGCCCCCCCGACGCCAACCAGGGCGAGCTCATCCGCGTGATGTACGCCCACGTGCCGGTCGCCTGGATCGGCTTCGTGGCGGTGGGCATCTCCGCCGTCTGGGGGATGCTCTACCTCTGGCGTGGCCGAGCCGTGGACGACGTCCGGGCGCAGGCCAACGCGGAGGCGGCGCTGCTGTTCTCCGTGCTCACGGTGGTGGGCGGCATGACCTACAGCAAGCCGACCCTCAACACGTTCTGGACCTGGGACGCCAAGCTCACCCTCACCGCGCTCATGGTCGCCCTGCTGGTGGGGTACTTCATCGTCAGGGCGCTCATCGAGGAGCCGCAGCGGCGCGGCCGCATCTCCGCGGTCATCATGATCATCGTGCTGGCCAGCCTGCCGTTCAACTACCTCGCGGCCGAGTGGTTCCGCACGCTTCACCCGGCCAAGAGCGTGAACCTCGACGGTAGCGGGGTGCACATGGACCCGACCATGCTCAAGGTCCTGCTGACCAACGTGGTCGCCTCGGGGCTGGTGTTCTTCTACTTCGTCTCGGAGCGCGTCCGCATCGGGCGGCTGGAACGCGCCGCCGGCGCGGCCGCGGAGTCGCCGGCGGAGCAGACCGCCAGACGGGAGGTCGTGAGTGTTCGCTGACTTGAGCCACGCCCAGTGGGTGGCGGTGGCGTGGGGAGAACTGCTGTTGACGTACGCGGGTTACCTCCTGTACCTCGCCTGGCGCGCGCGCCGGGCGCGCCGCGCCGGAGGCGGTGGATGAAGCGCATCGTCTACGCGCTCCTCGGCGTCGCCGTCCTCGCCGTCGCGGGGTTCCTGATCGCCCGGGCCCTGCAGTCGTCCCTCGTCTACTTCATCCTCCCGAGCGAGTACGCGCGCGACGCCGCCTCGTTCGATGGCAAGCGCGTGCGCCTCGGTGGCCTGGTGCAGGCCGGCAGCGTGGTCTACGACGACGCCAAGCTCCACCTGACCTTCCAGATCACCGACGGCATCAAGGATTACCCCGTGCGCTACGACGGCGCGCCGCCCGACCTGTTCCAGGAGAACGGCGGCGTCGTCATCGAGGGACGCTTCCACGACGACGTCTTCGTGGGTGACAACCTGCTCGTGAAGCACAGCGAGAACTACCACCCGCCGGCCGAGGGCGAACCCATCGACGTCGAAGCCCTCAAAGAGTCGCTGCGCTAGGGAGCGGGAACATGTTCAGCCTTCACCTCGGGCCGCTGGGTAGCGCCAGCGTCTTCATCGCCTTCGGCCTGGCCCTGTACGGCGCCCTGGCCGGCGCCATCGGCGCCACGCGCAAGGACGCCCGCCTACAGACCTCGGCCCGCCTCGCCGCCGTCGCCGGCTTCGTGATCACGACCGCCGCCGTGGTGGTCATGCAGGCTGCCCTGCTCGGCGACGACTTCAGCGTCTCCTACGTGGCGAGCCACTCCCGTATCGCCTCCCCGACGTGGGTCAAGATCGTGACGATGTGGGCCGCGCTGGAGGGCTCCATCCTCCTGTGGGCCTGGCTCCTGACGGGCTACACGGCGCTGCTCGCCGTGACGGCGCCACTGAGCCCGTTGCGGCCGTGGGCCATCTCCATCATGCAGGGCGTCCAGGTCTTCTTCCTGGGCGTGGTGGGGTTCCTTGCCAACCCGTTCACGGTGCTGCCGGTGCCGCCGCTCGACGGCCCCGGACCCAACGAGCTGCTGCAGAACCACTGGATGATGTCGGTGCACCCTGTGTTCATGTACCTGGGGTTCGTGGGCCTGACCGTGCCGTTCGCCTACGCGGTGGCGGCGCTCATCACGCGGCGCCCGGGCACCGAGTGGATGACGCAGACGCGGCGCTGGATCCTCACCGGGTGGGGCTTCCTGTCGGCGGCCATCGTGGCCGGTGGCTGGTGGAGCTACGAGGTCCTCGGCTGGGGCGGCTACTGGGCCTGGGACCCCGTCGAGAACGTGAGCTTCATGCCGTGGCTCACGGCCACCGCCTTCATCCACAGCGTGCAGGTGCAGGAGCGGCGCCGGATGTTGAAGCCGTGGAACGTCCTCCTGATCATCTCCACCTTCTCGCTCTCGATACTCGGCACGTTCCTCACGCGCTCGGGGGTCGTCTCCTCCGTGCACGCCTTCGGCAACGGCCCGGTCGGACCCGCGTTCCTCGCGTTCTTCCTCGTGGTGACCCTGGCCTCGTTCGGGCTGCTGGCCGTCAGGTGGGACGACGTCAAGGACCGGGCCGACCTCGACTCCGTGGTCAGCCGCGAGGGCAGCTTCCTCGGCGTGAACATCCTCTTCGTGGCGCTCACGGCCGCCGTCTTCCTCGGCACCCTCTTCCCGCTCGTCGTCGAGGCGGTGTCGGGCGCCAAGGTCACCGTCGGCGCGCCGTTCTTCGACCAGGTGACGCTCCCCATCTGGATGCTCGTCTTCCTCCTCATGGGGATCGGGCCGCTCCTGCCGTGGCGCCGCGCGCAGCAGCAGCGCCTCGTCAGCAATCTGGCGTGGATGCTCGGCGCCCTGGTCGTCTCGGGCGCGGTCGCCTGGCTCCTGGGCGTCCACAAGGTGTACCCGCTACTGACGGTCGCGCTGGCCGGTTACAACGTCATGAGCCTGATCCTCCTGCTCAGCGGCGCCCTCGTGCCGAGGTTCCGGCTCTCCAAGCTCGCACCGCTGCGCATCCTGAGGTCGTACGCGGCCGAGTCGCCGCGGCGGACCGGCAGCATGATCGTCCACCTCGCCGTCGTGATCGTGGCGCTCGGCGTGGCGTTCAGTTCCGGTTACCGCGTCGACGAGCAGTTGCGCCTCGACTTCGGCGCCAGCGCCGAGTTCT
>Ga0226835_1000987_pt1 | contig 19784 bp, 15 predicted proteins | sample LAC_MetaG_1_FD_163627 | JGI IMG/M metagenome (GOLD analysis project Ga0226835, IMG submission 163627) | Anaerobic ammonium oxidizing microbial communities from anammox membrane bioreactor (MBR) in UC Berkley, California, United States -... | ecosystem: Engineered > Bioreactor > Anaerobic >...
CCCATCCACACCACTGCGCCGAACCCGCCCAGGAAGATGGCTATCAGCGCCAGCTTTGTCAGATATTCTTGCTGTTTGAGAACGCGATGGCGGGAATTCACGCGAATAATCCCTTCTGAACGACGCGTGGCAACGCCCCAGTAAACCATGGTTGCCTGAATGCGCCATTACTATCTATGAGACAGTCTTCATTGTTCTTGATAAGCATGTAAGAGCGAGGTCGCATATCATTGCGCCTGCGGCGTTACGCGCCCGCGCATCGCAACAACAATTTGCCAGGGCCGCAGCAGATAGCCCAGCGGATAGGTCACAATATGCACCAAGCGAGAAAATGGGAAGATCAACAGCAGCAAAAAGAAATTAAACACATGCAACTGGATCACCCAGGGCAACGGCGCCACAAATTCTGGGCGAGGTTGGAGCGTGATCAAAGACCACAAATAAGGTGTAAATACCGCTGTGAACCAATAGGAACCAAAGCGGTAGGCGGTGGCTGTCCAGACGCCGGTGATTACCGAGACCAGCAGCAGGATCAGCACCAGCCAATCCATGCGCGTGGTGACTGGCCACAGGCGGCGGGTGGTGAAACGGCGATAAATCAGAATCACCAACCCTGCCAGCGCCCAGATCCCCAGCGCCAGTCCAGTCAACTCCAATAGATATAACCGAACCGGCACCGCGTTCCACAGCATCAGCCCTCTCGGCAGCAGCAAAGCCAGCAAATGCCCCAGCAGGATGATCAGGATGCCATAATGCAGTGAGATTGAACCCCAATACAGTTTGCGCCGCTCCAGAAGCTGCGAAGACAGGCTGGAAATCGTGAATGGCCGATAAATCGAGCGATAAACGCTGCCAATCACACATACCGAAAGAGCGATATAGGGAAAAATAACGAACAACAGGCTATTCCAGTTCATAATGCCTCCTCCGTGCGCGGTCAGGGCGGCTGGTTAATCGCCAGCCGCCCCATCTGGCTCAGTTTTGCATCTCTTTTTCCAGCGCTTCCGCCAGCGCCAGGTATTTTTCGTGCACGCCTTCGCCCGTCTCTTCATGCTCGACATGCTCAAAGCCTTCGAAGATGCTGTCGTGTTCCGCCTGCGGCACAACCCGGTCGGCCATGGGGAACAGGATGTTGTCTTCTTTGAAGATGTGCTGGCGCAGCAGGGCAGCATATCCGCGAGCATTTTCGATAACCGCTTTGACGGCGGTAGAATCGCCGTTTTGCAGGCGCAGCGCGGCCTCTCGCAAGGCGCGAGTGTAGCTGCGCCCCATCTCGTGTTCGGCGAGCATCACGCCGATAGGTCCGCCCTCGGTCGGCACACCCTGGGCATTCATGGCTTTGAAAAGCACACCTTCTTCCTTCATGTGATGACAGCCATCAGCAAAGCCTTTAACGAAATCTGTTGCTTCGATAAAGAAACCAGGGCGTACGTTCTGCCCTTGCTCGAGCTTCGCCGCGCCAGCCTCCAGCGTGTTTAAGACGCGCTCGATGACGCGATGCTCTTCCATCAAAATTTGTGTCGCTTTCACAGTCTTTCTCCTTCAAATGTTTTCCGGCGCCATCGCTATCAGCGACAGCGCAGCTTCAAATAACAGGTTATATGGGTTGCCTGCATCTGCCTTGCGCAACGCGGCTGCGGCGCGTTTCAAGGCAGGCTCAAATATGGCCAGCAATTCCGGCAACGGCTCTGCCGCCGCCTCCAAATACCGCAGCACGGGGATGATATGGTCGGGCAGCTCGCCTTCCGTATCCACACCCAGACGCGCCAGTTCACGGTTGAGGCGCGACATGAACTCGCCGCGCTGATAACTCTCGCCCCAGGTCTGGAAGCCCAGGTATGGGGCGGAAGAAGGGTTCATATCCAACGCAGAGGTGTAAAGTTCTTCCCACTCGCCCAATGAGTGCGACTGCACGAGAATGATAAATTTATCCAAAAGGCGACGGGCGCTGCTGTTTTGCATCTGTTCAACCAGTTGACGCAATCTTTCCAGACTGCCTGCGGTTGGGTAGCGAAAAGCCTCTGCAAGAATAGAATAATCGCTCATTTTCACTCTTTCACTCCCCTCGTCTGGGCGCTTGCAGGTAGCCCAGTCCGGCTTCGCCCTTATGCGCCAGCGGATCTTTCCAGGTCTCCAGCGCCATCTCGCGATGATAAGGCGGCAAAACAAAACGCTCCTCCAACGTCGGCTGGGTGGTCAATTGATAGATCGCTTCGGCTTCCTGTGGGGTCGTCCCGGCGTCGGCCAGCAGCCTGACCAGTTTCTCATCTACCTCGCCGTCTACACTCTTACGGCGCATGTAAACGCGCACCGCCAGCATCTTAACCAGCGTTTGGCGGATGATTTCCTGGTTGCCCGCCGTGAACAGGTTCGCCAGGTATTGCATCGGTAAACGGGCGGCGGACAGGCGGTGGAAGATTTCAAAGTCGTGGTTGGCGTCGCTGAGATCCAGGCGGAACAGGCCATCTTCGATGACGCTGACCACAGGCGAAAGCGGGGGGATATAGAACATCATTGCCAGGGTGCGGTATTCCGGATGCAGCGGCAAAGCCAGCTTCCAGACCTTGACAAACTGATAAACCGGCGAAAGCTGCGCGGCGCGTATCCAATCCTCGCCCAGGCCGCTGGCTTTTGCAGCGCTGATTACTTCAGGGTCGAACGGGTCTAAGATAGCATCGCGCTGCGCTTCAACCAGTTGCTCATCGGGGACCATAGCCGCCTCCGGCAGACGGTCGGCGTCATAGAGCAACACGCCCATATAGCGGATGCGGCCAACGCAGGAATGAGCACAGGCTGGCGCCTGACCGGTTTCCAGGCGCGGGAAACACAAGATGCATTTCTCCGACTTGCCGGTTGACCAGTTGTAATACACTTTTTTGTACGGGCAGGCTGCCACACACATACGCCAGGCGCGGCACTTGTTCTCGTTGACCAGCACCACGCCGTCTTCCTGGCGTTTGTAGATCGCACCGGAGGGGCAAGCGGCTACGCAGGCAGGGTTCAGGCAATGGTTGCAAATGCGCGGCAGATAATTGAACACGATCCGCTCCAGTTCATCCAGTTGCGCTCGAACCTCGGCAGGCACACCCTCCAGGTTCGGATCGTTGCGGGCGTAGATGTTCGACCCGCCCAGATCGTCATCCCAATTGGGACCGCTCTTGATCTCCATCGGCTCGCCGGTGATCATCGAGATCGGTATGGCGGTGGGTTGATCGTCACCGGCGGGGGCGTTGAATAAGTCCTGATAGCGATAGGTGAACGGCTCGTAATAGTCTTCCAGGCTGGGCAAGGCGGGGTTGAAAAATAGCTTCAGCAGCCCGGTAGCCCGTGAGTGCAGGCGCAGACGCAGCTTGCCGTCTTTGAATTCCCAGCCGCCCTGGAAATGCTCCTGGTCCTCCCATTGCGTTGGATAACCAGAACCTGGGCGGGTTTCGACGTTGTTCCACCACATATATTCAGCGCCTTTGCGATCGGTCCAGAGATTCTTGCAGGCCACCGAGCAGGTGTGGCAGCCAATGCATTTATCCAGATGAAAGAGCATACTCATGTGAGCGCGAACGTTCATGGCTAAAACTCCACTTTGTCCAGCTTGCGCACGAATACGAATGTATCGCGGTTGACGCCGGTCGGCCCCCAGTAGTTGAAGGCGTAGGTGAATTGAGCATAACCGCCCGACATTAACACCGGCTTCAGGCGGGCGCGGGTGAGCGAGTTGTTCATCCCGGCGCGGCGGCCGCGCAGCGGCGACTTGGGGATGCCGACCGTGCGCTCAGTGGCGTGATAGACAAAGACGGTGTTGCGTGGGATGCGCGCCGAGACGATGGCCCTTTGGACGAACACTCCGTTGTCGTTGAACAGCTCTACCCAATCATTGTCCCGAATGCCCAGTTCCGCGGCGTCTTTGTCATTCAGCCACACCGGGTAATCGCCGCGCGAGAGGGTCATCATGCGGTGGTTCTCCGAATAGGTGGAATGGATGCTCCATTTGCCGTGTGGCGTGATGTAGTTGAGCATCTTGCCCTGCGCTTCGACCAGGCTGCGCTGGATCTCGTCCAGCATGTTGTGGTCGGGGCGCGGCTTATAGGTGGGCAGATGCTCGCCCCATTGCAGGTACATCTCATGATCTAAATAGAAGTGCTGCCGACCAGATAATGTGCGCCATGGGATGCGCCGCTCAACGTTGAGCGTGAATGGCGCATACGCCCGCCCTTTGTTGACGATGGCCGACCAGGTGGGCGTGGTGAGCACCCGCCGCGGCTGTGAGACAATGTCGGCGAAGGAATAGCGCAGCTCGCGTAGCCCATCCGCCAGGTCGGTCAGCGATAAGCCGGTCTTGTGCTCTTCTGCCTGGAAAGCGCGGTAAGCCAACTCGCCGTTGGAGCTGGGGTCCAGGTACAGGATGGCGTCAGCCACCTGGCGTGCGAATTCCAGAGAAGGATAGACGCGCCCGTTGGTCGCTGCGGCTGGGTTTCCGCCCCCGCCGCCGAAGGCGCGCGGCTGCAAGTTTTGCAGCTCGTAATATTCCTGTTTGACCGGGATGGTCAATCCATGCGCGCTGACCCCGTTCTGTTCCACACCGCGCCCCAGGCTGATCATGCGCTCATATAAGTTGACGTAATCGCGCTCCACGAGGCGAAATTTGGGCATGGTCTTCCCTGGAAGCGGCTCGACCTCGCCGCTCTTCCAATCCAAAACCTGCGGCTGCGCCAGTTCATCCGGGGTATCGTGTTGCAGGGGCAGCATCACGATGTCTTTAACCGGCTCAGGCAGATGAATTTGCGCCAGCTCGCTGAATCTGCGGGCGATAGCCTTGTAAATCTCCCAATCGGGTTTCGACTCCCAGGCTGGCGGCACGGCTGCCTGCATCGGATTGATGTAAGAGTGCAGGTCGGTCGTGTTCAGGTCGTCTTTTTCATACCAGGTGGCGGCGGGCAATACAATATCTGAATAAAGTGCGGAGGTATCCATGCGGAAGTTCAGGTCTACCACCAGGTCCAGCTTGCCGGTGGGCGCGGTCGGGCGGTAAGCCACTTCGTGGACATACCCTTCTGCCTGCTCTGGCGCAATGGCGTTGGTATGCGTGCCCAGATAATGTTTGAGGAAGTATTCATGGCCCTTGGCGCTGGTGCCGATGGCATTACCTCGCCAGATGAACCAAACCCGCGGCCAGTTTTCTGGCAGGTCCGGCGCCTCCACAGAGAAATACAATTGGTTTTTGCGTAATTGCTCAACCACATAGGCGATGATTTGAGCGTCGTTCTCCGCGCCGGCGGCGATGGCTTGCTGCACGACCTGCAATGAGCTTTTATTGAACTGCGGGAAAAACGGCAGCCAGCCGCGGCGCACCGCTTGGGCCTGAATGTCCATCGTGTGCAAGGGTTTGGCGTCTTGCGCGCCAGGACGTTCTTGGGGTGGCAAGGCGTCATAGGCAGAGAAGCCGCGCTCATAACGCCATTGATCCGAATGGACGTAATGGAAAGAAGGTGTGTTTTGCTGACGGGGCGCCATCCCCCAATCCGAGGCAAAGGCAATGGCTGCCCAGGAAGCCTGGTTGACCACCTTCTCCTGACCCACATAATGCGCCAACCCGCCGCCGTTCACTCCCACTGAACCGGTCAACATCAGCGCAACGATGCCCGAACGGTAGAGCAGGTTGTTGTGATACCAATGGTTGGCGCCCGCGCCGATGATGATCAGATTTTTACCGCGCGTCTTTTCGGCGTTGACAGCCCACTCGCGGGCAAAGCGCAGCAGCGTCTCGCGGTGGATACCGGTATATTTCTCCTGCCAAGCGGGCGTATAAGGAATATCATCCTCATAATCCTGGGGATAATCGCCGGGCAGCCCTCGATCCACCCCGAACTGCGCCATGATCAAATCGAAGACCGTGGTGGTCAACGTTCGGCCTTCTTGGGTCTTGACATAACGAGCGGGTACGCTGCGGCGTAGCACCCGCCCGCTGGCAAAATCGTCGAATTGCAGCTCGACCAGCTTGTCATAGTCGTCAATGAACGATAACTGCGGCTCTATTGCTTCACCCGTAAGCGCATCTTTCAGCTCTAGATTCCATTTGCCCTGATCCTGCTGCGGCCAGCGGAAGCCGATTGTGCCTTGCGGCATTCGCGGTTGTTTAGTAGTTTGATCCCAGACGATCAGTTTCCAATCGCCGTTCTCGCTCTTCTGGTATTCCGCCAGGCGATTCGCCCGCAAGTAGCGCCCCGGGCGCTGGTCCTCTTCGATTTCAACCAGAAAAGGCAGGTCGGTGTATTGTTTGACATATTCGATGAAATACGGCGTCTGGCGCTCTACGTAGAATTCCTTGAGCAGAACGTGATTAACCGCCATCCAGAAGGCGGTATCCTGTCCGGCGTGGACGGGGATCCAGTAATCGGCGTATTTTGCCACTTGAGAAAAGTCGGGCGAGAACACCACCAGTTTGGCTCCCGCATGACGTACTTCGGAGATGAAATGCGTGTCGGGCGTGCGCGTCATGTTCAGGTTTGAACCCATCACGGCGATGAAGCGCGCGTTGTACCAGTCCGCCGATTCGTGCACATCGGTCTGCTCGCCCCATATCTCCGGGCTGGCAGGCGGCAGATCGCAGTACCAGTCATAAAAGCTCATCGCCACGCCGCCCAGCAAGGTCAAAAAACGGCTGCCGGCGGCGTAGCTGACCTGCGACATGGCCGGGATGGGTGAAAAGCCGATCACGCGATCTGGCCCATACTTTTTGATGGTGTAAATCAGCGACGCTGCAATCATCTCCAATGCCTCATCCCAGGAAACGCGTCGAAAGCCGCCCTTGCCGCGCGCTTGCTGATATTTGCGCCGTTCGCCTTCGTTGCTGACAATGGATTCCCAGGCCTGCACCGGATCATCGAAAGCCGCGCGCGCCAGACGCCATTGATCAATCAGAATCCCGCGTGCATACGGATATTTGACCCGGATGGGGCTGTAGAGATACCACGAGAAGCTGATGCCCCGTTGGCAGCCTCTGGGTTCATAGGGCGGCAGTCCGTCTTCTAGCTGTGGATAATCCGTCGCTTGAAGTTCCCAGGTGACGATGCCATCCTTCACAAAAACTTCCCACGAGCAACTGCCGGTGCAGTTCACGCCATGCGTGGTGCGTACGCGCCGATCGTGCTGAAAGCGATTACGATAGAACTCTTCCCAACGCCGCTCGGCGGGCGATACGATATCTTTACTCCAATCGGTCATCAAGGCCTCCAGTAATCTCAAATCATGCGTTGCACTGTGTCTTATCCCATGCTGCGCAGTTGTTCCGAAATGCTGCGCCGTTGGCGCGGCCAGAAGAGCGCCATGCCGGCAAATAACGCCAGCGCCCCGCCGATGCCAACCGCCCAGAACCATGCGGCTGGGGAGGTGGTTTGCTGCGGCGCGGGTTGCGCGCCTGCCCAAATGAAGTAAGCCAACAAGTCAGCTTGTTCCTGCGGGGTGAGCGGTCGGGTAGCGAAGAAACCCTGCATGGTTGGGAATGGCAGGCTGGTCAGTACACTCGCTGTTCCAGCTTCGCCGCCATAACGCTGCACCACCTGGGTTAGATCTGGGCCTAGCGAGCCGCCGCCCAGAGTGGGGAGGCCAGCGACGCTGTGGCAGGCAATGCAACTGGCGCCGCCGTTTTGCAGGCGGATCTGACCGCTGAACAAAGCCTGGCCGCGCGCAGCATCGCCTGGGCCGGCTGGCGCAGCCGAAGGAGGAACATTGCCTGCGCCGCCAGCGGCTGGATTTTCCAGGTAAGCAATGAGCGCCTCCACTTCCGCCGGTGAGAGGGCCAGATTGGGCATGGGGACATTGTTATACTCGGCCAGCAATTGAGTGGCGATCGGGTCACCAGAAGCGAGCATCTGGTCTGGGGCGGAGATAAATTCTTTGAGCCAGCTCAGATCGCGGCGCTGGGTCACGCCCTGTAAATCGGGACCGACCAGTCGGCCGCCGCCAATGGTATGGCAGGCCTGACATTTCTGGGCGAAAATTGCCTGACCCTCGCTGCTGGATTGTTGCAACGAAGTCGCTCGGACCAGGTACACCGGCGCGGCAAGAAGAATGGCTGCCAACAACCAGATGCTCCATCTTCGTAAAACAGGGGAGTCAAGTTGCATATTCACCGCCTTATCTCTATCTACTCATTCGAATGATCGGTCAGTGGTAAGTTGCGGATCAAATCTATCAATTCGGCGCTGCGCGCCGGCAGCGTTTGAGCGCTGTGAAAGCGGACGATATTCTTCTCCAGATACACCTGGATCAAAGGAAGCTCTGGAAAGCGCTCCATGATTTGCCCAATAATCTGAATACTGTGCTCTGGAAGTTCGTCGGGCATGGCTAACAGGATGATTTGCGGGGAGTGGGCTGTCAAACGCGCCAGGACACGCTGATCTAAAACCCAGGGTCCCAGCAGTTGAACATCATCCAAACCGCGCAACAAATGCTCCAAACTCTCATCCAGCAATTGTTTTGCGCCCAGGATAGCCACACGCCGCTTTTCCATCCTTGAAGAACCCTTTCTAAGGCTGCCACAGCCGCAAGAAAGCGATCACGTCCGCCAGTTGGGCCTCGGATAAACGATCGGAAAATCCTGCCATGGCCGTGCCGGGGCGGCCTTGCTGCAGGAAGGTGAGAAGTTGCGCGTTGGTTTGACCCTGGACAAAAGCGCTCGGGTTGAGCGCAAGCCCGATCCCGCCCTCGCCCTGGATGCCATGGCAGGCGGAACAGTTGGCGGTGTAGAGCAGCGCCCCGGAGGCAGGATCGCCAATCGGCCATTGGTCGCGCAACTCCTGCAAGGCGTTCAAGGCAGCCGACGTCTCCTGCGCCGCAAGCTGCGCCTGGATACTGCGCAACGCCTGCGCCCCCGGGCCGGTTGCCACAGAGAGAGCGCGCTCAATGTGCAGCGCCGCGCTCTGCTGATCGTTATTCTGCAAGGAGAAAATCGCCCGTTCCAATAAATCGCTCACCGCAAAACTGGGTTTGACTTCGACGCCCTGCCGCCAGGCTGCGATCAGGGAGACCAAGTCTTCGATCTGCTCCGGCGATAGCACCGTGCCCCAGGTGGGCATACCTTTTGCCGGGCGGCCGTTGCGGATCACCGCCCGATACCAATCATCCGGCAACGCTTGCAGGCGAAGTGGGTCGTTGAGGCGCGGCGCATTTTCTCCGCCAGCGCCGTTCTCGCCGTGACAGACCGCGCAGGTGCCGGCGAACAGCATAGCGCCACGGCCGGGGTCGGGCGTAAAGACGGCCGGCTTTACTTCCGGCGCGGTCGGTTCCCAGGAGCGCAGCAAAGCAACCACGTCGCGCACATCCTCGTCGGTCAGTGGGCCGCCGAAATCCACGCTCCAGGCGGGCATTTGTGTGCCGGGCACGCCAGAGCGGATGACGGCGAAAAAGACGCTATCCAGGGTATTCTTTAGCACATTGCGGTTGTTCAGCGCCGGGCCGACCCCGCCCTCGCCTTGCGCGCCGTGGCAGGCGACGCATTGCTGGTTGTAAATGCTCTGGCCGCGGGCAACCCGTTCGCGATTGAATTCTTCCGCTGCCTGCGCCAGGCGCACCTGCTCATTGAAGCCGTAAACGCCCAATGCCAAGATCAGCGCCAGGCTGAGCGCCAGCCCCACCAGGATGTGATTCCGATAATTCTCTGCGGCTGTTTGCATGGTTGGGAACCTCAAGCACCCGTAATTTGCGATGGATCGAACGCGCTGCGTTCAATCGGTTTGCTGGTGTCCACCCACACTTCGCCGCTCTTGATGGTGATTGGAAAGATGTCCAATGGGCGCGGCGCAGGGCCTCCGATCACCTCGCCAACCGTATTGAACAGTGAGCCATGGCAGGGACAGTGAAACTGCCCTTCTTCCTCCACCCACGGCACAGCGCAGCCCAGGTGAGTGCAACGCTGCCACAGGGCAAGCAGGCCGTCCTCGGTGCGGGCGATGTAAAAGCGCCCGGTCAGAATGCGATTCACGCTGTTGACAGCGAATTCATCCACTTTGCCAGCGTACACCATGCCGCCAAAGCCGCCTTTGTTTACGGGTTTAAGAAAGTTCAGCAGCGCAACCAACGATTGCCCAAGTAGCACCGCCAACGAGCTGGCGAAGGCTGCGCCGAGAAATTCCCGCCGACTGATCAAAGTCCGCCAGTCGCGGCGATTGGCGTTCAAGGATGATTTTTGATGCGTCGTTTCCAGGTTCATAAAGACTCCATGCAGAGATGTTCGTTCGATCTATCGTTGAAAACAATATGCTCGATGCCTATAGATTTAAGAAGGGGTTATAGCCATCGGGCATGTTCCAGGGCCAATATAGTTCGAACCCCGGTCCGCGAAAGAGAAAACCGGTCAGGGTAAAAACGATTGCGGACACAAACATTAAGGTGAATAGCGTCAGTACCACTTCGCGGGCGTTGGGTTTTGAGCGACGCAAAACCAACAACGGCGCAATCACAATGGCAGTCATGATGGCTCCAGGGATCAGCGTCTGAGCCACGAAATCCGGTACGATGCCGCGCAACAACTCCCGAGGCGGGAAGCTATTGTCTAACAGAATGAATGCTGGCATGACCAACAATGCATAGATCGCTGTGTTGCGGGCGATGCGCTTGCCGCGCTCTGAGGTAAACCAGCGCCCAGAGCCCTGGCGGTCATTATCTATATAAGGGATCGCCAGCGTGAAAAGCACCAGGATCGTTGGAATAACGACTGCCATCAACGTTGGGTGACCATGTTCCAGCATCTCCTGCAAGCCCATAAAATACCAGGGAGCTTTTGCCGGATCGGTGGTCTGGTTGGGGTTGGCGATCTCCTCCAGCGGTGCGTTAATGGTCAGGGACATGAAAAGAAGCACAGCCGAAACGCCTAACGTCAGCAACAGCTCCAATAACGCCACCACCGGAAAGGCGAAGACGGTGTTATCCGGCCCGTGATCTACCATTTGGACAGGGGCGCGGTGCACCAGTTCGACCAGCGTATAGGTCTTGCCAGAGGATTTGGAGAAGGAAGTTCTTGTGGGTATGTTTGTCATTGCCAGTTTTCCAAATTGCTACCGATCGTCGTTGGCGGCCAGCCCGCCGTCTTTGCGCACGCGCCAAATATGAATGGACGTGATCAGGGCAATGCCCAGCGGAATGAGCATCACATGCAGGGCGTAAAAGCGGGTCAGCGCTTCCTGTCCTACCTCGGGGCCGCCCAACAAATAGGCTTTAGCAGTTGAACCTAACACAGGCGCATACCCCGCCACACTGGTACCTACGGTGATCGCCCAAAACGAAAGCTGATCCCAGGGGAGCAGATAACCGGTGAAGCTGGCGCCCAGTGTGAGCAGAAGCAGGCCGACGCCCAGCACCCAGTTGAATTCCCTCGGCGGCTTGTAAGCGCCGGTGTAGAAAACCCGCGCCATGTGCAGCACTACCACAAGCACCATCAAATGCGCCCCCCAGCGGTGCAGGTTGCGCAGCAACTGCCCGTAGGGCGTCTGCGTTTGCAGCGCAACGATGTAGGTATAGGCGCGCTCAACCGTCGGGGCGTAATAAAACATCAACAACATGCCGGTGAGCGTCAGCTCCAAAAATAAGATCACGGCCATCACACCCAGGCCCAAAGTGTAGGAAGCGCGCAGGCTTTTTCGGTTGACCTTCACCGGATGCAGGTGAAAGAAGATGTTGCTGGTCATCACCAGCGAACGATCCAGCGGGTTATCTGGCCAGCCGTGACGGAAAAACGAGCGCCATATTCTGGATTGAGTGATGGTTTGAACCAGGTTTGACATACAATCTCCTTATGATGAGCAAAGCGAGATCAAGGGTTAGCCTTGATCTGCATACGCCAAAGTTTCGCGGAAGCGGAAAGCCTCCATAGTGATTGCTCCAGTAGGGCAGCGGCGGGCACATAATGCGCAGCGCGTGCAGGTTTCATCATCCTTGAGCATGACCGCAACGGAGGGGACAGTTTCCCCGCTCCAGAAAGACGCTGGCGCCCCCAACTGGTTTTCGATCACCCGTTCCAGGTTGGCGTCGCCGCTGATCTGATCCAGGCGCACGATTTTCAGGCAATCCCAGGGACAGACGTCCACGCATCCATTGCATAGAATGCACTTGCTGCCATCGAAAACCGTATTGACGCTGCACTCCAGACAACGGCTGCCCTGATCGGCGGCTTGTTCCAGGTTATAGCCCAATTCGATGACCGAAATCCCTGTGCGACGATCCACCGGCAAACCGGGTACTTTCTGACGCGGCAATTTTGTCCAACCCGGAAACATGGTATGGCGTTGGGTCAGGTCGGTCCATTCGAACTGGGTTTCAGTCTTCAAGCGCTTCCCCTGAATAAATTGCTCGATGCCCAGCGCTGCAATGTGACCGTCTCGCACGGCGCTGATAATCAGGCGCGGACCGAACGCCACATCGCCGCCGGCAAACACATCTGGGGCGGTGGTTTGCAGGGTGAGCGGATCCACCTGCACCAGGCCGCGCGGTGTGATTGTCACGTCCGGCGCGCCGCCCAGAGCCTCCAGATTGGCGCGTTGACCGATGGCCAGCACCACACTGTCGCAGGGCATGACGCGGGCAGTGCCCAGTTTGAATTTCGGATTGAAACGGCCTGCCTCATCGAACACCGAGGCGACTTCAATCACCTCCAGGCCGGTCACCCTGCCGTCTTTGCCTAAAATGCGGTTCGGCCCCAGGCGCGGCAGCAATTCAATGCCTTCTTCCAGAGCTTCTTCCAGCTCGATACGCGAAGCCGGAAGTTCATCCCACGATTCGAGGGCGATGATGCGCACGTCCGCCACGCCCAAACGCAAGGCGGTGCGGGCGACATCCAGCGCCGTGCGCACGGCTTCGGATTCTTCCTCGCTGCGGCTTTCGGTTTGCTGCATGGCGCGCTCCTGGTCAGCGGTGATCTGCCCCAGGCGCAGGGCGGTGCGAGCAGCGTCCATGGCGACGTCGCCGCCGCCGACTACGATCACCCTTTTCCCTAAATGCACCTGATAACCCAGGTTGTAATTGAGCAGCAGATCCACCGCGCTGATGACCCCATCCAGGTCGGCGCCTTCGATGTTCAGCCCACGGCCTTCCATCAGACCAATGCCCAGGAACACTGCATCGTGGCTGCGGCGTAAGTCTGCTAAAGTAATTTCCTTGCCGATGCGCGTGTTAAAATGAATCTCCACACCCAGGTTGAGGATTGACTCGATCTCCAGATCCATCGCCTGTTGGTCAATGCGGTAAACCGGCACGCCGTAACGCATCATACCGCCTGTCTTTGGGCCGGCTTCGTAGATCACCACCTGATGCCCAAGCAGAGCCAGATCATGAGCCACTGTCAGGCTGGAAGGGCCGGCGCCGATCACAGCGATTTTGCCGCGCTTGCGGTAAGGAATCGAGGCCAGGTCGCGCAGCGTCTGGCGCGACCAACGCGCGGTGGAGAAAGGCAACGGCGCGCCTTGCCCCGGCAGATAGGGATTGCGTGGGGCGACAGCGCCGTTGACGATTACATTTTTAAGAGGAACGAGTGGAGAGCCAACCGTCTCCATAGCTTGCGCGCCAGGCAGCCGTTGTTGCGCTTCTGGGCCAAAGCGTTCGGTCAATACACGCTTGAGAGGGCGGATAGCTACCGATTCGTAGTCCGGCCCAATCACTTGTCGCCGACAGGCCGCTTCGCAGGGCGCGCCGCAAATACGTCCGCAAATGGTGGAAAGCGGATTCGGGTCATGGGCAATTTCATATCCCAATTCCAGGTCGCCGCGCGCAATGGCAGTGACATAACCGCGGGCATCCGTGTAAACCGGACAGGCCGCCTGGCATTTGACCATCTGGCGGTAATACTCTGCATCGGGGATTTTGACGGCGTAGGTTTCCTCAGTCATGGGGCTGCCTTTCATCAGCCCAAAGGTTACCAAAGCCCATCGAAGAATAAAATCGTTCGAAGCCCTTCTTGAAGAACGAAAAAAGAGCGATTTTATCATCGCTCTTTAACCGTAAGACTTAGTTCTTCGCACTGGATACAAGAAATAGGTGTTGGTTGCTGCAGACCAGGGGGTTCGAAACTCCCGCCTGAGGTTACAAAGACCGCTAAAGCGGGCTGGGAGTCGGCTTCGCCGACCTTGCACATTTCCAGGCGGCGACTTACGGTCGCCGCTAGATCAAGCCGCGGCGTCTGGCTAAACGGGCGGCTTCGTGACGGCTGGAGACATGCAATTTCGCCAGGATGTTGCGCAAGTGGGATTTTACCGTATGCAAGCTGAGCGAGAGCGCGGCGGCAATGTCTTTATCGGCCATTCCCTGCGCCACCAATCCCAGCACTTCTTGTTCACGCATCGTCAGCGTTGGGATTTCGTCTTCTTCCTCATCACTCGCTGTCGCCTGACGACTGAGGCGGCGGAATTCCTCCAACATGCGCCCGGCGAGGTGCGGTGGGATGGCCGCTTCGCCGCGCAGCGCCCCGCGCAACATTTCCAACACCTCTTTCGAGCGGGCGCTTTTGAGAAGATAGCCTTGCGCGCCGCTTTTGATTGCCTCGAACAATTTCTCTTCGTCGTCGCGCACGGTGAGGACGACAATGGTGGTTGCAGGCTGCTCTTGCTTGATGCGGCGTGTGGCTTCCAGCCCATCGCAGCCCGGCATTTGAATATCCATCAAGATCAGATCGGGTTGTAGTTCGCGAGCTTTGATCACCGCTTCCAGGCCATCGCTGGCTTCGCCCACCACCTGCATATCCACCTGGGAAGCAATAATGCCCGACAACCCCTCGCGAAAAAGCACATGATCGTCGGCGAGCAGGACGCGTACTTTATTCATGCCAGCTCTCCTGAAAACTGCGTCGGCCATTTCAAAACCACCCGCGTTCCTGCGCCAGGCGCCGATTGTATTTGCAGGTCGCCGCCCAGTCTGGCTGCGCGCGCGTACATGATGTTGACGCCGAAATGCGGGCGGCCGTCATCGCATGGCAGGCTATCCAAATCAAATCCTGAACCATCGTCTTCCACGCTCAGTTTCAAGCAGCCTTCTTCCTGGCTTAAAGTAAGCAGGATGCGGCTGGCCTGACTGTGGCGACGGGCGTTAAGCAGCGCCTCCCGCGCCACCCGCAGCGCCTGTTCTGCCTGATCGCGCGGCAACACGACGGGTTCTTTCACCTCAGGTTTGCATTCGATCGGCGCTCCATCGTCAGGAAATTCGGCGACGAGTTCAGCCAGTTGTTCCTGAAGGGTGTAGCGCAACGGTAGTTCCTGCTGAAGGTTGGCGATGGCGCGGCGAATCTCCAACGCTGCCTGATCTATGGCGCGTTGGCCGCGGGCCAGCGTTTCCATTGCCTGGGTGGGGCGACCTTTTTCCACCTGCTCGCGCGCCAGATCAATGGTCAATTGTAAGTAGCTCAGCGTTTGGGCCAGGCCGTCGTGCATTTCCGCCGCCAGGCGTTGCCGCTCTTCTAAAGTGGCGGTGCGTTCCGCCTGCTCGTACAATCGCGCATTCTCTAAAGCAATGGCGGCAGCGCTCGCCAGACGGGTCAGCAAATCCATGGCGTCCTCGGAGAAGGCATTCGTTTGGGTGCTGCCCACGCACAACGCGCCGATCACCCGCTCTCCCACGCGCAGCGGCGCAGCCAGGTGACTGGCGCGATAGGGAGTGGACATGATCTCGCAATAGCCGTGACAGCCGGCCACATTGCACATCACCGCCTGAGGGCTGGAAAGCACCTGTCCAACAAATGGAGCCTGGGTGGTTGAAAAGATCTCCACCACCGCGTTCGGCGGTCCGCTGGTGGCCTGTAAGTGCAGGTAACGCCCTTTTTGGTCTAACAGGCACAGGTAGGCTGCTTCGCCGCCAAGTAGCTGGCGCGCCTTATCGGCGACGGAACGCAGCACATGCTGGATATCCAAACGGGAGGAGATCTCGCGGCTGACGGTGTAAAGCGCTTCCAGCTCGCGTGTACGCTGCGCCACATTCTCTTCCAGGCGCTCATTCATCGAGAGCAACGCCTCGCGTGAGGCGCGCAACTGAAGGCGCATGTTCTCCAGGGTTTCACTTAAAAGGCGAACTTCCTCTGGCTCCTGCGTCTCTACCGGGCTGGCCAGATCACCCTGCCCAATCCTGCGGGCAGCTTCTCCCGCTTTTTGCAACGGCGCAATCAGCGAACGCTGCGTAAGCCAACGACCCAAGCCTAACAATCCCAACGCAGCCGCCAGAAACGCCGCCTGCGCCCATTTCAAGCGGTTCAAGTTCTGGCGGGAGACCTGGGAGATCTGACGCACTGCTTCGTCCATCTGCTGGATCAGTTGAGGCGACTGGGTTTCCACGTTTTGCAGCGCGAGCTGGAACTCAGGCGTCTCAGGCGTATAGTCCAAAACCTGATCCAGGCTGAAGCGAAAAGCAGGCCAACTTTGAGCAACGCGCTGCAATCTTTCGATAATGGTTGTGTTTTTAGCAGCCGGCAGCTCCGCCGACAGGCCAGAGTAGTATGGAGCTGGCCCCCCGTCTATCAGCGCGGTCAGGGTTTGCTCAAAGGCAATCATGCTTTCCCGCAGAGCCAGTTTTTTATCCGCCTCAGGCTGGTGTTGAACTTCCAGCGCCAGGCGGGTCATTTGCTGAAGCAACATCCGCTGGCGCCCGGCCAGATTGATCACCATGGCGTCGGTTTTCTGCGCTTCTAATCCCCAATAGGTGATGACCACAGAGATAGTAACCAACGCGGCAAACGCAATAAGCAACAGGCGAATCTGCCCTTTGAGGCTGCTGATTTTCACCATGTCAAATCCGATCCGTTTTGATTATATTCTATGACTGTTTGCCGCAGGATAGTTACCACCATACATTAAAGTTTATTCATCTGCGTTCGTCAAGCGCCATCCATTGTGAATCAATGGTGGGTTGTATCCCGACTGCGCCATTTGGCGCTTGCCACTCCTGAGCTGTGTGGCATAATCAATATGGCAAATTGGACATTGATGATGCAAAACATCCCGCAGTTTCCCCTTTAAACAGGCCTGTGTGAACAGAAACCTGCGGGACGTTAATAACCAAAGTCACAATATGAAAATGGAACGATATTGTCCTTATGTTGCAACCCAGAGAAGAGACAAATGAACGACCACGCCGACCATCAATCCCACGCACAACATCAACCGCCGCCCGCTGATCCGCACGCCGGGCATGAGATGCATACTGTCCCAACCCATCATCAGACGCCTCCCACACATCACGAGATTAAACCAGCCGGTTCAGTGAAGCAGACGGCGCATCCGGCGCACGTAGATCATACTGGTCATGAGCAGATGTTTCAACGTCGCTTCTGGGTCTGCGCGCTCCTTTCTATTCCCGTCTTATTGTATAGCGAGATGATCCAAAGGTGGTTCGGATTTAGCATGCCGGCATTTTCGGGCAGCGAGTGGATCGCACCGCTGTTCTCGATCCTGGTATTCGCCTACGGCGGCGTTCCATTTTTGCAAATGGCAGCGCCCGAGTTGCGCAATCGCCAGCCAGGGATGATGACCTTGATCTCATTGGCGATCAGCGTGGCTCTGGTTTACAGCCTGGCAGCTTTATTTATTTCAACAACCGATTCTTTCTTTTGGGAATTGGTTACTTTGATTGACATCATGCTGCTGGGGCACTGGTTAGAGATGCGCAGCGTGCGTCAGGCGTCCGGCGCCCTCAACGAGCTGGCAAAATTGCTGCCGGATACTGCCGAACGTATCCTGGAGGGGGGCGGCACAGAAGATGTTCCCATCGGCTGGTTGCGCGTGGATGATCGCGTGCTGGTGCGCCCGGGTGGCAGCATCCCCGCGGATGGGTTGGTTGAAGAGGGCGAATCAGATGTTAATGAAGCAATGATCACCGGCGAGTCGCTGCCAGTAAAGAAATCGCCCGGCAGCACGGTGATTGCCGGAACGATCAACGGCAGCGGCAGCCTGCGCCTGCGCGTAACCGCGGTGGGCGATCATACCGCTCTGGCTGGGATTATGCGCCTGGTAGAACAGGCGCAGCAGAGCAAGTCCAGTACACAGATATTGGCCGACAAAGCTGCTGGATGGCTGTTTTACATTGCCCTGGCGGTTGCTGGTTTAACAGCAGCCGTCTGGATCATTGCAGTGGGGTTCAGCGTCGAAGTCGTTGCGCGAGTAGCAACGGTGTTGGTCATCGCCTGTCCTCACGCTCTGGGGCTGGCTATTCCATTGGTAGTTGCCATCACTACTTCAATTGGCGCCAGGAATGGTATTCTGGTGCGCAATCGCCTGGCGCTGGAACAAGCCAGGCTGATAGATACGGTGGTCTTTGATAAGACCGGCACCTTGACCAGAGGTGAGTTCGGCGTGGTGGCGATGCAAACCGCGTCAGATTGGAACGAAGATCAGGCGCTGGCTCTGGCAGCAGCTATCGAAGGCGATTCAGAGCATACCATTGCTCGCGGCATTCGCCGGGCGGCGGAAGAACGCGGCTTACCTTTGCCAAAGGTCGAAAACTTCGAAGCCCTAAAAGGCCGCGGCGTTCGGGCTAACTACGAAGGTGAAACTGTATATGTGGGCGGCCCCCGTTTACGCGAAACTTTGGGGATTTCTCCAATTGAAGAATTGGCTGAATTTGAAGCCCAGGCCAATCAAAAAGGCCATAGCCTGGTAAATCTGATCGTTGGCGAGCGCATGGTCGCTGCGTTTGCTTTGGCGGATGTCATCCGTCCAGAGAGCAAACGGGCAATCCAGGAATTACATCAAATGGGAATGCGAGTGGTGATGCTTACCGGCGACAGTTGGGCGGTAGCCAAAGCAGTGGCAGACGAATTAGCGATTGACCAATACTTTGCGGAGGTGCTGCCAGAGCATAAAGACCAGAAGGTAGTCGAACTTCAACAACAAGGTATGCGGGTGGCGATGGTGGGCGATGGAGTCAACGACGCTCCGGCTTTGATTCGCGCAGACGTAGGCATTGCTATCGGCAGCGGTACAGATGTGGCGATCGAATCTGCCGGCATCATCCTGGTCAAGAGCAACCCATTGGATGTGGTGAAAATCTTTTCCCTGAGTCGAGCCAGTTACCGTAAAATGATCCAGAACCTGGTCTGGGCGACCGGTTACAATGTGATCGCTTTGCCCTTAGCCGCAGGTTTACTGGCGCCGTTCGGCATCCTGCTTTCCCCCGCGGTAGGCGCATTATTCATGTCGCTCAGCACAATTGTTGTAGCTATCAATGCCCAATTTTTACGCGGCGTTCGTTTAGACGCTTGAGGTTCAGAAGGTGTTCTGTGTCTATTCCGAATCCTGAAATCAAATCGTCTGTGTTGCAGAAGCGCACAACAATAATTCTGCTCGCGCTCGGTCTCGCAAGCCTGAGCCTCGCCTGCGGGATGCTGTTCAATGCGCCTGTGGCATTCCGCCAGCGCCCTCTCTTTCCTGGGCAGGATCAACCTACCGGCATATCCAACGGGGAGCGCATCTACTTCACCGGAGTAGACAGCCAGGGTCGGCGTATTCGTTATTCGGGCGGTCCGCCCTACGGCGGCATGATGATGGGAGCTTATTTAGCCTGCGTAGATTGCCATGGCCCAGATGGCCGCGGCGGGCTGCATACGATGCACATGCAGGTGATGGAAGCTCCCGATATTCGTTTTGCTGCACTTCTTGGCGAAGCTGAGGAACATGCCGGCGAAGAGCATGAGAACAATCACGGCGACTACACCCTGGAAGAGTTCCGTCTGGCCGTTGTGGAGGGGAAACACCCCGATGGCGAACCTCTCTCCACAGATATGCCCCGTTGGCAAATCGGTGATCAGGATTTGGCCGACCTGTTCG
>Ga0226835_1000989_pt1 | contig 19694 bp, 10 predicted proteins | sample LAC_MetaG_1_FD_163627 | JGI IMG/M metagenome (GOLD analysis project Ga0226835, IMG submission 163627) | Anaerobic ammonium oxidizing microbial communities from anammox membrane bioreactor (MBR) in UC Berkley, California, United States -... | ecosystem: Engineered > Bioreactor > Anaerobic >...
GAGAGCGTGCAGCCCAACCCCGTGCGGACCACCGCCGTGGTCACGCTGCAGCTTGCCGACGCCGGCACCGCCGACATCACCGTGGTTGACATGCAGGGCAAGACCGTTGCCACGCTCTACAGTGGCAGCCTGCCACAGGGCATCAGCACGGTGGACCTCTCGGCAGCACCACTGGCCAGCGGCACCTACACCGTAGTAGCCACCGTTAACGGTCAGACTGTCACAACCACCATCAGCATCGTTAAGTAAAACCAACCACGGGGGCTGAGCATGGCTTAGCCCCCTTCATAAAAAAGTTTCTGCAGACCGTCCCTGGCACGCCCACGGGCGGTCTGTTATTTTTGAATCAGATGAAAGAATTTGCAGCGGCAATCGTAACCGGCATCCTTCTCGTAATTTCTTATCAGTTTGTTGGGATTGCATCCTTTATTGCGTATGTGCCGCTACTGCACTTGTTAGCGTACGGTGGCAGGCGGAGCATAGCTAGAACATGTACGCTGCTATATGTAACCTTCTTTATTTACCATGCCGGAACAAACTGGTGGATAAGCTCATGGCAGGAGCAGACTGATCCGTATTTGTTTACGTCGGGCATAGTCCTCATGGTATTGCATCCGTTTTTTCTGATGCTTCCATTTGCAATTGTGCAGCTAATCACAACCAGGATCGGATCTTTATGGGCGCTTGTTTCAGCCCCTTTTGTGGTAACCGCCTTTGAATGGCTACACGGACAATCAGATGCATCGTATCCCTGGCTAACATCCGGCTACATGCTTACGAACACCTGGTGGGGTCAGCTAAGCGAGTTTGTAGGTGTGTACGGGATCACCTTTATCATCATCGCCATAAATGCAGCCATCGTTTATACGCTGGCTCAGAATCCCGGAACGCGCACGAAGAAGATAAACTTTGTTCTCATAGGAACCGGGATAGCCCTCCTGGCTATTGTTGGAATCCTCCTACAGCAGCAGGCCCGGGCATTGGCCGGCACCAGCCCGGAGCATCCGCCTGAAGCACCCTTATATGTACTCATTGTACAGCCAAATGAGAACCCATGGGATAAGTGGACTGCCGCATCTGTACAAGTTGAAAAATTAAAGAACATTACGGATTCAGCAATCTCTGCCACGCCTGACCAACTGCGTCCAACCCTCGTGGTATGGCCTGAGACGGCTATCCCATACACCATACGTCGGCCGCTTTATTTTTCAGACTGGACGTCGCTCAACCGGTGGACTGACTCACTGGGTATTAGCTTGCTGACGGGCTATGCTGATTACGTGGAGTACCGGCCCGGAACTGCTCCACCCTCTGCACGACAGTACACAGGCACTCCGATCCATTACGACATTTTCAATGCGGCAATGCTCGTGGGTGAGCGCCCCGGAGGTACCATTGAAGTACACCGGAAAACTCGGCTTACCCCCTTTGCCGAACGTCTCCCCTTTGCTGACCAGTTAACCTTTGCAATGCAGTGGATTGAGTGGGGCGTTGGAATTTCTGCATGGGGCAAAGGGACGTCGTGTGTCCCGCTTAAGATTAGGGAAGGGGCTAATGTAGGCGTGAACATTTGCATTGAGTCAATCTACCCCGAAGTATCCCGTGAATTTGTCCGCAACGGTGCCTCCATTTTAGCAGTAATTACCAACGATGCCTGGTATAATGGAACCTGGGGTCCGATGCAGCACTTTCGAATTGCTCAGCAGCGGGCAATTGAAACACGACGGAGCATCATTCGCTGCGCCAACAGCGGTGTTTCCGGGCTCATATCGCCGGCCGGAGCATCAGTACACCCTGTTTCAGGCGATCTACCTGTAGAGACAACATCCGCAGCAGTCTTCCAGGTAACACCGCAAGGCGCACTAACACTATACAGCCGTATAGGTGATATTCTTCCCTATACCTCGGTAGTTGTAACAATTCTGGTACTTGTATTCACAAGAATTCGAACTGTTATTCGTAAAATGCAATCTATTTCAACCGCCCGAACTACAAAACCACTATGAAAAAGCTTCTTTACGGTATGGCCACGGCCTTACTCATTACCCAAACAACGCTCACCTCCATGGCGCAGATAAAACCACTGTCATTTGTAGAATACGACTTACCAAACGGACTCCACGTTATCCTTCATGAAGACCACAGGGCGCCGGTCGTGGCCACCGTGGTTCACTATAAAGTCGGATCACGCGACGAAGACCCGTCACGAACCGGGTTTGCTCACTTTTTTGAGCATCTCATGTTCGAAAGTACCGATAAGATTGAGCGTGGGACGATCGACAAGCTCATTAACGGTGCCGGTGGACAGCTGAATGCATATACCAGTAATGATGAAACCGTATATCACTTCGTTGTTCCTTCCAATCAGTTTCGGCTGGCACTCTGGATCGAGGCGCAGCGTATGCGCAAACTTCATGTTAATGAAATTGGAGTTGAAACGCAACGCGGTGTCGTAAAAGAAGAGCGTAGTAACAGGTACGATAACGCAGCCTATGGCGGATGGATTGAGAAAACCCAGGAAATTCTTGCCAAAGGAACTCCCTATGCATGGGCTCCCATCGGATCAGCCCAGCATATCGACAGTGCGAGTATCAGCGAATTTGTTGCTTTCTATAACAAATACTACCAGCCAAACAACGCAATTCTTGTGGTGTCAGGTGACTTTGATGAGAAGCTGGCTCGTGAAACGATCGACGCCTACTTTGGTGGCTATGCAGAGGCACCGGCTCCTCCCAGGCCTGATTTTAAGCAGCAGCCACAGGATCCCGAAACGTACCGTGAAACAATCAACGATGTAAAAGCCCGGCTACCCGGCGTTTTTATGGCCTGGTATGGAATTGGGAAAAAAGACCCTGATGCGTATGCTGCTGACCTTTTGGGCACAATTCTCTCCGACGGCGAGAGTTCCAGGCTTTATAAAAATGTTGTTGATTCGCAGCAGCTTGCAGTGCAAGCCACCTTTTTTAACCGTTCTCTTGAGTACGGTGGAATGTCGATGGCAGTTGCGATTGCAGGTCCAGGCAAGAGTACCGAACAAGCCGAAGCAGCGGTATTGCAAACCCTGCAGAAAATTGTCGATGAAGGAGTATCCGATGCAGAGCTCGAAAAAGCAAAGGTTATTGCTGAAGTGCGGGTGATCGGAGCTCAGTCCGACATGCACAGTATTGCACTGACTCTGGCTGACGGATACCGGTACTTTCATAACACCGGTATGATAAACGATGAGCTTGCCAATTACAAAAAGGTCACCAAAGCTGATATCCAGCGGGTGGCAAAGAGGATCTTTGGCCGTACGCCCCGTGTTGTTTTAACCTACGTGCCGGCGAAAGGGTAACAGAATGAAAAAGAGATTAGTAGCTATTGCAATTATTGCTGTTCTGGCACTCGTTGGTATGAACTCGTATGCCCAGACCAAGTCTAAAAAACAAAAAAAACAAAAAGCAACTGCAACCACACCAGCAACAGGAACCACTCCAATGATTTCGAATTCCGAGGCGATCGACAAACCTGATATTAACGTTCAGCCCGGCCCGCTGCCGCCCAAGGAGTTCAACTTCCCGCCGTACGAAGAGTTTACTACCGAAAACGGTCTTCACGTTTACTTTATCGAAGACCATACCTTACCACGTGTTACCATGTCGCTCATTATCCGTGCCGGCGATGCGTACGATCCGGCAAACAAAGAAGGGGTTGCCTCGATGATGGCCGACATGTTGCTCAAGGGGACTCAGAAACACACAGCCTCGCAGCTTGCTGAAAAGTTGGATGGCTCAGGGGTTTCGATATCTGCGCGGACATCCGGTGAACAGTTTACGATTTCCGGCTCTGCACTGAAGCAAAGTACCGAACTTATGTTTTCTACCTTGGGTGAAATCTTAACTGGCGCCACATTCCCTGCCGATGAATTTGATAAGTTAAAAGAACAGACCATTGCAAGTATCGCTGCAAAGCAAGCAAACCCCTCAGAACAAGCACAGGCACTCAGCAGAAAAGTTATTTATGGAATGGATAACCCGTTTGCCCGATATCAGACAAAGGCAACCACTGCATCGATAACAGCCGATGATGTTAAGACATTTTACCATTCGTGGCTGAAACCCAATATCTCCAGCATTGCACTCGTAGGCGATATAACCATGGCAGAAGCAAAGAAGCTGCTTGCCACGCATCTAAAATCCTGGAAGACCGGTGAGGTCCCCAAGCAGAATGTTGGTGATATCAGTACCGCAAAGCCAGGCGTCTATTTTATCCCGCGAAAAGGAAGTGTGCAAAGTTCTATCGTGGTCTGTGCCGCAGCTCCCGGAGTTACTACCGATGACTGGACGGCAGTCGACCTGATGTCCGGTTACATTGGCTCCGGTTTTGGCAGCCTGTTGTTTAAAACTCTGCGTGAAACATACTCATACACCTACTCTCCCTTTGCAGCAACGACCAGGGTAAAGCGTTACAATCGGATTTTTATGGGAGCAGACGTACGTAGCTCGGTAACTGACTCGGCTATTAACGTTATTTATCACGAGCTGGCAAACCTTGCTAAAACCGGACCGGACGAAGAAGAACTGTCACGCCGGATTGCATACGAAGTAGGGATGTATCAGCTCTCACTTGAGAAGGTCTCGAATGTAGCTGCGTACCTGCAGTCCGCATGGGTGTACGACATGCCTGTCAGCTGGGTGGCAGAATGGACAACCAGGATGCAGGAGGTAGGGCCGGACAAGGTAACGCAGATGTGCCGGAAGTATCTTAGTCCGCTGGATCTGCGGCTGGTTGTTGTAGGCGACCCGTCGGTCCGCCCGATGTTGGAGCAGTTTGGACCGATTTTCGAGTTTACTCAGGATATGCAGCCTGCTGCCGCACAAAAACTCCAGGATGCAGGCATTACTGCCGACGAGTTGATAGCAGCCTACACTGCCGCTTTAGGAGCCGAAGGAGTAGCCGGGTTAAAAACGGTGACTATGCAGGGGGCAGCGGAAATGAACTTCCAGGGCCAGGTACTAAAAGGAACCGTACTGCGGAAATTCATGATGCCCGATAAAGAGATGTCGCTTCTTGATCTAAATGTGATGAAACAGCAACAGTGGACAAATGGTGACAAGGCATGGGAATCCAACCCCGATGGGTCGGTATCAGAATTAGAGCCGGCCGAAGCATCTCGTATTAAGGAAAACGCCACGCCTTTCCCGCCACTTATCTGGAAATTAAAAGGATATACCATAGCCGTCAAGGGCAAAACCGATAATGTAATTATCGTTGAAACGGTTTCACCTTCGGGGAAAACTTCACGTCATACATTTGATGCTACCACAAAGTTGCTCATGCAATCGGAGAGGGACGAAACCACGCCTCAGGGGCCTGTGCCAATTATCGAGAAGTACAGCAACTATCAAAACGTACAAGGCGTAAACTTCCCGATGAAGTATACAATGGAAAGCTCGCTGTACACGATTACCTATACCTACTCTGTATCAACAAACCAAGGTGTTACCGAGGCCGATTTCACACCAGCGGAGACAAAGTAGCACAGAACCATGGTACTGGTATCCAGTTTCCGCGCACTCGTCACAGGTTTACTGGCCCCGTGGAAGTCTCAGCCAATATCGGGACAGGCAATTGTCTCGGTGTTCGCCATTTCGATTCTGCTGGTTACCGCAGCCCAGTTGGTGCTTCAGGGATGGGAAGGGGCTTCGGCACAACTGGCAGCGCAGGCAAACCAGATGCGCTTCCCGGTTGATACATCGCAGCTTTCCGGCAAGGACGCTCAGGGGTTAAACCTGAACATGCCGCAGCGGGTGTTTACGGCACAGTTGGGAATTACCCTGATGCAGTCCATACTGCAGGCCGTAGTATTGGCTGGACTTGTCTTCGTTGTTATTCGGTTTTTAACCAACACGGCACTCAGCTATTCACAAAGTATTTCCGCCGTAGCAAGCACAGCACTGATCGAAGTTGTTCGGGCACTGCTGTATGCTGGTATTCATGTTGGTACGGGCACAATGAGATGGGGGGTACACGCAGGGATTTTTATCGATCCGGTGAGCAGTCCGCTGTTGTTTGCCTGGCTGGCAAAAATCGATTTCATCACGGCATGGCAGTACATTGCAGTATCCATGATTGCATGCCGAAGCGTGAGCCTGCATCATCGTTTTGGAATTGTGACCGGAATTGTTGTGTTTGTAATCTCAATAATACTGTTTGGCGGAATGGCCCTGGTTGGCTGGTTTTCGCAACTTTCCATTCAGGCTGCCACGCCCTGACGGTAACAAGAAACAGTTCTGTATGTCGAGCACTATAACCCCGACCATACAGAACTGATTATGAGAAGCAAAAACTGTTGATAACAGTCGAGCTGCCCTAAAACACAGCCCCCTTGCTTGTCATGAAAATATTGTGTATGTAAACAGGTATTTGCAGATGAATTTCTGGGAAAAAAAGGCAGATCTTCAGAATTAATGCCCTGACAGGTATGCTGATATTTTTCCAAATGGTATATTGTACAACCTTAAAACTGACGTACATGGAGTATAGCTTATGAAGTCGTTGTTGACTCGTTTTAACATTGCAGCATTTTTATTCCTTGGCGGACTGTCGGCGGCCCTTGCTTACGACGCATCTGTTCGCAAAGTTGACATTCGCAAACCGGCAACTGTCGAAAATCCCAGCCAGCTCCCGACAATGCTACCACAGGCTACCAGTGAGAATAAGCCTGTCATTGTGTCAACCTCGCCGGTGCTTCTCCCGCCCCGTTCGGGTAAAAATCCGTACTCTGTTCAGAACGGACTGCCTGGTGTTAACGTGGGTTATACGTATTATGACTTTCAGACCAATGCCTGTATGGCAGAACGTTTGGGGTATTTGGAAGACGGTGGCGAGCGATACCTTCAGGTATTGTGGATGGCCGCAAAGGACAGCACCCGCGGTAACAGACAGCCAGGTTTTAATGACTCCCGTGGCAGTCACTACAATTTTGTCGATGTTACTGACCCGGAAAATCCCACCGCTACGTTGTCTGACTGGAGTAAGGTTGAATTGCCAAACGAACGTGCCGGCTGGCCAAGCCTGGTTCAGTTTGAAGATGGTGTGGTTGGAACCCCATCGCACAACGCAGTATTTAACGGTACAGTAACCAAGTTCTTCGTCAACAGCGGTCCTGGTGATGACCGGTTCTTCCAGCAGTCAGAAGTTAGCGTACCTGCTGATGAAGCCCTCTGGCCAAGAGCAGCGGTAGATGGCGAAGGCAATGTTCACCTTATTTACAACCGTACCCTGCCCGATCAAAGCTCGCAGCTTGCCTACCGGAGGTCAACAAACCAGGGCGAAACATGGGAGCCGGAAATCATGTTTACCGGACCTTCAGGCATCCTGCCCGTAGGCCAAACCGGAACATTGCCGGGTGGCGCTGGCGGTGACACATACGCCATTACTGCACGCGGTCCGCTGGTGGTCGTGGTATATCTCGACGGCCCGCTGCGCGTACTTACGCGCATCAGCACTGATTATGGTCGTACCTGGGACGGACAAAACAGTTTGGGCTTACTTTGGGATGCCCAGTATAACTGGATCGACTCTACTGAGTACGACAATGATGGCATTCCCTCAATTACAGTGTACTCGGATACCATCGTTTCACCGTCAACGCAGCTCGCTGTTATCATTGACTCCGATGGAATACCTCACTATATCATGGGGCAAACCCTTACCTACATCATTCAGAAAGGACTAAAGGATAATTCAGTTAGTGGTGCTCGTCGGGGAACAATCTATTCGGTATCAGATGACGCCATGTATAAAGATTTAGGAATGTTTTCTCTACGTTATGGTGATTCGCTGATGTACTCAATGGCACCGGCCGGTGGTGGAGAGTGGGACGGTGTTGGCAAGATTGTATCGCGAAGAGCCTACACCGGTTCAAGCAGATACCCGCAGCTGGGAATTGATGATAACGACAACATTTACATGGCATACTGCTCCATGAAGTCTGGCGACCTTATGCCAATGCAGATTGACACGACCGGTGCTATTGCCGACCAACCTGATTCGTTGGTTGAAGTTGACGGATTGTTCAGCCACGTGTATGTAACTCACAAGCCCAAGGGTGTGAATATCTGGTCAAAACCGGTAGATATTACGCCCGACGGGAAAAACTGTTTGTTCTCCACCGTGTGCGATGTTGTTACAGACCAGATGTACATTGCTTACAGTGCCAATGATATGCCCGGCGACAGAGTGACCAGCCTGGAATTACCAACTATGCAAACGGATATCTACGTTTATCCATTCCCGATTTCATCACTCAATACTGTGAACTCAGTATCTGAATTTAATACGTTGGACGTAGAATGTACGGTTGCTCCAAACCCTGCTTCAAATGCAGCACGTGTTCAGATTTCCGGTATCCATGCCGGCACGCTCCGTGCAACATTGATTTCTATTCAGGGAGAAGAAGTCTGGTCCGGAACCGTGCACTCGGCTGGTACAAGTCTTGAGTTCTCGGTTCCTGTTAACCACCTAGGTTCAGGGATCTATAAGCTTGTAATGGAACAAGACGGAAAATTTGCAAATCAGACGTTAAGTGTAATCAAGTAAATAATTTTCAGAAACTATTAAACCACAGAACACCGGAGTGTATCCATGGCCTGTAGGTACCTACTTATCAGTGCATTCATTATTCTGGGAAGCGTTGTTTCCAACGCCAGTATTTACGGAATCCTTACCGGCAAGGTAACGGATCAGGATGGTAAGCCCGTTGGCGGCGCGTCTGTCAGGGTTATTGGTACAACCCGTGGCGCCTTTGCCAACATGCAGGGGAAGTACACCATCCTCAACGTTACGGCCGGCGAGTACGACGTCCGTGCTACGGCTGTTGGCTATGACACCCTCACCCTCCGTGTTTCGTTGCTTGCCGACGAGACGCGGACACTCAACTTCACGCTCACCCAGGGTGGCGTCCTAAAGGAACGCGTAGTAGTCCCGGCTGACAGAGAGATGGTGCGAACAACCGACATCGGAACGAGCCGTGCCATAAAAGGAAAGGATGTTGAGAAAATTGCCCGTGACAACCTGGCTTCGGTCCTGTCGCTTGCCCCTGGGGTACAAGCTTCCGGCAACAACTTTATCATCCGGGGATCTCGTCCCGATGAGACGCAGGTTCTTGTGGATGGTCTGGTGGTCACCGACCAGTTTACAGGGGGCTTGGGCAACGTAGGGTCCACAATCTCGGCTGCAATGCCCAGTCCGTACGCTACCGAAGAAGTACAGGCCAACACTGGAGCATTCGGTGCCGAATATGGTAATGCCGTGGGTGGCACTGTAAACACAGTTGTTAAAACAGGTCGTACCGACATGTTCGAAGGCCTGTTGCGTTGGCGTATCGACGTTCCGTTCCTGTGGGGTAATGCCGGGAACGGAGTAGAAGCAGGAACACCCGGTGAAGACGTTGTGGATGCAACGCTTGGCGGGCCGCTCGGTCTGAATCGCTCTACATTCTTTATATCGGTTCGTAACACCTATCATAACTATCGCAACTACGGTCTGCAGGTATTAGATCCATGGGGTAATAACCTTGGTCAGCAGCCCAACAACCGCACGTGGTCACGGAACATTACCGGACGTCTGAAATTTCAGCTTTCGAATGACATGACACTCCTCCTTGGCGGTCAGTATGGTCTGCTTGCCGGAGAACGTGCAAGCCAGGGCTGGTTGTATGCTACTGGTACTGATGTAAAGGTTGATGCCTCAGGTATTCCGATCCTGGATGGCAACGGCAACATCCAGTCTACCGGATTTGTTGAGAGAGACGCGAAGCAGATTGTTGTGCAGGACATCTCCATGAATGCCTTTGCGCAGATCAATCAGGTTATTGGCAGTACAATGGCCTACGAAGTTCGCGCAGCCTATACAGCTAAGATTAGTGAAACCGGACGCAGGAAGGCCTTTGAACCACCATCGTTGTTTTCGGGCTGGGAACTGTGGTATCCCGAGGATAAATACAGCCAGGTTGACTCCCTGTTCCTGCCAACAGGACCTGACAGGCAGCTCGACGTGTACCAGCTTGTCCGGTCACGTGGCGTAAGTGAGGACGGGTACCTTGAAATGGAAATTTCCAGGCGCAACCCTCTCACCGGGTTTGTAGAGGGTTCAGCTGATTATCAGAACACCAGGAACCCATATGGCCTGTTCAGTTACTTTGCCAACATGGGTAACGAAGGTGGTGTAGACTTCAGGCGCTCTTCGTTCTGGCAGATCGATGGTAACGTTACATATAATCTTGAAACAGGTGATGCCAGACACGTGTTAAAGGCCGGTGCTGAAATGCGCTTCCAGACCCTGTCACGTCACAGTAACAGCAACCCATGGGATGGTAATCCCTGGTACGATGTGTATGGATCATACTACGGCGGAAACCTTTACTCTGAATCGTCACCCGATATCAAGGCACTCACCGAAGAACCATTTACACCGGTAACGGGAGGCTTTTTTGTGCAGGACCAGATTATCTTTAAGAATCTCGTATTTACCCCCGGACTCCGTTTTGATTACCTTGATCCGGATGCATTGTACAGACCTGTTTCAGACCAGTTCATACCGATTGACTCAATCGGCATGATGAAGAAAGCCTCCGCCAAGTTTTATATCAGCCCGCGGCTTACCATTACCTATCCAGTCAGTGAGTCAGGCCGTCAGAACTTCAGGCTGGCCTATGGTATTTACTACATGCAGACGCCATTCCAGAGTTTTTACGACTCGTACAATACCACTACACTGCGCACAGGGAGCTTGCTTGGGAATCCCAACAACGAAATGCAGCGCACAAATCAGTACGAAGTCTCGTATAACCATCAAATCACCGATAACTTTGCATTTTCAATTACCGGTTATTACAAGGATATTTACAATCAAACGGACATAGCCTACGTAGATATTCTTCCAACACCCTATTACCAAAGCGTTATGTCGGCATACGGCAGCAGCAAGGGGATCGAGGTAACCTTCCAGCGCAGAACTGCAGACAACTGGGGTTTTAACCTGAACTATACCCTTGCCTCTGCTATCGGTACATCAAACAATGCCACAACGTTGGTTGCGCTTGACCCGTACACCCAACTGCCGGCATTCCCGGTTGACCCATTCCCGCTGGGCTTTGACCGCAGGCACCGTGTTAACGGCGTATTCACTCTGGACTGGGGTCCCGACCAAGGTCCAACAATCGCCGGATATCCATTCCTGGAGTATCTAACAATCAATATTTCGGGATACTGGCAAACAGGTACACCATACACGCCCGTCAATGGTCAGGGGCAGGCAGTGGGCGCAATTAACTCATCCCGCTTCCCCTCGACCTGGAATTCGGAATTGCGTATTAACAGAACCATTCCGCTGGCAAATCTGATTGGCGGAAACACTGCAATCGATGTATTCCTGGACGTTACCAACCTGTTCAACTTTACGGATGCAGTTTCGTACTACACCCGCACCGGAAGTCCGGACTACGACGGGCTTGCACTGAACCGTGTACCGGGTGACTTCCCGTCAACAACCTACTTTAAGGATGCTGATCCACGAGATAAGGCAACAACCCACCCCAGCCAGTATGACCGTGTTGGACGCAGGTTGTATAATGCCACAATTGACCGTAACCACGATAACACCGTAACGGCATCGGAAACCTATGCCGGGTATCAGCAATATGTTGCTGACGTGGTGGCAAGAAGGAATAACTACCAATATCCACGTCAGGTTTATTTCGGCGTAATGTTCCGTTTCTAAGGTAGAATTATGAACGTTAAACCAATTTTTAAGTACAGCGCTGATATGATAACAAAGAAACTATGGATTGTTGCTCTTGCAATTATTCTGGGCACTACTCAAGTTGTGACCGCTCACATCGCTGAGAAGGCAAGATCTGCAAAAGATAATGCAGAAACAGTGCAACGCGGTGCTCCGTCCGGCGCCTTTGATTTGCAACGCAATGTTGTTTCCAACATAGATTTCTACACCACCAACTACGGCATTTTTGGATTTAATGTCCTGCGCCAGGTTGGCGGTACTTTCTGGCCACGCGGAAAACAAAACCAATATCTCTTTGCATCAGGAGCCTGGTTTGCAGCACTGAAACGCCCACCGGGAAGTACGGAACTGCGCAAACGTGTTGCTATTACCTACAACCCAAACTCCGGTGAAAGCTGGATGGTTCCTGGAGCCATTGAGGACGGTGATGGTGTAATCAATACTGGCGATGCCATTCAGAAGAACAGAGTATATTTCTCAACCGACTTCAACATACAGGATGGTACAGATATTTATAATCCTGATTTTCCGAAGTGGCCAATCTGGGATACATCCGAGTCGGATACACTTCGTGTAAATAATTATTACGGCATGTACGTTAACAACCCGGAATCCCGGTCGCGTGCTACCTATCATAAGGGACCAGCCTTTATTTCGCAAGAAGACATTTTTAGTGTTTATAAGGATACAGATTTAAGCCGGTACGAAGGTGGTGCTCTTGCCCGTAAGAATGAAGGTTTTCCCCTGGGCCTGCAAATTGAGCAAATGATTTACAGCTGGGGTTTTGGTGACTATGCCGACTTCGTTTTTATGAAGTACATGTTCATTCACCCTAAGAAATATACCGATACCCTGTTCCAGTGCTGGATGGCCGGTGTTCTTGACGTTGACATTGCACCGGCAACCAACTCTCGGCTTGGAGCTGCCAATGACCGTGCACGGTATTATAAAGAAGAGGATTCACTGAACCTGGCCGTTCAATGGACGAACTCAGACCGTGGCGAGGCCAATCAGGGATTTGGCTACCTTGGCTTCAACTTCCTCGAGAGCCCCGCTGTTGACGTTGACGGATACCTGCGAACCGACAAAAAACAGTTCCCTGTATCAGAGCAGCTGGGCATGCGTACCATGCGTAACTGGCCAATTACTGTTGACCCACTGGGGAATGAAGAACGATATAACTTCATGTCATCACAAGATCTTGATGGAGATGACGGCCCGGGTGACCGCCGACTCCTCATGGCAACCGGCCCCTTTAACGTAAAACCTGGCGACTCGGCCCGTATCGTTATTGGTGTGATTCTGGCAACAACGGCCTCAGGAGCCGACGCAACCGGTACCACCGAAGATATGGCAGAGCTAATCCGGAAGGTACGGTTTGCTCAGTTTGTGTACAATAATCAGTTCAGAGCCCCTCAGGCACCTGGCATCCCCATCATCATGGGCTATGGAACATCGGGTTCATTGTTTACTGTACCCCGCCCAGGTTGGCTTCCGTTGAACAATGCCGTTGCGATTCAGTGGGACAGTACCGCCGAAATATCGGTTGATACACTGGAAGCTGGTATGGACTTCCTTGGATACCGGATTTATCGCGCCCGCCGCACAGACCTTGACACCTTTGCCCGCGACCTGCAACTGAACGAAAGAAAGGGCCCGCTCGCCTGGAAACAAATTGCTCAAATCCCGGTTCCGCCACCATTCCTGAAAACAGGTACACTCACCGAAACCGCAAAACTGCCTATTGATGATCTCTTTATTGCAGACGTTATTAAGCCCGGACAACGCCGCTTCCTGGTTGGCCGCAAACCTTCGAATGCCCTGCCGTGGGCTGGTTACTGGAATAAGCTGCTAAATGCTCGAAGGCCAAACTATGGCTTAACGGTTAAAACAGACAGTACAATCGACGTTAGCAAGTTCGACAAGTTCGACTCTGTGCGCTTTACATATTTCTCAACCCGGGTTGAAGAACTTCCTACCGTTAGGAGGGTTACTGCTACTCAATCAAATCCGATGGGCTTGGACACCGCGCAGAGCAAGGCAGCCCTGGACAGTTTGATTAAGCTAATCCTTGCCAAGCGTATTGTGAATGAACCGTTTTTATTCAAAGACCGTGAACCCAATGCTGATGGTGAAATGACGGTTCTGAGGCCATGGGAGGAAACACGAGAAGTACGCCATGGTATCGTTGCCCCCTATATCCACAAAATAACCAACGGCCGTCAGTGGTATGATAATGGCGATGATAACGGCGACGGTAGAATACTGTGGGACCCCAATCCTGAAAAATCGGAAAAACTGATCAATAATATTGATTACTATTATGCCATTCGTGCCTATGACGAAGGTGATTACCTGCAGGATCTTGGGTCGAAGCTTACGATCAAGGGTGTTGGGCTTTCGAATACTGTAGCAGCAATGCCTTTGGCTGACCGGCCGTCGGGTGACAACACGGTAAACTTTACTATCCCGCCTGATCAGGCTGAAAAGCTTGGTGGTCTTTACAACATCCGTTTGCTGATTTCTGACCAACAGCGATTTAACCAAATGTTCGCAGGCAAGACTCTTGAACTGGAATTTGATCGTACCTGGTTTGGAATAGACCACGATCAGGATCCTGCCACCACAGCGGTTGGATGGTACGGGCTGGTAATGACGCTACGCGATTCTGCAACCCAGGCTATGATTTCTCAATGGCAGTCTAACCTGCCTCCACAGCTCTGCGGTGGTGCCGGTCTTAACGGCAACTTTACCGAGAATGCACTTACCTGGGTAGATGTAAACAATAACAAGGAATTCCTTGATTCAGCCACCGGGTTAATAATCACGCCGGTATTTGATCCTGTTACCGGGACACTGATTCGCGTTGACACTAGCTCGTTCCACATGCCCGATAACATGGAAAAAGTTGTCCGCTCGGGTTCGTACATCACGAGTGCTGAGTGCTTTGGTAACAAGTATGCCCTGGGTACAGTTGGTATTGGGTTTGACTATGCCATACAACAGTACGGCGGGGTTTACCGTGCCCTTCCCAAAGGCGATATCGTTAGTGGTGGTGACCCCAACATCTATGTTGGTGCTGCACGGAAAAGTGCACAGGTGTACAATGATAAAAGCAACCTGAACCGTCCGCCGGCCTACTTCGAAGAACCCTATCCAGGATGGCAGCTCAGCCCGGGTGTCAATTGGGATGTTAGTTACAATAACGGCCCCGGAATCTATGAAATCACCTTTGGTGAAGGCGGGACCGAAACGATTACAACCGGCTTTTCTACGTCAACCAAGATTGGCGATGACAATGATGACGGTAAACGTGCAACATTCGAAAACGTACCATACCTTACGATGCACGTTCGTAATGTTGAGTCATTTGACCGCTCAGAAGCCAGACCCGACGGAACCGTTGGTTCTGTTACGGTGTCGTACCCGGCAGAACTGAAGGCAGCTCAATTCACAATGGACTCAATTCAGTTGCGCGCTGATTTCCCAAATCCTGAACTTACACCTGTTGGCTCGTATTCTACAGCTGCTTATGGCTGGAGAAATTCACGCTATGGCAATTTCACCACAGCTACTCTGAAGTACTTTGCAGCAGATTCAAACAGTGGCAGCCCCGTAGGAACGATGGGACGCTACTACCTGAGCCGTAACCTCTCAACAACAGGCAAGGATACTTTGGACTTTACGCACGTGATTACCATTGCAGGTGCTCAGTTTGTAATCGACTTCTCCCGGTTCGGATCCAGGAATGCCGCTGCCGGTTTGCGTGTTGCACCTGTGAACGTTCCGTTCCATGGCAATACTGCAAGTTCCGAAAAACCGATTCCTCCCGCTACTGATTTTAAACCCGGTGATAAAATCAGACTGTACACATTTGGCGGTGCTTTTGGCTTCCCGATGGATTCAACCAAGGTGTTTGCTAAGATTGGTCATGATAGCCCCGATATTTCTGGCCGGCCGTACACCGAATCAGAACTTGAACAGATTCAGGTTGTTCCCAATCCGTACTACGTAACTCACGAAGGCATGCGTTCGCCGTACGAAGGACGTTTGTACTTTACACGTCTGCCCCGACAAGCCAAAATTTCAATCTATACGCTGAGCGGTGAACTGGTAACAACGTACAACCACGATGAATCAACATCAGATGATCCGCATACCTTTGGCACATACGTATGGGATTTGCTTAGCAAGAACCGTCAGCGTGTGGTAAGCCAGATGTTAATTGCCAAAATTGAGACGCCGGACGGAACGTCGGTAACAAAGAAATTTACAATCGTGCTTGGTGGAGCACGGATTCAAACCCAAGAGTGATCAGGAGATGCTAAACATTATGAATACCCTCTCGATATACTTAGTGCGGGCATGCAGTGTTGCAGTGCTCTACCTGACAGCTACCTCTACAGCTCTGAGCCAGTTAGTGGCCGTGACTGCCGGCGAATACACCAAGGTGGGGTTGTCCGGTGGACAGTTCTTAAAAGTTGGTGTTGGTGCCCGAGGAACTGCTATGGCCGGTGCATACAGTGCTCTTTCCAATGACTTAACGTCGATTTTCTGGAACCCTGCCGGTCTTGCCCAGGTCAAGTCATACGGGGCAGACTTCAGCCAGACGTTCTGGCTGGCAGGTACCACGCATAGCTTTGCTGCTGCTTCTATTCCGATCAGTGACAAGTTTAAATTTGCCGCAAGCTTTGTATCCTTTAGCAGTGGCGATATTCCAATTACAACTACGGCCGACCCAACCGGTTCTGCCGGCGGACTATACAGCGTAAATGACATTGCGGTGGGAGCCACCCTTGCGGGATATCTTACCGAACAGTTCTCGTTTGGTGTTACAGCTCGCTACGTTGACCACGGCTTCAGCAGTATGTCGGCCTCGGGTGTCTCATTCGATATTGGAACTCGCTACAAAACAGGCGTTAAGGGTCTGGATCTTGCCTTTAGCATCAATAATCTTGGTACTGCACAGGCATATACCGGATCCGAGCTTACAAAAACGGTCCTTCCGGCGCCCGGCTTAAACTCAAGCCAGGTTGACGCTATTCTGGCAACCAATAGCTTTGATATCCCGCTGTCATTTAGGGCAGGTTTGGGCGTGAATATGTTTGAAGGCTTAATTGCCGACAAACACGAGGTGGACGCCGATGGTACGATTGTCCATGACTGGGTGGTCGGTGCCGACTTTGAAACCTTCGCCGATGTGCCGGAACAGTTTGCTATCGGTACTGAATATACATTCCGAGAGTTTGTTTCCCTTCGCGCAGGCTACCGGTTTGGTCAGAGTGAATTTGGCTTGTCAGGCGGTGTCGGCCTGGTATATCGAACCGGTTCGTTCGATGGACGCCTGGACTATTCCGTCAGCCCGTCGGCAAACCTTGGCATGGTAAATCGTGTAAGTGTTTCCTTCTTCATCGACTAACATTCTCGGGCGATTTGTTCTTGGATTCGCACTTGTCATAGCCCCTTTCATGAAAGGGGCTGAACAGAGTATTAACATCCTTGCCGATGCTGTTCAGTTCAGAACCTCAGTGGGAAGCACGCGCTGGGAGTTTCAGTATTCGTTCCCGGATACCACACTAACTCCTACACGAACGGCTACGGGTGACTACGAGGGCGAACTCCTGTGCACGCTTCGCTTACGTACACCGGACGGTGATACAATTACCGATAGGTGGATTGCTGCCGGCCCATTGCCGGGTTTGGTGTTTAAACATAGCCGCTTTTTTACCGGAGTCAGGTCATTTGAGCTACCACCGGGCAGATACCACGCATTGCTCAATGTGCAGGATAATGTTAATACCAAGCGTGCTGCAATGCTTCAGTTTGACTTTGATGTCCGAGGGTTCGGACAAAAAGTAGAGATGAGCGATCTGATGTTTACTGCACCGTCTGCCGGCGATGCAGTCCCGCACTATACAAGAAATGGTGTCGTGGCAATTCCTAATCCCCGACATGAATTCTCAGGCACAGACCCCAATATCTCGGTTTATTTTGAAGTCTATCAAGCCCTGGCTAACCATGCAGATACACTTGCCGTTGAGTTCGAGGTCCTGGATTTTGCACTTCAACCAGTCCTAAACCAACATGCTAAACTTCTTGGCAGTGGCAATGGTTTAGTTGTGAGTGAATCAATCCCGGCAGGAGCACTGCGCACAGGCGTCTATACGCTCAATGTGAGGATTTTCCAGTATCCAACCAGCGGGAACGCACCCATTGCCACTCGCAGTGAACGATTCTACATCCTTAACCCTGAACTCCCGCCCGAGGGAACCATCCTTCTAACAGAAGAACAACGCTTCCTTGCGTCTGAGTGGGCTGTATGCGAAGGCAGTAAGCTAAAGCTGGAACTCGAATTGTCAGATGTTTTGGCTACTAAGGCTGAAAAACAAACTCTGGCTGGTCTGACTGATGTTCGTGCTCAGCAACGATACCTGTATCGCTTTTGGCAGTCTCGCGACCCTGATCCGTCCACACCGGTAAATGAACGCCTGGATGAGTTCCGATCCATGCTTAAGAGGGCTCAGGCGTTTTATGCAAGCCCCGCATTTAAAGATGGATGGCGCAGTGATCGCGGCCGGACGCTGCTGAAATACGGTCCGCCAACCCAGGTTACACAACATATTCAAACCATCGATACAAAACCATACGAGGAATGGTTCTATCAGGGAATTCAGGGCGGCGTGTATTTTTACTTTGTGGATGTGCAGGGTCAGGCAAATCATAAACTTGTTCATAGTACGATGATCGGCGAAGTGCGCAACGAAAAGTGGTTTGAAATCTACGCAAAGGCTTTCGAGCCCGATCCGATGCCTACGCGCTCGCTTACTCCTACGGCACGGTAAGTAATGGCACACCGGTTTCAGTTCACAGTAATCAGCATTCTGTCAACTGTTCTGCAGAAATGTGGACTTCGCTGTACGCGCAAATTCGGCAAAATGCTGGGCCTGCTGTTTATGCTGCAAACAAAACGAAGAATGATAACCTACGATAATATCAGCAAGGCGTACCCTGGACACTCAGATGAGTGGAAAGGGGCTTTGGTACGTGGTGCATACGTTAACCTGGGAATTACGTTTGCCGAGATGCTGTATTCAAAGGCTCTGTCAGCCGATGACCTGATAAACCAAGTTACGTTCTCAGGCCTTGACGTTGTTGCTGAACGGGCAAGGAACGGTTTGCCAAGTATCCTGCTTTCCGGACACTTTGGAAACTGGGAATATTTGGCGATGGCAGCAGGTGTCCGCCTGCACAAGCCCCTTACGATTGTTGTCCATCCGCAACACAATGCCTATCTGGATGCTGAGCTGAATACCATCAGGACGCGCTTTGGTAACATCGTTGTCCCAATGCACAAGGCGGCACGGACCTTGGTCCGCACGATTCAGGAAGGCGGCATTGTGGCGTTCCTGGCAGACCAGCATGCTTCGGCAGACCATGATCCGCAGATTGAGTTTTTTGGCAGACCTACGCCAACGTACAGCGCTCCGGCAGCACTTGCATTGAAATTTAATGTGCCCATGTTTTTAGGGACGGCTGTCCGACACGACACAGGTAAATATTCCGTCAATGTGCAGCCTGTTCCTTCAGCAGATCTGTCAGATAACCCGGAATCAGTCATTGAATTAACACACCGGCATGTTGCAATGCTGGAATCAGAAATCCGCGCTAATCCGCATTTGTGGAGCTGGCAGCATAGACGTTGGCGAACGTAGTTTTTTTTCTTCACGATGTGAATCGGCACTAACTATGAAGTTTTCAGGTTCAAAAGTCAGACGCCAGGATGAGTCAGAGGCAGCATCATCCAAAAAGGATCGGCGCACCGGCGGAAGTCGTCCCACGGGCGGGAGTCGTCCCAGCGGCGGGAGTCGTCCCACGGGCGGGAGTCGTCCCACGGGCGGGAGTCGTCCCAG
>Ga0226835_1000993_pt1 | contig 19576 bp, 16 predicted proteins | sample LAC_MetaG_1_FD_163627 | JGI IMG/M metagenome (GOLD analysis project Ga0226835, IMG submission 163627) | Anaerobic ammonium oxidizing microbial communities from anammox membrane bioreactor (MBR) in UC Berkley, California, United States -... | ecosystem: Engineered > Bioreactor > Anaerobic >...
GACCGAACGTATTCACTCGGCCCTGGATTATCTCACACCAGCAGAGTTTGAGGCGGCGGCATTGGGCCAGCCGATCCCTCTCTTATGAATGGCCCGAAAAGTGTCCAGTTTTTCAACCGCAGGACACAGGATTTCCCCTCGCCCCGGTGAGGGAGAGGGGTGCAGGGGTGAGGGGGCAAGACACAAAGAAAACGGCCAGCGCATTCGTCTGGCCGCGGTAAACATGACCGGCGAACCGGCCTCTGACCGGCTTAGCGTTCGCCGGGAAAATCCTGCTGGCGGAGGGGGTGGGATTCGAACCCACGGTGGCGCGAAGCACCACAACGGTTTTCGAGACCGCCCCATTCAACCACTCTGGCACCCCTCCATTTTGGGCGAGCTATACAGTTGTCACTTCTGACCCTGGGCGCGCAGCCCGGCGAAAAACTCGCGGATCAGCGCGGCAGCTTCGCCGGCCAGCACGCCCCCCGCCACCTCGACCCGGTGATTGAGCTGCGGGTGGTTCAGCAGGTCCAGCACGCTGCCGCTCGCCCCGGCTTTCGGGTCGGGCGCGGCGTAGACTAGGCGTGGCAGCCGGGCTAAAATCATCGCCCCGGCGCACATGGCGCACGGCTCGAGCGTGCAGTACAGCGTCACGTCTTCGAGCCGCCATTGGCCCAGGACGGCGGACGCGGCGCGGATGACCAGCAGCTCGGCGTGCGCGGTCGCGTCGCCATCGGCTTCGCGCCGGTTGTGCGCCCGCGCGATCACGTCCCCGCCGCGCACAGCAATCGCCCCGATGGGCACGTCCTCGTGGGCCAGGGCGAGGCGCGCTTCGTCGAGCGCCAGGCGCATCCAGGTGCTATCGTCCATCGCGGGCGCATTATAACACGGGGTCGGGGGGAGCGGAAGTCCGAGTTGGTCAGAGTCATCCGCCGGCGCGGGCGCAAAGCGCCCACCCTGATGCAGAAACCAGTGTTATAATAGGGATTGTAGTAATTGACTGAGATAAGGCTATTGCCCTTATCACCATCTACGGGGGAAAGAGCATCATGAAGAAGTTCCTTGAAGAGTTCAAGCAATTCGCCATGCGCGGCAATGTGGTCGATCTGGCTGTGGGTATCATCATCGGTGTGGCCTTTGGCAACATCGTCAACTCGCTGGTCAATGACATCATCATGCCGCCGATCGGGTACCTCCTCAACGACATTGACTTCTCCGACCTGTTCATCAACCTGTCGGGCGGCGACTACAGCTCGCTGGCGGCGGCCAAAGATGCGGGTGCGGCGACGATCAACTACGGCCTGTTCATCAACGCTGTGATCAACTTCATCATCGTCGCCCTGGCGGTCTTCCTTCTGGTCAAGCAGATGAACCGCTTCCTCAAGGAAAAGCCCGCCCCGCCCGCCGACCCCACGACCAAGGAATGCCCGTTCTGCCACACCGAGATCCCCATCCCGGCTGTGCGCTGCCCGCACTGCACGTCTCACCTGGAGGAGTCTAAGTAAGTCCGCCCGAACGAGCATTGTCTGTGCAGGGGCGTCATGAGACGCCCCTTTTTGCGCGCCGTCACGGCTCAGGAATCGCTCGGCGCGCGGGGAGGCGGGTGGTAGCGTATCGAATTCGGTTGAAATGGAGCGGAGACTGGCTGCCGTGTGCCCTCCATCCCCCGGCCCAAGCCCCTTCCCCGCCAGGAGGGTGGGGCCTGATGGATGCGCTTCTCTCCCTTCTAATTTCTATGGGGGGCCAGGGCGAGCGCACGAGTTCTCAGGCGGCCCCTGAACCGCCGAGGCGCAGAGAAAAGCAAAGAGTCTTGTGGTGATTCTCGCGTCTTCCGCGCCCTGGTGGTGATAGTCTGTGCCCCTGCCTAAACCTGCCCCGCCGCGCGCAGCGCGTCTTCGAGCGCGAGCGCGCCCGTGTAGAGCGCCTGGCCGATGACCACGCCCGCCACCGCGCCCGTCGCCCGCAGACGGCGCACATCGTCCAGCGACGCCACCCCGCCCGACGCGATCACCGCCAGGCCGGTCGCCCGCGCCAGCGCCGCCGTCCCTTCGACGTTTACGCCGCTCAGATCGCCATCGCGCGACACGTCGGTGTAGAGCGCGTGCAGCACGCCCATCTGCGCCAGGCGCGCGCCCAGCTCTGCCGGTGTCCACGCGCTGGCCTGCTGCCAGCCGTGCGTCGCCACGCGCCCGCCGCGCGCGTCGAGGGCCACCGTCACCGCCGGCGCACCGAAGCGGGCCACGGCCTCGCGCGCGATCTCCGGCTGCTGCACGGCGAGCGTGCCCAGCACGACGCGCGCCGCCCCCGCGTCCAGGGCGCGTGCCGCGTCATCGAGCGAGCGCAGCCCGCCGCCGAACTGCACCGCCAGCCCCACCCCGGCGACAGCCCGCAGCGCGTCGAGGGCCAGCGTCGCTTCGCCGAGCGCCCCGTCCAGGTTGACCACGTGCAGCCAGGCCGCGCCCGCCGCGCGCCAGCGCTCGGCCACGGCTACCGGATCGTCGCTGTGCACGGTCTCCTGGGCGGGATCGCCGTACCTGAGGCGCACCACGCGCCCGCGCCGCAGGTCAATGGCCGGATAGACGATCATGCTCACAGCTCCACGAAGTTGCGCAGGATGCGCAGGCCCACCGCCTGGCTCTTTTCCGGGTGTGGCTGGATGCCGAACAGGTTGCCGCGCGCCACCACCGCAGCGAACTCCAGCCCGTAATCGGTCGTCGCCAGCACGTCGCCCGTCTCGCCCGCGTCCACGTAGTACGAGTGCACGAAGTAGGCGCAGGCTCCGTCCTCGATGCCCACCAGCAAGGGATGCGCACGCCGGATGTGAAGCTGGTTCCAGCCGATGTGCGGCACCTTCGGCCCGGCGGGGGGAAAGCGCGTCACGCGGCCCGGCAGCAGGCCCAGCCCGCGATGCCAGCCCATCTCGTCGCTGGACTCGAAGAGGTACTGCATCCCCAGGCAAATGCCGATCAGCGGCACGCCCGCCGCCGCTGCTGCTTTCAGCGGCCCCTCGAAGCCCGCTGCACGCAGGGCATTCATCCCCGCGCCGAAAGCGCCAACGCCGGGCAGCACGATCTTATCCGCGCCGGCTAACCCATCCGGCGTGGACAGGGTGACCACGCTCGCACCCAGGTGGATCAGGGCATTGCGCACGCTGCGCAGGTTGCCCGCCCCGTAGTCAATGAGGGCGATCATGGAGGAGTTTCCCCATCGCCAGGCTCCGCTGGCGGCCTCTCCGGCTTCCAGTGTGGGGCGATCATGCGCTCTGGGTTGAGAATCTCATCCACCTGCTCGCGGGTGAGCAGGCCGCGCTCCAGCACCAGCTCGACCACTCCGCGACCGCTGGCCAGCGCTTCTTTAGCGATGGCGGCGGACTGGTCATAGCCGATATACGGATTGAGCGCAGTGACGATGCCGATCGAGTTCTCGACCATGTGGCGCAGGTGCTCGCGGTTGGCAGTGATGCCCTCCACACAGCGCGTCAGGAAGACGCGGCAGGCGTTGCGCAGGTGGGTGAGGCTGTTGAACAGCGCGTAGGCGATGACCGGCTCCATCACGTTCAGTTGAAGCTGCCCCGCCTGAGCCGCCATGGTCACCGTGACATCGTTGCCGATCACGTCGAAGGCCACCTGGTTGACTACCTCTGGAATGACCGGGTTGACCTTGCCCGGCATGATGGACGACCCCGGCTGCACCGCTGGCAGGTTGATCTCGTGCAGGCCGGCGCGCGGCCCCGAAGACAGCAGGCGCAGATCGTTGGCCGTCTTCGACAGCTTGACGGCGATGCGCTTGAGCACGCCCGACAACTGCACAAAGACGCCGGTATCCTGGGTGGCCTCGACCAGGTTGGGCGAGATCACCAGCGGAATCCCGGTCAGCTTGCGCAGGTGCTGACACACGCGCCCGGCGAACTCCGGGTGCGCGTTGATGCCGGTGCCGATGGCCGTTGCTCCCATGTTGATCTCCAGGATAAGCTGCGCCGCTTCGCGCAGCCGCTCCATGTCTTCGTCCAGCATCACGGCGTAGGTGCTGAATTCCTGCCCCAGCGTCATGGGCACCGCGTCCTGAAGCTGGGTGCGCCCCATCTTGATCACGTCGTTGAATTCGTCGGCTTTGGCCGCGAACCCGTCCCGCAGCTCGCACATCGCCCCCAGCAGATCGCCGATGGAGAACTGCAACGCGATCTTGAGCGACGTCGGGTATACGTCGTTAGTGCTCTGCGACAGATTCACGTGGTTGAGCGGGTGAACATGCGCATACTCGCCCTTGCCATACCCCAGCAGCTCCAGGGCGCGGTTGGCGATCACCTCGTTCGCGTTCATGTTGGTGGAAGTGCCCGCCCCACCCTGGATCACATCCACCACAAACTGGCCCGTCCACAGCCCCCGCCGAACCTCTTCCGCCGCCGCGATGATGGCCTCCGCCACCTGCGGATCGAGCAGGCCCAGGTCCCGGTTGGCCAGGGCCGACGCTTGCTTGACGCAAGCCAGCGCCTCGATCAGGAATGGGTATTTGCTGATCGGCATATCCGAGATCGGGAAGTTCTCGACCGCCCGCTGGGTCTGCACGCCGTAATAGGTCTCGTCGGGGATGCGCCGCTCTCCCAGCGAATCCCGCTCGATGCGGTAGCGGCCAGAGGGCACGGGCGAGTCGCTGCCCGCCTGCTGCGCCGCCGAATAGGTGAGCCGCTCGCTCAATGTCGCCGCCGCTATCGTCCTTAGCTGCTGATAAATATCCGGGTGTTTTTGGGCGAGATGTCCCAGCGTGGCCCGCGAAAGCGACAGCGCGCGCACAGCGGTTCTGGCGTAGGCCGATGTGACGTGCGTCGGGCTGCCCAGCAGCAGACGCTCGCCGAGCAGCGCGCCAGGGCCGAGCGTCGCCAGGGTGACGGGGCGCTGGCCGCTGCCGTGCAGCACGACGACCTCGCCGCGCTCAACGATCAGCACGGAGCTACGAGCTTCGTGCTCGTGGAACAGGTATTGCTGCGGCTGGAATTCGACCACTTCGACCAGCTCTGCCACCACGCTCAGGGCGTCATCATCCAGCGCCTCGAACAAGCTGGTCTTGCGCAGCATTTGGCTGAAGGTATCAGGGGCCATCAGTCCTCCCGGTTCGGCACTGCCGGACCATCGTCCGCGCAAAGTGTGGAGCGGCGTGGAGCCGCAACCATAGGGTACCGCAAAATACCCCAGATGGGGATATCTGCCTGGGCGGGCCTCCAGAGCGCGTTATGCGCGCTCGCACCCCCATCCCCGGCCCTTTTCTGCGCAAACACGGCCCGCCCTTCCCCGGCATCCCCTACACGTCTCCCTCACCCTGCCCGACATCAGGCGAGTCGCGGGCAATTCTTATGCGCGTTCTTCGCAAAGGGTGCGTGCAAAACCTGTCAGGGTGGCGCGCTGTGCTGCTGCGCTCTGGTTGATCTCACTCTCGTTCGGCTTGCCCCTTCTCCGTAAATGGAGTGGGGAAGTAAGTGCAGGGCCAAGTCCCCTCTCCGCGTGTGGAGAGGGGACTTAGGGGTGAGGCAGATCCGCCAGTCGGGCTTCTCAAACGATCGCTGACAACCGTTCCACGCGCCCTCGTCGTGCTGGTAAGTCGCAGAAAACGCAAAAGTGATTCATAATCAGCAGTCAGCCGTGCCGGCACGGTTCGTCAACTGCCAGCGAGCGGCGCTCCGGCGTCCGGCTCGCTCTGTGAAGCGGAACAGCGACTTATGCAGACTTGTCCCCACTGTGGTTGGGAGAACTTCGAAGGGATCATTTATTGCGACCGCTGCGGGGTGGCGCTCGTCCGGTTGCCGCTCGCCACGCGCATGCTGGCCAGCTCGCCAGATGTGCAGGTGCGCGCCGATACGTTGGGGCCGGATGGCGTCATCATTTTGCAGGTGGGCGAGTCCGATCCTCCAATCATGGTCCAGATTCGGGGCGAGATCATCCTGGGCCGCATCAGCCAGGCGTCGGAAGAAGCGACCTACCTCAACCTGGCCCCCTTCGGCGCAGACGAGGCCGGAGTATCGCGCCGTCACGCGCGGCTGCTGCGCGACGGGCGCGCGGTTTACCTGATGGACCTCAACAGCACCAACGGCACGCGCGTCAACGGAGAATCGCTGGCGGCGGGCGTGGAAAAGCGTCTGCGCGATGGCGACGAACTCCTGCTGGGACGCCTGAAGATCTTCGTCTATCTCAAGCAGTAGGGGCACATGAATCCGCTTCGACGAGCGCTAGGGGGGCTGGCGGCGCTGCTGGCGCTGACCCTCGCTGCGTGCGGCGGCAGCGTGCGCAGCAATGACCCGGTCTTCATGGTCGCTTCGCCCGTGCCGCCGGACGCGGGTTTCGTCACCTACCGGCACACTTCCGGCGCGTTCTCGCTGCGCATCCCGCCGGACTGGATCGCCGGAGAACTGCCCGACCCAGAGGGCGTGCGCGTGCAGTTCACCGCCCTGGAGGGCGTGGCGGCGGTCACGCGGCTGAGCGTGTACGTGGTCAACGTCGGCGCGCCGATGACACCCGAAGCCTTCGCCCAGGCCGCCAACGCTTACCAGCCCCCCGCCGACCTGGTCGCCTATGGCTGGCAGGAGCTTGAGCGCAGCGATCAGCGCGACGGCAGCCGCCGCCTGGTCGGGGTGCGCACCTACCCGACGCTTGGCCCGCGCTCGCTCAACATCTTCCTGCAGGGAGCCGGCTCCTTCTTCTCCGCGCTCGAAGTAGACGTGACGGGCGCTGATCCGGTGGCGCTCGACACGCTGACAGCCATCGTCAACACCTTCCGCGTGGAACCAGCCGCCGAACTTATGGCCGGGACAGTGCAGCAGGCGGCGTCGGGCGTGACCTCGTTCACTGGCGTGATCGGCTTCAACGGCTACCTGGCCTGGACAGACGTTGACGGCGTCTTCCACCTGACGGGCGAAGCTGTCAACACGACGCCGGACACCCTGGAAGCGGTGCGACTGTCCGGCGTGCTCTACGACGCGCAGGATCGCCGCCTCGCCGAGCAGTCGGACATCCTGTCCCTGGACGTGCTGGGGCCGGGCCAGGGCGCACCCTTCGATCTGCGCTTCGAGGGCGGGCGTCCGCCCAGCGCCGTGCGCTACGAGCTGAACGTGGCCGGGCGTGCGGCAGACTACGCGCTGAACACCTTCTACGGGCCGGAGAACTTCGCCATCGCCAACGACCGCGCCGACTACAACGCCCAGGGTCGCCTGGTGGTGCGCGGCGAGCTGGCCAACATCGGGCCACACAGCGCGCAGAGCGTCAAGGTGATCGTCGCCATCTGGGACGACCAGGGGCACGTCGCCGCCGCCGAGACCGTTTTCGTCGCCAAACCGCAGCTTGTCCCCCAAGAAGCGGTTGCTTTCGAGGTGCCTTTCTACGCGCTGGGCGGCCCGGCGGTCACCTATACGCTGACGGTGGTGGGCACTGTGGCGAGCGCGGCGTCATGACGGCGCGGCTGGCGTCCGACTCCCCCTGCCCTGGACAGGCTGATGACTGAGCGCAGACCCCCGTGGAAAACCATCGGCCCGCTGGAGGCCGTCGGGCTGATCGCCTTTGGGATCGCGCTGGCGCTGATTGTGGCCGGCGGTCTGGATCCCATCGCGCTGATCATCCTGCTGGTGCTGACTTATTTCGCCTACATGGCGCGCGGTGTGCTGCGCCAGGCGCGGCGCTTCCGCCCGGTGGAGCCGCCGCGCACCTGGGCGATCACTGCCCTGGCCAACCTGCTGCTCATGGCTCTGGGCATCGGCGCGTTCGGCTGGTACCTGGCCGGGGGCGGGGCGCTGGCCTGGGTGCCGTTCCTGCTGTTCATGGCTGGGATGATGGCCCTGCGCTGGTGGCGGCGCGGCGTTGTCCGGCAGTTGTACGCCTGGCGCGGGCCGGCGCTGACCCTGTTGCAGCGCGGTGAGTACCGCCAGGTGGTGCGCAACCTGGAAGGCGAAGCGACCGCCGGGCGCGGCCATCCCGACAAGCTGGCGGTCGTCGCCCTGGCCCTGATCGAGCTGAACAAATGGGAGCACGCCGACCGGCTGCTGGCCCAGGCGCGGCAGCTTGCGCCGGAGTACGCCTCGGTCAACGGGGCGCTTGGCTCGCTGCGCCGCCACCAGGCGCGCTATGCCGAAGCTGTGATCGCGCTGCAAGCGGCGCTCGCCTTTGAGGAAGACCCCAACTCGCGCTACTACCTGGGGCTGTGCCAGTTCCTGGGCGGCGACCGGTTGGGCGCGTGGGAGACGCTGCAGGGCGTGATAGACGACCCGCTGCTCTTCCGCCAGGGGCAGACCTTCGGCGCGTACATCCTGGGCCAGGTCGCAGAAGGAGACGGCGACGCAGAGGCTGCGCGGGCCTGGTATGCGCGCATGGCCGAGGTTGCCCCGAAGGTCATCCCGGCGCTGGAAGAAGAAGCGCGTCGCCACAAGCAGACGCCCTATGGTGAGACGCTCAAGGACCATGTGCGGACCATGCAGCGGATCATCGCCCGCCGCCCGCTCGAAGAACGCCCATGACAGCAGCGTTTCCGCCCAGATTGTTGTGAAATCGTTGAGATTGACGACCTTGCTCGCGTCACTTGTTCATGCTACGTGAATATTTTGTGAAATTGGCGTAAAACCGCCTCCCGGGGGATTGTAACGCCAGGGGATGCATGATACTATCAGGGCACTATCGGGTAGATCAAACCCAACTCATTCTATCTAAGGGAGGTCTCATATGTTGTACCAGCCGCGTGAAGAGGGTCAAGGTCTCGTTGAGTACGCGCTCATCCTGGTCCTGGTGGCCGTCGTCGTGATCATTATTCTGGCCCTGCTCGGCCCGGTGATCGGCAACGTCTTCTCGAACATCGTTTCAGCCCTGTAATCGTCCGCTCTTCTTGACCCGCGAAGCCCCGCGCCCTGCGGGGCTTCGCTGTTTCTGGGCACCAGGTGTGGCGTCCGGCAAGCGTAGGAGACGAGCGCGGCATTTTGCGCTAAACTCTGTCCGGCGACGCGCTGGCAAGGAGAAATGCCCATGCATGGTGTGGCGAGATTTGCGCCGCTGGCCCTGCTGCTAGCACTAACGGCGTGCAGCACGCTCACCGGCAGCGCCGAGATAGAGCAACTGGAGACGCGCAACGCCCAGCTTCAGAGCACCATCGAGGTGCTGGGCACACCGCTGGCGACCATCACCTCTCTGCAGGATGCGGCGACACAGGCCGTGCTGCTTGAGGCGCAGCTTGCCGCCGCCCAGAACGAGGCGCTCGCGGCCAGGGCCACGCTCACTGTGCTGGAACTGACCGGTGGGGGCGCTGTCGTCCCCACACCCCAGGCGCTGGCAGCACCGCCCGGCGATCAGCCGTCTATGCTGGCGACAAGCGCCCCCACGCCCAGCGGTACAGGCACGCGCTTTATGGACACGGTGACGGCCACCGGGCGCGACACACAGGACTGCCCGACAGGCGTGACCTCCGTCTTCGCCCCTGATACGCGCACGATCTACGTGATCACGCGGGTCAATGTCCTGCCCGCCGGCTCGACGCTCAGCGCGCGCTGGACGGCCAACGGCCAGTTGTTCTACGACGATACGCAATGCTGGGTCACTGACAGTGAATGGGTGGACATCTGCGCCTATTGCTCCATCGTCCCCGAAGGCGCCGCGTTCGAGAGCGGTGAGTGGGCTGTGGAATTGCTGCTCGATGGGCAGTTGATGTCACAGGCGCAGTTTCGCGTCGGGGAGGCCGCCGCCGTCATGCCGGAGGGCGGAAGTGCTGTGACTCCCGGCACCACGACACAGTGACGCTCTGCGGTTCCCTCGCCTGATGGCAACGGGCGCGTCCGCTGGGCGCGCTCTTTGTTTGCGGGGAGTATCTGCCGGATAGGAGAGAAAATCAGGAGGAGCGCGCGTCCAGCTTGCTCAGCCGGCGGCGGATGCGCTGCTGCAGGCGAAGCGTTAACGGCGGCAGCGCGATCGGCTCCTCGCCATCGCCCAACCAGTCGGTGACGCGCCCTCCCAGAAAAAGCCCGCCATAGTAGCCGCCGACCGCGAACAGGTAGCCGCTGATCAGGTCAGGCGAATTATGGCGCATGGTCAGCACCGTGGATGCTGAGATCAGCGCGCCCATCGCCACCCCGACGAGGAAGATACGCCGTGTGGGGCGGAAGCGAATCACGAAGCACATAATGATCAGCGCGTAGAAGACATGCTGGCTGGGCGCAGCGTTATGCGTGCTGGCTGCCGCATCCACCCCATAGCTATCGCGCAGAAGCTGGGCCAGCGCGTGCGTGCCGGGCACCTGTTCTGGCGCGGGCTTGGTGACATATGTGGGAACGAGGATGTAGACCAGGTAACCGACCAGGGCCGTCGTGGCCATCGCCAGGATGAACTGGCGATAGAGGCGGTTGGGCATGGCGAACATGGCCCACAGCGGCACCAGGACTGACAGCACAAAGCCGACTGAGTACGGGATCAGCCACAGGCCGTTGGGGGTCAGATTGTCGTCTATGGCCGCGATCTTCAGTTCCCAACCGTCGGTTGGCTCGCGGAACTGCGCGTTGAGCAGGTTGATCGTGAAGAACTGGAGTTGGATCAGCAGCAGCGCCAGGAACAGCACCAGGCGATCTTGGAACAGCCGTCGCAGCAGCGACGTAGCACCAAAGGCGTGCATCGTCCCCTCTCCCACAGCCATCGGGATGGCACGCCGATGACTCGCGAGTGGCAAACTGCGCCGGAGGGCAGGCTTCTGTCTGGGAGTATTATACGGTCTTGATCGGCCATTGGCGAAAAAAGTGGGGGCGGCGGAGGGATTGCGAATTGCGGATTGCGGATTGCGGATTGAAGAACCGCTCTCCGCAGGCGGCTCAGAGGCGGGCAGCAGCCTGGGAGGCTCCGGCCAGGCGCAGCACCTGCCCGCTCCTGAGTCCCGCACAGGGAAGAAATCTCACAATCCGCAATTCACCAGGGGTCAGCCGGCCTCCGGGTTGGAGTCTGGCTCCGCGTTGCCGGGCGGCACAGGCGGCAGGGTGAAGTAGAACAGGCTGCCCTGGCCAGGGGCGCTCTCTACGCCGGCCTCGCCGGAGAGCCGCTCGACAATGCGCCGCACGATGGACAGACCCAGCCCGTACCCCTCCACGTGGACCGTGCGAAGCTGCGTGAACGGCGTGAACAACTGCGCCTGCTGCTCCGGCGACAGCCCTTCACCGTTGTCGCGCACCCAGAAGCGCGGCGTCCCGTCGGGCAGCACATCGGCGCCTAGCTCGACGCGCGGCGGACGCCCGCCATATTTCAGCGCGTTGCTGATATAGTTGACCCACACCTCAGCGACCCACGCGCCATAGCCGAGCGCCGAAGGCCAGGTATCACTGACGACAACTTCCCCGCCAGATTCCTTGACCATGTAGGCCAGCCGGCTCAGCGCATCGTCCACGATGCTGGCCATGTTCAGGGGGCGAGCCTGCACCTGGCCCTGGCGCATTCGGGCCAGCAGCAGCAATTCATCAATGATGTTGCCCATGCGCTTGGCGCTGTCGGCGATGATCTGCGCGAAGGAATGCCGCGACTCCTCATCCATGGTGCCGTCATCGCTCAGCAGCAGGTCGGCATAGCCGAGAATGGGACTCAGCGGACTCTTAAGATCATGGGCGACGGTGCGCGCAAACGCATCCAGTTCCTGGATGAGCTGTTCGCGCTCCTGGGTTGCCTGGATGCGCTCGGTGATGTCCTTGGCGATGGTCAGTAGGCAGCGCTCGCCATCCAGTTCGACCACTTCGGCAGAAAGAAGCGCGACTCCGATCTCGCCGGACTTGTGGCGGAAAGGGACTTCCAGGTTATGCGCCGCGCCCTCTGTCGTCGCCAGGCTCAGAAAGGCGTCGCGCCTGTTCGGGTCTGGCCAGATATCCACTTCGCCGATGGTGCGCCCTATGACTTCGTGCCGCTCGTGCCCGACGATCTCCAGAAAGCTGTCGTTGACATCAATGAAGCGCCCGCCGTCCAGCGCATTGATCATCATTGCATCCGGGCTGGCGCGAAAAGCGTGCGAGAACTTCTCCTCGGACTGGCGCAGCGAATCCACCAGGTGCGCGTTGACAATGGCGATGATGGACTGGCTGGCCAGGGCCATCATCAGTTCCAGGTCCTGGTGCGTAAAGCTGCGCCCGTTGGGCGAATTAATCGCTGTCAGGGTGCCCACGTTGCCATCATGAAAGTGCATGGGCACCACAATGATGTCGCCGTAGCCCGATTCTATCCGCTGCTGCTGGATCGCCGGCGATTCGCGGGGGTCTGGCTCGTCTTTAGAAGAGAGCGCCGGGCGATCCTCACGCAGCACCCAGCCGCTCAATCCATCCCACAGCTCGTCAAGTGTTGGCAACTCTGCGTCGTTGGCTGCGCCCGGCCCTCCCCGAACGCACTGCAGGATCGTCCGGGCATCGCGGTCGAGCATGACCAGCATCACGCGGTCGGCGTACAGCGCGGCGGCCACGCTGTCTACTACCGCCTGGAGAAGCTCCGGCACGCTCTGAGCCGTGGCGAGCAGCGAATGGCTGGCATTGTAGAGAATCTGCGTGCGGAACAGGCTCTCCTGAAGGGCCTGCTCGGCGTGCTTGCGCGCGGTGACGTCTTCCTTGATGCCGAGGAAGTGCGTGATGCGCCCGCCAGCATCCCGGATCGGCAGAATGGTCGCCAGCTCCCAGTACAGATCGCCGTTCTTTTTCTTGTTCAGGAACTCGCCACGCCACTCGCCGCCAGCGGTGATCGTCTCCCACAGCTCTTCATATTCAGCGTCCGTGGTATGGCCGGACTTGAGCAGGCTGGGCTGCTGCCCAATCGCTTCGCTGGCTGTGTAGCCGGTCAACGCTGTGAAGCGCGGGTTCACGTACTCAATCGTGCCCTCTACATCCGTGATCACGACCACGCTGGGGCTTTGCTCAACCGCTCTGGAGAGCTTGCGCAGCTCGTGCTCGATGCGCCGGTGCTCGGTGACATCCACAAACGCTTCGATGCCGCCGATGATCTGCCCTGTCGGATCGGTGAGCATCTCGATATTCTTGACCACCGTGTGGGGGGTGCCATCCTTCGCGCGCAGCGTGCACTCGACATCGCTCACCGCCTGGAGCGGGCCTTCGCCACACAGGCCGCAGGTCACGGGGCACGGCTGGCCCATCAGCACCCGGCAGGACTGGCCGACGAGTTCATCTGCGCTGTAGCCCAGAATCTCGACGGCCTTATCATTCAGGCTGGTGATCACGCCGCTGCGATCCACCGTGAAGACGGCGGCTGGCACGGCGCGATAGAGCAGTTCCGTGTATTCGCGCGCCCGGCGCAGCCCGCGCTCGGATTCTCTGCGCGCGCTAATGTCGTGCACGGCCATCAGGCGGACCGGCTGGCCGCGATACGTCCAGTCCTGGCAGTAGACATCCGCTGTAAAGCGCGTCCTGTCCCGGCGCACCAGGGGGAGTTCGGTCATCGTCTCGCCAGGCCCCAGCAGCCGCTCGCGGGCCTGGGCGCGGGCGTCCGGCGCGATGAGGTCGAGCACAGCCTTGCCGGCCAGCTCGCCCGGCGCATAGCCCAACTGCCGGATCAGCGCGCGGTTGACTTCGAGGATGGTGCCGTGTTCGTGGACAAGCAGCCCTTCGCCGACGACTTCGGCGAGCTGACGCACGCTCCCTTCGGTCGTCTGGGCGGCCCGCTGCGCGCGTTTCAGCGCCGCCGCCAACCGCCGGTCGCGGATGCGCAGCCGTTCCAACTGGCGCAGCGTGCGCAGGCGCGCGACGTGGATGATCGCTGCCAGCACCGTCGCCGCCAGCAACCCAACCGCCCAATTATCAGCGCGTCCGTCCAGGTCGGCGCTCCACACGACCACCGCCCAGGCTCCCCAGCTCAGCGCGACGATCAGCCCCAACCAGAGCGGCGACAGCAGGAAGATCGCCGCGCCGACGAGCAGCAGAATAACGCTGATGGTTTGTTCCAGCCGCTCGGTGAGATAAAGATGCAGCAGGCCGTTGGCCAGCACCAATCCGGTCACCCCCGTCGCGAGCGGGTAGACCCAGCTCGCCGGGAGCCTTCGCCGCCATATGGCCAGGCGCATCCCCAGCAGCGCGCCCGCCGTCAGCAGCGCGAACAACGCCAGCACCGGCGCCGCATCGCCGTCAAGCAGCAAAAAGTGACCTGCCGCCAGCACGACGTACAACGCGCTCAGCCCCGCCATCACCGGGCGCAGGCTGGCGCGCATTCTCCTCACCAGCGCGGCGCGCAATTCTGCGTCGCTGACTTCCCCCTCAGCCTGGCGATCCGCCAGAGCCAGACTCTCCCCCGCCGTTTCACCCCTGAACGGCTCACCGACCATACAGCCCTACCTTGCTCCGTACACCGCCATTTACTGCGGCCTGGCCGCCCCGCATATATTATATCTCCCCTGTCTCGAGTATGCCGGTGTGAAGGGTACATTTCACAAAAATTTACGACAGAGATCCACTGACAGATCGCTTCTCGCCCCTTCCTGCAAGGGGTTACGCCTTACCCACAAGTGCCCCCATCCCGCGGCCCTTGCCTCTGCGCGGAGAGAAGGGGGGCGGGAGAGGTACACAGAGGCGCTCGGTGATGAGGCTTCCGAAGTCTGCTGCGGCAGAAAGCCCCGCCCTCTGGCTCTCGTAGGGGCGTATGGCCATACGTCCCTGCGAGACATTTCGCCAACAGCTTCCCTCGTGGGCGAAGGACCGGGGATGGCGAAGCGGGCACGATCTAAGATGTGGGTAATGTATGGCGCGAGAAGGGAAGGGGGAAGAGCGCCCTCGCTCACGCCTCGCGGCGCAGCGCCAGCAGCACCAACGCCCCCCCGCCACCGATCAGCACAGCCGCCGCCAGCACCAGCAACCCGCTGTACTCGTAGAGCTGATCGAGCAGCGCGCTGTCATCATCGGCGGAGTCTCCTGCCGCGTCGAGCGACGGCGCGACGAGTCCTGGATCGGGCGCGCCGGCTTCGACGGTCGGCGCTTCGCTGGCCGGAAGCGGCGTGGCAACGTAGCCCGGCGCCGCGCCAAAGGCTGCGGCCACTTCTCGCCCGGCGAACACCTGGATCAGGGCCGTCCCCGACCCCGTCAGGCCGAATCCATCAGGTGGCATGGCGGCGATCTCGTACCAGCCAGGCGCGAATTCAGTGCACAGCGGGTCGGAGTCCTCGGCGCTGATCAGCGTGATGACGCGATCCGTGCCCGTCACCAGCAGGCGCAGGTCAGGCAGGGCCGCTTCGTCGGGATCGCGGGCGGCGTTGAGGTTCTCGTCGTGGAAAGCGGTGACGCATAACGTGCCCGTCTCAGCGGCCAGCGCGGCGGGCAGCGGCGCGAGCGGCGTGGGCGTGAGGGTGGGCGTCGGCGTCGGCGTAGCGGTCGGCGGCGGCGCAGTCGGGCTGGGCGTGGTCGCGACCACGGAGGCTGTTCCGCTCGCGGCCCCCTCGCCGGACGTTTCGCTCAGCGAGACAGCGTCCCAATAGATGCCGTTGAGCGCCAGGGGCGTCTGCTGCGTCATGAACAGGTAGACGGTCACCGTCTCGGCCTGGGCGGTGGCCGTCACGCGCAGCGCCGCCCACTGATCGTAGGGGGCCGCGTCCGCCGACCATTGCACGGCAGAGGACAACGGGTCGAGGCCGCCAGTCGGGTCAAGGCCCACGCGCAGGGTCGTGCCCGCCGCTTCGTCGGACTGCGCGTAGGGGAATGTGGGGATGGCGCAGCGGGTGGCCGCGTCCGCGCAGGCGAAGGCCCAGCCATGCGCGACCAGCTCCAAGACCGTGCCGGGCGCGATCTCGCTCACCTGCTGGTAGCCCGCCGCCGTGAACACCGCCCCGTTCTGGCGCAGGTGCCACGCCACCGCGCCGCTGCGCACCTGTGGGCTGTCTTTGTTGGGCAGGGCGTCGGGCGTTCCTGCGCCGATCCACAGCCCCCACCCCTGCGGCACCGTGCGCGTGGGCGCGCCCTGCGCGTAGTAGGGCGTTTCGAGGTCGCCGTTGGTCAGCAGGTTGGGGACGGGCTGTTGAGCGCGCGCGCCGGACACAGTGCCCAGGCTCGCCGCCAGAAAGAGGGCGAGCGCCAGCGCACCCCAGCATCGCTTTCGGATCATGACCGGCCTTCTCAGAAATGGCATGGTGGTTGGTTGTTGGTGGCTGGTGACAGGTGAGCGGATTTCAGTTGAGTAGGCGCGCACCTGCTGCCCGCGATAACCGGCTACGGGCCGCCGAAAGCTGATCGCCGAGCACTGCAAGCTGGCCAGCGACCGCGCCTCGTCGCCCGCGCCCTCAGTGTAACACGTCCCCGGCGGCCCTCAAAGCGGTTCGGCGGGCGTGTCGGCCAGGAAAGTATCCAGGAGCAGCGCCAGCCCGTCCGGATCGTCCTCAGAGAGGAAATGGCGCGCCCCGGCGATGAAATGCGGCCCCCTGGCGCGCGGCAGCGCCTTTTTCCAGTGGTTGGCCAGCTCTGGTGGGAAGATGGGGTCTTCCTGCCCCCAGACGATCAGCGCGGGCACCTGGTGCAGGGCCGTCAACCCGCTCTCAATCTCGCGCATTGCCTCAGCCGAGGGATGGTGCGGCGACAGGCTGATCATGCGCGGGAACTGCACCAGAGCCGCTCGCTGACGCGCCTCGCGGAAGGGCGAGCGGTACGCCATCATCACCCCCGCCGAGAGCTGGCGCGCAGTCCAGCGCTGCAATCCCAGGGGAAAAGCCAGGTTCAGCACGCCGAGCGCCAGCTCGCCAACAGCCGGCCAGGTCAGCAGGCGCACCAGCAGGGGCACGCGATGCTCGAACGTGTCCTGAAATACCCACGAGTTCATGATCACCAGCCGCCGGATGTTCTGCGGGTGATGGACGGCGTAACCCAGCCCGAAGGCAGTGCCCCAGTCCTCCATGATCAACGTCACCTGGCGCAGGTCCAGGGCTGCCACGAACTCCAGCACGTTGTGAATGTGGCGACGCAGCGTGTGATAGCTGCGATTGGTCGGCTTGTCGCTGAGACCATACCCGATATGATCCATCGCCACGCAGCGATAGCCCAGCGCCGCGTAATAGACGATCAACGCGCGATAGGCAAAGCTCCACATCGGGTAGCCATGCAGGAAAACGAGCGGCTCGCCATCTGGCGGCCCCTCGTCCACATAATGCATCCGCTGACCATCGTCGAGCGTGAAGAAACGCGATGAGAAGGGGTACAGCGCGCGCGTCGTTTCGGGCAGCACCGCCGTTGCCATGAGTGTCCTTTCCTGCACTGCTGGCGATCTCGCCGCCCGTACATATCGTCCATTCTGACTAATCCTCGTCCATTATACAGCGGGGCGCGTTTTTTCGCGGACGGGGTATACTTGTTACGGGCTGCCAGAACACAGCCCCGGCAACGGGCAGCTTTCGTTGCTGGCCCTCTTTCATCCCAGGCGAGGAGCACGACGCGATCATGGATGTTCTTTGCATCGGCGAAGCGTTAATTGACTTTGTCTCGCGCGAGCACGGTGGGGCGCTGGAAACAGCCACCCAATACACGGCGGCCACCGGCGGCGCGCCGGCCAATGTCGCCGCCGGGCTGGCCAAGCTGGGTCGGGAGGCGCAGCTCATCGCCACCGTCGGCGATGACGCATTCGGGCGCAAGATTCTGCACGATCTGGAGGCCCTGGGCGTCGTCTGCACCCTGCGCATTGACCCCGATCACTTTACAACGCTGGCGTTCGTCCGGCAGGGCAAGGCCGGCCAGCGCGACTTTGAGTTCTGCGCCGGCGCGCACGATTATCTGCTGCCCGACCAGGTGACCGAGGAAACCGTGCGCGGCGCGCGCGTGCTGCACTATGGCTCGATCAGCCTGCGCGCGCCCCAGTCCCACGAGGCGACGCTCAAAGCGATCCGCATCGCCAGGGAGACGGGCGTGCTCACCTCGTGCGATCCCAACTGGCGTCCCGATCTGTGGCCCGATCACGACGCGGGCCGGGCGGCCATGCGCGAGGCCATCGCCTACGCTGACGTGCTCAAGATCAGCCGCGGCGACCTGGCTTTCCTGGCCCCCGAACACGGGGACGACTACGCGGCGGCACTGGCCAGCCTGGGGTTTGCCGGACGGCTGGCGACCGTGACCCTGGGGCGCGATGGCTCGTGGTACCAGGCGGGCGGGCGCACCGGCGTGGTACCCTCGCCGCACGTGCAGGTCATCGAGACGACTGGCGCGGGCGATGGTTTCATCGCCGCGCTGCTGGACTGCCTGCTCAAGCGCGATCTGGCCATTGAGACGCTCGACGACGACACGCTGCGCGGCATCGTGCAGCGGGCGTGCGCCGCCGGCGCGCTGACAGCGACCGGCTACGGGGCCATCCCCTCGCTGCCCGACGCGGCGAGCCTGGAGGCGATGCTGCGCATGGTCGGCACGCTCGGGGATCGGATTGAGGCGTAGCAGCTCGCTCTATGCGCGAGAGACCCTATGAGAAGCTCTTTCCCCCCACCCCCAAACCCCTCCCCCGCAAGGAGGGAGGGGCATAGCGGGTGTGCTCTTCTCCCTTCCTCCCTCGTGGGGGAAGGGCCGGGGCTGGGGGGCAAAGGCAGGCGCACGACTTCTCGAACGACCTCTGAAGAAGCCGCCCCCGTCCGGCTGGCCGGGGCGGCGGCAGCTTGCCGGGAAAAAACAGGCGCTACTTGACGACGGCGGTCGGCAATGGCGTGCCGTTCCACACGGCGTCATAGTTAGGGCCGAGCGTGCCCACCGGCACCCACACAAAATTGCAGGCCCAGATGATCTTGTAGTACTGCCCCGTAGCGTCCAGGCCAATGACCCGCGCCGAGTTGCCGGCAGGGATGGTGATCAGCGGGCTGGTCGCCTGACCAGGTTCCCAATAGACTGGCGCGTCGGCCACGAAGGTGCCGCCCACTGCCGTCGCCGGGATGGATAGCAGCGCATCGCAGCCGGGCGTGGCTGGCCCTTCGTACCAGGGCAGGCCCGCACATTCACCCACCGCAGTAAAGAGGATCTGCTCCGGCAGCCCCCCATACGCCGGGCTGATGAAGCTCACTGTCAAAGGATTATAAGCGGGCGTGGCGCGCCAGAGATAGACCGCAGAAAAATCCACATTATCACCAATCTCGCGTGTGGTCTGTATTAAGAGAAGCCCCCGGCCAGCCCCGTCATGTGCGGTCAGATAAGCGTACTCGCTCCCGTTGCCAGTATTATCGCGAGTGGCCACATACAGAGAATTCGGCGAGAAATGGACTCCGTCGCACTCAGGCGAGGGAATCCCGACGAAGAGACCAGCCTGTACGCCCGGCACAGCTAGCACGAACGCGGCGATCAGCACGAGAACAGCCACCGCCCTTCCGCGTGGTCTTTTCAAGGTTGCGCTCCTTCCTGAAAGCCGATCCCTGGGCCAATCTTATCATGTTGTCCGCGATCCTGCTCGGAGGGGGAAATCGAGGGAGGGGTGTGTGCCAGACCTGTCCGGTAGGGGTGCAGCAGAGCAGCGCCCTGGCTGACCTCACCCCCGCTCGGCGGTGAACCGCCTCGACTCCCCCTCTCCACACGCGGAGAGGGGGCAAGCCAAGCGTAGCGCGGCTGGGGGTGAGGTAAAGCTCTGCTGCGCCCTGGCTGACCTCACCCCCGCTCGGCGGTGAACCGCCTCGACTCCCCCTC
>Ga0226835_1000996_pt1 | contig 19483 bp, 19 predicted proteins | sample LAC_MetaG_1_FD_163627 | JGI IMG/M metagenome (GOLD analysis project Ga0226835, IMG submission 163627) | Anaerobic ammonium oxidizing microbial communities from anammox membrane bioreactor (MBR) in UC Berkley, California, United States -... | ecosystem: Engineered > Bioreactor > Anaerobic >...
CTGCCGAAGGGCGCGCTCGAAGACGTGCTGTCGCAGGTGCGCGCGCTCGACATGGCCGAGGTCAAGCGCGGAGCGCGCCCGTACGACCCCGGGCAGGACGCGCGCAACACGCAGTGACCCGGCGGACCGTGCGCCGCCCCGTGGGCCGGCGAGGGTCGCCGGCCCGAAGGCGTTCAGCCTGTGAGCGCGTGCTGCATGGCCTCGAAGCCGGCCTGCAGGTCCGCGATCAGGTCGTCGGGGTGCTCCAGGCCGACGTGCAGCCGTACCAGCGGGCCGCCGGCCCAGGGTCGCGCGCTGCGCAACTGCTCGATGCGCGCCGGCATGATCAGGCTTTCGAAGCCGCCCCACGAATAACCGATGCCGAAGTGACGCCGGTGTTCGCATAGCGCCGCGATCGCGGCGCGCCTGCGCGCATCGCTGGCGAACATCGAAGGCTCGAGCGAGAAGGAGAACAGGCCGCTCGCCCCGGAGAAGTCGCGCCGCCACAGCGCGTGCTGCGGATGCGAAAACAGTGCCGGATGCAGCACCGACTCGACCTCCGCGCGCCGCTGCAGCCAGTGGGCAACCGCCAGCGCGTTCTCCTGGTGGCGCTGCATGCGCACCTCGGCGGTGCGCAGCCCGCGCAGCACCAGGTAGGCATCGTCGCCGCTCACGCACTGCCCCAGCTGGCGCACTGCGCTCCACAGCCTCGGCCACAGCGGCTCGCGCACCACCGCCGCACCCATCAGCAGGTCGGAGTGGCCGCTCCAGTACTTGGTGAGTGCCAGCACCGAGACATCGACGCCCCAGTCGAAGGGCCGCGCGAACACCGGCGAGGCCCAGGTGTTGTCGATCATCGTGAGCACGCCGCGTTCGCGCGCGACCGCGCAGATCGCCGGCACGTCCTGCACCTCGAAGGTGTAGCTGCCCGGGCTCTCGAGCCAGACCAGCTTCGTCTCGGGCCGGATCAGCGCGTCGATGCCGGCGCCGACGGTGGGGTCGTAGTAGCTGGTCTTCACGCCGAGGCGGGCCAGCATCCCGTCGCAGAAGACCCGCGTCGGTCCGTAGGCCGAATCCGTGACGAGAACGTGGTCTCCCGGCTCGAGCACCGCGAGCAGCACCGTGGTGATCGCCGCCAGGCCCGACGGCATCAGCGCCGCGCGCACCTCGTGACCATCGCCCTCGACCTCGGCGAGCGCGTCCATCAGCGCCATCGTGGTCGGCGTGCCGGCGGTGCCGTAAGTGGTCGCATGGCGCTCGCCGCGCCCTACCGCCTCGCCCGCGGTCTCGGCCTGCGCGAGCGTGTCGAACAGGACGGTCGAGGCGCGATGCACCGGCAGGTTCGCGGTGCCGACGGGCACGTCGAGGAAGCGGCCGGCTTCGGCGAAGCGGGTGCCTGGAGCGGACGTGGGAGCGCGACGGGACATGGGCCAGCAGTCTACCTGCGCAGCGGCTCCGGCAGCATCCGCGACGACCTCACGCGCCGATCCGCCCGTCCTCGATCACCCCCTGCGCCGCGAGCGCGTCGATCTGCGCGTCGTCGTAGCCGTGCTCGCGCAGCACTTCCCGCGTGTGCTCGCCCAGCAGCGGCGCCGCACGATCGACGCGCGCCGGCGTCTGCGACAGGTGCACCGGGCAGCCGAGCGCCTTCGTCGCCCCGGCCTGCGGATGCTGCAGGTCGACCACCATGCCGCGCGCCAGCACCTGCGGATGCGACAACGCCTCGCCGATCGAGTTCACCGGCCCCACCGGCACGCCGGCTGCATCGAACACCTCGATCCAGTGCGCGCGGTCGTGGCGCGCCAGCACGACTTCCATCGCCGCGACCAGATCGGCCAGGTTGCGCATCCGGTCGGCGTTGGTCGCGAAGCGCGGATCGGCCTTCCACTCCGGATGCCCGAGCACCTCGGCAATGCGCTCCCAGTTCGCCTGGTTGGCGCCGCCGATGTTGATGTAGCCGTCGGCGGTGCGGAACGCCTGGTACGGCGCAGCGAGCACGTGGCTGGAACCCAGCGCCTGCGGCGACACGCCGGTGGCGAAGAAGATCGCCGCGTGCCAATAGGTCTGCTGCACTGCCGCCTCCATCAGCGAGGTATCGACCACCTGCCCGCGGCCGGTCTTCAGCTTGTGCACGTAAGCCGCCAGGATGCCCACCGTGGCCAGGATGCCGCCGTTGATGTCGGCCACCGAGTTGCCGGTCTTCACCGGCGGACGGCCGGGCTCGCCGGTGATGCTCATCAGCCCTGCGAAACCCTGCGCGATCAGGTCGAAGCCGCCCTTGTCGGCCCACGGGCCGTCGCGACCGTAGCCCGAGACCGCGCAGTAGATCAGCCCCGGGTTGATGATCGACAGCGCGTCGTAGCCGAGCCCGAGCTTCTCGAGCGTGCCCCGCCGGTAGTTCTCGGTGAGCACGTCGGCGCGCGCGACCATCCGGCGCAACACCTCCTTGCCCTGCTCGTGCTTCAGGTTGAGCGCAATGCCCCGCTTGTTCCGGTTCAGGATCATGAACGGCGCCGACACGCCGTTCACGCGCGGCTCGCGATAGCCGCGCGAGTCGTCGCCGCCCGGCAGCTTCTCGACCTTGATCACTTCGGCGCCGAGGTCGGCGAGCATCATCCCGGCCGTGGGGCCGGCCATGATCTGCGCGAGTTCGAGCACGCGCATGCCCGCGAGCGGGCCCGGGTGCGAGGCGGCGTGCGCGTCCATTTCATCGCCCCACGAAAGTCGGCTTGACCTTCGCGAGGAACGCCGAATAGCCGATCCGGAAGTCCTCGGTGTCGAAGCAGTCGAAGCACTCGTCGTACTCGCTCTCGGTGATCGGCCGGCCTTCGGCGAGCCGTCGAGCGAACTTCCTGTGCCAGCGCGCCACCAGCGGCGCGCCCTCGGCGATGCGCCCGGCCGCGGCGCGCGCCTCGGCTGCCACCTGGTCGTCGGGCACGACGCGCGTGACCAGCCGCTTCTCCTTCGCCTCGCGCGCGTCGAAGATGCGGCCCTCGAGCAGGATCTCGAGCGCCACGTCGGCGCCCGCAAGACGCACCAGCGGGATCATCTCCGGGTAAGCCATCACCAGCCCGAGGTTCCTGATCGGCACGCCGAAGCGACTCGATTCGCCGCAGATGCGGATGTCGCACATCGAGGCGATCTCCAGCCCGCCGCCCACGCAGATGCCGTGGATCTGCGCGACCAGCGGATGGCGGCACTCGATCATTGCCCGCGCGGTGGCGTGCATCACGCGACCGTACTCGATCGCCTGCTGCTTGTTCGAGCGCTCGGTGGCGAACTCGGCGATGTCGTTGCCGGGAGAGAACGCCTTCTCCCCCGCGCCCCGCACCACGATGCAGCGCAGCGCATCGTCGGCCGACAGCTCGCGGATCGCGTCGCCCAGCCCCTGCCACATCGGTCTGGTCATCGCGTTGAGCTTGTCGGCGCGGTTCAGGACGACGGTGGCGATCGCGCCGTCGCGCGCCACCCGGATCAGGTCGGTCATCGTGTCTCCTTGCCGGTGAGGGCTGTCATCGAGGGGGCTTCGGGCTGCGCCGCACCTCGGATCCGGTCGCGCACCATCCGGATGTGTCCGCGCAGCGCGTAGAGTTCGTCGGCATACGACAGCGGCACCGTCAGGCGCTCGACGCGCGACTCGAGCTGGTCGAGCCGCTCGATCAGCCGGTGCGTGGCGTCCTCGCGCTCGTCCACGCTCTCCTCGATGTCGCGCAACTGGCCGTACCAGCGGAAGATGCGCGAGCGCACCTTGAACTCGTAGAGCGGAGGCACGACGCGCGACAGCGGGATCAGCACCGCGATGATCGACACGAGAACGACCCACATCCGGTCGACCAGGTTCGCCAGCCAGAAGGGCAGGTAGCGCTGCAGCCACGGCGTGCCGCTGCGCAGCGCGCGCTCGGCCTCGCGCGCGAGCGGCCACTCGAGCGAGCGCTCCGACGGGAACTCGCCGCGGCGCTGGAACCAGCCCGCCTCGCCGTGGATCGCGCGCGCAGCCTGGACGAACAGCTGCACCAGCGCCGGATGGATGTCGTCGCGCGCCACCAGCATCGCGGTGGGCGCCACCAGCGGCACGTCGCGCGGCGGCAGGTCGCGCGCCAGGTCGACCACGCCGCGCGGCAGCGTCACCGGGCTGAGGAACGGATAGCGGCGCGAGTACGCCTCGGCCTGCTCGAAGCCGTAGAGCCGCACGCCCGGCGTCTGCAGCAGCATCTGCACCAGCATCGATTCCGGAGCCGTTGCGAACACCACCGCGTCGACGTCGCGGCCCAGCATCGCGACGACCGCCGGCGTCTCGCCGAGCGTGCGCAACTGCACCGTCGCCGGATCGATGTTGTTGGCCTCGAACAGGCGTGCCATGAGATTCGGCACGCCGCTGCCCGGCGTACCGACGTTCAGGCGCCAGCCACGAAGGTCGGCGAGGCGCTCGATCGCGTCGCGCCGCAGCCGCGTTCGGGCGGCGTCTTCGCGATAGAACAGCCACACCGGTTCGTGGAAGAGGCTGCCGAGCGCGACCAGCCCATCGTCCTTCGGCTGGCCGGGCAGCGTCGACTGCGCATCGGCGCCGCCCTGGACGAACGCCACCTGCACGCCCGAGCCGGGATCGCGCAGCAGCTCCAGGTTCTCGGCGGCCCCCTGGGTGGTGCGCAGTCGCACTTCGATCCCGTGGCGCGCGAACCACGACCGGTAGCGCTGGCCGAACTCGGCGTAGGCGCCCTGCTCCTGACCGGTGGCGAGCGTCACGGTCTTCGGCGGCGCCGGCTGCAGGTACCAGTAGGCGGCCGCGAGCAGGCCCACGGCGATCAGCACGAACGGTCCGGCAGTGACCAGCAGGTCACGCAGGTTCTGCACGGCGACGCGGAGGAAGCGGGGCATCGGGGTTCGGGCAACGGAAACCGGCACGCGGGCCGCGCCGCCGTTCCTTCATCTGGCCAGGCCCAGCCACAGGCCGAGCGGCACGAAGGCGATCGCGGAGAGATTGCCGAGCAGCACGATCGCGGCGACCTTGTCCGGCTCCTGGCCGAACTGCTCGGCGACGAGGAAACATAGCACCGCCGGCGGCAGCGCGGCAAAGAGGTAGAGCTGCCCGCGCTGTTCCGCGCTGAACGCGAACAGGCTGTCGAGCAGCCAGGCGACCGCGACGCCCGACAGCGGACAGGCGATCGCGCCGACCAGGCCGATCTGCCAGCTCCTTAGACTCACGTCGAGCATCCGCACGCCGAGTGCGAAGAGCATCAGCGGTATGCAGGCCTCGCCCAGCATCTGCATCGACTTGAAGAGGCCCTCGGGAATCGGCACGCGCGTCGCCGCGAGCACGATGCCGGCGATCATCGCGATCATCATCGGGCTGGTGAGGAACTTCAACGAGGTCCTGCCGCCGCCGCCGCGCCCGCTCTCGATGATCTTGATGCCGACGGAGAAGTAGACGAGGCTGCCGGCCATGAACAGGGCCACGGCTGCCGGCAGGCCGGTCGCGCCGAAGGCCAGCGCAGCCAGCGGCAGCCCCATGTTGCCGCAGTTGTTGTACATCATCGGCGGCAGGAAAGTGCGCACGTCGTAGCCCAGCAGACGCGCGAGCGGCCAGGCCAGCAGCCCGGAACCGAGCGAGATCAGGATGCCGGCCGCGATCAGGTTGAGGTTGGCGGCCAGGTCGAAGTCTTTCGACGCGAAGGCGGTGAGCACCAGCAACGGGCACAGCACGTCGATGCTGACGCGGTTCACCGCTGCCATCTCGAGCCGCACGGCCTCGCCGCGCCATCGGGCATAGCCGTAGCCGAACGCGATCGTGATGAACACCGGCAGGATGATCGAGAGGATGCGTTGTACGAGCATGAGAGCGCGGGATCGTGATGGAAACCGGACGCCGCGCAGTGCGCTGCGCCCGGCGCGATCAGGAGGAATTCACATCTGTGCCTGGAGATACTCCTGCAGCCCGACCCTGGCGATCAGGCCGAGTTGCCTGTCCAGCCAGTCCAGATGGAGTTCCTCGTCGTCGAGCATCTGCGCCATCAGGTCGCGACTGGCGAAGTCGTGACCGCGCTCGCAGATGCCGATCGCGGCGCGCAGGTGATCGATCGCGGCGCTCACGAGGGCGCGATCGCTCTCCAGTTGCTTTGCCACGGTGTCGCGCGACTCGACCGCGCGCGGGCTTCCCATCGACGGAGCGCCGCCCAGCAGCAGGATTCTGGCCATGATGCGCGCGGCGTGGGTCGTTTCCTCTTCGCTGTATGCCTGCTGCGCAGCGGCAAGGCGTGCGAAGCCCCAGTGCCGGCAGGTCGCCGCGTTCAGCAGGTATTGCCGGTGCCCGGTCAGCTCGAACGACAGGTATTCGTCCAGTTGCCGTATCACCTGCGGATCGCCGTTCATGTTCTCCCCTTTTCCCGCGTCGCGGTTGCTCCGCGTGCCCCCGATGATGCACGATCAGGCGACGCGCCGAGCAGTCGGCCCGAGGATTTCGCTGTCCAGCAGGCGATTCGGCTTTACCCGTGATCCGGGTGTCGCCATATTGGCCGCCCCACCTGCCACCCTCGCTGCTCCTCGACGATGTTCGTCGGCACCGCCGCGATGATGTTCCCCGCCTCGATGTGGATGGCGCGCATCGGACGTCGGGCCGGCCGGTTCGTTCGCCGCAGGCGGAATGCTCGAAGCGCTGGGGTGGGAGACGATGAACCTGGCGCTCGTTCCCTGGCTGGCTTCGGCAGCCGCGTCGCTCGCGTGGCTCGGAATGCGCCAGCGTACGCGCGCATCCGGAGGGCACGACGGCCGCTGACGCCGGGCCGTGCGTCAGTGCGACACCGTCCGGGAGAAAACGTTGAGCACGACGACGCCCGCGACGATGAGCAGCAGCCCCAGCACAGCGGGCGCATCCAGCGCCTGCCCGAAGAACAGCCAGGCAATCAGCGCCACCAGCGCGACGCCGGCGCCCGACCAGATCGCATAGGCCACTCCCACCGGAATCGTCCGCAGCGTGAGCGACAGGAAGTAGAAGGCCAGGCCGTACCCGACCACGACGACGAGCGACGGCCAGAAACGGGAAAACCCCTCGGACGCCTTCAGCGCCGAAGTCGCGGCCACCTCGCTGACGATGGCCACCGAAAGGAAGATCCAGGGTCGCATCCGCAGGGTCCTCGTTGCGCGGGTATCACGGGCCGGATCGAACGCGACGGAATCGCCGTCTGGCAGCGCGTGTGTCAGCCTTTGGCCGGATAGCCGACCGTCTGCGACAGCAGCACCTGCTGGTCGTGCGCCAGCCCGAGCGCTTCGGCGATCGCGTCGCGATCGATCCAGGCGCGGATCACGGTCGCCAGCCCGTTGCCGGCGGCGAACAGATAGACGTTCTGCGCGATCGCGCCGACCGCGACCGATGCGAAGCTCTCGCGCTGGGCTACCGGGACCATGGCCATGCGCCGGTGATCGGCCACGTAGACCAGGTCGAGCGGCGCCTCGTCGACGAAGTCCTGGTAACCGGTGACGCGCCGCAGATCGGCCTTCGCGACCAGGCGCAGCGCATGCTCGTCGGCGTCGTACAGATACGCCCCGCCGGGCAACGCCGCGTAGACGTCGATTTCCTGCGCGTTCAGCGCCGACGGCGCGGTGCGTCCGCCGTCGGGACGGTTGCAACCCCAGGCGGCCCACAACAGGCTCGACAGCAGCGGCAGCGGCAACTCGACGTGCGCGAACTCGCGCGACGAGCGGCGCAGCGCGAGCGTTTCCATCAGCGGCATGCCGCCGCTCGCCTCGGGTGGCGGCAGCACGATCGACGCAGCCGCATCGCCGATCGCAGGGCGCGGACGCAGCCTGCCCATCATGCCGAGCGCGAGCTTGGTGAGCGTGCTGCTCATCGACTACCTCCGCAGCGCCAGCACGAGCACGCCGCCGGCGACCAGCGCGATGCCGAGCCAGTCGCGCCCCGACGGCCGCTCGCCGAGAAACGCGAATGCGAAGATGGCGACCAGCACCACGCTGAACTTGTCCACCGGAGCGACCTTCGATGCGTCACCGATCTGCAGCGCGCGGAAGTAGCACACCCACGAAGCGCCGGTGGCCAGCGCCGACAGCCCGAGAAAGAGCCAGGTCCGCGACGGGAGCTCGAACGGATTGCTCCACTTTCCCGCGAGCCAGATGAACGCCGCGAGCACGAACAGGATGATGAAGGTGCGCACCAGCGTCGCGAGGTCGGAGTCGACGCCCTGGATGCCGACCTTGGCGAAGATCGCGGTCATCGCGGCGAAGACCGCCGACAGGGCGGCCCAGAAGAACCAGCTGTTCGAGGTTGCCATGATGGGCGGAGCATAACCCGCCTTGCCGGCCGGCGGCGGATCCGCCGGATCTCGGGAACGAGGCGATCGGTCACGACCCGTCTCGCGGTCGGCCTCGACTTCCTGCGCGCCACAGCAGCCAGGGCATCGACGCGAAGACGACGAGCATGGCGAGATACACCGCGCCGGAGACCGGGTCTTTCGCGGCGACGTAGCTCGCCACGCTTTGGCCCGACAGCGCCACCGCCAGCAGCCACTCCGCCGCGAGGAGCAGGGCGAGCGCGACGAGGCCGACCGCCGCCCAGCGCCGGCGGGTGCCCACGCCGGCGAACCGGCGCAACACGAACCTGGCGGCCAGGACGATCGCGACGAACATGAACGGCATCTCGGCGAGTTCCGCGTGGCGTTCGCCGATCGCAGGCACGACGAGCGGAACACGCACGAGCCCCAGGAGAAAGCCGGCACCGAAGACGATGCCGAAGTACGCGCCGGCTGCTCGCGCAATCCGGCCGGCCCGGGCGTCGTTCGCAGGCACGCGCCCGATCATGGTCGCGGATGCCCGACCTGCATGGGACCCGCGTCCCGGCGTGGCATCCGGTGCGACTCGGGGCTGCCCTTGCCGTGCGCCGCGACCGGGTTCGCGACGCCGGCGAGCGTCGTGGCGAAGTGCTCGCTGCCGACGACGCGCGCCTGCGCAGCCGCCGGCGTGTGCGCATAGACCCAGAGCATCCACGCAGTGGCCGCGATGGTGGCCACGGCCCAGACGCGCATGAGGCGGATCTGCGCTTCCAGGACCGCGTAACGGCCGCTGCCGGGAGCGCGCTGCCGGACGAGCCGGACGAGATCGGCATGGCCGTTGAAAGGCGTCCAGAAGAGCGAAGGCTTTCCGATCCGCTCGGAGAGCGCCGGATCGACGGCGGCGAGGCGCCGGTGCAGTCGGTAGAGCAGGTACGCCCACCCGGCATAGAGCGCCACGACCAGCGCAACCGCGATCTCGATCATCGAACCTCCCGACTTCGGAGCGGCTGCGCCGGTTCAGCAGTGCGCCGCCCCGGGACGCAGTCAGGGTGCGTCGCTCCTGGCGGCGAACCGTTCGAGTCAAGCGGCACGCCCGGACCGAAGGCCGGAGCGTGTCTGCTTCGGCGAAGGGTTGGGTTTCGCCCGCCGTGCTCTTGCACCGGCGCTTCGACGGCTCGCAGCGCTCAAGGCTTCCTCGGCCCACTTGTTCAGACTGGTGCCGCTACGGGCGGCAGCCTTGAGAGCGGCAGCATGGACGCCGGGAGACACCCTCAGCATGAGCTTGCCGCTGGCGGGCTTCTCCGGTTCGCTGCCAAGGCTCTCGCAAGCCGCGATGTAGTCGTCCACTACGGCGTGAAAGTTCGCCTCGAACTCCAGGATCGATTCACCGTGGAACGAGATGATGTCGTCCACGTCGAGAACGCGACCGACGATGATCTTGTCTTCGGCATCGAAGGTCATACTCGCTACATAGCCACGATAGGTCATCGTGTTGGTCATGGCTTTACTCCCATCCGTTGCAGCAACTCACGGGTTGCCTTCACTCGGTAACGAAGAGCCTCTTTGCCGGGATGCGGACGGTGAAAGGTTGCTCTCAGGCCTTGCCATTCGAACGTCACCGACGAACCTGGTCCCTCAACCAGGCGGCAGCCAAGGGCAACGAGCAGGCACTCGATTCGTGCCCACTCGATGTTGCCGTTGACCGGATCGGACCATACGGCCTCGAGCGTACGACGCTGTTTGCTGTTCACATGGCGATGATAGCACTTCTACGATAAGTGCAAGCATGGACATGGCGGTGCACCAGGCGCGGCCATTGCTTTCGGAACCTGTCCACATCCGCGCCGGAATGTGCTTGTCGCCACCGGGGCTTTCTCGACCGACACGACCTGGCATTCCTCCTGGCATCCTGGCGCCCATCCGCGCAAGACGCGCGCCGACCGCCCTCTCACGCGCCGTGCGAACCCGCCGACATGCCGCTCCGCGCAGCGCTGCCCGTTGCATCCTGCGCCAGCGCCTCGCGCACCACTTCGGACACCACCGGCACCACCCCGAGCCGCCGCGCCAGCGCCGCCTCGCGCCGCTTGGCCTCGCGCAGGTTGCGCAGCTTCACGTGCCCGAAGCCGCGGATCGACGCCGGTATGTCCGCGAACCGCGTGGCCAGTTCCAGCCGGTCGGCGTCCAGCCCCGGCAGCATCGCTTCGATGGTCGCCGCGTAGTCGGCGGGCAGCGCACGCTCGATGCGTCGCTCGTGCGTGTACCCGAAGACATCGAACGGCGTGCCGCGCACGCGGCGCACCGCGGCGAGTGCGCGCAGCACCGGGAACACCCAGCGGCCGAAACGTATCTTGCGCGGCAACCCGTCGGGGCCGCGCCGCGCGAGCAGCGGCGGCGCCATCAGCACGCTCAGGGTGTAGTCGCCTTCGAATTGCGCCTGCAGCGCGCGGCGGAACCGCTCCGAAGAGTAGAGTCGCGCCACTTCGTACTCGTCCTTGTACATCAGCAGCTTCGCGTAGTTGCGCGCCACGGTGGCGGCCAGATCGAGCTGCACGCCGGGCGCGCGCAGGCGGCTTTCCACCGCGGCAACCGCTTCGACCAGGCGGCGCAGCCGCGCCGCGTGGCCGGCGCCCTGGTAGTCGACCAGTTCGCCGCCCAGCCGCTGCATCAGCGCCTCCAGCGACTCCGGCTGCGCTTCGTCCGCGTTGTTCCCGGCCGCCACGCCGCCGAGCACCGCCTCGAGCGCCCGGGCGTCGTGCGCCGCCAGGCGCCCGATGCGAAACGCCCGCAGGTTCGCCTCGACCGCCACGCCGTTCAGTTCCAGCGCGCGCTCGATCGCCGCACGCGAGAGCGGCACGATGCCGCGCTGCCACGCGTAGCCGAGCATCACGATGTTGGTGGCCATCGTGTCGCCGAGCGCACGTCCGGCGATCGCGTGCGCGTCGCACACCGAGAGCCCACCCTCGCCCGCGGCGGCGACGAGCTTCTGCAGCAGCGCATCCACCGGCAGCGGCGCGTCCGGATCGGTGACCTGCGCGGCCACCGGCAGCACGTGCCGGTTGGCCACGATGCGGGTACGCCCGTGGCTCACCGACTGCAGCGCGTCGTCGCTCGCGGCCACCACCGCGTCGCAGGCCAGCACCGCGTCGGCCTGCTGGGTGTCGATGCGTGCCTGGTTCAGCGCGTCGGCGCTCGCCGCCAGGCGCACGTGCGAGAGCACGCTGCCCCCTTTCTGCGCGAAACCCATGAAGTCGAGCACCGACGCGTGCCTGCCCTCCAGGTGCGCCGCCATCGCGATCACCGCGCCCACGGTGACCACGCCGGTGCCGCCTACGCCGGTGACCAGCAGGTCATAGGGCCCGCGCCAGTTCACCGGTTCGACCTCGGGCACCGCTTCGAGCGCGAGCGCGAGCCGCTCGGGGTCCAGCGTCGCGGCCGGCCGGCGCAGGCCGCCGCCCTGCACCGTCACGAAGCTCGGGCAGAAGCCGTCGGCGCAGCGATAGTCCTTGTTGCACGACGACTGGTCGATCTGCCGCTTGCGCCCCTGCGGCGTCTCGACCGGCACCACCGAGAGGCAGTTCGACTTCGCCGCGCAATCGCCGCAGCCGTCGCACACCGCCTCGTTGATGAACAGCCGGCGCGGGGGGTCGGCGAGCGTGCCGCGCTTGCGCCGGCGCCGCTTCTCGGCGGCGCAGGTCTGGTCATACAAGAGCACGGTGACGCCGGGCGTGGCGCGCAGCTCGCGCTGCACCGCGTCGAGTTCGGTGCGATCGTGAAAGCTCGTGGCCGGCGGAAAGCGGTCTTCGCGACCCGCATGCCTGCGCGGCTCGTCCGAGACCACCGCGATGCGTTGCACGCCCTCGGCGCGCACCTGCCGCGCGATCGAATCGACGGTGGCCACGCCGTCGGCCGGCTGTCCGCCGGTCATCGCCACCGCATCATTGACCAGGATCTTGTAGGTGATCGCGGTGCCCGCCGCCACCGCCTGGCGGATCGCCAGGTAGCCCGAGTGAAAGTAGGTGCCGTCGCCCAGGTTCTGGAACACGTGCGGCGCGCGGGTGAACTGCGCGTGCGAGATCCAGTCGACGCCCTCGCCGCCCATCTGGATCAGGCCGCTCGTGTCGCGATCCATCCACATGGCCATCGCGTGGCAGCCGATGCCCGACAGCGCGCGCGAGCCCGCCGGCACCACCGTCGACGTATTGTGCGGACAGCCCGAACAGAAGTACGGCACGCGACGCACGCTGTCGGCCGCGTTCGAGGGCAGCGGCGGGCGCACGAACTCGACCACGCGGTCGCGCCGGTCGAGTTCGGGACGGTGGCGCGCCAGCCATTCGGCAAGCACCGGCAGCACGCGCGACGGGCGCAGTTCGCCGATCTCGGCAAGCAGCGGCGCCCCGTCGGGCCCGCACTTGCCGAGAATGCGCGGGCGCGAGCCGGCCGGCGCATCGTAGAGCAGCGCCCGCATCTGCTGCTCGACCACCGGCCCTTTTTCCTCGACCACCAGCACCTCGTCGAGTCCGCGCGCGAACGCGAGCATGCGCGTCGGCTCGATCGGATACGCGAGACCCACCTTGTAGAAGCGGATGCCGGCGCGCTCCAGGTCGGCCAGCCCGATGTCGATGCGGCGCAAGGCCTCCAGCAGGTCGAAGTGCGCCTTGCCGCAGGTGACGATGCCCAGCCGCGCGTCGCGCGGCGCGCAGATCGTCCGGTCGATCGGCTGCAGACGGGCGAACTCGCGCACTGCGTCGAGGCGCTGCACCATCCGGGCCTCGAGCCCTGCGCCCGGCGTGTCGTCGGGGCGGTAGTGCAGGCCGGGCGCGCCCACAGCTTCGAAGTGCGTGTGCAGCGCATCGAGGTCGACGGTGGCTGCGCTCTCGACCACCTCGGAGATCGCCTTGATGCCGACCCAGGCGCCCGAGTGACGCGACAGCGCCCAGCCGTACAGCCCGAACTCGATCAGTTCGGCAACGCTCGCCGGACTCAGCACCGGCATGCGCCACGAGATCATCGTGAAGTCGCTCTGGTGCGCCATCGACGAGGACACGCAGCCGTGGTCGTCGCCCGCCACCACCAGCACGCCGCCGTGCGGCGAGGCGCCGCGCGCGTGGCCGTGCTTGAGCGCATCGGCCGCGCGATCGACGCCCGGCCCTTTGCCGTACCACAGCCCGAAAACGGCAGCCACCGTGCGCTGCGGGTCGCACTCCACCTGCTGCGAGCCGAGCACCGCGGTTGCCGCCAGTTCCTCGTTGACCGCAGGCAGAAAACGCACGTTCGCGGCGTCGAGCCGCTCGCGGGCACGCCACAGTTGCTGATCGTAGGCTCCGAGCGGCGATCCCCGGTAGCCGCTCACGAAACCGGCGCTGTCGAGGCCGCGGGCTGCATCGAGCGCGCGCTGCATCAGCGGCAGGCGCACCAGTGCCTGCGTGCCGGTGATGAAGATCGGCCCGGCGCTCGCGGCGAGACTGTCTTCGAGGCGGTAGTCGACGCGCAGCGGCGCGGGCGGAACGAACAGGCGATCGGGTGCGTTCATGGGATGACCGGCCGCGAGCGGCAACCGTGAATCGATGCGACCAATGCTAGGCGCGGCGGCACGCAAGGTCCGCGCGACTTTCGCATCCGATCTGGCAGCCCGCACACGGTTCGTGCATCATTTGGCCGATCCGGAGCCATGACCGTGCTCGACCTCGACAAGATCGACCTCCAGTTGCTTGCGGCACTGCAGCACGACGGTCACGCAACCAATCCGCAGCTCGGCGAGCGCGTGCACCTGTCGGCCTCGCAAGTGAGCCGCCGCATCCAGCGGCTGCAGGACGCGGGACTGATCGAGCGCTGCGTCACGCTGCTGCGGCCCGCGAAGCTCGGACTCACCGTCACCGCGTTCACCCGCGTGTCGCTGCAGCGGCACGGCGACGCGCACAACGACGCATTCGATCGCGCGGTGGCGGCGATGCCCGAGGTGCTCGAGTGCTACTCGGTCACCGGCCCCTACGACTACCAGCTGCGCATCGTCGCCGCCGACCTCGAGGCGTTTGCCCAGTTCATGATGCACCGGCTGATGCGGCTGCCGGGCGTGCGCAGCGTCGAATCGAGCGTCGTCCTCCAGGAAATCAAGCGGACGACCGAATTGCCCCTCGAACACTTGAAAGGGACCTGAGATGCCGGCCTACCTGATCGGTCACATCAGCGTGCGCGACGCGGCGCGCTGGGCGGAATACCGCAGCCGCGTTCCGGCGACGTTGGCGCGCTGGGGCGCGGAACTGCTGTTTCGCGGCCGGCGCGCGGAGGTGCTGAGCGGCGAGCAGCCGCACGCCGAGACCGTGGTGCTGCGCTTCCCGGACCTCGCGTCGATCGATGGCTGGCATCGATCGGCCGAGTACCAGGCGCTGATTCCGATCCGCGAGGCGGCCGCGGACGTGATGCTCGCCAGCTACGAAGGCGACGGCTGATCAGCGCGCGGCCAGCAGGCTGCGCACGAACGCTCGCGTGAACGCGCCGAAATCAGCCAGTCGCGGCGCGAGCGCACGCGCCAGCGCGTCGCGCCCGGCGGGGTCGTCGCGAGACAGCGACGCGAAGAGGTCGATGCCGCGCTCGGAGGCACCGAACTCGAACGACGGGTCGCTGACGTAGCGCGCCGGCAGCGACGCGGCGATCGTCCGGTCGAGCGCATCGGCGGCGTCGGAGGATCGCAGCGACACCGAAGCGCGCGGAGTGTCGTCGTCGTATTTCGGGTCGGCCGCGGCGCCGGCGCCGGCCAGCGCGTCGAACAGCGCCGCCGCGCGGCTGCGTTCGTGATGGCCGGCGAGCATCGCGGTGCGCTGGAAGTTCTCGAACGCGAGGTGCCGGTTCGACACCAGCGTCACCGCGCGATTGCGCGCGTCGGGCCAGCCCGCCATGTAGAGCGCGTTGATCCACAGCATGCGCACGGTGCTCACGTCCGGCAGCACGCGCGCGTGATACGGCTGCGCGAGATCCTGCAGGTAGTGCATTGCCCAGCCGGCGAAGCGCCAGCCCCAGTAGTCGTGGCCGGTGTGAAACGCATGCAGCGCGAGCGTCTTCCACAGGTGGATGCGGTACTCGGGCCAGGTGCGCTTCAGAAAGCCCGCGGCCGCATAGATGATCCTCGACTCGTGGTAGAAGCCCATGTGAAACGGCGCCTGGGTGCCGAAGTCGAGCGCCGGGTTGCCGAACGGCTGCTTGCCGAAGCCGTAGACGCGCCCCTGCGGCGTGCCGTTGTCTTCCCACAGGCCGATGTCCAGCCCGTAGTCGGGCTCGTCGGACGCGGTCGCTGCGACCTCGATCGGCGAAACCTGCTCGCCCTCGCGCAGCGCCGCGAACTTCACCGCGTCGACCGCGTTGTCACGCGGCAGCGTGGTCACCTCGCGCGCGGGCATCGGCGCCCGGCCGTCGTCGGCCGGCGCTCCGGGAGCGCGCTGCAGGTACAGGCTGAGCGGCACGTTGGGCGAAATGCGCACCGCCCCGACGAAGCGGCGCCGCAACTCGGCCGCGTCGTTTGCGCCGGCGACCACGAAGCGCAGCGCGTCGGGCCGCGGCGGATACGCGGGCACGTGCTCGCGCGCCCAGCGCTCCTCGTCGTCGAGCACCTTCTCCAGGTTCGCGCCCTGCGCGGCGAGGAACGATTCGAGCGACTCGACCTTCACCGGGCCGAGGCCGGCAAGTTCGGGCATGGCCGCGAGCGCGGGTCCGGTGGCCAACGCATGGTTGCTCCAGGCGAGCGCGGGCGCCGCGCACAGAGAGCAGGCCGCGAGCAGCACGCCGGAAGCGACCCTGTGGACGAGCCCGCGGACGGTGCCGATCGCGGAACGCGTGCGTCGACTGCGGAGCGGGGTGCCGACCGCGGTGCGGGTGTCGATGAGGACGGCGGAGACGATGGCGAGGTTCATCGCCGAAGGATACCGTGCGTGGCGGCCCCGAAGCCGCTCAGCAGCGCGCGAACCGGCCCTCGCCGTCGGTCGCCACGCGGCCCGCCGCAATCAGTTCGTCGAGATGCTGCCCGATCGTGCGCCGCTCGGCGTCGTCGATCCAGACCTCTTCGTAGCCGGGCGGATAGATCAGGCGGATCGCGACGAGCTCTTCGAGCGTCTTCGGGCCGTCGGCCAGCATCGCCACCAGCTGCTCGCTGCGCTCGTCGAGCTTCGCGGCGAACGCGGCCAGCGCCTTCAGGAACGCCTCGCGATCGGTGTAGACGCCGCGATGGTGCGAAGTGACCCAGACCGTGGCCGGAAGCTCGGTCACCCGCGCCAGCGTGCGGCGAAACGCCGCGAGGCTGGACGTGGCGTCGCCGTAATACGGGCCGAAGCCGCTCAGGTCGATGTCGCCGAGGAAGGCGACGCCCTCGGACTCGACCAGCAGCACGCTGTGGCCCGAAGTGTGGCCCGGCATGTGGATCGCGCGCACCCGCGCGCCGCCGAGGTTCCAGGCGGTGCCGTCACGATAAGGCGTCGCGTCCGGCCTCGGCAGGTAGAAGAACTCGCGCCGGATCTTCTCGAGCATGGGCGCCGCCGCGGACACCGACAGCCCGTAGTGCCGCAGCAGCCCTTCCCAGCTGCGCACGGCGTCGAGATCGCGCTCGTGCACCTGCACCGCTGCCTTCGGCAGGCGGTGCAGCCCGGCCATGTGATCTTCGTGCGCGTGTCCGAGCAGGACGAGTTCGGCGGCCTCGAGCTCGGGCCCGAGGCGGTTGGCCACCAGCGGCGTGTCGAACGCGACGTGCGTGTCGCTGCCGCGCACGATCACCTGGTTGCCGTCGGGATACTTGCCCGACTTCTCGCCGAAGAAGACACTGACGCGGCCGAAGTCGAGACGGCGAACGGGATCGGTCATGCGGCAGGAAAGATGGCGCGCCCGGCTGGGATCGAACCAGCGACCCCTGGCTTCGGAGGCCGAGAGCCGCCTCGCCGAAAACCGCTGCTGACGCGTATGTGCTTGAGTTTACAAGGAAGAGCTGTGGTAGCAAGCGGCAGTAGTTGGCAACGATCGGAAAAAAGTAGGCGCCTGTTTTGACCAGGACTTTGACCAGAAGACTCTCACGGCAGCGCCTCCAGTCGATTCAAGACAAGCTACGTCGGCAGATCGAGGCGAGGTCCGCCAAACTCGACGTTACGCCACGTGGCCCTGTCCGTCTTGCCCTTCGGAGAGTGCGGCTCGATCAGGGCGATCAACTCTGACCACGGAACGACACGCTGCATCTCTTCGAGAAACTCGGCTTGCGGGTGCGTTTGATCGAGAGGTTCAGTCCGAGATCGACTTGTTTCATCGCTGTAGTGGAGTCAGTCCGATGGCTCGATTATCACATCGTTTCGGCCGAGTTTGGGCGGGTTATGCAGACTATCCCTAAGCAACCAATCTCCAACAGCAGCGCCATCTACGCTCGCGACGACCAGCTTTGTAGTCGCAAAGACACGCATCGCCTGCTCGCAAAATTCTTTCGGATGGTGGCGGTCGGATTCGTCACTTTGGGCGCCTTTCGAAATCGGCCGTATAGACCAAGTCTGCAATCGTGACTCACGGTGCTGGTCTGGCCAAATGTGCAACTGGTCGCGCATCGATCGGGTCATGTTGGACTCCTTATGGCTTCGTCGACAAACCGCGTATGCAAATCACCTCTACGGAAAGCATCGGTCTGCAACAACCACAGGTGGAAGCCAATAGTGGTCTTCACACCGTCCATCCGGATCTCCGCTAATGAACGCAACATACGGGCTATCGCCTCCTCACGATTCGCTCCCCATGTAATTAGCTTGGCTACCAACGAGTCATAGTGGAGAGGCACCCGATAACCCTCGAAGATATGTGAATCTACCCGTACGCCAGGGCCTCCTGGTAGTTTCAGAGCACTAATCCGTCCAGGACAAGGGGCAAAATCGGCTTCGGGATCCTCGGCATTAACGCGACACTCAATTGCATGTCCGTGCAAACGTATATCCAGCTGGCGGATCCGGAGCAGATGCCCCTGAGCTATACGGATCTGCTCCTTGACGATATCAATACCGGTAACGAACTCTGTCACTGGATGTTCGACCTGTATTCGCGTGTTCATTTCCATGAAGAAGAATTCACCGCTGGACGGATCCAGAATATACTCAACGGTTCCTGCACTAGTGTAGCCAACATACTGAGCGAGTCGGATAGCCGCATCACCAATCCGCTCACGAATCGCGGGATTGAGAGCAGGTGAAGGACTCTCCTCAAGAAGCTTCTGGTTCCGCCGTTGCACCGAACAATCTCTCTCACCGAGATGTAGAGCGGTAGAGCGATCGGCTAGCACTTGAACTTCTACATGTCGGGCCCGAGGTAAGAATTTTTCGATATAGATTGATTCATCGCCAAATGCCGCTCGTGCCTCTTGGGAGGCTTGCTCCAGTTGCTCCCCAAGCTCATCTGCACGATGGATAACCCGCATGCCGCGCCCACCGCCCCCAGAGACAGCCTTCAAAATAACTGGATAGCCGATCCGCTCCGCCGCACGTATCGCTTCGGCTGCGCTTTTAAGCGCACCATCGGAGCCAGGCGTCACTGGTACGCCCGCCTCTATCGCGATCTGCCGCGCTGTCGCTTTATTACCCATCAGAGAGATTGCCTCGGGCGACGGGCCGATAAAGACGAGCCCGGCCTCGGCAACCATACGAGCAAAAGCAGCGTTCTCGGATAGAAAGCCGTAACCGGGATGGATTGCACCAGCACCCAACTTCAACGCAGCTGCGATAATAGTCTCTGCTCTCAGATAGCTTTCCCCCGAGTGGGCCGGGCCAATACACACGGCACGATCAGCCATATGTACTGCGAGAGAATCGGCGTCCGCTTCTGAGTAGACCTGGATAGTCTTGAGACCGAGTTCGCGGCAAGCACGATGTATACGAACTGCGATTTCACCACGATTGGCCACCAAAACGGTACCGAATGGTTTCCGATGCATTATGAGTGTCCTAGGAGTCTGTCGGAGTTGCCGCTCCGACGGTTGGGTCAAATGTGTTGATGGTGCAGATCTGCATGATGTTTCCTCCGAGAGCGAGGTTAGACGGCGCTCGGGCGCAGTCCGAATCGGCCTTGCGAAGGCATCGGCAAGCGTGTTCTCGGGCGTGTTCTCACCCCGCCAGCCTCATCGTGTGCATCCGGCGCAGGTTCCAGGCGATGCTTACCAGGCGCCACTCGCCGTTGACCGCCGTGAGCCCACGCAGCAGGAACTGGCGGAACCCGAGCACGTGCTTGAT
>Ga0226835_1000997_pt1 | contig 19472 bp, 17 predicted proteins | sample LAC_MetaG_1_FD_163627 | JGI IMG/M metagenome (GOLD analysis project Ga0226835, IMG submission 163627) | Anaerobic ammonium oxidizing microbial communities from anammox membrane bioreactor (MBR) in UC Berkley, California, United States -... | ecosystem: Engineered > Bioreactor > Anaerobic >...
GGCGCCGCGCTCGATGCCGGGATCGAGGCGGTGCTGGAAGCGTTCGGCGACGGTCCCTTCATCTTCAATCTCGGCCACGGCATCCTGCCGGAAACGCCGGTCGCCCATGTCGAACATCTGCTGAAGAGGATTCGCGCCTGATGTACGAATGGCTGAAAGCGTTTCACGTCATCGCCGTCATCGCCTGGATGGCGGGCATGCTCTATCTGCCGCGGCTGTTCGTCTATCACTGCGACGCGGAGCCGGGCTCCAGGCAGTCGGAAACCTTCAAGGTGATGGAACGCCGGCTACTGAAGGCGATCATCAACCCCGCGATGACGGTGGCATGGCTGCTCGGCGCTTGGCTCGCCTACGACAGCGGCTATTACCTTTCGGGCTGGTTTCACGCCAAACTCGCGCTCGCACTTTTGATGTCGGGACTGCACGGCTGGCTGGTCGGGCGCGTGCGCGATTTCGCCGCCGACCGGAACCGCCATTCGGCGAGATTCTACCGTATTATCAACGAAGTACCGACGATGCTTATGGTCGCCATCGTCATCCTGGTGGTTGTGAAGCCGTTCTGATCCGGCGGCGACAACCCACAGCCGCGCGGCTTCCCCTTGCGGAATCGCGGTTTGTTCCGTATCTTTCGTTATCCCCCCAAACGCAGGCGGATGCCGGTAGGCGCGCCCCGTGAATCGGGTCGCGCAGGCATCGGGCCGGGGCACCAAAACCCTGACGCCAAGACCTGCGATCTTCCGTGACTGTGCCGCTTTCGATTCGTCGTCTTTTTCTCCAAACGGCACCATTCCCTCTCAAGGACAGCCCGCATGCGGGAAGTGAAACTACAAGATTTGAAATCCAAGACCCCGGTCGAGCTTCTGTCGTTCGCCGAGGAGCATGAGATCGAGAACGCCAGCACGCTGCGCAAGCAGGAGCTGATGTTCGCGATCCTCAAGCAGCTCGCGAGCAAGGAGATCGACATCATCGGCGAAGGCGTCGTCGAGGTGCTCTCCGACGGCTTCGGCTTCCTGCGTTCGCCGGAAGCGAACTACCTGCCCGGCCCCGACGACATCTATGTGTCGCCTTCGCAGATCCGCCGCTTCGGCCTGCGCACCGGCGACACCGTCGAGGGCCATATCCGTTCCCCGAAGGAAGGCGAGCGCTACTTCGCGCTGCTCAAGGTCAATACGATCAATTTCGAGGACCCTGAGAAAGCGCGCCACAAGATCAATTTCGACAACCTCACGCCGCTCTATCCGACCGGACGGCTGAAGATGGAGCACGAGGATCCGACCAAGAAGGACCTCTCGGCGCGCGTGATCGACATCGTGGCGCCGATCGGCAAGGGCCAGCGCGCGCTCGTGGTGGCGCCGCCGCGCACCGGCAAGACGGTGCTGCTGCAGAACATCGCGCACGCGATCACCGCCAATCATCCCGAGTGCTATCTGATCGTGCTTCTGATCGACGAGCGCCCGGAGGAAGTGACCGACATGCAGCGCTCGGTGAAGGGCGAGGTGGTGTCCTCGACCTTCGACGAGCCGGCGTCGCGCCACGTCCAGGTCGCCGAGATGGTGATCGAGAAGGCCAAGCGCCTGGTCGAGCACGGCCGCGACGTGGTCATCCTGCTCGATTCGATCACCCGCCTCGGCCGCGCCTACAACACCGTGGTGCCGTCGTCCGGGAAGGTGCTCACCGGCGGCGTCGATGCCAACGCCCTGCAGCGGCCCAAGCGCTTCTTCGGCGCCGCGCGCAATATCGAGGAAGGCGGGTCGCTCACCATCATCGCGACCGCGCTGATCGATACCGGCAGCCGCATGGACGAAGTGATCTTCGAAGAGTTCAAGGGCACGGGCAATTGCGAACTCATCCTCGACCGCAAGGTGGCCGACAAGCGCACCTTTCCGGCGATGGACATCACCCGCTCCGGCACCCGCAAGGAAGAGCTGCTGGTCGATCCGCAGACGCTCAAGAAGATGTACGTCCTGCGCCGCATCCTCAATCCGATGGGCACGATGGACGCGATGGACTTCCTGCTCGACAAGCTGCGCAACACCAAGAACAACGCCGAGTTCTTCGAATCGATGAACACCTGACGCGCGCAGCGGTCCGGAAAAGATAATGGCCGGGGCATCTGCCCCGGCCAATTTTATTTTGCAGTTTCTTCTTGTGTTGTCCGAACGCCGACCCGGTCAGATATCGAAGAACACCGTCTCGTTGTCGCCCTGCAGCACGATGTCGAACGTGTAGACGGTCTTGCCGCCGCGGCTCGAGCGCTGCGCCACCAGCGTGCCGCGGCGCACTTCCTGCTCGATCGCGTTGAGGATCGGGTCGGCGGTGTTGGCCTCGGCCTCGTCGGCGAAATACATGCGCGTCGAGAGGCCGATATTGATGCCGCGCGCGACCACCCAGAAATTGATGTGGGGAGCCATCATGCGGCCGTCGCGTCCCGGCACCTTGCCGGGCTTGACGGTCTCGAACCGGTAGAGGCCAGTGTCGAACTCCGCGCCGGTGCGGCCCCAGCCGCGGAAACCGTCGTCGAGCGGCTTGTTCTGCCGGTCGGCGGGATGGTTGTAGCGGCCGGCGGCGTTGGCCTGCCAGATTTCGAGCAGGGCATCGCGCACCGGCGTACCGGTGCCGTCGAGCACGCGGCCTTCGATGACGATGTGCTCGCCCTTGGTCTGCGCACCGACCAGCACGTTGCCGAAATTGTTCTGGAAGATGTCGAAACCGGCCATGTGCGGGATGAGGCCGATATGCACATAGGGGCCGGCGGTCTGCGACGCGGTCTCCTTGAGATAGCCGAGTGCCTGCGTCATCGCTCAGTTTCCTTCAAGACGATTTTCGAACAGGGTGGAGCGGCGGCCGCGCAGCACGATGTCGAAGCGATAGGTCAGACAGTCGTGCGGAACGGCGGCGTTGATGTCGAGCGGGGCGACCAGGCGGTTGATCGCCTCCTCGTCCGGGATCGTGTGCACGATCGGACAGATCTTGATCAGCGGGTCGCCCTCGAAATACATCTGCGTGATCAGGCGCTGCGCGAAGCCCGAGCCGAACAGCGAAAAGTGGATGTGCGCCGGCCGCCAGGAATTGACGTAGTTGCGCCACGGATAGGGACCGGGCTTCACGGTGCGGAAGAAGTAGTAGCCGTTCTCGTCGGTCAGCGTGCGGCCGCAGCCGCCGAAATTCGGATCGATCGGTGCGAGATAGGTGTCCTTCTTGTGCCGGTAGCGGCCGGCGGCATTGGCCTGCCAGAACTCGACCAGCGTGTGCGGCACCGGCCGGCGGCATTCGTCCAGCACCTGGCCGTGTACGATGATGCGCTCGCCGATGGGATCGCCGGTCTTGGCGTAATTCTTGATGAGATCGTTGTCGAGGATGCCGATGTCGTTGTGGCCGAACACGGGACCGGTGACCTCCGAAAGCGACTGCTCGAGCGACAGGAGCGCCTTGCGCGGCGAACGGTTCACGCTCGTCTTGTAGATCGGCGCGTAGGCCGGCGGGTGCATGTCGCGGTCGCGCTGGAAGAATTCCAGCGGATTGCGCGCGGGGATGAAAGGCTCTGCCGGAGCGTCTCCCTCACGGCGAAAGTCTTGCCGTTGAATGTTCATCGTTTCCTGCCTGGGTTGGAAGGGCGCCCCGCCGTGCGTTGCGAGGGGACGCATTAGCCATTACAGGCCGGATTGTGAGGGAAGGCCATTCCATTAATAAATAGATCGATTATCATATAATGCATGAATAAATTCGATTATTTGGCTCTCGATGGGCATGCTTTGCGCCTGTTTCTGGCCGTTCTGGAGGAAGGCTCGGTCTCGGGCGCGGCCATGCGGCTTGGCGTCACGCAGTCCTCGGTCAGCCATGCCCTGCAGAAGCTGCGCAAAATCGTGGCCGATCCGCTGTTCGTGAAATCGGGACGCGGTATCGTCGCCACCGCGCACGCGCATTCGCTGGCGCGCGAGGCGCATCAATTGCTCGACAGCATGCGCTCGTTCGCCAGCGGCGCGATGTTCGATCCGGCGTCGGCGCGGCTCGGCCTGACGGTGGCGGCCAACGATCTGCAGCGCGACCTGCTGCTGCCGGTCCTGTTCAAGCGGGTGGCGGCGAAGGCCGGGCGCGTCGATCTGCGCGTGATCCCCTCCGGTCTGCCGAGCGCGGAGATGCTGCGCGAAGGCCGCTGCGATCTCCTGATCTCGCCGCGGCCGCCGTCAGGCACCGACATTTTTCAGAAGCTGCTGTTCGAGGATCGTTACGTCTGTTTCTACGATCCGGCGGTCAGGACGGCACCGCGCATCGCCAAAAGCTATCTCGCCGCGCGCCACATCACGGTGATCTATCCGGACAACGAGCGTCTTGAGTTCGACCGCCGCCTGGCGGCGAACGACATCAGCCGCGATATTTCGATTTCGGTTCCGAACTTTTACGGCATCCCCGCCTTCCTGCGCGGCAGCGACATGCTCGCCAGCATGCCGAGCCTGCTGCGGCGCTGGCTGATGAAGGAATTCGCGATGGTGCCGATCCCGCTCAAGGGCGAATATCCGCCGTCGCTGACCGTGCTGCCGATGTACATGGCCTGGCACCAGCGCTTCCAGGGCGACCCGGCACATGTCTGGCTGCGCAACCTGCTGGAAACGACAGTCGCGCAGGTCGTCAGCCGCCGCCCGGATGCGGCCGAGGTGCAATAGCGAAGCGGGTGCGCCCGTTACGAACCGGCGTTGGGTGCCGCCTTGGGCTGCATGGCACGCACGGCGGATGCGATCTGCGCCGGATCGCTCACTGGCAGCGAGCAGGTCTCGCCGACGCAGACGAACGCCGCCGCCGCAACTTTGCCCCTGTCGGTTGCCGCGATCTTGGCGCGTGCCGGGTGCGCGGGCGGCAGCGCACCGGCGTCCGGTGCGCGCAGCACAATACGGCCGAGGAAGGGGACCTGCATGGCCGCGCGCGCGAGCGCCTCGCCGTCGCGGCCGGCGATGACGATCTCCGCCCCGCACAGCCGCAGGTCGAGCGCATTCAGCAATGCGATATGGCCGAACAGGCTTTCCGCCGCGGCCGACAGGATGCCCTCGATCAGACCGTCGGCTTTCTGCCGCCACTGCATGTCGCCGGTGACGGCGGCGAGCCGCACGAGGTTCTGCGCGGCGATGGCATTGGCGTTCGGCGTCGCGTCGTCGACGGTCGAGGCCGGCCGCACCACCAGACCCTCGGCGTCGTCGGCGGTCAGGTAATAGCCGCCATTCGTTTCGTTGGCATAGTGGCGGTCGAGCGCCGCCTGCCATGCCAGCGCCGTGTCGAGATAGTCGGCGCGGCCGGTCGCCTCATGCAGCGCGAGCGCGGCCTTGATCATCGCCGCGAAATCGGAGGCGAGGCCCGGGAAGAGCAGCCGCCCCTCGCGCCAGGAATGGCCGAGCCGGTCGCCGCGCGTCATCGCCGACGCGATGAAGACGAAGGCGCGTTCGGCGCGCGCGACCCAGTCGCTTTCCTCGAGCAGCACGCCGGCATTGACCAGCGCCGCGATCATCAGGCCGTTCCAGTCGGCCAGCACCTTGTCGTCGAGCCCGGGCCGCACCCGCTGTGCGCGCGCCTGCAGCAGGACGGCGCGCAGCCGTGCAAGGCGCTTCTCGTCGTCGTCGGTGCGCGGGGCGCCCTGCAGGCGGTTGAGGATGGTGTGGCCTTCGAAATTGCCGCCCGCCGTGACATCGTAATGCGCGGCGAAGAAATCGGCGTCGTCGCGGCCGAGCAGCGACTCGATCTCCGCCTTCGACCAGACATAGAACTTGCCCTCCTCGCCTTCGGAATCGGCATCGAGCGAAGCGCAGAACGCGCCGTCGGCGGTCGTCATTTCGCGTGCCAGCCAGTCGACGGTTTCCAGTACGCGCATGTGGAACAGCGCGCGGCCGGAACGGCGATGCGCGAGCGCCAGCAGTTCGAGCAGTTGCGCATTGTCGTAGAGCATCTTTTCGAAATGCGGGACCAGCCAGCGCTCGTCGACCGAGTAGCGCGAGAAGCCGCCGCCGAGATGGTCGTAGATGCCGCCCTCGCACATGCGCTCCAGGCTGTGCTCGACCAGCTCGAAAAAGCGCGCGTCGCAGCGGCGCAGGCCGGCGCGCCAGAGGAATTCGAAAATCTGGCATTGCGGGAATTTCGGCGCGCCGCGCAGTCCGCCGTGCACGGTGTCGATCAGGCGCGCGACCTGCATGGCGAAATTGTCGAGCTCGGCCGCGCCGATGGTGACGCGGCCCTGCGGCCGCGCCGCCGCGGCGAGACGCTGCATGAGTGCGGCGCGGTTCTGCTCGATCCGGTGCGGCTCCTCGCGGAACAGCCGCGCCACCTCGCGCAGCACATCGACGAAGGCCGGACGCCCGTAATGCGACTCCTTCGGAAAATAGGTGCCGCCCCAGACCGGCTCGCCGGCCGGCGTGAGAAACATGGTCAGCGGCCAGCCGCCCTGCTCGCCCAGGTGATGCAGCGCCGCCATGTAGATCTGGTCGATGTCGGGACGTTCCTCGCGGTCGACCTTGATGTTCACGAACAGGTCATTCATCACCGCGGCGGTGGCGTCGTCCTCGAAGCTCTCGTGGGCCATAACATGGCACCAGTGGCACGCGGCGTAGCCGACGGAGAGCAGGATCGGCTTGTTCACCTCGCGCGCATGCTGCAGCGCCGGCGGGCCCCAGGGCCACCAGTCGACCGGGTTGTCCTTGTGCTGCAGCAGGTAGGGCGAGGTCTCCCGGGCGAGACGGTTGCCGCGGCCGCTGGCAGATTTGGAACCCATTGAATCGCTCCCGGAAGCCCAAGATCGATCGGACCATGCCGCGCGGCATGTGTCACCCTGCGACATGTCGGCCTGCGGTTCGGCCGCGGTCGGGACCGCGGCATCTGTCGAAAATGTTATGCCCCTCGGCTGGCCTCGACGCCGTTTTGACTGTAAGAGAGAGCCGCCCCTGCGAGATGTCGGCCTGACGCTCGTGTCGGCGAATATCGATGATCTACTCGGAGACTTATTGTGGCGACAGGTACGGTGAAGTGGTTCAACGCGACCAAAGGATACGGCTTCATTCAGCCGCAAGGCGGCGGCAAGGATGTGTTCGTGCACATCTCGGCCGTGGAGCGCGCTGGACTGAGCAACCTCAGCGAAGGTCAGCAGATTGAATACGAGATCGTGGCGAACCGCGGCAGGGAATCGGCTGAAAACCTGAAAGTGAAGTAAGCGATTCCGCGGCGCCGGCGCTTCGCCGTTGCCGGAAGACAGACAAACGCGAAGCCCGGCCCTGCGGCCGGGTTTTTCGTTTTCGGCCCTCGATTGCGCGTGGCTGCATTGCCGGCGCCGGCATGGCAAGCCGGCGTCCGGCGATTTCGGGCATGGCACGTCTGCCGCATCCGGGGAGCCGGCTATTCCGATCGACGCTAAACGGGAAGATCATGGAAGAAAGCTATCCGCTGATCGGACTTGTGACGGTCGCCTATCTGCTCGCCGGTTTCGTCAAGGGCGTCATCGGCATGGGTCTGCCGACGGTCGCCATCGGCGTGCTCGCGGTTGCGATGACGCCGGCGCAGGCGGCCGCCATTATCATCGCGCCAGCGATCGCCACCAATGTCTGGCAGATGGTGGCCGGCCCCGATCTCGCCATGCTGGCGCGCCGGCTCGGCCCCATGCTGGCGATGCTGTGCGTCGGCGCCTGGGCGGGGTCGGACATTCTCACCGGCGGCAATGCCCGGCAGGCGGCGCTCGGGCTCGGTCTGGCGCTGATCGCCTATGCTGTCTTCGGCCTGTCGAAAATCCGGTTGGCGCTGCCGCAGCGTGCCGAAATCTGGGTGGGGCCTTTGGTCGGTTTCGCCACCGGCATCGTCCTCGCCGCCACTGGCGTTTTCGTGCTTCCCGCCCTGCCCTACATGCAGGCGATCGGACTGGAGAAGGACCGGCTGGTGCAGGCGCTCGGCCTGCATTTCACGGTCTCGACCTTGGTGCTGGCTCTCGTGCTGTGGAGCGGCGGGGCGTTCGGGCTGTCGCTTGCCACGCTATCGCTGTTTGCCATCGTGCCGGCGGTGATCGGCATGCTGATCGGCCAGCGCATGCGCGGACGCATGGAGGTGGCGACATTCCGCGTCTGGCTGTTCGTCGGACTGCTGCTGCTTGGTCTGCACCTGACCTGGCGAAATCTGCTTTGATGGGGACGACGGTCGTTCTAGGAAAATATTCCAAGGACGTTTCCGAACAGAAAATCTCGTGGCATCGGATCGCAAGACCATTTTTGCCCTGTCATCGGGCCGGCCGCCGGCCGCGATCGCCGTCGTCCGCATTTCGGGACCGCGTGCGTCGGACGCGCTGCGTGCGCTGACCGGCAAGCTGCCGACGCCGCGGCTCGGTACCTTTGTGCGCATCCGCGATCCGCAAACCGGCGACCTGATCGACGAGGCGCTGGCTCTCTATTTCCCCGCGCCGGCGAGCGAGACCGGCGAGGATGTCGCCGAGCTGCAGGTGCATGGCGGACGCGCAGTGGTGAGCGCGATCTATGACGCGCTCGTGCGCATGGACGGCCTGCGGCTGGCCGAGCCCGGCGAGTTCACGCGCCGCGCCTTCGAGAACGGCAAGCTCGATCTCACCCGCGTCGAGGGCCTCGCCGATCTCATCTTCGCCGACACGCAGGCGCAGCGCCGCCAGGCCATGCGACAGCTTCAGGGCCTGCTCGGCAATCGCGCTGAGGAATGGCGCGCGCGCCTGATCGAGGCGCAGGCGCTCGCCGAAGCCGGCATCGATTTCTCCGACGAGGCCGACGTCGCAAGCGACGTGACGCAGCGCGCGCTTGCGCTCGCGCGCGATCTTGAGCGCGACATCGCCGCCACGCTTTCCGGTGCCGCGCGCGGCGAGCGGCTGCGCGAGGGGCTCGTGGTCGCGATCGCGGGGGCGCCCAATGCCGGCAAGTCGACGCTGCTCAACCGCATTGCGCGCCGCGAGGCCGCGATTGTCTCGCCCTACGCCGGCACCACGCGCGACGTGATCGAGGTGCATCTCGATCTCGACGGCTGGCCGGTGACGCTGCTCGACACGGCCGGTATCCGCGACACCGACGACCCGGTCGAGCGCGAAGGCGTGCTGCGCGCGAAGGCGCGCGCAGCAGCGGCCGACCTCGTGCTCTGGATCGAGGATGCGATGGAGGATGCGCCTGCCGCCGCCGGCATGTCCGGCGTGCCGGGCGCGCGCGAGGGCGCGCAGGTCTGGCGCCTGCGCAACAAGATCGACGCGACGCGCGCGGCGATGCCGGCGGGCCGCGTGTGCGAGGCGACGTTCGCGGTGTCGGCGAAGACCGGCGCGGGCATGGACGCGCTCCTCGGCGCGCTCACCGCGCATGCGGCGTCCTTTTTCGGCAGCGCCGAGCCGGCGCTGGTGACGCGCGAGCGTCAGCGCCGCACGCTGCAGGAAGCCGCCGAGGCGCTGGCGCGGGCGATCGCGGTGGCGTCACGCGAAGACATCTTTGCCGAGGAACTGCGGCTTGCCGCGCGTGCGCTCGGGCGGCTGACCGGGCGCGTCGATGTCGAGGACATCCTCGACGCCATCTTCCGCGACTTCTGCATCGGCAAATAGCGCCTGCCCGGCGCTTGTGAGTGCCTGCGGGCCGCAGCCATTAACCATCGTTAACCTTTTGATTCGGGAACGTTTCACGTGAAACGGAACCATCTCCGCGGCCGCGCAGCCGACCTTTGACCGGACCGGGGCGCGTCGCTACATACGCGCGCATGGAGACAAGGCGTTCCCATCGCTTCGACGTCGTGGTGATCGGCGGCGGCCATGCCGGCTGCGAGGCCGCGGCTGCGGCCGCACGCATGGGGGCTGCGACCGCTCTTGTCACCCATCGCTTCGCCACCGTTGGCGCGATGTCGTGCAATCCGGCCATTGGCGGGCTCGGCAAGGGCCATCTCGTGCGCGAGATCGATGCGCTTGACGGCCTGATGGGATGCATCGCCGACGCCGGCGGCATCCAGTTTCGTGTGCTTAATCGCCGCAAGGGTCCGGCGGTGCGCGGCCCGCGCACGCAGGCCGACCGCAAGCTCTACGCCGCCGCCATGCAGGCGGCGATCCGTGCGCAGGACAATCTCGCGGTCATCGAGGCGGAAGCCGACGATCTCATCCTCGTGGATGACGCGGTGCGTGGCGTGCGTCTCGGCGATGGTCGCGTGCTGGACACGGGCGCGGTGGTGCTCACCACCGGCACCTTTCTGCGCGGCCTCATCCATATCGGCGAGACCCAGATCCCGGCCGGCCGCGTCGGCGAAGCGCCCGTGCTCGGCCTCTCGCGCACGCTTGAGCGCGCGGGTCTTGCGCTCGGACGCCTGAAGACCGGCACGCCGCCACGGCTCGACGGACGCACCATCGACTGGGCGTCGCTAGCAATGCAGGCCGCCGACAATCCGCCCGAGCCTTTCTCGACGCTGACGTCCGCCATCACCAATCCGCAGATCGAATGCGGCATCACCCGCACCACCGAGGTGACGCACGCGGTGATCCGCGCCAATGTGCATCGCTCGCCGATGTATTCCGGCCAGATCGCGAGCCGCGGGCCGCGCTATTGTCCCTCGATCGAGGACAAGATCGTGCGCTTCGGCGAGCGCGACGGACACCAGATTTTCCTGGAGCCCGAGGGTCTCGACGACGACACCGTCTATCCGAACGGGATTTCGACCTCACTGCCCGAAGAGGTGCAGCGCACGGTGGTGGCCTCGATCCCGGGCCTGGAAAAAGCGCGCATCGTGCGGCCGGGCTATGCCATCGAATACGACCATGTCGATCCGCGCGAGCTCGACCCTACGCTGCAGACACGGCGCGTGCGCGGGCTCTATCTCGCGGGCCAGATCAACGGCACGACCGGCTACGAGGAAGCCGCGGCGCAGGGGCTCGTCGCCGGCCTCAATGCGGCGCGGCGGGCGGGCGGCGGCGAGGGCGTCACGTTCGACCGCGCCGAAGGCTATCTCGGCGTGATGATCGACGATCTCGTCACGCGCGGGGTCACCGAGCCCTACCGCATGTTCACCTCGCGCGCGGAATATCGGCTGGCGCTGCGCGCCGACAATGCCGACCAGCGCCTGACCGGCAAGGGCATCGCGCTCGGCTGCGTGGGGACGGAGCGGCGCGCGCATTTCGCGCAGAAGAAGGCCGCGCTCGCGGACGCGCACGCCTTCGCGAAATCCGTCTCGCTCTCGCCGAGCGAAGCCGCCCGTCACGGCCTCCTCCTCAAGAAGGACGGCCACCGGCGCACGGCGTTCGATCTTCTCTCCTATCCCGATATCGGCATCGAAACGCTGCGCCCGATCTGGCCGCGGCTCGGCGAACTCTCGCCCAGCATCGCCGAGCAGCTCGAGATCGACGCCAAGTACGACGTCTATCTCTCGCGCCAGGCCGCCGACATCGACAGCTATCGCCGCGACGAGGCGTTCGCGCTGCCGGACGATCTCGATTACGGCGCGCTGCCCGGCCTCTCCAACGAGGTACGCCAGAAACTCGCGGCGATGCGTCCGCGCACCATCGGCCAGGCCGGCAAGATCGATGGCATCACGCCGGCGGCGCTCACGCTGATCGCCGCTTACGTGCGCCGGAACGGCCGGCGCGCGACGCGCGCATGAGACGGCCGGCGGCGCGCACGGGGATCGCCGCGGCGAGGGCCATGGATTCGGCGCTGGAAGCGGACCGGGCGCGAGCGCTGCGGTTGATTCACGTTTCACGTGAAACGGAACAGCGGCTGGATTCGCTGGTCGCCCTGCTGATTCACTGGCAGAACCGGATCAATCTCGTCGCGCCCGCGACGCTGCCGGACGCGTGGACCCGCCATATCGCCGACTCGCTGCAGCTCCTGCCGCTCGTGGAAGGCGCCAAGCTCTGGGTCGATCTCGGCTCCGGCGGCGGCTTTCCCGCATTGCCTCTGGCCTGCGCGCTCGCCGAGCGGCCGGGCGCGCGCATCCATCTCGTGGAGAGCAATCACAAGAAGGCGGCGTTCCTGCGCGAGGCGGCGCGCACATTGGCCTTGCCGGCGAGCGTGCATGCCGAACGGATCGAGGACTTCGCCGCGCGCTTTGCGCCGGTGGCCGACGTGGTGAGCGCACGGGCGCTGGCGCCGCTGGCGAAGCTGCTTACCTATGCCGCACCCTTGTTGAAAACGGGGACGACCGGTCTGTTCCCCAAGGGCCAAGATGTTGAGGCTGAATTGACCGAGGCCGCTAAATATTGGACGATTGACTACGAATTGGCACCCTCGAAGACCGGCAGCGGCCAGATCGTCATCGTTCACCGCCTCGCGAAAAAATAACGGGGCTTCCGGCCAGCGAACGGAAGACGCCATGATGGACAGCGACACTTCGATCGTCCCGACACAGGATGGTTCGGCCATGCCCGAAACCGCGACCGGAACAGCCAAGGCGCCGCGCGTGCTCGCGCTCGCCAACCAGAAGGGCGGCGTCGGCAAGACGACGACCGCGATCAATCTCGGCACCGCGCTCGCCGCGATCGGCGAACGCGTGCTCATCGTGGACCTCGATCCGCAGGGCAACGCCTCGACCGGACTGGGCATCGACCGCCGCAACCGCGCCTGCTCGACTTACGACGTGATGGCCGGCGAGGCCAAACTGCGTTCGGCGATCCTCACCACCGCGGTGCCGCGCCTGCACATCGCGCCTTCCACGCTCGATCTCGCCGGGCTCGAACTTGAAATCTCCTCCGCGCGCGACCGCGCCTTCCGCCTGCGCAACGCGCTCGAAGGACTCAACGACGGAAAGTCGGGCGACGAGACCTACACCTATGTGCTGGTCGATTGTCCGCCGTCGCTCAACCTGCTCACGGTGAATGCGATGGCGGCCTCGCACGCGATCCTCGTGCCGCTGCAATGCGAGTTCTTCGCGCTCGAAGGTCTGTCGCAACTGCTCAAGACCGTCGAGCAGGTGAAGCAGACGCTCAATCCCGGCCTCACCATTCACGGCATCGTGCTGACCATGTTCGACGCGCGCAACAATTTGTCGAACCAGGTGGTGGCGGACGTGCGCGAGTTCATGGGCGACAAGGTCTACGACACGATCATCCCGCGCAACGTGCGCATCTCGGAAGCGCCATCCTACGGCAAGCCGGTGCTGGTCTACGACCTCAAGTGCGTGGGCAGCGAGGCCTATCTGAAGCTGGCGAGCGAGATCATCCAGCGCGAGCGCGACATGGCGGCGGCGGGCTGAGGCAGGCGGACGGCGAAATCGATTACCATGATTATATTCCTAACATCGATCGGAGCAGGGCGGGCACAGGCAGGGAGCGGTCGCCATGGCCGATAAACCCTCGCGCCTCGGCCGCGGTCTGGCCGCGCTGATCGGCGACGTCGGCGCCGAGACGCAGGCACCCGCGCGCGGGGCCGGTGCGCCGGCCGCTCCGCGCCCGCCGCAGCGCAAGGTGCCGATTGCCTTCATCAAGCCCAATCCGAAAAACCCGCGCCGCGTCTTCTCCGACGCCGAGTTGACCGAGCTTGCGCAGTCGATCCGCGAGCGCGGCATCATCCAGCCGATCGTCGTGCGCGCGGCGGCGGGCGAGAAGGATTCCTACGAGATCATCGCCGGCGAGCGGCGCTGGCGGGCGGCGCAGCGCGCCAAGCTGCACGAGGTGCCGATCGTCGTCGTCGAGGCGACCGACGAGGAGGCGCTCGAGCTCGCGATCATCGAGAACGTCCAGCGCACCGACCTCAACCCGCTGGAAGAGGCGCTCGGCTACCAGATGCTTGCCGACCAATACAAGCACAGTCAGGACGATATCGCCCAGATCGTCGGCAAGAGCCGCAGCCATGTCTCCAACACGCTGCGCCTGCTCAAGCTGCCGGATTCGGTGAAGGCCTATATCAATCAGGGCAAGATCACCGCCGGCCACGCGCGCGCGCTGATCGGCCATCCCGATCCGGAAGGGCTCGCGCACGAGATCGTCAGCAAGGGGCTCAATGTCCGCCAGATCGAGCAGGTGCGGCAGGAGCAGACCAAGGGCGGCAAGAAGCCCAAGCCGGCACGCAAGCGCAAGGACCCCAACACCGTGGCGCTCGAACGCTCGCTGTCCGACACGCTCGGACTCGCGGTGGAGATCGCGCACCGCGGCCGCGGCGGCAGCATCAAGATTAAGTACAAGACGCTCGAGCAGCTCGACGACGTGACGCGGCGGCTGGAGGGGCGAAGGCGGTAGCGTCCGGTCCGCGCAGACCGAACGCGCGCTATCCGGGAACGTCATGCGTGGGCTCGATCCGCGCATCGATTCAAATCGATTGCACTTCAAGCCGTTCGCGCAGCCGGCGGGTCGCAGCCATTGTTGAAGCTTGTTGCGCCGCCGCTCAGCCGCGCTGGCGCGCGCTCTGGGCGATCGCGATCAGCGCGCGATGCGCGATCGGCTCGGCAAGATTGGCATGGCGGCGTGATTCAAAAAGCGCTCCGGAAAGCTGCGCCATCACCTGCTGCAAACGCGGCGCGGGCCACGCGCGCAGCGCCGCCTCGACCAGCGGCTTGCGCCGGAAATGCAGCGGCGGGCGCGCATTCTCGACCGCGATGCCGACGGAGGCGCCGTCGGCGATATCGAGCGCCAGCCGGTGCAGGCTCGCGACCTGACGCAAGGCTGCGAGGATGATCTGGCTCGGCGCCGTGCCGGCCGCGCGCGCCTTGGCGAAATGCGTTTCCACATCAGCCGGCTTGCCGGCGAAGGCGGCGTCGATGACGCTGTCGAGCGCGAGTGCTGACGCATCGGCCACCACCGCCAGCACGTCGTCGAGGGTGACGGTGCCGCTGTCGCGCGCATAGAGCGCGAGCTTGCGCAATTCGTTGCGCGAGGCTTGCCGGTCGCCGCCGAGGCAGGGCACCAGCGCCGCGCGTGCATCGGGCGCGATCGACAGTCCGGCCTGCTTCATTTCCTCGTCGATCAGGCGCGCAAGATCGCGTTCGCCGTCGGCATAGCAGGGAATGGCGACGGCGGTCTTTGCGCGCTCGCACAGGGTACGCAGCGGCGCGTTGCGGCGCAGGTCGCCGGCCTCGATCACCACGCGACAATCGGGCGAGGGCGCGCCGAGCAAGGCTTCCACCGCCGGCACCGGATTGAAGCGGCCGAGATTTTTCACCCACACCGCGCGCCGTCCGCCGAACAGCGGGATGGTGTTGGCCTCCTCGACGAGCCGCAGCGGATTGGCGGAAAGGTTGTCGCCCTCGAGCCGCACCAGCGAGAACGGGTCGTCGGTATTGTCGACCGAGACGCGCACGATCGCCTGCGCGCGTTCGCCGACGAGGCCGGCGTCCGGGCCGTAGACGAGCACGACGCTGCGCGCCGGATCCGGCCGCGCGATAAAGGCGTCGATTTCGGAAGTCTTCAGGGCGGTCATGTCTGCGCGCCATGATGGCCGGATTTGTTCCCGCCATCCATGCCTTGCGACGGCGAAGTTGTGCTCAGGCCGTTGAAAAGACCCGGCCGCGTTTGCAGCCGTGCGCTCAGGTGCCGGCGACGAAATACGACGCCAGGCGCTGCTTGATGTGGTCGGCAATGATGGCGGCGGCGCGGTTCTCGGCGTCGAGCAGGCCGCGTGTGCTGGCGAAGCGCTGCTGCTGACCGGGAATGTCGTAGGACACGCGGGCGAAGGTGCGGCCCTGCACCACCGGGCGCTTGGTGGCGATCTCGATCAGCGAGTAGCTCGCGTCGATGCTGTAGTTCTCGACGTCCGGCCGCGCGGTCTGCACGTCGACAATGACCTGCTGGCGGTTGCCCGACAGCGAGATCTTCAGGTCGTAGGCCGGCGGCAGCCCGCCGGCGCCTCCGGTCAAAGCGAAGATGAGCTGGTTGCGGACCTCGACGCCGATGCGCGCCATCGGGGTGCCGTTCGGGGTGTCGATCGGGATGATGTTGATGGCGGCGAGCTTGCCGGAGACGCCCGGGCCGTTGAAGGGCGAGCGCTCGCCATACATCGGCTGGAAACAGCCCGCGCACAGGCCGGCCGCCGCAAGGGCTGCGACGGTGAGCGCCAGGCGCCGGTATCTCTGGCCGGTTTCACGCAACGACATTGACGATCCTGTGCGGGACAACAATGACTTTTTTAGGAGCCTTGCCGTCGAGCGCCTTCTTTACAGCATCAAGCGTTAACACGGCAGCCTCAATATCGGCATTGCCGGCGCCCCGGGCGACGGTGATGTCCGCCCGCTTCTTGCCATTAACCTGAACGGGCAGGGTCACGGTGTCCTCCACGAGGAGGTCCGGTTCGACTTTCGGCCAAGCCTGCAGCGAGACGAGGCTCTTGTGGCCGAGCGCGGCCCAGCATTCCTCGGCCAGATGCGGCATCATCGGCGCGAAAAGCTGGACCAGGATGTTGGCGGCTTCCTTCATCGCAAAGGCGAGGTCGGGGGTGACCTTCTCCGGCGCATCGACCGCGCCGATCGCGGCACTCATGGCGTTGGCGCATTCGTAGATGTGGGCGACGCAGCGGTTGAAGCGCAGCTTCTCGATGTCCTCGGAGACGCGCGCCAGCGCCTTGTGGGCGGCCTTGCGCACAGCGAGCGCCTCGGGCTCAAAGGACGCTGGCTTCGCCGACGGCGCGGCCTTGCCGATATCGGCGGTTTCACCGACCAGCCGCCATAGGCGCTGCACGAAGCGCCAAGCGCCCTGCACGCCTTCCTCGGTCCAGATCACGTCGCGGTCGGGCGGCGAGTCGGAGAGCATGAACCAGCGCGCGGTGTCGGCGCCGAAGCTCTCGATGATGTCGTCGGGATCGACCGTGTTCTTCTTGGACTTCGACATCTTCTCGATGCTGCCGATCTCAACCGGCTCGCCGGTGGCCGCGAGCGCGGCGCGGCGCTGATCGCCGACGGTTTCGATCTTCACGTCGGCCGGCATCACCCATTCGCCGTTCGGCTTGCGATAGGTCTCGTGCACGACCATGCCCTGCGTGAACAGGCCGGCAAACGGCTCCTTCATGCCGACATGGCCGGTCTTCATCATCGCGCGCGTGAAGAAGCGGCTGTAGAGCAGATGCAGGATCGCGTGCTCGATGCCGCCGATATATTGATCGACCGGCAGCCAGGCATCGACCATCGCACGGTCGGTCGGCGTGTCGGTGCGCCAAGGATCGGTGAAGCGCGCGAAGTACCACGACGAGTCCACGAACGTATCCATGGTGTCGGTCTCGCGCCGCGCCGGCTTGCCGCATTGCGGGCAGGGCACGTTCTTCCAGGTCGGATGGCGGTCGAGCGGATTACCCGACTTGTCGAAATCGATGTCGTCGGGCAGCGTGACCGGCAGATCCTTGTCGGGCACCGGCACCACGCCGCAGGCCTCGCAATGGATCACCGGGATCGGGCAGCCCCAGTAGCGCTGGCGCGAGATGCCCCAGTCGCGCAGGCGGAAATTGACCTGGCGCTGGCCGACCGGGCGGTTGCCGCGCTTTTCGATCTCAAGCCGTTTTGCCACTTCCTCCTTGGCCTCTTCGATCGTCATGCCGTCGAGGAAGCGCGAATTGATCATGCGCCCGTCGCCGTCGAAGGCCACGTCGGTGATGACGAAGGTCTTGGGATCCTGGCCGGGCGGGCAGACCACGGGCACGTTGCCGAGCCCGTATTTGTTGACAAAATCGAGGTCGCGCTGGTCGTGCGCCGGACAGCCGAAGATCGCGCCGGTGCCGTAATCCATCAGGATGAAATTGGCGACATAGACCGGCAGCTTCCAGTCCGGATCGAAAGGATGGATGGCGCGGATGCCGGTGTCGAAGCCGAGCTTCTCAGCCTTCTCGATCGCTTCCTGCGCGGTGCCGACCTTCTTGCACTCGGCGATGAAGGCGGCGAGCGCGGGATTCTTCCTTGCTGCCGCGGTCGCGAGCGGGTGGTCTGCCGACAGCGCCATGAATTTCGCGCCGAACAGCGTGTCGTGGCGCGTGGTGAAAATCTCGAGTTCGGTTTCGGCGTTCGGCGCGGTCTTCGGATCGAGCGCGAAGCGGATCAGGAGGCCCTCGGAGCGGCCGATCCAGTTGCGCTGCATGGTGCGCACCTTGTCCGGCCAGCGCTCGAGCCTGTCGATCTCGTCGAGCAGATCCTGCGCGTAATCGCTGATCCTGAAGAACCATTGCGTCAGATCGCGCTGCTCGACCAGCGCGCCGCTTCTCCAGCCGCGGCCGTCGATCACCTGCTCGTTGGCGAGCACGGTCTGGTCGACCGGATCCCAGTTCACCTTCGACTGCTTGCGCTCGACGAGGCCGGCGCGCAGGAAATCGAGGAACATCTTCTGCTGGTGCTTGTAATAGGTCGGGTCGCAGGTCGCGAATTCACGCGCCCAGTCGAGCGACAGCCCCATCGACTGGAGCTGCTTCTTCATCGCGGCGATGTTGTCGTAGGTCCAGGTCTTCGGGTGCACCTTCTGCGCCATGGCGGCGTTCTCGGCCGGCATGCCGAACGCGTCCCAGCCCATGGGATGCAGCACGTTGAAGCCCATGGCGCGCTTGTAGCGGGCGACCACGTCGCCCATCGTGTAGTTGCGCACGTGGCCCATATGGATGCGCCCCGACGGATAGGGGAACATCTCCAGCACATAGTATTTGGGACGCGGGTCCTCGTTCTTGGTGGCGAAGATGCCCTGCTCGTCCCACACCGTGCGCCAGCGCGGCTCGGCCTCGCGGCTGTTGTAGCGGTCGGTCGTCATTGGATGGCAATGCCGGATCGGTGCATGGAAACCGGCGCGAAAGGACACGAAAAAACCTGTCCGGTCAACGCCGTGGAACCGCCCCGCGCCCGGACCGGGAACCGGAACGCCGGCGGCGCCTGCGGGTTATCGCGCCGTACAGGAGGTCCCATCATGGTGAAATCATCCGAGATCCGCGAGCACATGGAAGTACTCGGCTCCGACGGCGCCCATGTCGGTACCGTGGACCACATGGAAGGCGAGAACCGCATCAAGCTGACCCGCAACGACCCCGCCGCCGGCGGCAAGCACCACTATATCGGGCTCGACTGGGTCGACCATGTCGATTCCCACGTCCATCTCAAGAAGCCGTCGTCCGAGGCCATGAAGCAGTGGCAGTCGGCCTGACGGGCGGCCCTGCCGCCGGATCGTTTTGAGGAGCGCCCTGGCGGAACGCCGGGGGCTCCGCCGTGCGTGCCGGATAAGGGCCCGCCGCCGTTTTTGCATCGTGCCGCCGCCGCCGTTATAGACCGCGGATGGCCGACACTTCCCGCACCATCGCTCAGGCGCTCGCCGCCGTTGATGCTGAAATCGCAGACGCCTGCCGCGAGGCGGGCCGCGCGCGCGCCGACGTGACGCTGATCGCGGTGAGCAAGACTTTCGGCGCCGAAGCGATCGAAGCGGCGATCGCCGCCGGCCAGCGCGTGTTCGGCGAGAACCGCGTGCAGGAGACAAAGGGCAAATGGCCGGCGCTGCGCGAGAAACATGCCGGCCTCGAATTGCATCTGATCGGGCCGCTGCAGTCCAACAAGGCGAAGGAGGCGGTGGCGCTGTTCGACGCCATCCACTCGGTCGACCGCAC
>Ga0226835_1000999_pt1 | contig 19376 bp, 24 predicted proteins | sample LAC_MetaG_1_FD_163627 | JGI IMG/M metagenome (GOLD analysis project Ga0226835, IMG submission 163627) | Anaerobic ammonium oxidizing microbial communities from anammox membrane bioreactor (MBR) in UC Berkley, California, United States -... | ecosystem: Engineered > Bioreactor > Anaerobic >...
ACAATCTCTTTCACCCTTTGCTGCACTTTAAAATAGGGGTGTTTTTCGGGGAATATTACTTTTTGTTTGCCGGGGTTAAATCGAAACATTGCTGCGCGGTTTACTCCGTCTTTACCTATTCTGGTAGTTGCTTTTTGGCCGTTGCTTACTGCTTCGGCGCTGTTGCTTGGCGTGTACTTGTCTTTCAAAACCTGTGCTACGGTGCAACGGCAGTTCCAGTCCAATGGCGGCATATATTCGTTCCAGAACGGATCGGAAGGGGGTAAGGTGGTGTTGTGCAGTACTGCGTGCGATCTGCGCACCTTTTCATCGGCAGCCGTGCGGAACTGGAGATGGTATTGGTCGCCGTCCTGTTCAAAGTCGTTCCATTTGGCAGCCATTTGCGCTGTAGCTGCTGCAAAGTTGTACTCGGCATTCAGGTAGTTTACGTTGTAGGACTCGTGCAACTTGAGCACCTCCTGCTGAAACTGATTGTAGGGCTTTATGCCGCCCTTTTCGTCTTGCAGCAATAGCGAAGCTTGTTTAAGCTGGTGATAGGTTTTTAGGCCTGAGAATACAAATACGTTTTCGTTTAGTGCTTTGGTAAGAGCCTCCGGAACTTCGTGCTTTATGCCGGTTGAAATCCCGGACTTCACCGCTCCCTGCAGTACCCGGTTAATTTCATTTACCAATGCTAAGGGAGCCTCATCGGCAAGGTTGGCCGCCTCAAAGCCCTTGTTTTTATGCAGCCATTTGGTGGCCGCATCGAAAATTTGTTTATTCAGGGATAGCGTTTTCTTTTCGGCGAGTTGTATATGAGTGTGCGCATGGTCATCGTGGTACAGTTCGTCAATTGCGCCGTGCAGCCCCGCGTACCAACCGGGGCTTATACGAAAAAACTTGCTGCCGGTATTGCGTTTTTGCCTGTAACGGGTATGTTATACTTTTCAATCCAGTATTTGGGGTCTATTTCATAGCCGCCGTTGATGAGCATTGTTTCGATGTTAATCTGCTGCTGCGGGGTGTATTCTACTGACTCATCCCAGTTGAACATCAGGCCTTCAACAGCAAATCCGTGCATCGTCATAAAAGGGAGCAGGCGGTTATTAATCGTATCGCGCAGGAAGTCGGCATCGGCTTCCACCACATTTTCAAACACATCAAGATGAACCTGGCTCTGGCTGAGCGAGGCTCCATCATCAATGGTCATTGTTTGGTTCAGGATGCCTTTGCTCATTTCGTTGTTAGCTCTTTCAATGCGTTTGTCGTAAACATTGAAGGCATCGCCGCGCGAACTCTCTTTAATGTCGATTTCTGTACCTTCGGGAAAAAGCCCCCAGGCGGCAGCTCCCATGTCGGAGAGCATTTTTTCCACTTTGGTAATCTCCTTTTGATCACGGCTGATTGTTTTGCCGATGCGTATGGGCATTCCAAACATTTCGCCGAAAGTGTCCCAGAATGCCAGCATATTCTTTTTGCTCAGTGCCTGTGGAGCGCACTTCAGGAGCAGACCAAGGTCATAGGGTTTTCCTGCCTCTATGCACCACTGTGCAATTTTGCCATCGCGATAGCTGATTCCTTTTTTTGGCTCATCGCCTACCTCACGAAGCAATAAACCATACTCTGGCATAACGTGCTTGCGCGGCACTAAGCTCACATTGTCGAACTTACGTTTTCCGGCCACGGTGGTAATATCGCCAAACTGAATGAGTGAGTGTCCCCAGTAGCGGCTATCGAGCACTAAACCGGCAAAATCTTTGAACCATTCAGCTTCAAGGATTTCGGTTGCTTCGGGCTTTTCCCTGCCGTTTTTGTCCACTAATCTGAAAGCTTTTTTCAGCACCATGCTTTTTCGCTGGCCGATGGCGCCTGTCAGGTGCAGGTCAATATCAACATCAGTGTAAACATCATATAGCCTTGCACGTTGCGGATTTTCAACATTGATGGCCATCTGCCAGGCTTGCCGCCATGTGCCTATATCCTTTTTTGTCAGGTTTTGGGTTTTCACGGCAAGTTCAATAAGCATTGCTTTCACCCGTTCGCGGCCGGCTGCATTTTGCATGGCCAGCATCATTTCATTAGTGTATTGCTTCATGACGAATAAACTTTAATAGTCGTATTTTCCTTTTTCCCATGAGCCGTATTTTACCGGTATTCCGGTGTCTTGCCCGGTAATGGGATCAATCAGAGGCGGCAGGTCGGGTGTGGCTTTTCCTGCCTGCACAGCCTGCAGATACTCTATGGCTCTTTTGTAGCGCGTTTCCCGTATCTCGAAGCCCATACGCTTAGGCAACCAGGCAATAAGATGATAGAGCGCCACATCGGCTGTAAGCATCACTAAGTGTTGGTTACGTTGCTGGCCGGTTGCTGCAAAGGCGGTGGCGGCATCGTAGCGCCCTCTGAGGTATGAGCTGATTTCTTCAATAGCGTAGAGCTCGGCCCTGCGAAGGTTTGCCTCATCGCTTTGATGGATGATTTCGAGCGTTTGTGCATCGCTCACGGCTTTATAGTCGTCGTTGTTCAGGAATGACATGGTTAGGGTGTTTTATAGAGTGCAATCCGGTCAATATCGGCCGGTTTAAAACCTTTTTTGAATTTACGTGCGGCAATGGATGCTTTCAACCCCGCTTTGGAATATACCCCCGGCTTCCCTTTGTAGAGCAGCACATAATATTTTGCGCCGGTGAGTTTGTTAAATGCGTTGGCCTGTTTTATGGCCCTGCGTAACCTGAATTCAAAGATGATGTTTTTCAAAAACTTTACCATATATTTTTACTTGTTAGGCGTTTACCGACAGAGGGTTTAAAGCTCTCTATACGGGTTCTTTTCTGAAGAAGATAAATGGCGCCCTCATCTGCATCGGGGGCATCGTCGTGGGTGTGGCTTCCTTTTTCGAAGCTGAGAAGCTGCTCAATGCCGGTGAGCATATCGCGGTCGGTTTGCATATCCTGGTTGTACCAGACAAATCCCCTTTCCCAAAGTGGCGAAATAGCCTCAATACGTTGAAACTTATCTGGTTTTTTACGCATATCGCCACGTATTGGCAATTGGTATCCGCGTGCATTGCCCTCAATGGTGAACTCATCAAGAATAATATCCTGCAGGAAATTTGCCTCCATCACATAGTCGCATATCACACCCTCCGGCAGTCGTTCATGAAAGTCATAAAACCACCTTACCATTTCGCTGGTTGAGGCCTGTCGGACGAAAGCGGCAATATGATGCAGTTCGTTGCCCAGTTTTCCCCACACTTTTATAGCCTTGTAATCATTTTTGGAGCTGCTCTTAAATGAGGGATCGCAATATGCTACCAAGTGTTCGTATTTGACAAGTTTTGGTAGTTTTTTCCATCTCACCCAGTCGTTTTTAAAAACGGCGCCCTCTGTGATGGGGTTGTTCATATACTCTTTCTGGAATGAGCGATAGCCCATAAACTGCTCCATTTCCTTTACCTCGGCGGCGCTCCATTTTTCTGCCCAGGTTACATTGCCGGCCTTATCGTAAATATTAATCTGCGACACATGCACCCCCTCAATTGCGGCAATATTGGCCAGAACGCTTTTCTTGCCAATCAGGTTGCCCACCATAATAAACCTGCCCCGGCCGCCATCAAGAGCGCCAAACAGCGCCTCCTTCACCCAGTCGGTAAGTTTCGATACCCTTGCTTCGTTGTCAACCAGTTCGTCATCGTCAAGGTCATCAATCACGATGTAGTCCGGGCGATTGTCGCGGTATCGCAACCCCCTTGGCGACTGCCCTCTGCCGCGTGCAAAAAATGCACATCCGTCGGTTGTAACAAATTCACCCTCCTGCCAGCTTCCGGCATTATATTGTTCGCCGAAATCGTTAATGTATCTGCGGTTATACTGCAGCTCGGCCTGGATGTCGGCAAGTAGTGTATTGGCATTGTCCTGGCTTTTGCCCACCAGCACCATCACATTAATTTGCCGCACTTTCTGACACTTGAGCCAGAGCGGGATCAGGATATCCATGTGGGTTGATTTGGCATGAGCTCGGGCCCACTTGAAAACGCCCCTGAAGTTGGGAGTGTTTAATATCTTATTTGCAGCTTTTATATGGAAGTGTCCTGATTTTACTTTGGCAAAGTGCGGGAAATAATAATCGACAAAATAGGCATAGTCGCGTCTGGCCCGATCAATGCGTGCCATAACTGCCGACTTTGGCTCATTATGATCAACGGTGGTTTGCTCCTGCACTAAGCGGCAGTGTTCTTTCCATGCCCGGTATATGTTTTTGTCAATGCCCCCTGCCATACATTACTTGCTAAGCTGTTCGCTGATGTACAAATCCTGATATTTATTAAATGCTTTGATTAGCTCCGGAGTTACTTCCGGGTCAAGTGTCTGCCTGTATTGGATCCATTTACTGAATGCCATAAACACCTCAATGGCATCCACCACACTTGCTTTTTTATCAAGCTTTTCTATTGTTGTGGCAAATTTCGACAGCTTGTCGCCTAAGGAGGCAAGTAGTATCGGGTCTTTGGTGGTGTTAACCTGGTCAAGGAGTTCATTAATTGTGCGGAGCAGCTTATTTACCAGTTCCGGCCTTGTGATGGTTGCAGCCGCCCGTAGTGCATCCCATCCGCCTGCCTTTACCCACTTGTTTATGGTAACCTTTGACATGCCTGTTGCTTCGGCAATATAGTTTTGGGGCTGCCCCTGAAGATAAAGAATACGCGCAAACTCCTTTTTGTTGTGCTCTGTTTTCGCCATGATGTTGAAACGTGATTATTATTTGATGCAAAAATGAGCCTATATACAGCTTATATAAAATAAAGCCGACATTATGACATTGCTAATTTGCAAGTAGTTAGGGTATGGTTTTCTTTGCATTACAAAACCAGGAAATATGGGTTACGATGTAGTTATCAGCAACTCGAAGCTGAACAGTTATAGGACCAGAGTTCTTACCCGGGGGATTGATTATCGCCAATTTGAGCGCAATCCCATCATGTTATGGATGCACAACCGGCCTTATCGCGGGGTTACTGATGAGGTTTTGCCGCTGGGTACGGTTCAAAATCTTAGGGTTGAAGATGATCAGTTGATCGGAACCCTCTGTTTTGATGAGAATGATGCGTTTGCGATGCGAATAAAGTCGAAATGGGATGCCGGCATTTTGAAAATGGTGAGTCCCGGCCTCGACATAGTGGAGCAATCGGATGATCCGTCACTTCTTTTGCCCGGCCAAACCAGGATGACGGTGAGCAAATCAATATTACGAGAGGTGAGCGTTGTTGACATGGGTTCTAACGATGATGCCCTTGCGCTTTATTACGATGGAAAACGACTGAACCTTGCCGCAGGTGAAAGCGGCGACATTTTAAAACCGATAAAAACCCTTTTAAACATGAAAGCAATTGCTTTAAAACTTGGCTTGCCTGAAACGGCAACCGAAAATGAAATCCTTGCCGCCATTGGCTCAGTACAGGCAACGGCCGGCAGGGTAACTGCTGTAGAAGGCGAGATGGCCACCCTGAAAAAGTCGCATATAGTTGCTATCGTTGACCAGGCGATCAAGGCCAAAAAGATTACGGCCGACAAACGCGAACACTTTGTCAAACTTGGCACCGACTCCGGCGCCGAGACACTGAACACCACCCTTGAGCTGATCACCCCCGCCCAGAAACCGTCCGACTTTGTTGGAGGCAAGCCGGGGCAGTCAGCCGCTGAGTACAAAAAGCTGAGCGAGGTGCCAGCCGAAAAGCGCATTGAGCTGCGCAATTCAGAACCTGATACTTATGCCGCTCTTTACAAGGCCGAGTATGGAATAGACCCTGTTTATTAACCTCAAACACAATCATCACCAATGAAAAGACTGATTTCCCTTTTTTTCGCCCTAGCAGTAAACGCATTAATGGGCGCAACCTTAGCCAACGCCATTGACATTAGCCCATTGGCAGGAGCTGTTGGGCTTAATGCGGGCGCAATAGCGGCAGGCCAGCTTGAACTTACCGGCGTATTACGTGCCGGAATCTACACAGAAGTTTGGACAGGTGAAATGATCAAGGCATTTCGCAACTCAATCGAAAGCCTGGGTTGGCTTGCCAAAATACGCAGTTATGACCAGTATGCCGAAAACGATGTAATTCATTTTGTAAACATAGGCGGTGATCCCGATGTGCTGGTCAACAATACAACCTACCCTATAGATATCCAGAGCTTAGCCGATACCGATAAACCCATTGGCCTTGATAAATATCAAACCAAAGCCACTCGTTTAACCGATGACGAACTACATGCGATTAGTTACGATAAGATGGGCAGTGTAATTGAGCGTCACCGCGAGGCCATTGATCAAACCAAATATTCGCGCGCCATACACGCCCTGGCGCCGGGCGCCAATTCGGCGGCAACTCCAGTTCTGCTCACAACCGGCACCGCAAGCCCTGATGGTACGCGAAAGATGCTTACTCGGTCTGATCTGATTCAATTGAAAAAAGCTTACGACAAACTCAAAGTGCCAACGGCCGGCAGGGTTTTAGTGCTTTGCCCCGACCATGTGGCCGACCTGCTTGAAAACGACCAGAAGTTTGCTGACCAGTATTACAACTATACAAGCGGCAAAATAGCGAACATGTACGGTTTTGAGGTATATGAATATATCGACAACCCCTGCTTTAAGCAGGATAAAACAAAACTTGCCTATGGTGCTGTGCCTGGCGCTGGCGAGTTTATGGCATCTGTTTCGTTTTTTGCCCCACGTATGATGAAAGCTACCGGCTCAACTAAAACATACATGAGCGAAGCGAAAGACAACCCTACCACACAGGAGAATCTTGTCAACTTCAGACACTATTTTATTGCGCTTCCGCTTAAAAATGAAGCAATTGGCGCAGTGGTATCGGCAACAGTTTAAGCGATATGGCAAAAACTCAGAAAAAAAGGCCGCCGGCAGTTGAAGCAACTGCCGAGGCCGTTGCCACCACAACCGGCATCGGAGAGAAAGCAGCGGAGCTGTTTGCGGATCATCCGGGCATTGATGAGTTTCACTTTACCACGGATGGCACCGTGTTTTTTCTTCGCGTAAACGCAATAAACCATAGCAAAGGTTTAGAAAACAAAGACGTCATAACCATTAAACGACAGGAGGTATAATGTTACCACGAGTTAAAATTGAATTTGCCAATGGTGCGCTTGGGCAAATGGCGGCATCGTCGGATGGCGTATTCGGATTGCTTGCCAATGCGGCGCCTGTTGCCGAAAAGCTTAGGTTGCTTAAAACGTATATAGTGCGTTCGTTAGACGATGCCAAGGGCAGATTAGGGATTACCCAAGAAAACAATCCGGGGCTTCACAAACTGCTCGCTGAGTTTTATGCCGAGGCAGGCGATGGAACCGAGCTCTGGATAAAGTGCTTCGCTGAAACGGTGAAGATGACCGAAATGGTTGATCTGGCCACGGAAGATGGTGTGAAGAGCCTGCTGACCGAGGCTAACGGCAGGATCAAAGGGCTGTTTGTGCACTATAGCAGCCGGATGGGGCAAACCATCACCATCGAAAATGGCTTAAACAGTGATGTTTACACAGCAATAGCAAAGGCACAGCTCACAGCTGCTTACGCAACGGACACCCTCAAAGCGCCTTTATTTGTTGTCGTTGCCGGCCTGAATTACACAGGTGAAGCCACAGAACTGACACCATTGAACACGATGCAGATGAACCGCGTAGGGGTGATGATTGGCGACACCCGCGATGAAAAAGGCTGCGCATTAGGGCTTTTGGCCGGCAGGCTGGCTCGTATTCCGGTGCAACGAAATGTTGGCCGGGTACGCGATGGCGCCATTGCAACCAACGGTTTTGCTTATATTGGTTCCGAGCCTGTGGAAACAGCCGATATTGAAACCATACACGACAAAGGCTACATCACCCTAAGAATGCACACGGGCCGGGCAGGCTACTTTTTCAGCGATGATCCGCTGGCCACCCTACCCACGGATGATTACAACCATATCACCGCCCGCCGGACCGTTGATAAGGCCTACCGGATTGCTTATGATGTGCTCCTTGGCGAACTGCTCGAAGAGATACCGGTGAGCGACCAGGGGCAGGTGAGTGTAACGTTTGCTAAAAGCGTTGAAACAAAGGTTGAAAATGCAATCATCAACTCCATGACCTCGAACAGTGAGCTGGGTAATGATCCGGCAAACCAGAACGACACCGGGATTGAATGCCTGATTGACACAAACCAGAATATTGTTTCAACCGGATTCCTGAAAGTGGGACTACGCGTAAAACCGTATGGCTATGCCCGCTACATTAACGTTGAACTCGGGTTTAAAACCATTAGCCAGTAAGGAGGAAATAAAATGTTTGATACAAGACAATACGAATATGCAGATATCACCGTGAGCATTGGCGGACGGGTGATTACAGGTCTGCGCGGGATCAAGTATTCCAGCAAACAGGAAAAAGAACATGTGTATGGCAAGGGCAACATGCCAATGCACATTCAAAAAGGCAACATCAGTTACGAAGGCGAAGTAACCCTGTTGCAGAGTGAGTTGGAAACCCTGAGGCTGGCCGGCAAGGGTAGTGTGCTGGGGCTGCGCCTTGATGCTGTAGTGGCCTACGGCAACCCCTCGCAGGGAGATGTGCTTATTGTGGACAAAATCCGCGGAATAGAATTTACCGAAGACGGCAAAGAGATGAAACAAGGCGATAAGTTTATGGAGGTAACCCTCCCGTTTATCTGCCTGCGCATTGAGAACCAAAAACCATAACGATCATGACACAAGAGAAAGAACAGAAAGAGCTGATTGGCAAGGCCACACACGAACAAATTGAAGAGTGGAAGAAAAAGCATGGCGATGTACGTGCGGTTGTCGTTGACGGCCATATCGGCTACCTTAAGAAGCCGGATCGTAAAGTACTCTCCTATGCCAGCTCTGTAGGAGCTAAGGATCCTATCAGGTTTAATGAGATTCTTTTAACCAATTGTTGGATTGGCGGCTCTGAATCAATCAAAACCGATGACGAATTGTTTCTGGGAGCCTCGGCAGTACTTGCTGAACTTATTGAGGTTAAAGAGGCTGAACTTGTAAAGTTGTAGAAGCTGCCGGGGTAAGTAAGTCGGATTATGTGCGTATGGTAAATGCCCAGCTTCGCTACTATATGCACATATCCGATCCCGACAGCTTGAGTGATGAAGAGTGGGCAATGCGCTTTAAAGAGCTTGAATGGATCAGGAAACGTGAAGCAGAAAAATGATTACGGATGGGTAGCCGCAACAATCACAATAATGGTGATGATGGTTAACCAAAGCACTAAGGTCAGCCACGACAAAAGTGGTCGCTGCTTCCGGTTCCTCCAGGCCACGATAAAAGGCGCAAAAGGCGCGGCAACAATGAACGCAAGCATTTGAGGCATGTTTTTAATAAACGCCTTAACAACCAGCACCGAAATAGCTACAACAAGGTAAATACTAATAATTGTACTCATGTCAAATATTTTAGAATATACGCTGAACCTTAAAGGTAACTTGGATGCGAAGTTACTAAAAATTGGCATTAATAATGAAAAGCAATTAGAGGTTTGGGCAAAAGTTGAAAGGCAGGTTAATTCGGCTAATAATACCATGAGCAAAATGGGGCGTTCAATTGGCTCAATGAATGAGCGTATAGCGGCATTGCGCGCTCAAAAAGAATGGATACCTTCAAGCAACCGCGAAGCCATAAGAGCCACGAACCGTGAAATTAAATCACTCGAAAATGAGATTAACAAGCTCGAAAAACTTAATGGAGGCAGGTTAAGTAAATGGTTCAATGAGCTAAAAACGTCAATTCCCGGGCTTAATATGATAACCAACCCGTTGGTTATGGCTGGTGCGGCAACCTACAAGCTAACCCAGTATATTGGGCAAAGCAAGCAGGCTTATTTGGAAGAAAACGTTCAGGTGGCCAAGCTTTCGCAGGTGATGGGCAATACCATGCAAGCGCGTGAAAACGAAATTAAATCAATTCTCGATTTAGCTTCAGCCCAGCAGAAGCTGGGGGTTATTGGCGATGAAACACAGCTTGCAGGCGCTCAGGAACTGGCAACTTACCTAACAAAATCAGAGTCGCTTAAAAAACTTATGCCGGCAATGAACGATATGCTGGCGCAGCAATACGGGCTGAATGCAACACAGGAGCAGGCCGTGAATATTGCAAGCATGCTGGGCAAGGTAATGGACGGCCAAACCGGTGCACTTTCCAGGTACGGATACAAATTTGATGAGACTCAGGAAAAGATTCTAAAAACCGGAACAGAAGCCGAGAGGGCAGCGGTCCTTTTTGACGTTGTTAATTCAGCTGTGGGCGGCGTGAATGAACAACTGGCCAAAACTCCGGAAGGCGCGTTAAAACAGCAGGCCAACAACCTGGGCGACCTTCAGGAACGCGTGGGCAAGCTCTATGTTATGATTGAGGATACACTTATGCCGGTTACTGCAGCCGTGGGAGAATTCTTTGATAAGGTTATTTCTTATTTTGAATCAGGGCAGGACAAGATTCAAAAAATAATATCAGTAATTGCAAATGTTATAACATCGGTTTTCAAAGGGCTTTGGAGGGGCATAAAATGGGTGTGGAATGTATTCGATGGGTTTCTAAGCGGGGTAAGGGATGGCAACCCAATCATGCTTGGTCTTGCAACGGTGATAACTGCCGTAACCGCTGCACTTGTAATTTTTAAAGCAGCCCAAATGGCATCCGCTGCGTGGGCAGCTATCATTGTACTTTGGAATAACCTGCAAATAGTCAGCTGGTGGAAGCTGAACGCAGCTATGTTCGCCAACCCGATTGTGTGGATAGTGGCCGGAGTTACAGCCCTGGTGGCATTAATCACCTATTTGATAGTTAAGCTCGACGGCTGGCGCGAAACATGGGAAAACCTGATGAGCTATCTTGATCTTAGCTGGAAGATGTTTAAATCAAGCTTTGAACTGGCCTGGCTCCAAACACAGGATACCTTTCTTTCGGGTATCGAACTGATTAAAAAAGCATGGTACCAGCTTCAGGCGCTTTGGGATAAAGAGGGTGCGAAAGCCGGACTTGCAAAAATTGAAAACAGGCAATTTGAGCGGGCCTCTGAAATTGCCGCTGCCCGTAGCAAAATGGCGGAGCTTACCAAACAGCGTGATGCAATTAAGGTTTTTCAACTTAAATGGAACGATACACAGCTCAGCGATGTAGTCGGTGGTCTGAAAAACAGCCTTGGCATAACCTCGCCATCCATTCCGGGAGTTAATATAGATGGTGGTGAAGATCCTGCTAAGGATGACAATGCCATTTCAAGTACTTCAAACGGCATCGCCTCGGGCGGCACCCGCAACACCGAAATACACATAACTCTGCGCAACTTAGTTGAAAACATCAGCTTTTCAGGTGGTGTGGGCGAGAGTGTTGACGAAATGAAGCAGCGGGTTGAACAGGCCATGCTGCAAGTGTTGAACATGGCTTATGCAACTGCCTGATATGGATAGAAATTTGGTTATAGCTCCGGGCATTAATTTACCACCTCTGCTCTTCAAACAGAAGGTGGTCATAATTAATTACAGCAAGTCCGACGGTTCGCTGATGGTTGGTGGCGATGAACCTGTAGTGGTACGCAAACAATTCCCGCTCACATTCAAGGCCCCGGGCCTTAAGCAATTCCAATTCCCGATTGATCCGTTTATATCGGTCAGCTTCAAAAACATCATCACCCGGCGCAGTGTGGCAAAAGGCGATAAGCGCGGCACAGTAAAGGAACGATGGACCGAAGATGATGCCGAAATAAACATCAGCGGGGTGTTGATTGCCGACGACGACCACTATCCGGATGACGTTTTCACCCTTCAGAAGTATTTTGAAACCCGGCAGGCTATCGGTGCGGAATGTCGCGTACTTAATGATCTGGGGATTACAAGCATTGTTATAGAATCGTTCGACCTGCCTTTTACCAAAGGAGTAGAGAACCAGGCATTCACCATTAAAGCTTACAGCGATGATGTTTTTAACCTTTTAATTGAGAACTGATGTTTGACCTGAGCTGGAAAATAACCGTCGGCAAATATCGCCTCAGTATGCTCAGCAGCGTTGAAATCACACGCTCCGTTGAGCAGTTGAGCGACACGGCTGTGATAGTGTTGCCCGGTTCGTGCTTCAACAAGGCTTTGGAGGTTGAACAACAAATTAAAAGAGGCGACCGTGTGGAGATTGAGCTTGGTTACGATGGAGATTCAAAGGTCGAGTTTGAGGGCTATCTCGAAAGCATTTCAACCGATGACGGGAGCATTAAACTGCAGTGCGAAGATGCATTATATACCCTCAGAATTGCTGTGGCCAATAAAGAGTTTGTCAATCCCGATATCAAAGATATCCTCAACTACATATTGCCACAGGGGATGGGGCTGGTATGCGATTACTCATTTCGCTACGACAAATATGTGATTGAAAATGCTACTGCTTACCAGGTGCTGAAAAAGCTGCAGGAAGAAACAAAGGCCAACATTTACCTGAAAGGAAGTGAGCTGCACGTACACCCGCAATACCGCGAAATATTCGGCAATGCCTGGTATAGCTTCCAGACAAATATCGAAAAAAGCAACTTAGAGTATAAAAATGCCGAGGACAGAAAGGTTGAGGTGGTGGTTGAAGGAAAAGGCAACGACGGGAAGGTTATTCGTGAAACTGCCGGCGAAAAAGGCGGCGACACGATAACCCTGAAAATTGATGGAGTGAGCGATAGGGCAAGTTTGCGCAATCTTGCCAATGAGCAGTTAAAAGTGAAAAGCTATACCGGTTACAGCGGTTCATTTACCGGCTGGCTGATACCCTGGTGCGATGCCGGTTTTGCAGTAACCTTGTTCGACTTAGACTACGAACACAAGAATGGAACCTATTATGCGACAGAGGTCATCACCTCGATGAGCAGCTCCGGCGGCTCACGCACAATCAAACTTGGCCGCAAGATATGAGTGCAAGGGAAATACGCGAAAAAATAAAAGCCATTGCCGGTGAACAGGCATCTGTGATGTTCACGGCCGAGGTGGTGATGGTTGACGGGGCATCCTGTACGGTTGATTACGGCGGGAGGCGCTTCACGGGCGTGAAATTATTCAGCATTGGCCCGGAAGGAAAATTTCTTATTAAACCTGCGCCGGGAAGCATGGTAACAGTGGCCGACCTGTCGGCCGGGTTGCGAAGAGACCTTTGTCTGTTGAAAATAGACAAAATTGAGCAGTTAAAAATTGAACATGAGGGGCTTGTATTCGACCTTGACGGCCGTGCCGGCAAAATGGAGCTGAGCAGCAATGGTGTGAGCCTGTCGGGATTATTTTCACAGTTGGCGCGGATTATAAAAGGATTGAAAGTAAGTGTTCTTTCGCCTAATGCGCCAAGCGGCCCGCCGACACCCGACACCATTGCCCTTGTCCAGGCGTTTGAAACCGATTTAAACCGTCTTTTAAAATGAGAGAAGAATACGATATTATGATCAACGAAGCCTACGACATTGCCATTGAGAGCGGTGATTTTGTCATCGGCGAAAACCTCAACCAGCAAGTAGTCTGCCTGTTAGCAGCCAATAAAGGCGATTACAAACAAGCACCTGGTATGGGTGTGGGCCTTGATAACTATTTGCTCGATGACGAGGATCAAACCGCAATGAACCGTGAATTTCGTGTTCAGGCCGCAAAAGAAGGGCTTCGTGTGAACTCATTTCAAATACGCAACGAGCAACTTTATCTTGACGTGAAAAGACAAAATGAACAACCATGAATGAAAATCTTAAAATCTCGGAGGCAGGCATTGCATTGATCAAGGAGTTTGAATCGCTGCATGATGGCGACCTGACAATGATTGGGTTGCAACCCAAAATGTGTCCTGCAGGGGTGTGGACAGAGGGCTATGGACATGCCATTACCGATAAGATTGGCCGCCAACTGAAAGGGCCACAAAACAAAGAAATGGCATATCGCATGAGCGTTGTGAAAGACGAACAGACCGCCGTTTTGGTTCTAAAAAAAGACCTGCTGCGCTACGAGGCAACTGTTCGGCAAAACATACGTGTTGCGTTGCAACAAAACGAGTGGGATGCTTTAGTATCGCACACCTACAACACAGGAGGCAGCAAGGTGCTGTTTAACTTAGTGAATGCCGTGCCGCGCAACGATGACACCCTGCGCGTGTGGTGGACAACGAAATACACAACCGCCAACGGCATTGTATTGCCAGGCCTTGTCAGACGAAGAAAAGCTGAAGCCGACCTTTTTTTTAATTGTAAATAAGAGCAATGATGATCGAAACCATTATCATAACCGCTATTTCGTCGCTCCCTATCGGAAGCGCTATCGGATGGTTTTTTAGTCAAAAAAAACGCAACAACGATTTTATTGCCGATCTGCAAAACTCGATTGATCTGTTGAGCGATAACTACACCAAAACATTAGATGGCTTAGTAGTGGTTAAAAAACAAAATGCCGACCTGTTGATCATTGTTTCGCAACTTGAATCGGAATTAGCCAAGCTTCGCGAAGAAAACAACGGATTGATGCTTAAGATGAACGAATTCATCTCACAACTTGAGCCTGAGCTGGCCAAGCTGAAAGAAGAAAATAGCGCATTGATCAAGAAAATGAATGAGCTTAAAAAAATTCTATCCGTCAAAAAACCATGAAGGCACGCATTGTTTTTATTATGTTAACCTGGTGGATGGTCATTGGCTGTGCTTCCAACCACAAGCTGGCACAGGTTCCGGTGATGCAAACCATTACTTATGAACCACAGCTTATACCGATTCATGCGCCTGCCGACAGTGCCCTGCTGAGGATGTTAGTAGAGTGCGACAGTGCCGGCAATGTTGTGCTTAAAGAATTAGAGGAGCTCAAAGGAAAGGGCGTTGCCACAAGGCTGTCAGTTGAGGGGGGCATGATTGCATATAAAGCCAATTTTAAGGGAAAAGACAGTACTGCAATCGTAAACCATATAACGGTGTCGAAAGAAGTGCCTGTGGAGGTGCCTGTGCCTTACGAGGTAAACGTGTTGACATGGTATCAGCGCTTATTGATGGCACTTGGTGTGCTGCTACTTATCGTTATTCTTGTTAAAATCATCATCAATGCGCTCAGAAATATATAGTGTAATGATTAAGCCCGGCGAAACGGTTTTCGATGTGCTGGTACGTCAGACAGGCAGTTTGGCAAACCTGCCAATGCTCATGCGCCTGAACAATGCCAAAAGCCCTGAACAATATGGGCCCGGCGAAACTATACTCCTAAGCCGCATCATTGAGCTACCCGCTAATACGCGGAAACCGGAAGCCACACAGGGTATCCAAAGCGGTAGCCGGCAAGTGCTTGTCGTACACCAAAAACCAGCCAAATTCACTGCAAACGATAACAAAATATATAACCAAACCGAGCCGGCCAACTCAAACGAAATGCCGAATCCTGAAAACGCCAACTATTTCATTGGCGATGACTATGAATATCACTTCATCAACGGACGCTGGAAACGAAAACTAATATCATTATTTTAATATGTCAAAACAAAAATTGAAATCGAACAAACCATCTGATACGAAGGACAATACCTCCGTTGACGAGCCAACAGTCGAACAGTTGCAAGAACGTATCGCTGCACTTCAAAAAGCTAAAGTGTTGGCTGCTGAAACTGAGATTGAAAAGATAGCAGAAAGCCTCAATGTAACCGTTGGGGTTATCCTCGACGTCAAGCGTCTTACCGAAATCATGCAATGGATGATAACTAACGGCAAAGACACGGTAAGCCTCAAATTTGAGGTATGGTAAAAGCACAATCATCATATTAATTCACTAAAACACATCAAAAAAAATGGCACAGTACGACCTCATTTTCGTAAAAAACACTGCAAGTTCAGGCATTGAATTTGCCGAACAGATTTTGGCAAAACCAGCTGGTGCAGGCCAATTTATCACCCAGGATCCGTCAACAGGCATGTTGGCGTGGTCTAATACGCTTAACACACCGGCCATCAATGGCACTGTTAGCGGCTCGGCCATCGTTACAGACTTGAGCGCAGCTCCTGCCGCCGGCAAACTGCCCGATGCTTTGGCAGTTTACAATAAAATCATGAACCATCTTGCCGCCTCAGATGCAATGGTGTTTAAAGGATCAGTAGGCACAGGCGGCACGCTCACGCTCGCAGCATTCAACTCACTTGCAACTTATGATGTAGGCTGGACCTATAAAGTGGTTGAGGCAGGCACTTACAAAGGAAATGTGTGCGAAGTAGGCGATATGCTTATTGCAACTGTTGACAGAGCCGGATCGGGCAGCACCAACAACGACTGGATAGCAGTGCAATCGAACATTGACGGTGCTGTTACAGGGCCGGCATCTGCAGCGGATGGCCGTATAGCCGTATTCAACGGCACTTCGGGCAAAAGCATCCGTACAGAAGGAACAATTGCAATTGGCGATATTTCGTTGAAAAGCAACATGATTGCTGACATCAACGGACTTAGTTCAGGCACTATCGGCAAAGCACGTTTATATGCCTTCACAAAGAGCGATATAGGCCTTGGCAACGTGCCGAATGTGGACACAACCAATGCCAGCAACATCACCGCCGGCACGCTTCCTGTAGCCCAGATTCCCACGCTGACTTCCGCAAAAATCAGCGATTTTGCCGCATCGGTATTTAATGCCACCTCAAGTGCTTACAAGGCCACATCCAAATCGCTGACGGATATTTTGCAACAAATATCCGGCGATATGACAAACCTTGAAACATTCAGCACGGCAAATGCCATCAAACGAAGTGGCACCAAGCCAGCCTCTGCTACCGCCGCCGGCACATTGTTCGATTTTCATATTGACCCAACAGAGGGTTATTTGTATGTGTGTACGGTTGGCGGAGCAGCAGGCACAGCAAGATGGAAAAGAACCGCATTGGCATCTTGGTAACCTTAAACGGGTAGCTGTGGCACAATACGACATCATTTTTTTGAAAAATAACGCTGTGTCGGGGGTTTCGTACACCGAGTTTTATCTGTCGAAACCCCCGAGCAACGGTTATGCGCTCACACAAAAAAAAGACACCGGACAAATATGCTGGGAGCCTGCGCTGATGGCAATGGGCGAACTCGAAGGCAGCGACGATCTGAATGACTGCTTACAAACAGGTTTCTACATGTTGAAAGGTTCGAAACTGCAGTCTGCCCCAAAATATACGGAAGGCATTTTAGTAGTCTGGGCAAACCCAGAAGTAGGCGTTGTGTTTCAAACAGCCTATGTGATACCGGGTACAGCAGGGCTAAATACCGGCATGATGTTCGTCAGGCATATCACCGATGCACACAACGAATGGACTGAGTGGTCGGAGGTAAGGCTGAATGCAGGCATTAGCCAGAGCGGTGAAAATGCCAACAGCCTGCTTCGCGTAGAGAATGTAACAGGCGATTACATAATTCAGGCCGACGACCATGGGAAATTCATCCGTTGGGCTTACGATAGAATAGGTGACAAAATCACACTGCCTCTCGACTCGCATACCGATGTGCCCATCGGCACAATGGTCATTTTTCAGCACCTTAACCCTAACACCATTTATTCTTATTTTGAGGGAATGTATGAAGTTGGAGGCGATGAGGTAATAATACTTTCAACCGGTGGAAGGACCCAATTTAAGGAAGAGCTTAGTGTTGTCACCGCTGTCAAGACCGGGCCAAACGAATGGGCACTATATGGCGACCTGCAATAAATTCAAAACAAATGGCACGCACACTCGATTCAATCATTCAGGAGATTACGGCTGCTAAAGAGGCAGAACCAGGCCTATCATCGCTTAATTCGATGAGCAGCACGGCAATTTACAGGCTGTGGATTTTTATCACGGCCATGGCCATCTATACTGTTGAAGTATTGTATGATATGCTGTTTGACGACATCCGAGGGCTTGTTGACCTTAAAACGCCCGCTACGCTGATATGGTATCGCACCAAGGCGCTTGAATATCGTCACGGGAGCCATCTGATTTATGATGACAACGGCTGGCCATCCTATCCGCCGACAGATACAACGCCGCCCATCCTTGCACAATGTAGTGTGCGCGAAGTCAATAATGGGTTAGTGATTAAAATTGCCAAACGAACAGATGGCTACCTAACGCATTTAGACACGACTGAGTTGGCAGGATTCACAGAATACATGCAGGCCATTAAATATGCCGGAACGCCAATACGCATCGTCAATGGCGGCCCGGTAGAGATCGAAATAGAGTTGCTTGTGCTGTATGATGTGCTGCTCATTGATGAGGATGGCAAAAGCATTCAAACCAAAAACCAACCCGTTGTTGAATCCATTTCGGTGTTTTTGGAACAGCTGCCATTCGATGGCAGGATTGCAAAAAACGCCCTATTGCAGGCCGTTCTTAAATCAGACGGCGTTCGAGATGCTCAGATAAAACGACTGACCCGCTGTTTAGAGGGAGGGGCAGCGCAGGACATTGACATCTCTTATGTGCCAGATACCGGTTATTTCAAGTTGAAAAGCTTACAAATCACCTATCAACCCTATGTATAACATTGACTTCCGAAGGTTTGTTGAGCAGCTCCTGCCGCCATTTTTGCGCAAACAAAACCAATTGAGCTGGCTTGCAGTATTGCTGCAGCCACTTCATGGCATTGTTGCAGGCCTCAACATCTTCAGGGTCGAGAAATTGCCTTATATTCGGTTGAATGGCCAGGTTGCATCGCTCGAATATGGCCTAAACTTAATGCTTTTTGATTCCGGGTTATTAAAGAAAGTATTCATCACTGACGGCAACAGAACGGCCAATGTTTGGCTATATTGTCAAGATGAGGCCAATCCGGTATATCTGTTTCCGGCTACAGAACAATTGCCCGAACGCACTTTTCTGTATCATTTTGCCGACGATTACAGGGGCGAAGATTTTATCATTCACCTGCCCGACAACCGCACTTACGACTATGCTTTCCTCACCGGATTCGTCAACCAGCATAAGGTCAGGGGTTTTACCTTCCGCTTCCAATTATATGTATATACCGGCTTTGATCACAAATGGTCAGGCGATGTATGTGTGTTGAACAATAATAACAATCCTAAATACACCTTCGTTTGGTCTGGTGATATATGCCTTCAGGTTGAGCTCGACCCCGATTTACATCTGTTCCAAATTATGTGGTGGGGCGATGTATGTGTTCAACAACCAGCAATCTTTGCACACTCGTGGTCTGGCGCGGTTTGCGTTCAGCAACCCGGCACCCCGACAAGCATCTATACCCTGTTATGGTCGGGTGAGGTGTGTGTTCAGCAGCCCGCAGGCTATAGTTCGGCATGGTCGGGCGAGGTGTGTGTTCAGCAGCCCGCAAGCTATAGTTCGGCATGGTCGGGCGAGGTGTGTGTTCAG
>Ga0226835_1001001_pt1 | contig 19363 bp, 13 predicted proteins | sample LAC_MetaG_1_FD_163627 | JGI IMG/M metagenome (GOLD analysis project Ga0226835, IMG submission 163627) | Anaerobic ammonium oxidizing microbial communities from anammox membrane bioreactor (MBR) in UC Berkley, California, United States -... | ecosystem: Engineered > Bioreactor > Anaerobic >...
TCTTGGAATGATTTTTACAAAACGCTCGACAAGAACAAGGGTTTCTTTTGAGGTTGGTATTTATCAGCTCGGAGGAATCGGGATGTACTTTGGACCAAATGATCTTCAGCTTGGAACAAGTGAAAGCGTTGCAGATACTGCCCGTGTTTTGTCAAGATATTTGAGCGGAATTATGATCCGTACTTTTGCACATGATGATGTTGTAGAATTAGCAAAGTATGCAAGCATTCCGGTTATAAATGGATTAACAGATCTTCTTCATCCTTGTCAGGTTCTGACTGATTTATTCACAATTTTAGAAAAGAAGCGAAAACTGCAGGGCTTAAAACTTGCTTATATAGGCGACGGAAACAATATGGCTCATAGCCTGTTAAATGGCTGTTCAAAAGTAGGAATGAATATAGCTATCGCATCTCCTTCCGGTTACAAACCAAATAAGGAAATTGTTGATAATGCTAAAAAGTCTGCAAAATATATGGGCAGTAAAATCGAAATACTTGAAGACCCTGTGGCAGCAGTTAAAAATGCTGATATTGTTTATACAGATGTTTGGGCAAGTATGGGACAGGAAGCTGAGGCTGCCGAGCGCAAAAAGAAATTCATGAAATATCAGGTTAATCCTAAGCTGATAAAACATGCAAAAGAAGATTACTTATTTATGCACTGTTTACCAGCTCATCGTGGTGATGAGGTAGTAAACGAAGTTGCTGATTCTCCAAATTCTGTAATATTTGACGAAGCAGAAAACAGATTACACGTTCAGAAAGCAATAATGATTTTGGTTATGTAAATGATAAAACAAACCCAACTCCTTTAAGGAATTGGGTTTGTTGAACTTTAAAATAATTTACTCATCAATTTTCACTTCATAGTTTACAATCTCATAACCTTTATAGGTTTCATAAGCGGCAAAAATAACTCCGAATAATACCGACAGCATCCCAAGCAAAAATTCGACAGTTATAAGTGAATTTAATTTTGTAATATCAAACAAAAAACCAATGCCAATAGAAAGTGATGTGAGGACAAACAGTGCAACTGCTATTGTATAACATAAAACAGCATTTCTAACAATACCAACTCTGTAAACTAATTTAGAAATCTGAACTGATATGCTCTCCAAGCGGAGATTTTCATAAGGTTTAAAATCAGAATCATCAGGTTTATGAATAGTCTTTCTTCTTTCTTCATTTAGTAATCTTATTCTATTTACAACTAGGGAGTACTTGTTGTTCATACCAAGTAATAAAAGTCCGCACGCAGAAATCATTATTCCTGGTGCAAGCATTAATTGTATTATCTCAACTATTGAATTAATGTCCGGTATCATCTGATAAACTAATTTGGATTATAATATTTTAAAGCTTCGGGCAAAAGTTTTTTAATATCTGCAATTCTTGTTTCGTTTGATGGGTGTGTACTCAGCCATTCCGGTGGTGCACCTTGGCTGTTTGCAGCCATCCTTGTCCAGAAATCAACTGCTGCATTTGGATTGTAACCTGCCATTGCCATAAATATTAACCCCAGATGGTCAGCTTCACTTTCGTGTGTTCTGCTAAATGGCAACATAACTCCAACTGTAGTTCCAATTCCATAAGCTGCCATAAAAATATTCTGAGTTGTTTCAGGCTGATCTGCTAATGCAACCGCTAAAGCTACACCTCCGAGCTGCTGTAATAGTCCCTGACTCATTCTTTCATTTCCGTGTTGTGCAACAGCATGAGCAATTTCGTGCCCCATCACAACTGCCAAACCTGTTTCATCTTTTGTGATAGGAAGGATTCCCGTGTAAACAACAACTTTACCGCCGGGCATACACCATGCATTTACTTCGTTGCTTTCTACAAGATTAAATTCCCACTTATAACCATCAAGTTCTTTAGATAAGTTATGCTGTGCAAAATAAGTTTCCACAGATTTTTGAATTTTTACTCCTATCCTTTTAACCATATCAACATCACTTTTATTTGAGCTTAGTTTATTCTGTTTTAAGAATTCATCATACTGCTGAAAACTCATTGCATTCATTTCATTTGATGAAATCAGATTCAACTGAGATCTCCCGGTAATTGGAACAGTGCTGCAATAGTAAACAGTAAGTGCAAGCAAGATTATTGGTACAAATATTTTTATTAGTTTCATTTTGCCCTCGTAAATGTTATCCTTTTTGAGTAGTGAAATATATAAAAATTTTAAGGAAGGAAAATGCCGATAAATTGTGTTGCAATAATCAAAATAAAGATGACATCTTTTTAAAAGATGTCATCTTTGAAAAGAAAAATTATTTTAGCAGAGACATCTTAATAGTTTTAGAATAATTTCCCGCCTGAAGTTTTGCAATATATAATCCGCTTGCAAGATCAGTTCCTGAAAAATCTGCTCTGTAAATTCCTGCAGATTGCTCTTCATTTACAAGAGTTGCAACTTCATTTCCAAGAATATCATAAACTTTTAGTTGAACAAAAGAAGCTTCCGGAATACTGTATTCAATATTTGTGGTTGGGTTGAATGGGTTAGGATAGTTCTGACTTAAATTGAAATCCATTGGTAATCCACTTATTTGTTCAACTGAGGATGGACCAGTAAATGACAACTGATCAATGAGCGCAAACGAACCGACATTTATTTGACCAGTTGAATCGGCTATGTATATTTCTATTAAAACTCGTATTGGATCGGGCGATCCGGGATTATAGTAAATCGGAGCCTCGAACTCTGTCCAGCTTGTAACATGATTTGACTGTATAAACCCTCCAGCACCTATAGCGGAAGAATCGCTGTCGAACATAACTACTCCGACATATAATATATCGTTGCCTTGTGGTGAAAATTTATACCAGCCCTTGAGACTACCGTGCTTTTGTGTAACAGGATGAAGGTTACCTGCATCATCAATTGACCATAAATATGGAAATGACCCAAGTCCTCCGCCAATATCAATCACTTCTAACCGTGCGGAAAAAGATCCTTCGTGAGCATCTGAAGATTGTATTATCCCATCGAAAGTACCACCATAAAGCTCATCACTACTTAACCAATCTACTGGATCAAGTGTATTCCAGTTTTCAAAACTGTTATTTAGCGGCTGAGCAAACAGAAGATTTGAGAAACAGAGTGTGAGTAAAAGAAAAATTGCAAAACATGCTTTCATACATCCTCCACATAAAATTTTATTGATTGTTAATTAATCTTTCATCGATACCGAACTGAACTTAGCAAATTTAATAAGTAAAAATCAAGTGTTAGTAACAATCAATAGTTGATAAACAACTGGTAATTTTAAAAATATTAAACTTTCAAAATAAAGATGTCATCTTTAGAATGAGAAATTACTTTGTTAGAAGCATTTTTTTAACATTTGAAAAGCTGCCTGACTGCATTTTATAAATATACATTCCGCTTGGTAATTGAGAAGCATCGAATTCAACTTCGTAATTTCCTTCTGGTTTATTTTCGTTTACCAAAGTCGCAATTTCTTTACCTAAAACATCGTAAATTTTTAGTGTTACTAATCCTTCTTCTTTTATTGAATATGAAATCATTGTAGCTGGGTTAAAAGGATTTGGGTAATTCTGTTGCAGGTTATAAGCACTAGCCGGATTTTCACCTGTTGATATTTTAAGAATTCTACCCCATCTCCAAACCTCATTAGAGTAAGTAGATTCGTGCAGCCCGATATCCAAAGCTGAAATTTTGTAGTAAAGTTTCCTCACTTTACTTTTACCAGCTTCAGTGTCAATCCAACTGCTTACTGCCGAACTTCCACTCATTGCATTTATAGTTGCAACTAATTGGTAAGGACCAAGATTACCATTTAAGTCCGTTTCAGCCCTGTATATTTTATACTTCCCATTAGTTGTTCTAACATCAGGTTCATTATTAGGAGTCCAGGTTAAAACCGATTCATCTGCTGAGTTGACAGTAATACTTAAATTTTGCGGCGCAAGTGGGTTGGCATCGAATTGCCTGTATTTCAGATAACCATCATATCCTCTCCAAATCACGTAAAGATCGTTTGAAACAGAAGATATTCCTGGTTTTTCAAAATTATCTCCAATCGTTAATGCAGAACTCCATGACGAACCATTAAAATTTCTATACACTGTACTTCCTGGGCCAGAATAAACTATGTGCGTTTTACCATCTGTTGTATTTGTAGCTGAAACAAAAGGAGAATAGAAATCCGAATGATCCATTAACAAAGTTGGCGATGACCATGTAGAACCGCTTAGATCCCTTTGTTTTACATACATATTTACATATAATCCCGGTTGAGGTTCGGCATAAAAATAAAATAACTTTGAGCTACCCGCGTGAATTCTTTCTATAAGAGAATAAGAAATTATTGATGCAGGGTTTTGCCAAGTAGTTGTATATTTATCTCTGGACATTGTACCATCTTCATGGTAGCTGACATGCACTCTGTTCTGAGAAAAAGAAACTGTTGGTGTTGTCCATTCATCTCCATAACTGCTTACTTGATAGTATTCGCCCCATTGATTATCTGGATTTACAGAATAATAATGTGTTATATGGTTAGAATATCCCATATCACCTCTGGCATACACCACATGCAATTTATTTGTAATGTTATCAAAAACGATATCAACGCCGTAAAAGGCACCGCTTCCCGCTGGAGTAGAAAGATCATAAGTACTCCAATTTACTCCAGCGTCGATTGATTTTTTTGCCCTGATTAAATTTCCAATTTTATAAACTACATATACTTTATTGTTATCTCCTGCTATATTAACATATTCAATAGAACCCTGATTAGGCCCTAGAGTTTCAATTGTTGATGATCTTATAACAGAACCAGAACTGTTTACCAAATAATATTTAACATAATAAATTTGCGAAAACTCACCGTTCCAATTTAAAATAGCTAAATTATTCCCATTTACATTTGTACAAAGATCCATATCTATGAAATTAGATTCGGATATCGATGTAGTAACAGTATTATTCCAACCCTGTGCAAATACTGATATAGTAAAAATCAAATTGAAGAGAAAAAACAACTTTTTCATTTTTTACTCCTTTGTTCATTTTAATAATAATGCTTTAATTGTTTTAGTATATTGAATCGTATTGCCTCTTGCGGATAATTTTATCAAATATACTCCGGATGGCAAACTGCTTTCGCTATTGCCAACATCCCAACTAATAGTATAATTGCCGGGAGTGATTTCGTTTTCTAACAGACTTGTTATTTCTTTCCCTAATATGTTATAAACTTTTATCGAGACTAATGATCGTTCAGGAATCGAAAACTTAATTGTGGTTAACGGGTTAAAGGGATTAGGATAGTTCTGAGATAATAAATAACTCTTGGGTGTTCCTGTGATTTCTGAGATAACATTGGTTGTTGAATCAGGTTTAAATATTTCCGATAACAATTTATGACCAGTATTAGGATAATCCTGCATTGATATTATTATTTCGTTTTTCCCGTCATTATCAAGATCGTACATAGTTGCACCATAATAATATATACCGGGAATGGTGTTCTGTTTAATGTAGAAGACCTCGTATTTCTGATGATTCGTAATACCTGCAAATTTTAATACTATAACATTTGCAGCGACACAAATCATTACTTCATCCTTACCATCATTGTCAACATCTAATGATTGTATATTAAATGCATCAAATGGAAAAACACCTACAAAATCTATCCTTCCTACAACTGCGTAACTATTATTGCCTATTGATTCAAAAAGAGTAATCCTTGTTTTTGGTACTCCATTATAAAAAGCAGCTCCTACAATCCAGATTTCATCCTTACCATTCCCATCCAAGTCATTTGTCTGGGTTGCTAAATAAGCATTGTATGTTTCAACCGAACCATTCCAATTTACAACATAATTATTGTTACCACTGTTTTCGATCGATAGCACATCACCCTGAATACTGCCGCCAATAAACTCTGTTTTTCCATCCTGATCAAAATCACCAATTGCAAATCCACCGTGGTGATTATTGCCTATGTCATAGCTAAATACTGAATCAAAATAATTGGCAACCGGGTTGAACTCATAGATATTTATACTTGGAAGGGTACTAATTACATCAACGAAAATCCAATCGGTATAATCATCACCATCCCAGTCACCTAAGTAGTTGTTTTCCTGCTGCCCGCCAACTCTGTAGAATATGAAAGATAATTGTGTAGCTAAGGAAGAATCCGATTGTTTTTTATAAAACAAATAACTATTACCTGGATATTGCTGGAATATACTATTACTACCAAGCTGGAGGTCCTTTCCTCCGTCTTTATCAATATCATAAATGGATTTTACAATTAATGCACTATCATAATTATAAACATTGCTAAATATTCCATTAGAATTCATTTCTGCAACATTAATATAAATTGTGTCTAGATTTAAAAGGCCATAAATTTCCGGCAGCCCGTTATTATTTATATCTCCAATGATTGGTTCATATAAAGATCCTATTGGTGCTTGTAGCCAAAATTTATATTTATAATTATATAGTGATGTATCAATAGTTGTAAGATCAATTATTGTGCTATCGTAAGTTGGAGCAAGTTGGCTGTAGGTGGCAGGTAGTTTATAGTCACCAATGTTTTTATAAACTACTTTGCCACTGGGATATTCAAGTTTCAGAATATCATTTTCGATTTCTGTTGCCTTTATATCACTTCTGCTTTTTAATTGTTTCAGTTTTTCTTCTTTGCTTTGTTGAGCAAAAAAGGAACCACTTAAAACGAATAATAGACAACAGACAAATATTTTACTCATCTCAATAACCTTATTTTAAAATTGTTTAGGGAAAGAAATTCTAATCTTTCTAAAGCTATGTAAAACCGGTAGGATAATGTACAATGTAGAATTTACAATGTACAATGCAAAATTTATTCTTAATAATATTTTGATAAGTTAGTAATGAAGTGTTTGGTACTTCATACAAAAGAATTTGCAGAAAACAGACAGGAATCAGGCACATCTCTCCACCCCAACAAGAAAATGCAAATAGATAGATAGATAGATAGATAGATAAAGATCGTGCCAGAATTTTTATCAAAGATTTCAAAAAGCAACCCAAATAAAATTTTTAGAAACAGATCGTTACCGGGTTTTCTTATGCAAAAATTATTCCTGCTTCTAAGTTTTATTTTCACTAAATATCTTAATCAAATAAGTAAAAAAGAAAATTGAGAGTAAATCAAATTTACTTATTGTAAAAGTTTAAGCGACAGAAATTGTGTAAGATTTATCTGAAGAAATTATAAAACATAAAAAGATGACATCTTTTTAAAAAATGTCATCTTTGAATTTATAGCTAAACAGCAACTGGAGTATCCAGTTCTTTTAATGCGGAGTAAAGTTCTTCTTCGGTCAGTTCATGGTCAACCAATTCTCCATTAAAGTAAGCCTGGTATGCACTCATATCAAAGTAACCATGTCCGCAAAGATTAAAGAGAATAGTTTTTTGTTTTCCTTCGATCTTAGCCTTTTGTGCTTCTCGGATAACCTGTGCAATTCCGTGTGTTGCTTCCGGTGCGGGAATTATTCCTTCTGTTTGTGCGAACTTAACTCCGGCTTCAAAACATTCTAATTGCGGAATTGCAGATGCTTCAATCAATTTATCTTTCAAAAGCTGACTTATAATTGCACCTGCTCCGTGATAACGCAATCCACCTGCGTGAATTGGTTCCGGAACGAATGTATGACCAAGTGTGTACATTGGAATAAGCGGAGTTAATCCAACAGTATCACCAAAATCGTATCTGAATTCTCCTTTAGTAAGTTTTGGGCAGGATGCCGGCTCAACAGCAATGCAGCGAATATTTTTTCCTTCTTGAAAATTGTAACGTAAAAATGGAAAAGCAATTCCGGCAAAGTTTGATCCGCCGCCAAATGGTGCAACAACAATATCTGGAAAATCTCCGGTCATCTCTAATTGTTTTATTGCTTCCTGCCCAATTACAGTTTGATGAAGCAGAACATGATTCAGCACACTTCCCAAAGCATAATTTATTCCTTCGGTTGTTGCGGCTCTTTCAACTGCTTCGGAAATTGCAATACCCAAACTGCCGGGAGAGTTTGGATCCTGTTCCAAAATCTTTTTTCCTGAATTTGTACTACTGCTTGGTGAAGCAATTACAGTAGCGCCCCAAGTATTCATCATAACTTTTCTATAAGGTTTATGATCATAGCTGATTTTTACCATATAAATCTCGCAGCTTAATCCGAACTTATGACAAGCAAAACTTAATGCACTGCCCCATTGTCCAGCGCCTGTTTCTGTTGTCAGACCTTTTGCGCCTTCAAGCTTGTTGTAATATGCCTGAGCAATTGCAGTGTTTGGTTTGTGCGATCCTGCAGGACTTACTCCTTCATACTTGTAATAAATTTTTGCAGGTGTGTCCAATACTTTCTCTAATTCAAAAGCACGGTAAAGCGGAGTTGGGCGGTAAAGTTTATAAATTTTTCTTACTTCATCCGGGATCTCGATATATCTTTCCCGCGATACTTCCTGCTTGATCAATTCCATTGGAAATAATGCCGCAAGATCTTGCGGACCAATTGGCTGTTTTGTTACCGGATGCAGCGGCGGCAGCATTGGATTAGGCATATCAGCCTGAATGTTGTAGTAATTTAGCGGTATTTCAGATTCATCTAACAGAATCTTTTTTGATTTACTCATAGAGCACTCCTTAAAATAAATTAATGAAATAATAATTAGTGATTAACTAAGTGTTAAAAAGTAAAATTGATTTTCAGAGTATTTAAAAGATTATCGGCGCCAGGGCCAGGTATGACTAGCGGAAAAAGAAAAGTTGTTATATGTAAGTTTTTTGTTCAAGATTTTTATCTGAATTTCTGCTGCAAGATAGAACTTGATGTTTTGAATATCAAGCTATCCAAAAATAATTTGTCTTCGTAGAACAGACTTAAGTCTGTAAAAAAATTATAACAGCAATAGTTTAAAACAAACAGAATGAATTCTGTTTTACAGAATCTAACTCTATTAATCTTCGTATATTTGCAGAAACACATTAAGAAAATCATAACCAAGCAAGAGGAAATAAATGCAAATAGGAATTGTTGGATTGCCGTTTACAGGAAAATCAACTCTCTTTCAAACAATAACAAAAACTCATTTCGATCCATCTGAATTAGCAAAATCTGAATCTCATCAGGCAGTTGTAAAAGTGCCGGATGCGCGATTGGATAAATTAACAGAAATGTTTAATCCAAAGAAAAAAGTTAATGCAACAATTGAGTTTGTTGATGTTGTCGGTTTGCAAAAAGGTGATTCAGGTTCAACACAGTTTACGGGAAATTTTTTAGCAAAAGTAAAAACCAATGATGCACTTGTTCAGGTTGTTAGATTATTTGATAACGATGCTGTTCCTCATCCTGATGGTTCTATTAATATGATGCGCGATATTAATTCGTTTGAAACAGAATTTATTCTATCTGATCTGGCAATTGTTGAAAAAAGACTTGAGACGATAAAAAAGCAAATTTTAAAAACTCAGGATGAAAAATTAAAACGCGAAGTTCCTGTTCTTGAAAAATGCAACGAACTTTTGCAGGAAGAAAAACCACTTCGGGATTATCACTTTTCCAAAGAAGATTTGCTGATTTTAAAAACTTATCAGCTGCTTTCAATCAAGCCGATGCTTATTGCATTAAACTTTGGTGAGAACCAGGTAAACGATACAGAAAAATATATGAACGAACTTATTAAGCATAAGCTCGGGCATAACACAAAAGCTTTATCATTCTTTGGACAGATAGAAAAAGAAATGGCGGATCTTTCCGATGAAGATGCAAAGGTTTTTATGAGTGATTACGGAATTACTGAATCCGCATTGGATAAGCTGATAAGAGAAGCGTATGATTTACTTGGATTGCAATCATTCCTAACTGCAGGCGAAGATGAGTGCCGTGCGTGGACGATTAAGAAAGGAATGACAGCACAGGAAGCTGCGGGAGAAATCCATACGGATTTTTACAAAAAGTTTATACGTGCAGAAGTTGTGCATTACGATGATTTTGTAGAAGCAGGTTCATTTGCAAAAGCAAAAGATGTTGGTAAATGGCGCTTAGAAGGAAAAGAATACATTGTTAAAGATGGAGATATAATTTCTGTGAGGCATAGTTAGAGGAGAATTAAATGAAAAACGTTTGGAAAAATATTGAAAAAATCGGCATAGTATCTTCAATACTTGTTTCAATTATTGCTCTAATTATTTCAATCAGAAGTTGTAGTGATTCTAATGAAGCACTAGAAATATCAAAGAAAGAATTTGAGTCCAAAAGGTTGTTGGTTCTACAATCTAACCCATCTAATATGTTACCTGGATTTGAATTTAGCTCTTTTGATCCAAACCAAAAACTTCAACGATTGAATATTGAATTGCCACAAAATATTTATAAAGAGGAGATATTTGTTGGACATCCTGATTTCCATTTCTCATTGGCTGAAATACAAGATAATTTATTAACCTATATTCAAAAATCTATCCCTAGTGGTATGGAAAAAAAACATTGTTAATACGAAGTATCTTAATTCCTATTATTATAAAATCAAATTTCGTTTTTGCGGGTGAATTTTTGTGGGATATTTCAGTTTATAATTTAGAATTCAGCTATCAACAAGATAACATGAACAATATGGGATCATATATTGAGTTTAAAAGCCTAATTTTTGTAAACAGATTGAATGAAGAGCATGATAACAAAGACATGCTATCTAGACTATCGAATATATGTGAAAGTAATCTAAAGAGTTCCTTAAGAAGCAATTAATGATTATATGCTGCTACCTATTACGATGGACTCTTTTATAAAATAATTAGCTGTCACGATTTAACGTGACAGCTTAAAAGTTGTTACTTCAACAAATACTTTTCTAAGAAAAGAACTTCAGACCAAATGTAAAAATCACGATTGGTTTTCTTTCGGAAACCGTGACCCTCATCTTTAGCGAGTAAGTACCATACTTCTCCGCCGTTCTTTCTTACTATATCAACAATTTGTTCTGCTTCTGTGTATGGCACACGAGGATCGTTTAAACCCTGCACCACAAACAATGGTTTTGTAATTTTGTGCGCATTTGTAGTTGGAGAGATCTTTTGTAAAAACTCATTCATCTTCGGATCGCGTTCATCACCATACTCAACTCTTCTTAAATCTCTTCTATAATCCTGTGTGTTAGTTAAGAAAGTTACAAAGTTGCTTATTCCAACAATATCAACGGCACATTTCAATCTATCGTTAAAGTGCGTCATCGAAGCAAGTACCATATAACCACCGTAAGATCCACCCGTAACAGCAACACGTTTTGCATCAAGATCAGGCTGTGCTGCAATCCAATCTAAAAGTTTTCCAATATCCTGAACAGATTCTTCACGTTTAAATCCATTATCCAACTGAAGAAAAGATTTTCCGTAACCACTTGAGCCGCGCACGTTTGGTTCAATGACAGCAATTCCCATTTCGTTAACATAATACTGCACAATAGGATTAAAATAAGGCTGTGCCTGTCCTTCAGGTCCGCCGTGAATATCAATTACAACAGGAAATGGACCTTTGCCTTTTGGTTTTGTGATAAAAGCAGGAATCATTCTCGGTTTGCCGTCAAGCTGATCAAAAGTTGGGAAATGAACTAACTCAGGCACAACAAAGTTAGATGTGTTCAAACCACCTACTTCGCTGAATGTCCAGCGTTCCAAAGAATAATTTGTAAGATCCATAACATAAACATCGCCGGAAGATTGCGGAGTATTTAAAACCATTGCAAGTTTTTTCCCGCTTGGATGAAATTCTAAACCGTAAACCTGCCCAACGGGAATATTTGGTACTGCATTATACTTCATCGTTTTTGTATCAAGCAGATAAAGCTTTGCCATTCCGTCTTCATTAACAGTAAAAGCAAGTTTATCGCCTTCTTCAGATAACGTAAACGATTCAACATCCCAATTAATATCAGATGTTAGAACAGTAAACTTTTTTGTTTTAAGATCATAGAATCGAAGTCTTTGGAACTCACTGTTTTCATCAGAAGTAATAAAAATTCCTTTCCCATCTTTTGAATAAACTGCTCCGCCGTAAGCAATTTTTTCTGATGAAGGATTTATCTGTTCAAGTTTTTTTGTTGTAAGATCAAGTGTGTAGTAATAACTTTCATTTGCAGAAACATATTTGCCAACAATTATTGATTTATCATCCGGAGCCCAATCACCGGCACCCCAGGAGCCTCCTTCACTTAAAACCATTTCTGCATTTTCAGGATTTTTTAAATCTGCAATGTAAATATCCCAATCAGTGCCATTACGTTTTGTTGAGAAGAACGAAAATTTATCTCCTTTATTATTCCAGTTAACTCCGCCGTTACTTGATTTTCCATCAGTTAACATTTTGTACGATGCTTTATCAAGATCGTAAGAAAAGATTTGGTAGAACTCACCGCCGCCGACATCTTTTGTGAAAAGAAAAACGTTTTTGGATTTATCAGGACACAAAGTTGCACCGCCAACAGGCTCATTAAAGAAAGTAATCTGTTCTCTGTAAGCCCCGGGTTTTTGCACTTTATGGAATTGTGCAGTTTCACCGAATCTTGTTGAGATAAGAATTCCGCCATCGTGCAGCCAATCCTGGAAAGCTGCTGAGCGTGTATTTTGATACTGAAAAATTCTATCCTTTAACTGCTGAGGAATTTCAGGAATGTTTTCCATTACAAGATTGCCAACTTCTTTTCTTTCTATCTGAGAGTAAGTTTGTGTAAAGGATAACAAAATAATTGGAAGGAGTAAGTAAAGAGTGAGTTTAGTTTTCATAGTTCATCCTATTTTGTTTTTTCAAAGATTGTAATTGATGGGTAAAGAAGCAAAGAATAAATTTATAAACGGTTGTGTTGAGGGATAAGATCCATTATAATTTTATGTTATAAAATATTAAGTAATATTTTTTTACCCGCTTAATTAAACTTTTACCGCCTATATTGACGATGGCTTGATATTTGATTTTTTGAGGTATTTTTTGGGGAACATTTTTTGCAATGAATTAACTACAGTGGAGTACATAAACAATGCTTAAACTCAAATTTTCTAAAATTACTTTTCCAAATATATTTTCTATAAAGAATAAGTTGAGAATTATATTATCAACCATTTATTTGGTTTTATTATCCTTCATTTCTTTCTTTAACTTAGCTTGTAGCGCAATCGAACCACCCGATAGTACTGGGCAAGATACAACCAGCCACAATTTTACATTTCAATCCTGGTCTTTTGGCGAGCACAGCAGCAGTACATTATACGATGTTGCAATCATAGACGAAAACAATATTTGGGCTGTTGGAGAGATTTATATGAATGATACTCTTGAGCAGCCCGATCCGCAACCATACTCAGTTGCACACTGGGATGGCTTCGGTTGGACAATAATAAAAGTACCATATCATGATTTTAATCAAACTGTAAAATATCCAGGGCCTCTTTTTACAATTGCAGTAATTGAGGGTGAAATTTATGTTGTTTCTTACGCAAACCTATTGAAATGGACTGGAAGTGATTGGGAAGAAAAAGCTTTCTTTATGGAGCAGATTCCGTTTGATGGACAAGTATCAAAAATGTGGGGTATTGTTGAAAACAATATTTATTGTGTTGGAAGGAACGGCGCAATTTATTTTTACTTTGGTTCCGATTGGCAGAAGGTAGAAAGTAGAACTGATTTAGATATTTATGATATTGTAGGGAAGCAGAACATAAATAATGTCTATGAGGTTATATGTATCGCGGCAAAGCAGTCAGTGAATTCAAATAAAAAAATTTTTAGAATTGAAAACAATACTATAACAGAATTAGGCGTTAATGGGATTCCTTCCAGTATAAGGGGGATATGGTTTAAACCGGGTGAAAAATATTATGTTGTAGGTAGTGGTATGTTTTACAGGAATAATATAAACTCAAACGAAAGTTGGATTTCTTTTGGGGGGTCTGTAACACCATATTATACAAATTCAATTGATGGAAATGATGTAAATGATATTGTTGTTTGTGGGGCTTATGGTGAATTGCTACACTTTAACGGATCAGACTGGAAAAGCTATCAAAAAGAACTAGAGATGCAAGCGGGTTCTTATCGCACAATTAAGATTAAAGGAAACTTATTAGTTGCAGTTGGCTATGATTCACCAAAGGCTGTTATAACAATTGGGAAAAGGGAATAATAAAATATGAATAGAGGACCCCCTCAAAAAACAGAAGTGGTGCTGCAACACCACTTCTATAACTAATGCAAACACTTTAGACAAGTTTCTATCAATCTTTTGATTGATATGGCTTTTTGTTTGCTTTTCAATATTACTAAATCCTTATTAAAGAAAAAATATACAGGAAATAATATGAAATCTTTTATTTTATACATTATAGCAATTATCACATTAATTAATATTTGTGTAAACGCTCAAATTGATTCACCAAATGATATTTGTGGATCTGATAACAGAACACGCCTAAATCATCCAGCAGTAGGTAGGATTTATATGAATCCTGGTTCTGTTGGCACGGGTTGGATTTTGTACGATGGAAGGATTGTAACGGCAAGGCATGTCGTCGAAGGTAAGTCATCAGGCTTTATTGAATTCAATGTCCCAAATTCAACTAGTTGCGATGAGTGGGGGCATCCTGCTACAACACACAAGTATACAATTAATATGTCTTCCATAGTTAAATCGAGTTCTACTGATATAGGCAATGATTGGGCAATTTTTACTGTAAGTCCTTCTTCTGGTCAAACACCAATACAAAGACAAAATACTTTTTTTTATGTTGAACAAACTACAGCGCCTGGCAATTTGGAATTGTACGGATTTGGTAAAAATGATACTCAAGAAACTTATTGTTATGCTTCACAAAAATCGATGGGCGCCTATTTAGGACTCGATGGAAACATTATTAAACATGATGCAGACACTAGAACCGGAAATTCAGGGTGTCCAATTATTAATACTTCATCTGGAAAAGTAATCGGAATACAGACTCATGATGGTTGTTCATCATCTTTACAATATAATAGGGGTACTAGTACTTATAATTCAGATCTTTGGAATGCATTAAATCCCCCATTTAATTTTATTGTTCATCAGAAACGTAATTCTGGTTCTGAATTGACTGGTACAAGCATAGGCAGATGGATTGGTCCGCAAACTTCAGGTTCGTTTCAGGATTATTCTGTGGGTGCAACGGGTGCCTTAATTGAAGGTGTTATATATGGAAATTATGAGACATTTAAAGGTAAACAAGATATAACTAGTTCATCACCAAATGAAAAATTTAATAAATGGTCTAATTTTACCGATATAACTAATTTTCAAAAATTCTTAATTGAATATCCAACAAGCGAAATAACTTCTCAATTTGATCTCGTTCAAGATGGAATTGTAATTAATAATGATTACCCAGAAATTCCACTACTTAATCCCTCAAATGATGAAATTGAGTTTAAAGACCCTTGGTTAGTTGATTATGATGATCCTACATATAATGGTTCAGATAACAGAAACAGAGGTTTATCCGCGATATTTAAATCAAGAAATGCTCCTTTTTGTCCAAACTATAATACTTTCTATGGTTCAGATCAATACCTTGGTTTGTTTCTGGACCAAACGCTTCAAGGTGGTAATTATTATGTTGTTCGTTCACCTATTCAACAGCCTCAAGATGTGTATTTATCCCAAACAGGAAAATATCATAAATTTTATTTTGGTAATTGGAGTTCAACTGGTACCGATCCATTAGTTCAGAATAATGTTGTAAATGGATATTATGAATCACCGGTTGTATTTAGGAGTGGCAATGCAATAGTCACTGCTAAGCTGAAAGGCACTCAATTATCCAACACGGGTTCATTTACAAACAGCGGTCAGCGTAAAGTAATAAAATGCGATTATGGTTACCTGCATCTTGTTTACGAAAGTATGGGTTATGTTTGGTATGAAAGAAGCACAGATAATGGCGCAACCTGGCATATAATGAATGGCGGTAAACCAATTGATAAAAATCCATCCAAATCTCCATCAATAGATTTTTATTATGACTATCAAAGACTTATAATAGTCTATCAAACCTGGGCTGGAGATAATAATGAGTTTGCAGCTATTAAAGCAGCTTGTTTCGCAAATGGTCAGTTACAGTTTACCACTACAGTTTATGAAAGTTACTTATCAATATACTCTGAAGTAAATTATAAACCTGCCGTTGCTTATGCCAGCAATGATAATATAGCCGTTGCCTGGGAAGATTATGGCGTTTGGGTCAAAACAGGTGTGCTTTCTTTTGGCACAAACCAGGTTACCTGGAATAATATTGTTGGAGTAGATAATAATAACACAGCTAATATTAATCCAACTATTGCAGCATATAAAACCACCCCCGGCACAGCAACATTTCATTTAGCGTGGCAGAACAATTACGGCACTATCAGATATTGTAATTTAACAGCACAAAGTGATCATACCTTTTTAGTTTCGGCAGTAGATCAGGTTTCACAGGGCTGCGGTTTTCCTGTTAATTATAATCCATCGATAAATGTTTCAAATTCAAATGACGTACAGCTTGTTTGGATAGGTACGCCTTATTATGGCTCCACTTACAGAAAAGCTTTATCAAGAAGCAGAACCGCAGGCTGGAGTTCATCTTTCGCTCAGTATGGTAATAATGTTTTGAGTCCTGATGTTGCATTCTACACTGGCTCAAGTGTAGTATCGTGGAGTGAGAATCCTTTTTCTGGTAATACATTTACAAACAAGTTTATTAAATATGGCTAAGTTAAAACAGCAGGTACAACAGGAAAAGATGTACGTATTTTTAATGCATCTACTTTGCAGGATATGCACCTTGTTTCCTTTACAACCAATAGTCTGCCCTATGCTTTTACTCATTCAGCTAATCTAAACAGCATAAATAAAGATAATTCACTGGCAATGGCTTCAGGTGTTCAGGCAGTAGCATTTAAAGATGAGGTTGAGTACTTCTTCAGAATTGGAGATATGAACTTTAATGGTTCAAACCAGTGCTGTCCAAAATAATTTTTAAACTCAAAATAAGATTGAAATTCATTGAAATTTCTGATTAATCTGATGCTAGTGAAAATAGAACGCTATTTCGTCCCTGTCGGGACTTCTGATATTTGTGGATTATTTTGTTCTATAGATATTTTGTCCCTATCGGGACATAAAACCTTTTTTGTAATAATTATAAGAATTTCTAGAGTCCCATTAGGTACTAAATATTTATAGAAATATTCGATAGCGCCAAAATCCAAGTCCCTTTAGGGACAAAATAAAAAAATATTTTGGACAGATATGAAAGCTCCATTATTACATTTAGAGTTTACTGAATTCTAATAATCTAATTACTATATTTCAGCTATCAAAAAAACATTCTCATCCGAAAGTATTATGGAAAACAGATCATCTAAAGTTAAACAGCACAGTTTTGAAGATGTATTAAATTCGAGAGTAAAAAAATTCCAGAAGCTGATGCGGTATAAAATCCGCGAGATTCTTTTAGTCTCCAGTATTTATGATAATTATCTGTTTGAAGAAGATGGACGGCTTTATGAATTAGTACGCGAGGAATACCAATCTCTGAACTTAAGTTTTGCTCCTGAGCTTATCCATGTTACTTCTGGCGAAGAAGCTTTGGAAATGCTCAGCACCGAAAATACTTTTGATCTTATAATAACTACTTTACATATAGAAGATATGCATGTTGTAAAGTTTGCAAGAATGGTAAGAAAATCAGGAATAAATCTGCCAATCGTTTTGCTTGCTTATGATAACCGCGAAAGAAAAGAATTAACAACTAATTATGACACTTCAATTTTTGAACGGATTTTTATCTGGAATGGTGATTATCGTTTATTAATCTTATCTCCCCATAATTTACACAGAAGTATTCAAGCAGTCGCAGCGGCTGATAAAAGAAGGTATAAATCTTACGCACAAATTTTTGCGTATGCGGGCACGTCCTAAAATTTTACTCTGCACAACTTACGAAGAAGCCTGGTCGTATTATGAAAAATATCAGCAGGATGTACTTGGTTTAATACTTGATATAAATTTTAAACATAATGGAGTAAAAGATCCTGAAGCTGGAATCAAATTTGCCCGTGCAGTAAAAGCGCAGCATGAAGATATCCCGATTTTACTTCAATCAAGTGATGACGGCTTTCGAGAAAAAGCTCATCAGATAGATGCGGCATTTGTTCACAAAAACTCACCGAGACTGCTTCAGGAATTAAGAGAGTTTATGCTTCAGAATTTTGGTTTTGGTGATTTTATATTTATAAACAATGATGGAAAGGAGGTCTTCAGAGCTACTAATTTATCACAGTTAGAAGAAGCGCTAAAACGAATTCCCGATGAAAGCCTTGTTTATCACGCCTCAAGAAATCATTTTTCTAAATGGCTTAAAGCAAGAACTGAATTTTATCTTGCACATGAATTAAGACCTCATAAAGTTACAGATTTTGGATCAGTGCAGGGATTGCGAGACAGACTGCTGACTTCACTTCAGGAGTACAGAAAACTACAGCAAAGCGGAATTATACTGGATTTTAATAAAGATATCTTCGATACTAAAAACAGTTTTGCAAGAATCGGCGGAGGTTCATTAGGCGGTAAAGCAAGAGGGCTGGGCTTTATAAACATACTACTGACAAATTATAACCTTAAACACAAGTTTGATGAGGTTGAAATAAGCGTCCCTTCGGCAATTGTTATCGGCACTGATGTATTTGATCATTTTATTGCGGATAATAATCTGGAAAGTTTTGCATTCACAGAAATAGATGACTTGACTTTAACACAAAAGTTTGTCGATTCAAAAATATTTCCGGAAGAAATAACACATAAACTAAGAGAGTTTTTAGAAATCACACATTGCCCGCTTGCAGTACGCTCATCAAGTCTATTAGAAGATTCACAGTTTCTGCCGTTTGCAGGAGTTTACGAAACTTATATGATACCTAACAGCAATCCCGATATTGAAATCAGATTAGATGAATTGCTTCAATCAATAAAAAGTGTATATGCTTCAACTTTTCATTTAAGAGCTAAGGATTATATAAAATCATCTCCATACAGATTAGAAGAAGAAAAGATGGCTGTGGTAGTGCAAAGATTAGTCGGCGCAAAACGACAGGAGAGATTTTATCCTGATTTTGCAGGGGTTGCAAAGTCGTACAACTTTTATCCAACCGGACCACAAAAGCCAGGTGATGGAATTGCACAAGCAGCTCTTGGTCTCGGAAAAACAGTTGTTGACGGCGGTAATTGTATCAGGTTTTGTCCAAAATATCCAAGACATATGCTT
>Ga0226835_1001002_pt1 | contig 19347 bp, 25 predicted proteins | sample LAC_MetaG_1_FD_163627 | JGI IMG/M metagenome (GOLD analysis project Ga0226835, IMG submission 163627) | Anaerobic ammonium oxidizing microbial communities from anammox membrane bioreactor (MBR) in UC Berkley, California, United States -... | ecosystem: Engineered > Bioreactor > Anaerobic >...
CTCCCCGGCGGCTGGTGGGCCTTCATGAACGAACGGGAGGAAACCATGCACGCCACACCCCCTCGCCCTCTCCCACCCGCCCAGGCCCGGGCCCTCGAGGCCGCCGCCGGGGCCCTCGCCCTCGCCGCAGCCGTGAAGCCCCCCTTCAAGCCCATCGCCGAGCAGGTGATCCGCGCGGCGGCGTCGGTGCCCGCCAACGTCGCCGAGGGTCAGGGCCGCTCCGGTCAGGACCGCCTGTACCACTGGCGGGTGGCCTACGGTTCGGCCCGGGAGCTCCATGTGCACCTCACCCTTCTCGCCGACGCCGGGGCCATCGACCGCTCAGCCGCCGCCCGGGTGCTTTCGCTGCTCGACGAGGTGCGGGCCATGCTGTGGCGGATGACTCACCCCCGCTAAACCGGACACCGACAGGGGCACGGCCACCGTCACGGGCACGGCCACCGTCACGGGCACGGCCACCGTCACGGGCACGGACACGGACACCGGGCCGGCCGTCGGAGGCCGCACCGACCGTGAGAGCGGGCCGGAGGCCCGCGCACCCAGGGGCACGGACGCGGACACGGAAACGGTCACCGTCGCGGACACGGAGGCCGGCTCAGCGCCCGGGGTGCGCCCCGGCGTGTTGCACTGACGAGCAAACCGTCCTACTCTCCGCATTCCCGCCTGGCGGGAGTGTGGCTGGACCAGGGGAGGTAATCATGCCAACGAATCTCGTGCCCACGAAGCTGTACCTCACTCGCGGCAACGGTATCCACCGCGAGAAGCTGCAGTCGTTCGAGCTGGCCTTGCGCGACGCCGGCATCGCCGCCTTGAACCTGGTGTCGGTATCGTCCATCTACCCACCAGGTTGCAAGATCATTTCCCGGCGGCGGGGCGAAAACGAACTGGAGCCGGGGCAGATCGCCTTCGTGGTGATGAGCCGCGCCGAGACCAACGAGGCGCACCGCATGATCGCCGCCTCCATTGGCGTCGCCATTCCCCGGGACAAGCGCATGTACGGCTACCTCTCCGAGCACCACTCCTTCGGGCAAACCGCCAAGGAGGCGGGGGACTACGCCGAGGACCTGGCGGCCTCCATGCTGGCCTCCACCCTGGGGGTGGAGTTCGACGAGGACCAGTCGTGGGACGAGAAGCGACAGCTCTGGCGGATCTCCGGCAAGATCGTGACCACTCGCAACATCACCCAGTCGGCGGTGGTCAAGCCGGGCGGCAAGTGGACCACCGTGGTCGCCGCGGCGGTGCTGCTGTTCGACTGAAGGCGAGCGGAGCGTCACGGTGAGTGAGGAGCGCTACGCCCCCTACCTGAGCTTCCTCGGGCTGCCGGAAGAGCTCAACCCGCCGGGGCAGGCGCGGGTGGCCATCCTGCCCATCCCCTACGACCTCACCACCTCCTACCAGCCCGGGGCACGCCGCGGCCCGCTGGCCATCCTGGAGGCCTCCACCCACCTGGAGACGTACGACGAGGAGCTGGGGCGGGAGGTCTGGGAGGGGGTGGGCATCGCCACCCTGCCGGCGGTGGTGCCGGACACCTCGGGCCCGGCGGCCACCATGGCGCGCATCCAGGCGGCGGCCCAGGAGCAGGTGGCGGCCGGGCGGTTCCTCGTCGGGCTGGGGGGCGAGCACTCGGTGACCGCCCCGCTGGTGCGCGCCGTGCGCTCCCGCCACCCTCACCTGGGGGTGCTGCAACTGGACGCCCACGCCGACCTCCGCCAGGAGTTCGAGGGCTCACCCCACAACCACGCCTGCGTTATGCACCGCCTGCTGGACGACGGCGTGCCCATCGCCCAGGTGGGGATCCGCTCCTTGACCGGCGAGGAACACGCGCTCATCCGCCAGGGGCGCGTGTGCACCGTCTTCGCCGAGGAGGCGGTGCGCCAGCCGCTGGACGCCTGGCTGCCCCGGGTGCTGGCGGCCCTCCCCGACGACGTGTACGTCACCGTGGATCTGGACGCCTTCGACCCGGCCATCATGCCGGCCACCGGCACCCCCGAGCCGGGGGGCCTGGACTGGTACCGGGCGCTCGAGATCCTGCGGGCGGTGGCGGCGGCGCGGCGCATCGTCGGCTTCGACGTGGTGGAGCTGGCCCCCATCCCCGGCCACGTGGCGGCGGACTTTCTCGCCGCCAAGCTGGTGTACAAGCTGCTGGGTTACGCCCTCGCCCGTCCCTAGGGCCCCGACCCCTCCCCGGGCGTCAGGAAGGTGGAGTATCATCTCCCATCATCTCGCGAGTAGCAGGGTCAGCCCCCCGGCCCGGCGGGGGAGGCGGACTGCCGAACCTCGAAGCGGCGGGCGGAGCGGCTGTACCGTGCAGGAGGTGGAAGGGATGTTGACCGAGGCGCAACGCCACGAGTACCTGCTTTCCATCGAGCGGCTGCCCATGGCCCTGGAGTCGGCCCTGCGCGGCCTCAACGACGAACAGCTCGAGGAGGTCGTGGAGCCTCGCCAGTGGTCGCTGCGGCAACTGGTCCACCACATGGCCGACGTGCACTACCACGGCTACGCCAGCATGAAGGCGGTGCTGGCGGAGGAGCGGCCGTCGCTGAACGGCCGGGTGGCCGAGTCGTGGGCGACGATGCCCGACACCGAGCTGCCCATCAGCGTCTCCATGTGGATCCTGCGGGGGGTGCACGGGCGCTGGATCAGGCTGCTGCGCTCACAGCCGCCGACTGCCTGGTCGCGGCCGGCGCTCGACCGCGACGGCACCGAGATCGTCCTCGACGACCTCCTCAAGACCTACGCCGAGCGGGGGAGGGAAGCTCTGGAGCAGATCGCCGGCCTGCGGGCCCGTCGCGGGTGGTGAGGGGCGCTAGCGCGGAACCACGACCTCCAGGGCGGCCGGCAGCACCTCGACCGTCACCCCCGGGGGCGAGACGACGTGGGGGTTGCCGTCCAGGTGGCAGGGGAGGGGTTCCCCGGCGCTCAGCTCCAGGCGGGTGAAGCGCAATTCCCGGGAGCCGGCGCGGCGCCCCAGCGTGCCGCGCAGCGCCGAGGCCAGGCGCGAGAGACGCCCCCCCACCCCCACCGGGCCCACCAGGCAACCGTCCAGTACCCCGTCGTCGGGCGCGGCGGCGGGGGCGAGACGAAAGCCGCCGCCGGTGGTGGGCCCGTTGTGCAGCGCCAGAATGGTCATGCCGCCCCGGTAGGTGAAGTGGCCGTCCCGCAGCTGGATCTCCACGGCACGGTAGCGAAACAGGGTGATGGCGGCGGCGGCGAGGTAGGCGGCGATCCCCCGCACCACCTTGAAGGCCGCCGCGTTCACATTGATGGAACCGAGCAGACCGATGCCGATGGCGTTGACGACCACCCGGTCCCCCAGACGCATGAGGTCCACCCGCCGGCTCACGCCCCCCCGCACCACCCCCACGGCGCCCTCCAGGTCCAGCGGCAGCCCCAGGGTGCGGGCGGCGTCGTTGCCGGTGCCCAGGGGCAGGATGGCCAGGCGACCCCGCCCGGCGTCGTGCACTCCCTGGGCGGCTTCACAGATCGTCCCATCCCCACCCGCCACCACCAGGGTGTCCTCCCCCGCCGCCAGCAGCTCCCGCGCCAGGGTGGTGGCATGCCCGGGGGCGGCGGTGAAGCTCATGGGAACGTCCAGCCCGGCGCGGCGGAGGCGCGGCGCCAGCCGTGGCCATCGCCGCCCCAGCTTCCCCCCCGCCGCCGCCGGGTTGACGATCAGGTGCATCGAGAGAGTATAGCCAAGGGAGGTCCCCCGGCGACGCCGTGGCGGTGACCGCGTCTGTGTCCGTGCCGGAGTCAGTGTCAGTGACCGTGTCCGTGCCCGTGTCCGTGCCTGGGTGCGCGCGCCTCCGGGCCCGCACCGAGAGCCGGCGCGACCCGCAACGACCAAAGCAGTGACCGTGACCGTGTCGGTGACTGTGGCCGTGACCGAGTCCGTGTCGGTGCCAGTGACCGTGTGGGGGTCCGAGTCAGCGCCTGAGTTGGGGCCCGCGGCGGCCTCAACAGGCCTCACAGGGGCGCACACAGGACCGCCGGGCCCCGAGGCGGTCCCCGTTTCACCCCTTCCGGGCCCCGAGTGTCGCGTTTTGCATCACCCATGTGGGTGATGACACGCCCCCGCACCGGGTGCTACCCATGTATCAGCTTTGTGGTCGCACACCGTGGACGACGTGCCGCGGAGAAGGGAGGTGGCCATGCAGGCGCTGGTGCTGGGCGGCGGCTCCATCAAGGGCGCATTCCAGGCGGGGGCCATCGCGGAGGTGCTGGCGCGGGGGTACGCGCCCCGCATCATCACGGGGATCTCGGTGGGGGCCTTGAACGGCGCCTTCCTCGCCGAGCGCGCCGGCCGCGCCGCCCCGGGATCGGTGGACTGGCCGTCCCTCGGCGCGGAGCTGGAGCAATTCTGGAAGGCCAACGTCAAAAAACCCGACGACATCATCGAGGTGCGGTCCAAGGGTAAGGTCGCGCTGTCGGCGCTGTTTGCCCGCTTCGATGGTCTCGTCAAGACCGACCGGCTCAAGGCGCTGGTCAGAAAGGAGCTCAACGAAGACAACATCCGCAACTCACCCGTGGCGTTCTATGCCGGCTCGGTGAACCTGGCCGACGGGGAAATCGTCTACGCCCACCGGGGCTTTCCCGACCTCCTGGACTACGTCATCGCCTCCACCGCCATCCCCATCATGATGCCCATCTCCATGATCGGCAACCGCCCCTACTACGACGGCGGCATGCGCGACATCGCGCCCTTGAAACAGGCCATCGACGCCGGGGCGAGCGAGATCGTCTGCATCGCCTGCCAGCCCTTCCGGACCGGCGGGGCGGACTTTCACCGCGGCAACATCCTGCACCTGGTGGACCGGGTGGTCACCATCATGACCAACGAGATCCTGCGCAACGACCTGGAGTACGCCAGCTTCATCAACGAGTACTGCCCCCGCGACGGAACCCCGGTGGAGTCCGGCCCCCTGCGCGGCTACCGCTACATCCCCATCCGCATCATCCAACCGGCCATGCCCATCGAGGTGCAGATCGACTCGTTCACCGCCAAGGACATCGCCCACATGCTCACCCTCGGCCGCTACGCGGCCAGGGAGGGGATGGGCGGAAATGAGAGCGCGTGACCCCTTGGGTGAAGCAGGCTTTCCTAGCGAAGGATCGGCTTGCAACAACCCGGTTGCAGAAAAGGCGGTCTCGTCACCTCAAGTGGTTCCACGCGGGCGAAGTAACGGTAACGTCTTACTGAACCGAAACGCCATGACTGGAGGACACCGTGGCAAAACCATCAACCTCGACTCTCAGGATTGCGCCTGGTGAGCAGCTGACTATCTCTGTGAGCGGCCAATCAGGTCAGGCCGTGTGCTGTGCGGGTGCGCTCGAGGCAGGAAACTGGACGAACTGGACGCCCCAGGTTCTTGCGGAGGGGGTTCAATACACACCGAAGGGACCATGCGCTCTTGAGTTTCTCGCCGATTTCCTCTCAACCGCCGCAGCCCCTCTAACGGTGCAGGTAGTAGCTCCTTCAAAAAAGAAGACCTGGACAGTGAAGGCCATCGACGGCAACAGACAAACATGGCAGTTGTGGGTCCTGGTTAAGTGACGGAGGAACGATGAAGCGCGGAATCCTGTTTCTCGGGATAACTCTTCTTGCAGGCCAGTCTAGTGCCGCAGCAGAGATCCCCGCAGCATGTAACGGCCTGACAATCCCCCTATGCTTTGACGTTTTGAGGGACCTCGAAACCAAAGCCCTCGAGAAGGAATCGGCCAACCGCGCGCAAGCGATAGCCACTGCCGCCCTTCCGAGCGGCGGCATCCCGGAAGGCGCGACCTCCACTTGGGACGCGATTTCCAAACTGTTTGCCTCCCTCGGCCTTGGCACCTCAGAATCGACGGGAACTTCCCTTACTCTGAACTTCAACACAGACAAGCTATGGGGACCGGGTAACCCACTTACGGTGCGGTTGATCCTGCGAAAGGCAGCGATTTTCGATCCCCTGCTCTCAGCGCAATCTGAACAGCAGCGTCCGATCATGCGCGAGAGATGGCAAAAGCAGATCGACGATCTTGACGATGTAGAATACACGGTCGCCTGGAGCAGAAGCAAGAGGAACGAGAACCTGGCCCAGGAGGCCTTCAGTAACTTGGCGGCAACAGTCTTTGCCGCTTCACGGGCCGACCAAGACTCATCCGTCAACATGGCAACCATTTTGCAGCAGGCTGTAGAGGACCTAAAGAAAACACTTGCAGCGAGATCTCACGACACTGACGCGCAGGCGCTACTCAATAGTATCAATGCGGGCTCTGAATCTCCTGAGAATTGGGCGCTCTCTGAGCTTAAGAAATACATGTCGCCAGGAGGCTTCGACGAGTTGATATGGGCGATAGAGATAGCCGCGAACCAATCGGCGCGACGTCAAGAACGCTATCAAACCGACTTTTCCTCCCGTGATGCCAGGCTGCTGGCCCTTCTGGCGTCCAACGAGCCTCAGTTTCGCGTGGCATTTACCTCGCGTCAACGCCATCCGTTGGTGGGGCCCGACGTGAGCAGCGGTTCACTTTCCTTGGAACTGGGGGCCTGGACCCTGTCGGAAGCGAAGCGCAAGTGCGACCCAGACGCCAAGAAACTGGACGGCACATGCCTCCGGAATTTCTTGCGGAACAACGCTGAGAGTATTCGGCGTGCAGCGCGACTCGCGCTGTCGCTAGAATTCGGCGAGGTAAGAGCTCTTCACTTTGAAGACTCGGGCGCGACGGCGTTCTCGCTCACTGCGACAAAAAGAATCAGCGGAAAGTTAGCTTATGGCCAGAATGTGAAGCTCAACGACGTAACAGACGATGTCATCACCCGGCTTGACTTAGAGGCCAAGTATGACGATGTCAGCGGTGACGAACAACTGAACAACCGACTCGTCGGGACTGCAACTGTCTCGCAGGCCCTGACCGACGGTTCCGTGTTGACCCTGTCACTCGTTTACGCCAACAAGCCAGAGTACCGAGGAGAAGTCCAGCGGGAGCTCAGTGCGCGGCTCGGCGTCAAGTGGTCGATTGCGAAGTAGGTTGCAGGTTTCCTAACAGTTCCGACCGGTTGACGGAGAGTAGTGGAAAAGATAAGGAACTCGTTGGAAGCTTCGTCTCTCACAGTGGAAGTGGGGAGGTAATGTTCTCGGGGCTGTTGAGCGGTTTCACAAGGTCCTAGAAAGGATTCGTCCTCGCATGGATATCCTCAGCCTGACCTCTTATGGAGTCATTTGCCTTACCGGTGTGTCGGCGATAGTCAACGCGCTCCTCAAAACCGAGAGAAAGGAAGACGGAGCCGAATGTTTAGTCTTTGTAAAACGTCTTAGCTCTGCCGGATACTTAATGATCGTTATCGCCATTGCGACCACGGTTCTCGCGGTGGCGTTTACATACGCGAAAGAGAAACGCGCGGGGGTTGAACGTGAAGCTGAACAGAAACGTGTTAAAGACCTCAGTGGGAAGGTGGCGACGATTGGCCACCAATCCGGCGAGACAATTAGGAAACTGGACGAGGCGGTTGTCTAGGGAGAAAAGAGATTCAAGGAATTTGAGGCAAGGCGCAAGGACGAGGAAACACGACGGGTGCAAGCAGAACAGCAGCTTCTTGAAGTAACGCGCGCTTCCACAGAAGCACTGCAGCGAGCACAGAAACGCTCCGAGGAAGTGCTCTTGGCTCAACAACAGAATTTTCACGACGCAGCCACGCGTCAACAGGAGATTCTTCTTACTTCCCTGCTTGGGCGAGTCACTAAGCGCCCCCAGACCTGTCAAGGGACACCCAGATTCCCGCAGTTAGGGGACACCCAGATTCCCGCACTGTGGCTCCCAGGGGTGTTCGTTGGCTGGGGGCGGGGTCGTGTTGGTTTCCTCCTTTCTGCGAGGGGTTCGAGCAGGGGGCCCCAGAGCCGAGGCCAGGCGAGCAGAGCGAGCCTGTCCGCAGCGCAGGGGCCCCTCGCTCGCCGCGGCCAGTGAGCAGCATCTGGCCGGTGGCGTGGCGTGAGGGAGTCCGTCGGTCCCTCGGCCAGTGTGTCGTCACGCCTCGCCCCTCGTCGTCTGTATCTCCCGCAGGCGAAAGCTGCGGCCGTCGATCTGCACCACGTGGCAGTGGTGCAGAAGCCGGTCGAGGATGACCGTGGCCAGCATTTCGTAGCCGGCGATCATCTCCGGCCACTCGCGGATCGATTTGTTCGAGGTGAGGATCATCGAGGCCCGCTCGTAGCGCGAGGAGAGAACCTTGAAGAGCAGGTGGGCGTCGCGCCGGTCGAGAGCCTGGAAGCCGAGCTCGTCGATGATGAGCACGGCCGCCGTCCAGTAGCGCCGGCGTTGCATGAGGCGCAGGCTGGCGACATCGACACGCCGCAACTGGTGGAACGGCCCGGCAGAGGTCATCGCCCCAACGAGAAGCCGTTGGTCATTGCCTTGAGCCCAAGCCCGAAGGGCAGGTGGGTTTTGCCGATACCCGGCGGTCCCAGCGACAGGACGTTCCCCAGACGTCGGGCGGTCCCGACGCAGAGGCGATTGTTTGTTGGGTCTTGAAAAACCCCGGCCGGGCGATCACTTCAACCTCACTCCGGAATCCCTTCACGCCTTAGCGGTCGATCAGCTCCAACAACCACCGCAAATGGGTCGGCCAGCTGCCTTAGACAGCACTGACTCTCAATGACTATTCCGCTTTGCCCATTTTCTTCGAATCCAACTGGACCCATCCGTTAGACCAAATCATAGACTCTCGGAAGGCATAGGTTCGCTTCACGTCCGCTCTCGCAAGAAAACGCACGTTAAAAAAAGCAGTTAAACCAGGATGACTAGCCGCGCTAGGCTTAGTGAGAATCCAGAATCGCCACAGCTCGATGAAACGTGGATCATCGAAAACATCCTTGAGTGCACTGTTGGGCCATTCGCGATTGACGGGCGATGAGGCCAGAAGTATGTCCGGGCTGAGCTGAAAGAATGGCTCTTTCTCAAACCCAGCATGGTTTTTCACTCCCTTTCTATCCCCTGGATAGTGAGCCATTGTAACGTTGTTCAGCCCCATGAGATCAATTATATGGCCTGGAAATGTCCGAGCAATTCCTCCTGCTGCTATTGTGCCAATTGAAGGAAGAGGGGTGCAATCGGCAAAGAATTTCGCTAGATCACGCCCAAGAAAGAAATACGTCTCAGCGGTCTGAAAGTGTACAGCGGTCGGCAAGCGCCTGGTCCCGGCATTACTCCACGTTGTCGTACCTGCAAGTGCCAGAAGCCAAAAGCCGAGAGCCAGGGAGAGAAATGTAACGCTAATCGAGGTGCTTGATTGAAAAAAATTAAAACGAGAATTCACTGCATGATGATAAATAAAGACAAATACTATGACTAAACAGAGAAGGGGAAATGCTGGTTGATAGAACCGAAACAAATAGAAATGATCACCTCCTGTCAAAACAGGCAGGATCAGTAAAACAGCGCAGGTCATGATTACGACCTCTTTTTCACTGATTTGATGCATCCAGAAAGCCAACGTTCGATAATGAAGGCAACTTTATATTAACTCACTTGCGAACAATGCCAAAGAAACCATTACGATCAAAACGCCGACACCCACAAGAGATGATGAAGTTACAAATGATGAGAAATAGTCGTATCCTATTTTTAAGTTGTAAGCAAGATCAGGAGAAACTTTTGCGTAATAGGTATTCGGAAGTGGATAGCCGAAGTAAAGAATGCGAAATGTAGTTAGCACGACGAGGGATAGGACGAACGATGCAGTCGGGGCCAGAATGACACGGTTCAATGCTCTCTTGTCTGCGCGCGACTGGAAGAGCCACAGCCTCAGCGCAATAAGTGCCGGTACTACTACCATCGCTTCCGGTCGTGCCAGAGGGGCGAGAAAGACGGCGGTGAGTTCTAGTGGAAGGCGCTTCGAGGCAGGGGCTTGCAAAGTAATTCAAAGGAGCCCAACGACGAATAATCCCCAAAGGCAGGTATCCATCAATGTGATGGTTGTCCAGGTCACGTAGCCCGGACTAGAGAGAACCAGCGCAATAAACGTGAGCTCGTAGGGCCACGATTTTACGTGAAACATGGTGGTGTAATGGCGGACCAGGCTAAGGGCGACGGCAAGGGTGCTGCAGAGGACAGCGATGGAAAGCCATAGCACACCAAGCTCATCCAGGCCGATCGCAAAGGATAACGCACAAAGGAGCATCCACAGTGTCGAGGTGTACCCCTCGACCCGCTGCTGGGTCGCGCCGTAGGCTATTCCATGTCCTCGTGCGAGATTCTCTGCATATGAGAAGGAGATGTTAGCGTCGTCCGTGCCCAGCCGTGGTTTGTCGTGACCAAGAAAGACGGCCCAGGTAGCCACAATCACGGCAAACACGAGCACGGCTGCGATAGCGATCTTTCGCATTGTCTCTTACCTCGCTGCTGACCGAGCTCCTCCGTGGCGCCGCGCCGGGAATCGTGGCGCGGCAGGCTGCCGTGGGATGCCCTCTTGCCGTGAAAGTCTAGACCTAAGCCACCAACGGGAAAGGCGCGTCCCAAGAGTCCGGATTCATTTTAGCGTGTCCGCTCAGTCAGACCACCGACGAAACCTCCTCGCAAGGGGGTAGTTCCGCAAGGCTCTTGTATGGGTGTTTTCCCTCGTGTCGAGCAACGGGAGAGAGTGATCCTTTCCCGTTCCTTAGGCTCGTCCGATACCTGACGGGGGCAATATGGGCTTCAGGAAGGAGAAGGAGGGAGAAGGGTCCAATGAGCAGACGGCCACCCGGAGGTAGCCTGAAGGGCGAAGACAGTCGACTCTGACAGCGGCGAGCAGGGCTGTTTTCCTTGCGCCGGTGTGAGAACCGTGCCGAGGCTGCCGCGCGATGAAGCGCCTGACGCGCTGGCGCGGGAGGCGGGCGTGCCCGCGACGACGCTGACCGGCTGGCGCGTTGCCTTCCTCCCCAACGCGAGACGAGCCGGAAGCACCGTTTCGCGGACGTGCGGAATGACGACATTCGGCGCCTGCTGACCAAGGTGGGAGAGTTCAGCGTGTAGAACCAGTTACCGCTCAAGCGGCATAACACCAAGGAGCGTACCGGGGTTTGGATGTCAGAGGTCGAGGCGACGGGCAATGCGACCTTGCCCTCGATAAGCGGATTGTCCAAAGAATCGGGGGCCATTCGATCGGGGTTGGGCCGGGCCTGGCGATGGCCGGGCCTCGGGATATGGTGAAGCGCCTCGGACGGTGGTGACAAGGGATGGAGAGAGGTGCGCGGGCGAGGGTCTGTCGTCCTCTCTACCTTCATCTATTCCTTCAAGTGGACGGTGCGGCCGCCGTCGATGGTGAGGACGTGGCCGGTGATGGTCTCGGCGTCCTCGAGGAGGAAGGCCGCGGCGCGGGCGATTTCCGTCGCCCCGCCCTCCCGGCCCAGGAGGGTGCGGGCGAGCTGGCGCTGGCGCATCGCCTGCTCGGTGTCGTCGGGGAAGAGGGCGATGCCGGGGGCGATGCCGTTGACCCGCACCTCGGGGGCCAGCTCCACGGCGAGGGCCCGGGTGGCCCCCTCCAGGGCCGCCTTGGAGATGCAGTAGGGGAGGAAGGAGCGCACCGGGAAGCGGCCGTGGATGTCGAGCAGGGTGACCACGGCGCCGCGGGCGGCGCGCAGGGCCGGCGCCGCCGCCTGGGTGAGGAAGACCGGGGCCTCCAGGTTGACCCGCAGGAGGGCGGCCCAGGTGGCGAGGTCCAGCTCGGAGAAGGGGGTGCGGGGGAAGAGGGCGGCGTTGTGGACGAGGGCGTCCAGGCGGCCGTGGCGCTCCAGGACGCCGGCGACGAGGGGGCCCCAGGTGGAGGGGTCGGCCAGCTCCGCCGCCACGGCCTCCACCCCGAGGCCGCGACGTGCCAGCCCGGTCGCCAGGTCGTCGGCGGCCTGGCGGGAGTGGCGGTAGGTGAACGCGACGTGCCACCCCCGGCTGGCCAGCTCCTCCACGATGGCGCGGCCCAGGCGCACGGCGCCCCCGGTCACCAGCGCCACCCGCGCCCGTCCGGCCCGGCTCACCTGGGCTCCTCCCGCTGGCGCTGGAGCTCCACCCCCACCGCCCCGGCGCCGGCCACGGCGGCCCGCTTGCTGGCCCGCACCCGCACGCTCCGTACCCGGGGGAAGCGGGTCAGGATCCGAGCGATCAGGGCTTCGGCCAGGGTTTCCAGGAGGCGGTACTCCCTCTCGCCGGCCACCTGGCGAGCCGTGTCGGCAAGCGCCGCGTAGTCCACCGCGAAGGCCACGTCGTCGGTGGCGGCGGCTGGGCGGCAATCCACCTCGGCTTCGAGGTCGAGGTGCAGGCGGCGGGGGAGGCGCCGCTCCGCCTCGCTCACGCCCACGCGGCAGGCGACTTGCAGGCCGTGTACAAAGACCGCATCCCTCACGGCGGCAGTGTACAGGCGCTATGCTTGGGCCGTGAAGGAGCGCTGGATCCCGGTGGTGGCGCGCGTCGAGTGGCACAGCGGCGGCAAGGCCGGCTCGCGGCCGGTCCGCCTGTGGTTCGGCGGCGAGCGGGTGGCGTTGGAGGTGATCCGGCGGGCGTACGTGGGGCCGGCCCAGGCCGGCGAGGAGGTGGTGGAGGAGTACCTGGTGGTGGACACCCGGCGCCGGGTGTTTCGCATTCGCGCCCGCGGCGGGGTGACGGTGGTGGAGATGGCGCGGTCGGGCTCGTGAGCGCGGCGCCGGCGGGGAGACGCGCGACAACACGGCCACGGTCACGGGTACCCGGTCGGCCGTGGAAAGCCGCTCCGACCGTCAGGGCGGGCCAGAGGCCCGCGCACCCAGGCACGGACACGGACACGGCTTGCCGGCAGCGATAGGGGCCGCGCAGCGCCCGATCAAAATCGCTAAAACTATTGGTACCTGGTATTGCGGGTGGTGCGGGCCAGAGGCCCGCGCACCCAGGCACGGACACGGGCGCAGACCCAGTCACTGACACGGGCACAGACACGGGCACGGACACGGGCACAGACACGGGCACTGACACGGGCACGGACACGGGCACGGACACGGGCACCGGGCCGGCCGTGGCAGGTCGCATCCTCAGGGAGGGCGGGCCAGAGGCCCGCGCACCCAGGGGCACGGGGCGGGGGAGGGGTCGCAGCCCTCTGCTACCATGCCCGGCGATGGACGCCCTGCTGCTGCGCCTGCCCGAAATCCTCAGCCAGCTCATCGCCTTCGCCCTGGCCATTTCGGTGCACGAGTCGGCCCACGCCTGGATGGCCGATCGCCACGGGGACCCCACCGCCCGCATGCTGGGCCGCATCACCCTCAACCCCATCAAGCACGTGGATCCTATTGGCACGGTGCTCTTCCCCCTGATGCTGGCGGTGGTGGGGGCACCGGTGTTCGGCTGGGCCAAGCCGGTGCCGGTGGTGTCGCGTAACCTCAAGGACATCAGGCGCGGCTGGGGCTGGGTGGCCGTGGCGGGGCCCGCCTCGAATCTGGCGCTGGCGGCGGCGGCGGTGGCGGTACTGCTGGTGTGCAAGTTCACCCTGCCGGGGTTTCGCCCGCTGCTGGCGACGCTGCTGCAGACGGGCGCCGCGGGAACCTCGGGGGTTGCCGCCCCGCTGGTGTACCTGCTGTTCTCGCTGGCGCTGGTGAATCTGGTCCTGGCGGTGTTCAACATGATCCCCATCCCGCCTGCCGACGGCTCCAAGCTGGTGATGGCGCTGCTGCCTCCCCCCCTGGCCTTCCAGTACGCCCAGCTGGAGCGGTGGGGGTTTCTGATCTTCATCGCCCTGCTGTGGATCGGCGCGTTCGGCTGGATCTTCCGGCCCTTCGTCACGGCCCTGGTATGGATCCTGTTGACGTAACCGGCGCCGAGTCCTCGCCCCGCCCGGCGGTGGTGCTGCCGGCGTTCGAGGGTCCCCTCGACCTGCTGCTCCACCTGGTGCGCTCCAAGGCCATGTCCATCTGGGACATCCCCATCGCCGACATCTGCGAGCAGTACCACGCCGCGCTCAACGCCATGGAGGAGCTGGACCTGGAGGTGGCGGGGGAGTACCTGGTGTACGCGGCGTGGCTGGCGGCGATCAAGTCCCGCTCGTTGCTGCCCCGCCAGGAGGGGGAGAAGGACCCCAGGGGCGAGCTGGTGGAGCGCCTCCTGGAGTACCAGAAGGTGAAGGCGGCGGCTGCCGAGCTGGCCGGCCTGGAGGAGGTGCGGCGGGGGATGGCGGCGGTGCGGGTGCGGGCCGCCCTGCCGTCGCCGGAGGAGGACGGGCTGCAGCTCGAGGAGGTGGACGTGGCACAGCTGGCCGGCGCCCTGGTGGAGGTGATGCGACGCTTCGCCCGCGATCACCCGCCCCGCCTGGACCTTCCTCCCCTGCGCTTTTCGGTGCGGGAGAAGATCCTGGAGCTGTATGCCCTGATCGAGCGGCAGCGCAGCTTCCCGCTGCTCTCCCACCTGCTGACCCGCCCCGATCGGCTGGAGAGCGTGACGCTGCTGGTGGCCGGCCTGGAGCTGGTGCGGTTGCAGGTGTCGCGAGTACATCAGCGCACGCCCTTCGGGGAGATCTACCTGACGCCGACGGGGGTGCCGCTGCGGCCGGAGGCGATCGGCGATGTCTGAGGGGGCGCACCTGGAGGCGGTGTGCGAGGCGGTGCTGGCGGTGGCGGGGGAGCCCGTGACGCTGGAGGCCCTGGTGGCGGCGGCGGGGGAGGGGGCCACCCCGGCGCTGGTGAGCGAGGCGCTGGAGCGGCTGGCGGAGCGCTACCGCGCCCCCGGTCATGGCCTGGTGCTGGAGCGGGTGGCGGGGGGGTGGCGGCTGGCCACCCGACCCGAGCTGGAGGCGGCGCTGCGCACCTTCGCCGGGGTGCGGGCGCGCGCCCGCCTGTCCCAGGCGGCGCTGGAGACGCTGGCGATCATCGCCTACCGCCAGCCGGTGACGCTGCCGGAGATCAACTTCCTGCGCGGCGTCAACTCCGCCGGTGTGATCCGCACCCTGCTGGAGCGCCGGCTGGTGCGGGTGGCGGGGCGCAAGCAGGTGGTGGGCACGCCGCTGCTCTACCGGACCACCCGGGAGTTCCTGGTACACTTCGGGTTGGATGACCTGTCAGGCCTCCCCGCACCCGCCGAGGTGGGGCTCGGGGAGGTGGAGGAGGGCGCCGTTGGCCCCTGAACGCCTGCAAAAGCTGATCGCTCGCTCCGGCGCCTGCTCCCGCCGGGAGGCCGAGGAGTGGATCCGCGAGGGGCGGGTGACGGTGAACGGCCGCGTCGCCGTCCTGGGTGACCAGGCGGATCCCGCGGTCGATGCGGTGAAGGTGGACGGCAAGCGCCTGAAGACGCCGCAGACGTTGCGCTACCTGCTGTTGTACAAGCCCACCGGGGTGGTCACCACGGTCGATGACCCGGAGGGGCGCCCGTCGGTGATGGACCTGATGCGGGGCGCCGTCAGGGAGCGCGTGTTTCCCGTCGGGCGCCTGGATTTCCACTCCGAGGGGCTGCTGGTGCTGACCAACGACGGCGAGCTGGCACTGCGCCTGAGCCACCCCCGCTACGGCGTCGGGCGGGAGTACACCGTCAAGGTGCGCGGGGTGCCGGATGCGGCGGCGGTGGAGAAGCTCAGGCGGGGGACGGTGATCGAGGGGACCCGGGTGATTCCGCGGGAGGTGGAGCTGCTGCGCCTCACCCCGTCGCAGCAGAACTCCTGGTGGCGGGTCGTGGTGGGGGAGGGGAAGACGCACGAGGTGAGGGAGTTGTTCGGCCGCGCCGGCCACCCGGTGCAGCGGCTCATCCGCACCGCCATTGGTGAGCTGCGGGATGAGACCCTCAAGCCGGGGATGTGGCGCCAGCTCCAGGCGGACGAGGTGGAGCTGTTGCGCGGCAGCAGGACGAGGCGTGGAGAGAGGGGAAAGGCTCATGTCCAGACCGCAGGCCCCGGAGTACATCAAGCGCCTGGCCGTGTACGTTCCGGGCAAACCCATCGAGGAAGTGCAGCGCGAGCTGGGGGTGGGGGAGATCGTCAAGCTGGCCTCCAACGAAAACCCCCTGGGAACCTCGCCCAGGGCGCTGGCGGCGATTCGCCAGGCGCTGGGGGAGCTGCACCGCTACCCCGACGGTGGCGGCTACGCCCTGCGTCGGGCGATCGCCGCCCGCCACGGGGTTGAGCTCGACCAGGTCATCCTCGGCAACGGCTCCTGCGAACTGATTGAAATGCTGGCCCGCGCCTACCTGGCGGACGGCGACGAGGCGGTCATCTCCCAGCAGTCGTTCGTGATGTACGAGCTGGCGGTGAATCAGGTCAACGGGCGGGCGATCGCGGTGCCGACCAAACCCGGCCGCGGCCACGACCTGGCCGCCATGGCCGCCGCCGTCACCCCGCGCACCAAGCTGCTGTTCATCGCCAACCCGTGCAACCCCACCGGCACCTACGCCACCCGTGCCGAGCTCAACCAGCTGCTGGCCACCGTCGGCGAGCGCGTGCTGGTGGTGCTGGATGAGGCGTACTTCGAGTACGTGCAGAGGGATGACTACCCCGATGGTCTCGACGACCTGCGCGCCGGCCACAACGTCATCGTGCTGCGCACCTTCTCCAAGATTTACGGCCTTGCCGGCATCCGCATCGGCTACGGGGTGGCGGCGCCGGAGGTGATCGCCACCCTGAACCGGGTGCGCTCCCCGTTCAATACCTCGTCGCTGGCTCAGGCCGGGGCCCTCGCGGCGCTGGACGACGACGAGTGGGCACGGCGCTCCCGGGAGCACAACCTCCAGGAGCTGGCGTTCCTGGCGGCGGAGCTGGCGCGGCGGGGGGTGCGCTTTACCCCCTCGGTGACCAACTTCATCCTCATCGAGTTCGAGCGCGACGTGCGCGAGCTGTTCGTGGAGTTTCAAAAAATGGGCGTGATCATCCGCCCGGTGGGGGGGCCGGGGCTCGCGGGGTGCGCCCGCGTGTCGGTGGGGCTGCGGGAGGAGAACGAGAAGTTCCTGCACGCCCTGGACCACCTGGTGGTGGGGAAGGGGAGGTAAGCTGCAGCCATGTCCCGCTTTACCGTGACCTGTCCACACTGCAAGGCGCTGCTGGAAATCGACGCCGAGGCCCAGGTGGTGGCCTCCCACACCCCGCCCGCCGAGCCGCGCTCGGTCACCACCTTCGAGGATCGGCTGAGCTCGCTGGTGAAGGAAAAGGAGCAGGCCAAGGCCAAGCTCGCCGAGGCGTTCCGCGCCGAGAAGGCGGGCGCCGAGTTGCGGGAGGAGAAGTTCCGCCGCCTGCTCGACCGCGTCAAGGACGAGGAACCCGGTCGACCCATCAAGGATATCGACCTGGACTAACGCTCGATGGGGGACTCCGCCTCGGCCAGCTCCACCACCGTCGCCCCCCAGCCGCCGCGGTCGGGGGGAGCCTCGTACGCCCGCACCACCCCCGGCAGCCGGCTCACCAGGGCGTGGACGCGGGCCCGCTGCACCCCTCGCCCCCGGCCGTGGATCAGCCGCACCTCCCGCAGGCCCTGCTGGCGCGCCACCTGCAGGTACTCCTCGACCACCGCCACCACATCGCGCGGGTGGAAGGCGTGCAGGTCGAGGGAGTCTTCAATCGGGAGCTCGATCACCAGCTCGTCATCGGGGTTCATGATTGCGCTCCTCCCGCAGGCGCCGGGTCAGCAACCAGACGCCCAGGCTCCCCTCCACCGCCAGCACGCCCCGCACCAGCTGCTCCCACGCCTGGCCGGGAACGCCCACCAGCGCCACCACCATGGCCAGCACGATGAGGATCATGGCCGCCAGCAGCCAGGGGAGCTGGGCGGCGGTCATGGCGCGATGGCGCTGCTCCCACAGGAGGATCAGGGCGATCCCCCAGGCCAGGAGAAGCAGCACCGGGACGGAAAGTACGCCGCGCACGTATCCAGAGTAGGTCGAGGCCCGGCACCCTGGCAACGGTGCCTGGCCCTGCGAGGTGTGGCATGAAAGTTTCGGTGGTCATCCCGGTGTACAACGAGGAGCGGACGGTGCGCACGGTGCTGGACGCCGTCGCCCGGGCGCCGTTTCCGGCCGCCATCGACGAGGTGGAGATCGTCTGCGTGGACGACTGCTCCCGCGACGGCACCGCGGCGGTACTGGGCAGCTACGCGCTTCCGGAGGGGCTTGCCCGGCCGACTACGTTCACCACCAGCCGGCATCCGATCAACCGCGGCAAGGGCGCGGCGCTGGTGACCGGCTTCGGGCTGGCGCAGGGGGACGTGATCATCATCCAGGACGCCGACCTGGAGTACGACCCCAACGACTACCCCACCTTGCTGGGACCCATCCTGGACGGCAAGGCCGACGTGGTCTTCGGCTCGCGCTTCCTCTCCGGACCTCACCGGGTGCTGTTCTTCTGGCATTACCTCGGCAACAAGTTCCTGACGACACTATCCAACATGTTCACGGATTTGAACTTGTCGGACATGGAGACGTGCTACAAGGTGTTCACCCGCGAGGTCAAGCAGCGTCTGCGAATCACCTCCGAGCGCTTCGGCTTCGAGCCCGAGTTCACGGCGCGGGTGGCGCGGATGAAGGTGCGCATCTACGAGGTGCCCGTTTCGTACCACGGTCGCACCTACGCCGAGGGCAAGAAGATCGGCTGGAAGGACGGCTTCGAGGCCATCTGGTGCATCCTCAAGTTCAACCTGTGGGCTCGCTAGCGCTCTCGCGCCCACCTTACCCGGCGGCATTCTCTTGACAGCCGCCGCCCGAGGGCTGACATTGGAAGCGTGGACGAGAACGCTGGCGGCCGCCTCTACGACGTCGAGATTCGCGGGCTGATCCTGGACCCGGTCTCGAACAGCCCGATCGTGGTCCTGAAAAAGCCCGGCGATAGCCTGTTCCTGCCCATCTGGATCGGTGTCTTCGAGGCCAACGCCATCGCCCTGCGCCTGGAGGGGGTGCAGACCCCGCGCCCCATGACCCACGACCTGCTGCGCTCACTCATCGAGGCGCTCGGGGCGCGGGTCACCTCGGTTGAGGTCAACTCTCTCATCGAAAATACGTTTCATGCCACGATCCACCTCCTGACGGCGGCTGGTGAGACCGTGGAGGTGGACGCCCGGCCCTCCGACGCCATCGCCCTGGCGCTGCGCTGCGAGGTACCCATTCGGGTGGCCGAGTCGGTGTTCCGCGACGCCCACGCCTTCGATTTGCGCGAGGGCGAGGACCAGGAGAAGCGAATCCAGGAGTGGCTGGAGTCCCTCACCCCGGAGCAGCTGGGCAAGTACAAGATGTAGCGCCCCACGACGTGAGTTGACACCTTCTCGCGGGCGCGGCTAGAGTGTGCGACGCGACGGAGTGCCATGATTCTCACGATTGCCAATCAGAAGGGTGGAGTAGGGAAGACCACGACGGCCATCAACCTGGCGGCGGCGTTTGCCCTGAAGAACATCCGCACGCTGCTGGTGGACCTGGACC
>Ga0226835_1001004_pt1 | contig 19326 bp, 16 predicted proteins | sample LAC_MetaG_1_FD_163627 | JGI IMG/M metagenome (GOLD analysis project Ga0226835, IMG submission 163627) | Anaerobic ammonium oxidizing microbial communities from anammox membrane bioreactor (MBR) in UC Berkley, California, United States -... | ecosystem: Engineered > Bioreactor > Anaerobic >...
GCGGGCAAGCTGTGGTATTTTACGGGCGGGCCCCATGCCGGTTGGGTGGACGGCAGTCCGTGGGCGGCGGTAGATTTTGCGCCCGCCGACCAAGCCGGTTCCTGTTGGCCCTCCCAGTATTGGGCGCTTGCGGCGGCGCCGGGCGTGATTACGTCGGCAGAGAATGGGCGCGTGATTCAAGATTTGGACGGCGACGGTTTTCAAGGCACGGGCTGGGCGTTGCTCTATATGCACTTGGCGGACCAAGAACGCGTGAACGTGGGCGACCAACTCAAAACCGGCGACCATGTTGGACATCCGGCGTGTCAGGGCGGCGCGGCAGAAACAAGTCACGTCCATTTCGCGCGGTTGTATAACGGACAATGGATTGCCGCAGGCGACGCCCAAGTTCCCATGACGCTTTCAGGTTGGACGTTTGCCTCGGAATCGCAAGAATACAACGGCAGCATGACACGCGGCGACCAAACGCGCACCGCCGAAAATCAACGGATTCAAGAGCGCAACGGCATCACGCCCGACGGCGCGCCCTAACGATATGTCGCAATCCGCAAGTCGGACTCGTTCTTCAAACGCGCTGTTACGGCGCGTTTTGGATTTCGCGCCGCCGCTCATTGCCGCCGCCGCCACCGCGCTGGCGTTTGCGCCGCAATTTTTTCCGCTCCCCCTCGCGCTAGGTTTGGGCTTGGGTTTGCTCTTGCTCTATCCGGGCTATTTGCTGGAGCAACTTTTATTTTCTGCGCGCGAAATTTCGCTCACGCGCCTGCCCGTTTTTTTCGCGTTCAGTCTCGCCCTCTGGGCGCTGCCCGCCACACTCTTGCAAGGATTGGGCGCGCATTGGTTTGCGTTCCGCCTGGTGTTTGTCGGCGCGTTGTGGGCATTGACGCTCTTGGTTTGGGGCACGCGACGCTGTCGTACGCCCACCCCTGTCGCGCGCCCAGAATGGCTCATCGAAGGCGCGCTATTATTGTTGTGTCTCTTGGCGGCGCTGCTCGTCGCGCGCGGCCCGCGCGACGGCGACGATTGGATGTATTTGCAAATCGTCCAACAGCTGATGGCGAGCGACCCGTTTCAAATCCGCGCGGCGTCCGAAATGCGGTACAGCATCCGTTTTGTCGCGCATGTGTGGTTGTTCGCGCAAGCGTTTCTCGGGCAATGGCTGCGCGCGGATGTGGTGTGGCTCGCGCGCGAAGCGCTGCCGACGCTGCTCGCGCCATTGGCGCTCGTCAGTTTTTTTGCGTGGGGCAAAATTTTTTTCAAGCAGGCGCGCGCGGCGCTGTGCGCGGTCGGCATCCAATTTTTGATTTACGCGACTTTTGCGCGCGGCGACGCGTGGGGTCTCGGTTTTTTTGAACGCGCCGCGCAAGATAAATTTTTAGTGTGGCTCGTCCTCTTGCCGGTCGCGTTCGGTTTTGCATGGCGCTATTTGCACGACGCGAAATTTGCGGATTGGTTCGCGTACGGCGCGGTCCTGCTCGGCGCGCTGTGGGTGCATCCCGTCAGTTTGTACGCCATCGTCTTGACGCTCGGCGGTTTGGCGCTGTTCAATCTCTTGTCGCGCGCGCCGTTTCCGCGGCGGCGTTGGGGCATGTTGCTGCTCTTGACGCTGCCGGTCTTGCTCGTGCCGCTTTTGGTGCGCGTCGCCACCGCGCCCGCGATTTTCCAAATCACCGCGCCGGATGTCGCCGCGTCGCTGCGTCTAAGCCAGGGCCGCCTCCTTTTCCAACCGCCCAATTATATCGCCGACCCCGCGCTGCTCGGACATCCCGCAATTTTGTTTGCGCTCGCGCTCTTGATTTGGTTTGCGCCGCGCCTGCGGACGGACGCGCGCATCCAATTTTTATGGGGCAGCGCGCTGCTGCCGCTGGCGCTATTGTTCAATCCGTTCACCGCGCGCGCGTTGGGCGAAATGTTGACGCCGTGGCAGTTGTGGCGCATGACGTGGAATTTGCCTGTCGCCTTTATTTTGACCGAAGGCATTCTGACAATGCTTGCGCGCCGACCGCGCCCTTTCAATTGGAAAACGGCGGCGCACGCGGCGGCGCTGCTCATTGTATTGGGCGGCAGCATTTGGCTGGCGGATTTGAATCTTGCGCGTTCGTGGAAAAATCTCAACAGCGCGCACGCGCTGGACGCGCCGGTCGAAGAGATGTTGAATCATTTGCGCGTCGCCTTGCGCGAGCCGACGTTGGTCTTGCTGCCGCGCGCCATGACGCGTTACGCGCCCGCCTACACCGCCAACGCGTTGGTTTTGACCGATAACGCGCATTTACGCGAAGGGACAGGCGGACCAGAGATTGACCGTTTTTACCATTCTACCGACGCGCAATCGTGGGAAACGTTTCTGCGCGCGTGGAAAATCGAATACGTGGTCGCGCCAAACGATTCGCCGCAAATCAACTTTTTGAACGCGCGCGCCAAAACGTACGCGCGGTATCGCAACGCGGGCTTGACGCTCTATCAGCTCGAGCCGTAAAACGCGCCGCAATTTGACACACCTTTCGATTGCGTTATACTCGCCCTTGCGCGGCGACGTGGCCAAGTGGCTAAGGCAAGGCTCTGCAAAAGCCTGATCGTGGGTTCAATTCCCACCGTCGCCTTGAAAAAAGCAGGGACGTTCGATGGAACGTCCCTGCTTTTTAATACGCGCTGCGGTCGCGAAAAAATTTCAGCGCGGTCAAAAGTAAAATTTTGAAATCAAACCACAACGACCAATTTTCGATGTAATACAAATCGTATTTGGTGCGTTCGCTAATCGAAGTGTCGCCGCGCAAACCATTGACCTGCGCCCAGCCGGTGATGCCCGCCTTTTCGCGATGCCGTTCCATATACCGCGGCACCAGTTCGCGGAATTGTTCTACAAACGCGGGTTGTTCGGGGCGCGGCCCGACGAGCGACATGTGGCCCAAAAAAACGTTAATGAATTGCGGAAATTCATCCAGCGAGGTACGGCGCAAAAAGCGGCCCAGCCGCGTAATGCGCGGGTCGTCTTGGGTCGTCCAACCGGGGCCGTCCTTTTCCGCATCCAACCGCATCGAACGGAATTTATAAATCGGAAATGGCTTGGCGTCCAAACCCATTCGCACCTGCGTAAAGAGCGCGGGCCCCGGCGAATCCAGTTTTACCAAGAGCGCGACCAGCAAATAAAACGGCGACCACACAACCAACCAAATCGCGCTCAAGGTCAAATCCATGATGCGTTTTAACGTCAGTCGCCAGCCGCGCAGCGCCACATCGCGCATGGCTAAAAGCGGCAAGCCCGACAAGTCGCCGATATTGACTTCGCTCGCCATGATTTGAAATACGTCGGGAAAGACTTTGATGCTGACGCTGCCGTCTTCGCATTTGCTGACGATGGACAGAATTTGTTGATGCGGCGCGTCGGGCAACGCGATAATCACTTCGTCAATCCGTAAATCGCGCACGACCGCGCCCAAATCATCGGTGTGGCCCACCACCGGCAAACCCAACACCTGTTTGCCCACCAATTCATCGTCCAGAAACGCGATGGGGCGATACCCCAGCCGCGGCGAGGAGCGAATCTTTTCCAAAATCATGATGCCCGATTCGCCCGCGCCGACAATCAAGACGCGCAGCGCGCCCCAGCCGCGCGCATACGCCAACGCGCGCAACATGCCAAACAATAGGCGCGCCAGCGCCACAAAGAGCAGCGTGAACAACCATACGAAAACGAGCAGCAAGCGCGGATATTCCAAATCGCGGTACAACACCGTCGTCACCGCCGTCGCCACAATCACGCCAATCGAAGTCGCGGGAATCAATTTATACAATTCGTCCAGCCGCGATTCGCCGCGCCGCTGATGATACAGTTTGTAAAAAAAATAGACGCTGACGAGCGACGCCAGCATGGTCAAAATCATTGGCGCGAACGCGAGCAAATCGGGCATGGGGCCGTTGCCCGGACTCGCGGCGAACGTGACGCGATACGCGGCATAGAACGCCAGCGCAATCGCGCTCACGTCCAAAAGCAGCAGCGTCAAAGTGAGTAAAACTTGCGCGCGTCGTCGCATCTAGCCCGTCGCTCCCGCCGCGCGGTCGCGCTGGCGAAAAATTTCAGGCGCGAGCGCCAAGCCGCCCTTGAGTGCAATGCCCGCCAGGACAAACCAATCCAAATAAAACGGCGTCGTCGCGCGATAATGTTTGGCGTAAAAAATATACATGGCGCGATAAAATTCGATTTGCGCTTTTTTGGAACGCTTGGACGATTCTCGTTTGTAATGCAAAATCGTCGCGCCCGGATAATAATAGGCGTTCCATCCTTTTTGTTTAATCCGCAGCGCCAAATCCAAATCTTCGCCGTACATAAAAAACGCTTCGTCCAAAAGGCCCGCTTGTTGCAGCGCCGCAGTCCGCATCAGCATCGCCGCGCCGACGACGGAATCCACTTGCGCGGTTTCGTTTTCATCCAAATATGTGAGATTGTATTGACCAAAACGCTTCGAGCGCGGAAACAATTTGGCAAGCCCCAACATGCGATAGAGCGACACTTGGGGCGTGGGAAAACTGCGGCGGCACGCGAGGTCGAGCGAACCGTCGCGCAGCGTCAATTTGGGGCCGACGATGCCCGCGTCGGGATGCGCGTCGAGAAAAGCCATCAAACGCGCTAGCGCTTCGGGCGGCACAATCGTATCGCTATTGAGCAGCATCAACGCGCGCGGCGGCTGCGGCTGCGCCAAAAATTCGCGCAGCGCGAGATTGTTGCCGTGCGCGTAACCGCCGTTCACCGCGCTGGCGATGAGACGGACGTTGGGCTGCGCTTTGCCGACGAATTCGGCGCGCACCATCTCGGCGCTGCCGTCGGTGGACGCGTTATCCACGACGACGATTTCGACCGCCACATTGCGCGTCTCGCCCAGCGAACGCAAACAATCGCGCAACAGCGCGCGCGTGTTGTAATTGAGAATGACGAGACCTAAATCCATACGACGGGAAGGAGAAAGAACTGAACGGGCGGCAGCCCATGCCCTTTAGTCCTGCGCGACGCGCATTTCCAGCACGCGGTCCAAACGAAAATAGCGCTCGGCGTCGCGCAAGTGACAAAACGCGCGCAAGTAAAGGCGTTCCTTTTTCATGGACACCTCTACCGGACTCACCCAGCGTTCCGATTCGGCGCCGTATTCGTCCAGATAGCGCAAAAATAATTTGCGATGATTTTGGAGGGCTTGCGCCAACGCGGCGGGCAAAATAATGTCTTGGCGCGGTTCGTCATCCGTCCAGTCAATCGAGCCGCCTTGCATTTGCAGCAGGTCGCCCAACGTGCGCGGTTTCAATTCCGCGACGATACATTCAAAAACGCCGCGCGTGGTCAAGACATCGGCGAGCGCGCGGTGCGCGGTTTCGCGGGCGACGCCAAATTCGTCCGCCACGCGCGCGAGCGCGTTGGAACGAAAACGAAAATAGCGGCGCAGCAGAGTCAAAGTGTCCAGCGCGAGATTCGCGGGCGGCGCGACGCGCGCGCGGCTAAATTCGTGGTACAAAAAATTGAGGTCAAAGCGCGCATTGTGCGCCACCAGCGCCGCGCCGTCCAAACGCGCGCGCACGTCGCGCGCAATGTCGCCAAAACGCGGCGCCGCGCATACATCGGCGTCCGAAAGGCCATGCACGCGCGCGGCGCCGGGCGAAATGGCACATTCGGGATTGACGAGCGAAACGTAAAAATCTTCCATGACGCCCGCGCGAAAACGCGCCAGCGCGATTTCGACAATGCGGTCGCCGTAACGCGGGGCTAAACCGGTCGTTTCGGTATCAATAAAGACAAGTGGGATTTCAGACAACGGAAGGTCGAGCATAACGCAGCGAAAAGTATAATACCAAACAAGAAAGGAACGAAACCTGGCGGCGCGATGGGGCGCGCCTTTCGAGTGAGGCGTCAGGACGCCATGGGCGCAAGATATAAATCTATCAACGCCGCTTGGGCGGGCGTGAGCGCGTCAAACTTGAGCCCGGCGTCGTATTCCCAATCGGCATTGCGTCTTGCCCAAACAATGCGCGCCGAAAGATCGACTTCGGCGCCATCCTCCGCCGTCAGCGTAAGCGTACAAGCGTTGCCCGTGCGCAAAGTCTCGCGCGCGTGAAGCGTCGCGCCCGCGCGATTCAAATCCGTCAGCTGACCAGAAATGGGCAGCGTCAAGAGTCCGCCGTTATCGGGATGGATGGACACGCGAATCGAAACCAAGGTGCGCGGAATCTGTCGTCGTTCGAACTGTATCATTTTTCCTCCGAAAAACTCGAGCCGTGAATAAAGCGCTCTCTTTATTGTACGCGCGCTTGTCAAGCGGGCGCGCGCCGTTTTTTATAGCCCGCCATTTTGCCCTCTTTTTTTGCTTACGCCGTCGCGCTTTATCAATCATTTTTTGGCGAAAATGGCAGAGCGCGCTGCTGTTTTGCTCAAAAAGCGCCGCCGCTTGCGGCAAGGCGTTCAAGCGACGGCTTAATTATAACGCACGTTACGCCCCTCGTAGTAACGTGCGATGCCGGCAACGAATGAATTCGTTACTACGCCTATAACCGTTACTATGTCTGTATTGGGCGCGCTGTGCCAACGTTCGCAAGCGAAATAAACGCCCCAATCAAAATGATCGGGGCGTTGCATAGCCGCAACCTATTTAATTCAAACCGATTGCTATTATGGTTGCATACGACGCATCGGTCTGCGATTTCATATTCGTCGCCGCGTCAAGCGCGGGATAGGCGTTAGCGTCGCCGTACACGCTTTGCGCGATTTTCGATAACCCGTTGTTCCTTGGCACAAGTTGTGTAGCAACGTTTGGCGCAGCTTGAGACGAATTTTTTCTTTACTGTGTTGGATATGTGTCCGGTACCTTGGCAAGGTCAATGCTATAGTCCCACACAGGCCCCCATTGCCCAATCCAACCCCCGTCGCGCGGGCTTTTATTTTCTTGCGGTCCGCGCACGTACGGTTTCACCATTTGCAAATTGTATGGATTGTAGAGAAACGCGCCCGGCACATCTTGAATCATCAAGTCTTCGGCTTGTTGATAGAGCCCAAGCGCTTGGGCGGAATTGGTCGTCGTATCCGCGCGATGCAGCAAATCATCGAGCGCCAAATTGCAATAGCCGTAGCGTTTAGCGAAACTGCCGCAAGTCCAATACGCGCTGAGCCAATTGTACGGATGCGGAAAATCTTCCACCCAGCGCTGGAGCGAGAGTTGGGGATTCGTCTTGACGTCGCGCACGAGCAGCGAGAAGGTGAGCGCGTCAATGGGCTCGCGCGCAATTTTGCAGCCAAACACCTTTTCGAGATTCGTCGCGACGTATTCCACGCGCGCGTGATTCGACGGCGAATCGGGATAGGTGAACTTGAGGTCGCCCAATTTCGTACAGTCCACTTTGCCGTCCGGCGTGCCATAGCCATTTTCGACGAGCGTCTTGACGGCAGCTTGGGCGTCAGAGCCGGGGACGCCGGGCTTGTTCGGTTGCGCGCCGAGAACGCTCTTGGGCATCCAGCGCGTCGTCGCGCTCGCCGTGCCGCCCAGTTCATCCTTGATAAATCCGGCGCGGTCCACCGCTTGCGAGAACGCGACGCGCACAATACGGTCGTTAAAGGGTTTCAGCGTGTTGTTGAACGCGAGCGCGTAGGTTTGCGCGCTGTCGTACTGGTAAAAATCACTCTTGACGGTGTCGCTCAAAATTTGCGGAACGAGTTCTGCCGTGACGGTGGCGTTAATGTCGAGCTCGCCCTTTTTGTACGCCTCGAGCTGCGCCCGGTCGTCGGGATTGTACGAAAATTCGATGCGATCGAGTTTGGGCGCGCCGCGCCAATAATTTGGATTCGCGGCGAGCGTGATGGATTGCGCGCCGTCGGTCGTCAAGATCACAAAGGGCCCGTTACCGTTATGATTCCCGGCAATTTCGGACCAATGATTCGGGTGGTCGGCGGCAAGTTTTGTATCGGTCGGATAAAAGATCGGGAGACTCGGGATGTAAAGCCACTGGTCGCCGACGGGTTCGTTGAAACTCAGAATGAGCGTTTGGTCGTTCAGCGCATCAATGCCGACTGCATCTTGCGCCTTCTGGAGGTCAGCCGGCGTGCTATTGTCAACATCCAATTCGCTCAACGCTTGCGCGCCAGTAATGTCGTACAGCGTCGAAGCGTACTGCCGACCGCCGAGACAGGGGTCGAGTGTGCGCCTTAACGCGGCGGCGAAATCGTTCGCCGTAAGCGTCGTGCCATCCGCGCGTTTCAAGCCGGGGCGCAAGTGCAAGATCAACTGCGAACGGTCGGCGTTGAATTCATATTTCTCTGCCGCCGCGGGCTGCACTTTGCCCTGCGCGTCCACGCGGACGAGACCTTCGTACGCGAGCGAAAGAATTTCAAATTCGTTGACGAACGACGCGCGTTGGGGGTCGAGGACGGCGGGATAATTATTTTCGCCGATGCGCAGGACTTGGACGGTGCGCGAGAGCGTCTCGGTGGAGGTCATTACGCTTGTCGGCGCGACAGTGGGGACAGCCGTTGGCGGCGCATCCGTACTGGTTGCCGCCGCGCTGACGGCGGTGGCGGTGATTGTCGCGGTGGGCGTGATGATTTCGTTTGAAATCACGACGCCGCACGCGTTGGTAAATGTCGTACCGGCGGTAACGGTCGCCGTCGCTTGACGCGCGGGATGAGCCGAAACGGTTGGAACGCGCAAAGCAAGCAGCGCCATGACCGTCAACAGCGCAAACGCGAGCGCGCCCCAAATGAACGGACGAAAGTTAAAAGAGTTGTGTTTTTGCATATTGATTCGGCGCCTCTAATTTGAACCGCACGCAATCTTGGCGCCAGAGCGCCCAATGAGACAGGCGGTCACCTTTGGATTATTGCCGTTGAGATTGAGCACAGCATACGGCGCATTGGGACGCGCGTTCGTACAAGGCGTTCCGTCGGTGCCGCGCGCCGTGACACACACTTGGGCGGGCCCATCGGCGCCGTTCCACGAATAAAAAACGCGCACTTGGGTTCGTTTGTGGCTCACGCCGACCTCGATGTTATTGATGCTGCCCTGCGCGCCACCGTTATGTTGGCCGCCGCCACCATGAACGTTGACGGTGACTTGGGCTTGGACGCGCGCGCCCTTGCAGAGCGCGGCGAGGGTGTAGGTCGCGGTACGATGCGGCGAAATGCCTTGCTGTCCCGGCGACGGGACGCCGCCATTGCCATCGGGCGTTTGAAGATACACGGAATCGGCGTTGCCGACGAGACCCCAGCGCAGAGTCGTGCTTTGCCCTTTTTGGAGATTGCTATTGTCAACGGTAAAGGAGCTAATCGTGGGCGCGCCTTGACAGCCGCCGGGTTGTGGGGGCGGCGGCGGAGGAGGCGGCGGCGGCGGCGGCGCGCCGGGCACGACAATCTGTACGAAAAACGTTTCGCCAAATTTTGAACCGTTGCCCGCTTGCAATTTCCAACCGCTGCGATGCGTGCCGGGATTCGTCGGCGCGACAAAGTTGATCGAGATATCTTTGGTTGCGCCGGGGGCGAGCGCGCCGACAGGTGTGGGCGAGCCGCCTGCCATGCGCGTACCCGAATTAAAGACGGCGGCGGTATTGGCATCCCACGCGCACGTGCCGCTATTTTGAATGGTCCAGGTCTTGACGAATGGCGCGCCGGGCGCGAGCGTTGTGTTGTCGGGAATCGTTACGTCGCGGATAAAGCGCGCGTCGAGAATGCAGGTGTTGGGCGTGGGCGAAGGCGCCACAGTCGGCGGCGGCACAGGCGTCGGCGTATTCGCTTGGACACTGACGTTAATCGAGGATTGCCCAATCCGATTTTCACTGTCCGTTGCGCGCACGGTAATGACATGCGTGCCGGGAAGGTCCGCCAGCCAGCGTTGAATTAACGAGAATTGTACTTCGGGAAGTTCGCCCGGCGTCTGATCAGAGTGACTGAGCGCGCCATCTATAAGCAAGTCCACCTGCACGATGCCTACGGGCGAGGCAGAAACGGATTCGATGCTGATAATGTCGCCCAAGGCATAGTCGCTGCCGCTGGGCGGTCTGTTGATGACGACAACCGGATTATTGCTGCCTTGCGCGCTCACCAGCGAGATGAGCATAAACAAGCCGACCAGCGCGAGCAATCCGCTGCCGAGAATCTGGCGTAGAGTAATCAATTCATCCTCCGATATTTATATTTGCGATAACGGGAAACTGTGTCGGGCGTCGTAAAGAGGGACATTGTAAAACACAGGGCGATTCTATGGCAAATTTATTCTAGCGCAAATTGGCAAAAAATGCTCTGCGGTATGCAAAAATCACAACGCTTGATTCTCGATCTGTGTGTGCATGGCGACAATGAATTGGGAGAGAATTCCTTTGGGCGCCGCTGCCCTTCAAGTCGCGCAACGCGGCGAAAACACTTGGGGGCTGGAGACGCGCGAGACAAGATGCGATAGCAAGACCCCAAGTGTTTCTCGGAAACACTTGGGGTCTGGAAACTTTTCGCTTTTTACTTTTTACTTGTCTCAATGCCAGCCGTGAATTTGATGATGCGCTTTATTCAACGCCTGTTCGGTCAGCGTGTTGACGAGATGGGCGCGATAGTCGCTCGAGGCGAACATATCGCCGAGCGCGGTAAAACCGGCGGATGCCAACTGCGCGGCGGCGGCGATATTTTCGCGGCTCAACGATTTGCCGCGCAGCGCAGCTTCGCTCTGCGTCGCGCGCTGCGCGTGATCCGCCGCGCCGGTGACGCCGATGCGAATATCGCGGACCAGATCATTTTCGATTTTCACTACTACCGCCACGCCGGCGATGGCATAACGCGAGGCGGGATGCGGAAATTTGGCGTACGCCACACCCACGCCGGGGCCGCTCGTTTTGGGTACGCGCACGCTGACGACCAACTCGTTCGCGTGCAGCGCCGTTTGGAACAAGCCCGTGAACAATTCATCCGCGCTGACGCTGCGCTTGCCGCCGGGCCCCTGCGCTTCGATGGTCGCGCCGAGCGCGAGCATCGCGGCGGGATAATCGGCGGCGGGGTCGGCGTGCGCGAGCGAACCGCCGATGGTGCCGCGATTCCGCACCTGACGGTCGCCGATGTGCGACGCCACTTCGGGCAGCAGCGGGCAGGCATGACGCAACGCGACAGAATGTTCAATGTCGTGATGCGTGGTCAAGGCGCCCAGCGCAAAGCCGTCATCCAGTTCTTGGATGCCGTTCAAAGCGGCGATTTTGCCAATATCAATCAACGCGGCGGGCTGCGCCAAACGCAATTTCATCAAGGGCAAGAGCGAATGACCGCCCGCGATGACTTTGGCGTCGGCGTTTTGCGTGAGGAGCGCCAAAGCTTCGCTTACGCTTTGCGGTGCATAATATTCAAAAGACGCGGGATACATGATTAACCTTCCTTTCCGTTTCCGCCGTTAGCGTGCATGGCGCGCCAAACTTTTTCGGGCGTGAGCGGCATGTCGAGATTTTTGACGCCGAACGGTTTGAGCGCGTCCAACACCGCGTTCACTACGGCGGGCGTTGACGCAATCGTTCCCGTTTCGCCCGCGCCTTTGACGCCGAGCGGATTCACAGGCGACGGCGTAACAGTGCGCGCCGTTTCATACGAAGGCAGCATCGCCGCCGTCGGCACCGCGTAATCCATCATCGAGCCACTGACGAGCGTGCCATTGTCGTCATAGACCGCGCCTTCGTACAATGCTTGCGCGACGCCTTGCGCAATACCGCCGTGAATTTGACCGTCCACAATCATCGGATTGATCACATTGCCCACATCGTCACACGCGATATAGCGCAAAATTTTTGTCTTGCCTGTATGCGCGTCCACTTCGACCACGCAGATATGCGTGCCAAAGGGATACGTGCAGTTCGGCGGATCATAGTACGACGTTTCGTCGAAGAACGGCTCCATGCCTTCGGGCAGTGAATAACCGACTGCCGCTTGCAGCGCGATTTCTTGAATCGTTTTCGCGGTGGCGGGCGCGCCTTTGACAAACACTTTGCCGTCTTCGTACATCAAATCGTCCACGTTCGCTTCGAGCATGTGCGCGGCGAGACGTTTGGCTTTTTCTTTGATGCGCTGTGCCGCGCGATGCACTGCCACGCCGCCTACCGCGCCCGAACGCGAGCCGTAGGAACCGTAGCCGAACGGCGTGCCTTGTGTGTCGCTGTGTTGAACGATTACATCGTCAACGGGAATCCCCAATTCGTCCGCGACAATTTGCGCCATCGTCGTTTCGTGTCCTTGTCCATGCGATTGCGAACCTGTCGTCACGACGACTTTGCCGGTGAGATGCATTCGCACGTTCGCGCTTTCCCAGAGTCCTGCGCCCCACCCTTGGCCGGGCAGCCCAACCCACGCGCTCGGCGCGACGCCGCACAATTCGATGTAGGTTGAGAAACCGACGCCGAGATATTTTCCTTTTGTGCGCGCGGCGGCTTGTTCTTCGCGGAATTCGGCATAGTTCAACATGGCTAACGCTTTGTCGAGCGCCTTGTCGTAATTGCCGCTGTCGTACGTGAGCCCCGCGAGAATATTGTCGGCGGGCGTGTACGGAAATTCATTCGCGGGAATGAAATTCTTGCGGCGCACTTCGGTGGGGTCCATGTTCAATTCGTTCGCCACCCAATCCATCGCGCGTTCGAGTACGTAGGTTGCTTCGGGACGCCCCGCGCCGCGGTACGCGTCCACCATCGCCGTGTTGGTGTACACATTCGTCACATGGCAATGGATGTGCGGAATTTTGTACGGACCCGAAAGCAAACGTCCATACAACGTCGTCGGAATGCCGGGCGCAATCGTCGAAAGAATGCCGCCCAAGTTCGCGTAGGTTTTGACTTTGAGTCCCGTAATCGTGCCATCTTTGTTCGCGCCGATTTCGACATCGGTGATGTGGTCGCGGCCATGTGTGGTGGCGACATAATTTTCGCGGCGCGTCTCGGCCCATTTCACGGGGCGGCCAATTTTCTTGGAGAGCGCGGTGACGGTCACGTATTCGGGATAAATATAAATTTTCGAACCAAAGCCGCCGCCAACTTGGGGCGAAATCATGCGGACTTTGGTTTCGGGAATGCCCATCACAAACGCGGTGAGGAGCAAGCGCTGGACGTGCGGCGCTTGGGACGTTGACCAAACCGTGTATTCGTCCTGCGCGGGATTGTATTGCGCCACGCACGCGCGCGTTTCCATCGAATTTGGAATGAGTCGTTGATTGACGATGGTTTGTTTGACGACGACATCGGACGCGGCGAGCGCGGCGTCGGTTGCGGCGGCGTCGCCACATTCCCATTCACATTCGATATTGTTCGGCGCGTTTTCGTGAATTTGGGGCGCGCCCGCTTCCGTCGCTTTTTTCGCGTCGGTCACAACGGGCAGCGGTTCCCAATCTACTTCAATCAACGCGAGCGCGTCTTCCGCCGTATAGCGGTCTTCGGCGACGACGACGGCGACGCTCATGCCTGTATGCGTCACGCGTTCGGGTTCAACACAACGCGGCGTGTTGAGATTGTTTTTCACACCGCCCGCCGCCCACGCGCACGGTAGTGGATTCAAGTCCATAAAATCTTTGCCGGTGAAAACGCCGACGACGCCGGGGAGCGCTTTGGCTTTATCGGTGTTGATGCTTTTGATTTTCGCGTGGGCAAAAGGCGAGCGCAAAAACGCGGCGTATGCCATTCCCGGCAGTTGCAAATCATCCGTATATTTTGCTTCGCCCGTAATCAGACGCGGGTCCTCGCGCCGTTTAATGGATTGTCCTAATACACCCATAAGTCTCTCTCCGTGGTGGAGCGTTGAGCGCTGAGCGCCGAGCGATGCGTTACAATTCTACCTGCCATCGCTCGCGTCTCAATCCTCAACGCCTACATCTTGTCCGCCGCTTGACGAATGGCGCGCACGATATTTTCGTAACCCGTGCAGCGGCACAGGTTGCCCTCGATGCCGTGACGAATCGCCGCATAATTCGGCTGCGCCTCGTGCTTGATCAAATCTATCGCCGTCATAATCATCCCCGGCGTGCAAAAACCGCACTGCAAACCGTGTTCATCCCAAAACGCTTGCTGGACCGGGTGATACTGCCCATCCTGCTTTAAACCCTCAATCGTCAAAATTTCGGCGCCATCCGCCTGCACTGCCAGCACCGTACACGCTTTGACCGCCCTATCGTTCATCAAGACCGTACACGCGCCACATTGCGACGTATCGCAGCCGATGTTTGTGCCGGTCAAACCGAATTGGTCGCGCAGCACATGCACGAGCAGCCAACGCGGCTCGACGTCCGCTTCGAGCGCTTGGCCATTAACGGTCATACTCACTTTCATATTTTTGCCTCCCTTGAATGTATGACAAATCTAAAATTTGTCGTACCACTGCCCATTTTCATTCCTCTGCGGGTGCGCCGCAACGCGGCAATGAGCAACTCTTGTAAAGCGGGTTTATCAAGTTGACAATCAAGTTCGTTCGCGCCGCGCCTCCTTTCCAATCCAATCAAAACAAAACCGCGCGCTGCGCGCGCCTATCGAGGCGCGCGCAGCGCGCGGTGCGCGGAACGACGCTGTCGTTCCGCATCCAAATAGCTTTGGTTTTTGTTTTGACGCACATGGTCAATTTGGGGCTCCTCGCCGCGTCGTTGCGGCAGCCAATAGCAAACGGAGAAACAACGGCGGCGCGGCTCACGCGCAATGCGAATTCCATTCCGCGCGCCGCCGTGACAAATCATACGCCAATGGGTGAAAATTTTCCGTGCGTGTTGCGCCGATTATATCCAATCCGCAAGATAAAACAAGGGGGGGCGCGATTTTCTTGACGCGCGCATGCCCGCCGCGCGCTTGCCCGCCGCGCGCTTGTGCTACAATCGCAAGCGCAATTTTTTCAAGCGTTCTTGCGGCAGCGGCTATCGCAACGGATAACCGCCGCTTGGGATTTCAACGCATGACAAACCCCAATCATTTTCGCGACGTCTGTATCGTCGGCAACATCGCTTCCGGCAAAAGTACATTGACCCGGTTGTTGGCGCAAACCATTCCCGACAGCGCCGCCGTTCTGGAAGATTTTGACCAAAATCCATTTCTCGAATGGAATTTTCAAAATCCGCCGCGCTGGGCTTTTACCAACGCCGTCCGATATTTTTACGATTACTTGCGCGTGTGGCGCGCGCAAACGGCGAACCGCGCTTACGCGCATTATTTTATTGACGCGGGCGCGGCGACCAATCGTTACGTGTACGGCGAACACATGCGCGGCGAAGGCATTGTCACCGCCGCCGAATTTGATTTTTACAAAATCTTGTGCGACGTTATCGAGCGCGCCTTTGCCTATACGCCGCCGGACGCATACATTTTTGTCGAGACGACGCCCGAACTTTGTTTTGAACGCATGACCGCGCGCGCGCGCAGCGAAACTTGGGCGTATCAGCAGCCGATTTCACTCGCCTATTTGCGCGGTCTCGCCAAGTATTTTCAGACGTTTCGGGATGCGCTCCGCGCCCAAGCCGTTCCGTTATTGCTTGTGTCAAACAACGCGGACAATTTACACGACCCCGCCAAACAAGCCGTCGTCATTCAAACCGTCCAAACCTTTTTGAATCGTTCCGCAGCGTGAGCGTTTCGCGCGCGCAAAAAAAAACGGATGGTCGGGGCGCGACCATCCGTTTTTACAAATCTGTCGTTCAAGGCGTTGCAAACGCGCGAACGCGCTGAACGATGGCTTGGACGCGCTCCAACGCGACGGGATTCTCTACGCGGCCGTTCGCCTTCAAAGACGTGCCGACCAGGACGCCGTCCACATGCGGCAAATAATCCGCGATATTTTCGACCGCTGCGCCGCTGCCAATTAAAAGCGGCGCGTCGGGCGCGCCGCGTCGCGCCGCCAGCACATCGCTCACGTCCGTCGCAAAACCCGTCGCCTTGCCGCTAATGACCAACGCGTCCGCGCCGCCGCGTTCCCACGTGTCGAGCGCCGTCCATTGCATCTCCATCGGCGCGAGCGGTTCGGCATGTTTGGTCAAGCAATCGGTAAAAATCAAAACGTTCGCGCCGAGCATCTTGCGATAGCGCGCCAGTTCCGCCGCGCGCCCTTCGATAATTCCTTGATCGGTCAGCATCGCCCACGAAACGATATTGATGCGGACAAATTGCGCGTCGCACGCGGCGGCGATTGCTAACGCGCTCATGCCGTCATTCCGCAAAACATTTACGCCCAACGGCAGCTTGGTTTTTTGCCGCAGCGCGGCGACAACGCGCGCCATACTCGCCACCGTTTCGGGCGGCACGCGGTCTTTGAAAAACGGCGCGTCAAAAAAATTTTCGACCATGATACCGTCCACGCCGCCCTGCTCCAGCGTCAGCGCGTCCGTCAACGCCGCCTCAATCACCTCGCTCATTTTTCCGCCATAGCGCGGCGCGCCGGGGAGCGCGCGCAGATGCACCATGCCGATTACAACTTTTTGCTTGCCAAATAATGTATCGAACGGTTCACGACTGGACATAAGGATTGGAGGGCGGCGTCAAAAAATCTCTCGGAAATTTTTTGACGCTAAGGAATCACCCTTTCAAGATTTCCGGCATAACAGGTGAACGCGACGACGCCCTGCGCTACGGTTCCCACATCGCTCGCGCGCGGCACGGCGTCATTCGCCTGGATAAAGCCGCGCCCGCGATTATAGTACGCATCGCCGCGTTTTACAAAGACCGAACCGTATGCGTACGGCAGCGGCGCACATTCCATAAAGCGCGGCGGTTCGGGCAAATGCTGCGGCACAATCAAATTGATTAATTTGGCGCGCGGCGATTTCACATGCGTACGCCATTCGCGCAAAAATAGCTTGACCGCGCGCGCCGCCGGTTGAAACAACGCGACCTGCGAATCGTCCCACGTTTCATGCAACCGCCGTTCCATCTCCGCATCCAGCTCTAAACTGGCGGCGATGCCCATCACATTATTCACCGCCGCCTCTAACGCCGCGCCCACCGTGCCGCTTGCGAGCGTCAACGACGTAGTGTAATTGGCGCCGAGATTGATGCCCGCAATCACAAGGTCGGGTTTGCGCGGGCAAAGATGATACATGCCCAGATTGGCGCAATCCGCCGGCGCGCCGTCTTGGACGACAAAAATTTCCGCATCGTCCACGCGTTGGGTTTCAATCGTCAATCCGCCGGGATTGGAGAGCGCTTTGCCAATCCAACTTTTGCCGCGCGCGGGCGCCACCGTCACGAGTTCAAAATCGTCAGCCAATTCGCGGCGCAGCGCGCGCAAACCGGGCGAAGTATAACCGTCGTCATTCGTCAATAACGCGAGAGGTTTCATCAAGACGCGAATGTGTCCACAATCCTTGGGGGTTTGGTTTGGAATCAAAGCGAAATTTATTTCAGGGGCGCGTGATGCGTTCGCGGAACAATTCCAAAACGCCCGCTTCATCCACGCCGACGCAAATGTTGGTGGCGACGCCGTCGTACCATTTGCCTTCCCGGTCCACCACAATTTTTCCCGTGCAAACGCCGGACGTATCCACGCGCACGCGATATGATGCGGTCTGAAACAATGCGGGCTGCATCAAGTACGCCATCACGGCGGGGTCGTGCGTGTGCAGCGCGCCGTCATTTTGATACGCGCGCGCGTGAAAGGTTTGATAATGCGGCGCCATGCGCGCGACCAATGCCGCATACGGCGCGCGCGTCGCCGCGAGCGCGTCAATATACGCGCGCGACATGTCAATGCGCGTGGTTACATCCAAGCCGACCATCGTCACGTCCCACCCCGCGCCAAAAACCACCGCCGCCGCTTCGGGGTCATTATAGATATTCGCTTCGGCGACGGGCGACACATTGCCGGGCGCAAAAGCCGTGCCGCCCATCAAGACGACGCGTTTTGTCGCTTGGACAAGGCGCGGTTCCAATTTCAACGCCATGGCGATATTGGTCAGCGGTCCCAGCGGAACGAGCGTAATTTCGCCGGGGCGCGACATGACGGCTTCGACAATAAATTGCGCGGCGCGCGCGTGCGCGGGTTCGTCGTCCGGCTCGTCCGTCAAACCCGCGTCGCCCAAACCGTCGCTGCCATGCACAAACGTCGGCGGCGACGTATATTCGCGCACCAACGGCGCGCTGGCGCCGCGCGCAACGGGAATCTCATCGCGGCCGGCGAGTTCCAACAACCGCAGCGCATTGCGCGTGGTGATTTCAACAAAATGATTGCCGTACACGGTGGTCAGCGCAAATACTTCGAGTTCCGGCGCCTTGAGCGCGAACAAAATCGCCATCGCGTCGTCAATGCCGGGGTCCGTGTCAATCAGAAGAGATTCGGGCATATAATCCAAGCGTAGATTGCAAATTGCAGATCAAAAGTTGCAAATTGAATCTTGATTTTTTTGAACCAGCGTTCCGTAAAATATATCACGCTTTTGGCGAAATGAAGCAACCAATCGGATTACAACACCATGACGCAGCCGCGCACCCTTTGCGGCTCACCTACCGGACACAAATCCTATGATAATCGAAATCCCATCAACGCTTCTTGACGCGGTGCGTAATGCCCGCCACCTCGCGGTCTTGACCGGCGCGGGTGTTTCGGCGGAAAGCGGCGTGCCGACCTTCCGCGACGCGCAAACGGGGCTGTGGTCAAAATTCAATCCGCAAGAATTGGCGACGCGCGAAGCGTTCGCGCGCAATCCCAAAATGGTGTGGGAATGGTACGCCCATCGCCGCGAATTGGTTGGACGCGCCGAACCGAACGCGGGGCATTACGCGTTGGCGGAATTGGAAAAGCGTGTCCCGCAATTCACGTTGATTACGCAAAACATTGACGGCTTGCACGCGCGCGCGGGGAGCAAAAATATCGTCGAGTTGCACGGCAACATTTTTCACGCCAAATGTTTTCGTGAAGATACGCGCATGGCAAATTGGTTGCCGACGGATGAAATTCCGCCGCGCTGTCCGCGCTGCGGTTCGTACATGCGGCCCGATGTCGTGTGGTTCGGCGAAGCGCTGCCGCGCCGCGCGCTCGACGAATCTTTTCGCGCGGCGGAACGTTGCGATGTCTTTTTTTCCATCGGCACATCGGGCGCCGTCGAACCCGCCGCGTCGCTACCGTTCGTCGCCCTGCAGCACGGCGCGGTAGTGATTGAAGTGAACCCCGAAGAAACGCCATTGAGCGCCAGCGCGACGTTTTGCTTGCGCGCGCCGTCCGCCGCAGCGCTAACGCAGCTAATGGCAACGCTTGGCGGATAAAGACCAAGTGTTTGCGACGCGAATCTTGACTCGGCGCGTCCGCGAATAAAAACATTTGGGGTCTTGGTCTATCCCCTCTCACTCGATTCGATATTCCGCGCGACGTTTCGGCGGCGTTTCGGCCGTTCGTCGTTCGTC